>Ga0187890_10001676_pt1 | contig 15755 bp, 12 predicted proteins | sample June2016WEW_21_1_FD_133005 | JGI IMG/M metagenome (GOLD analysis project Ga0187890, IMG submission 133005) | Peatland microbial communities from SPRUCE experiment site at the Marcell Experimental Forest, Minnesota, USA - June2016WEW_21_10 | ecosystem: Environmental > Terrestrial > Soil >... | reverse complement strand
TCGTCGATCAGGTCAATCGCTTTGTCTGGCAGGAAACGGTCGGAAATATAGCGATGCGAGAGCGTCGCCGCCGCCACGATGGCCGAATCTTTGATGCGCACGCCGTGGTGCACTTCGTACTTTTCCTTCAGCCCGCGAAGAATCGCAATCGTGTCTTCGACGTTCGGCTCGCCCACGAACACGATCTGGAAGCGGCGTTCGAGCGCGGCGTCTTTCTCGATGTACTTGCGATATTCGTTGAGCGTGGTGGCGCCGATGGCGCGCAACTCTCCGCGAGCAAGCGCCGGCTTCAGCATGTTCGAAGCGTCGATCGCGCCTTCGGCGGCGCCGGCGCCGACCAGAGTGTGCAGTTCGTCGATGAAAAGGATGATCTTGCCCTGCGAGTCTTCGATTTCCTTCAGCACAGCCTTGAGGCGGTCTTCGAATTCGCCGCGATACTTCGCGCCGGCGAGCATCGCGCCCAAGTCGAGCGACACGACGCGCTTGTTCTTGAGCGCTTCCGGCACGTCGCCCGAAATGATCCGCTGCGCCAGGCCCTCGACGATGGCCGTTTTGCCCACGCCGGGCTCGCCGATCAGCACCGGATTATTTTTGGTGCGCCGCGAAAGCACCTGCACCACGCGGCGAATTTCCTCATCGCGGCCGATCACGGGATCGAGTTTTCCGCGCCGCGCCTGCTCGTTCAGGTCGCGCGCATAACGCTCCAGCGCCTGGTACTTGCCTTCCGGATTCTGGTCGGTGATGCGCTGCGATCCTCGAACCGCGGTGAGCGCCTTCAGGATCGCGTCGTGCGTCGCGCCGTGACGCGCCAGCAACTCCTGTGCCGAATCACGCTTCAGACCGGTCAGCGCCAACAGCATGTGCTCGGTCGAGACGTATTCATCCTTGAAGGTGTCGGCTTCCTTGAAAGACTTTTCCAGAACCTGATTGATCGCCGACGACATGGCCGGCGGCTGCGCGCCGCTGCTGCCCGAGACTTTCGGCAGCTTCTCAATTTCCTTGTACAGGTCGCTAAGGACGGCCTGCGGCCCGATGCCGATTTTTTCGAGCACCGGCGCAACGATGCCTTCGCGGTCCTCGACCAACGCAGCCAGCAAATGGAGCGGAGCAAGTTCCGGGTTGCCGTGCTCGGAGGCGAGCTCGTTCGCTCGCTGGACGGCTTCCTGCGCCTTGACGGTGAATTTGTCCCAACGAATGGGCATGGCTTTCATTCCTTAGTACTGCCATATCATTAAATTACTGCCCTGTCATTCTGAGCGAAGCGAAGAACCTATGCAATTGCATGGCAGCGAAGGAATGCGAAGGAATGTAGAGATCCTTCGCTCGCGCTGGATGACAGATCGCTTCGATTTTCAAATTACCAATTACAAACTGCCAATTACAAATGAAACGGGAGGCGCTGGTTCTCGCCTCCCGCTGAGTTTACAGCTACGAGCATCGCTTATGCCGCTTTGACGCCCTTCGGCTCTTTGCCTTCCAGCGTCTTCGCGCTGCCGACGTTTACCTTGATCTGCTTCGGCTTGGCTTCCGCCTTCTTGGCCAGCTTGATCTTCAACACGCCCTTGTCGTAGTCGGCCTGAACGTTGTCATGGTTGACTGTGTTGGGGAGGGTGAAGGTTCTGGTGAAACTGCCATACTGCCGCTCCACGCGACGGTAGTTCTCTTCTTTTTCATCGGTCTCGAACTTGCGTTCGCCGTGCACCGTCAGCGTGTTGTTCTCGATGCGGACGTCGATGTCCTTCTCGTCGATTCCCGGCACTTCGATCTTCAGTGTAACGTTGTGCTCGTCTTCGTAGACATCCACCGGCGGAGCGAAAGCGGTCGTGGTTAGAGATTCATCCTGCCCTTCCGGCCCACGCGGGTCGCGGAACAAACGATTCATGCGGTCTTGCAGAGTGACGAACTCACGGAGCGGGTCATAACGCGTAAACATGGTCATAAGTGAATCCTCCTTCAAGTTTAAGCGGGGGCTATCGGAGCTCCCGGATTTTCATTAGTATGAATAAATAATATAATCTTAGCGTGATATTGTCAAGTGTACATATCGTTTTATGTTTCAGTCACTTACGATTAATATCAGGCACTGGAGGTAGCTGGTTTCAGGCACATTCAGCAGTATTGGATGATCCTTCGCCGCTCCCCGGTTCTCCACCAGGCGCAGGGATTTGTGGGCGTCTCGCGCCGCGTCCGCCACCACCCCCAGGAACTCCGAAGCGCCAACGTGGAAGGAGCAGGAGCAGGTGACAAGAATCCCTCCCGGCCGCAGCATCTTCAGGGCACGCAGGTTGAGCTCCTTGTAGCCACCCAGGGCTTTTTCCAGGTCGCGCTTGGTCTTGGCGAAGGCCGGCGGATCGAGAACGATGGTGTCATAGCGGCGGTTTGCGGCGGCGTATTCCCTTAAGAGGTCGAAGGCGTTGCCCTCGATCCACTCCAACTCGCGGCCGTTCAGAAGCGCGTTCTTTTCCGCCATTTCGAGTGCCGGACGCGAACTGTCCACCCCGGTGACGCTCGCACACTTCGCGGCCAGGTGCAGCGCGAATCCGCCCTGGTGGCAGAAAGCGTCAAGCGCTTCGCCGTGCGCGTACACGGCCGCCGCGGCGTAGTTTTCCCGCTGATCGAGAAAGCCGCCGGTCTTCTGGCCCTCGAAGCCGTCGTAGTGGAAGCGGATGGCGGCGCTTTCCTCGCCGCTCGTCATCCCGCCGCTCATGTGGCCGCCGTTCATGTGCCCGCCGTTCATATGAATGACGGTCGAACTCTTCTCCCCCCAAACTAGCCGGGACGAGAGCGGTGGCAACTCCTCAAGTTCCCGAATGCGCGCATCGACGCGCTCCACGATTCCCGCCGGTTGCACTTCTGCGCGCAGCGTTTGCAGTACGGCTTCGCGCACCGGTGCCGCGTCCATGGCCTGGGTCAGGATTTGCAGCGTGACCACGTCGTTATAGCGATCGACGATAAGGCCGGGCAGAAAATCAGCTTCGCTGAAGACCATGCGGTAGGCGTCGGTATTCCGGACCAGTTCTTTCCGGTAGGCGATGGCGGCGCAAATGCGCTCCGCGACCAAAGCAGGCAGATCGGCCACCGAACCATGAGAGATCATGCGGATCGCGATCTGCGATGAAGAACTGTAGAGCGCGGTTCCCAGGAATTTCCCCCGCGAATCGAGAACGCGGACGGTCGCGCCCGGAAGCACGTCCTTCGCTTCCACGATATCCGAGCGGTAGACCCAAGGGTGCCGGGCTTGCAGGCGGGCAACGCCTCGAGGAGAGAGTCTTACAGCAGCCCCCAAGTGCGCAGCGGAGGCAACAGACTTTTTCGGCATGACTAGATATGTTATCGCGTAGCGACAGGAGACGTGTGGAGGCGGGGCTCTGCCCCGTCCCCACACTAGCCCTTAAGCGCGGATCACAATCCTATCCAGATTCCGTTTGCCCAATTCTCCAGCGCCAGGAATCCCGCCGACGCTGGCCGTCACCGCGCCCGTCATCATCTTCTGCCACGCCGTCTGGAACTGTTCCATCTCGGACGCGGTTCCAATCGTGATGCGCGCGTAGGTCGGCCACGCGGGCCAGATGCGTCCAATAAATACATTTTGTTTGGCCATGGCATTGATCGCCGCCTTCGCCGGCCGTTTCGTGTCGAGCATGAAGCAATTCGATTCCGAGGGAATGTAGGAGTATCCGTTGCGCTCGAGCCAGGCAAAGACCTGGGAGCGGATGGTGGCGTTGATGCGCTTGCGCTCGGGCACCAGTTGCGCATCTTTCAGGCTCGCCGATGCGGACACGAGCGCGGTGATCGGCATGGCGTTCCAGCCGCTATAGTTTTCGATTTTCTCCAGCAGGTCGGGCCGGCCAAATACGGCGCCGCAGCGCAGTCCCGCCATCCCGTAAATTTTCGAGAACGTGCGCAGCAGGATCACGTCCTTATCGGCTTTCACCAGGTCCATCACCGAAACCGCGTCGGCAAAATGAATGTAAGCTTCATCCACGAGCACGACCGAACCCTTGGGCTTGTTCTCGACCAGGTATTCGATATCGGAATGGCTGGTCAGCGTGCCGGTGGGATTGTTGGGCGTGCAGACGTAAAACACGCCCGCGTCGGGACCCGCGGCCAGCATCGCCTTCACATCGTGCGCGTAGCTTTTCGTCAGCGGAACTTTCACCACCTTCGCACCGCCGGCATGGGCGGCGAACATGCCAGCTTCGTATCCGGGATCGGCGGTCACATAGCTGCGCTGCGGTGAGGTGAAAACTGCGACTGCATGATGCAAAGGCTCGCTCGATCCGGGATAGACGCGAAGCTGTTCCGGCTTGAGGCCTTCAGTTTCTGCCAGCGTCTTCACCAGATCGTCATTCAACCAGAACGAATAGCGCCCGCCCTGCGGGAGGATGGCGGCCAGCGCCTCGCGCGCCGAAGCCGCCGGCCCGAGCGGGTTTTCGTTGGCGTCAATCCTGACGCCCTCCATCGGCAAGCTCTCCCGCGCGGCGTAAGCGAGCATCGGTTCAGTGACGACGCGCAACGCCAGCGCCGCCGAAGCTGCGGCAGACAGGCTGAGAAACGAACGGCGGGATGCGGAAGGAAGGCTGAGACGGTTAGCCATCATTCACCTCGTGGGCGCAATCTTACCGCAAAATCAGGCTCGGATTCGACGGCAAATTATGACCTGCAAATTATGACCGAGCACGCAAAATACGCCCATGGTCTAGCTGGCGGCCGGTTGTCCGCCCGAGAGGTGAGATCCACTAATTTGCCAATAGCTGCCGCACGACAGCAATATCGTCGTTGAGATCTCGAGTCATGTGGGCAGCTTGGGACTGCGCCGCGCGGGCCGATTCTGCCTGCCCGCCGATCTCGAGCACCTGCGCCAGAAGCAGATAGCCCACCGGCGAGGGCAGCAGCTCGGCCGACCGTTCGTAATCCTTCGTAGCCTGTGCGATGTCGCCGGCTCTCTGTGCCAGCAAGCCGAGCCCGCGATAGGCCGACGAATTTCCCGGCTGCTCCTTCAGAGCGGCCTCGAAGTCTTGTTGCGCGTTGCCGTACTGTTTCAGCGAATAGTGCGCATATCCGCTGTTGGCTCGTGCTGTGCCCAGCAAAGAAGGGGCATGGGTGAGTCGCAGTACTGTCGCATAGCCATCGAGAGCGGCCTGATACTTCCCGTGCATTTGCTCGTAAGTTGCGAGATTGAGCGCGGACAGTGGGTCGTCGGGCCGCAACCATCGTGCCCGCAGAAGGTGCGGCAAGGCTTCCTCTACCCTGCCTTGGGTAATCAACGCGGTAGCCAGGTTATCTTCAGCGGTGAAGTTTGCTTCGGTGATTTCCAGCGTGTGCGTCCAGAGGGTGACATTGTCGCTCCAGAAACTCACCTGCCGATGAAGCGCAAATCCCAATGCCACCAAAATGACGGCCGTGCCGGCCGCCGCCACCGCTGTGGGAACATGCCACCGTTTTATTAGATCCGCCGCGCCCCAGCAGACGATTACGAAAATTCCCAGCAGTGGAATATAGGCATAGCGGTCGGCCATGGCCTGAACGCCAATCGGAATCAGTCCGGTCATCGGTACCAGCGTTCCCAGAAACCAAAACCACCCCACCAGGAGAAAACGGTGCTGCCGAAAGATCACGACCAGAGCGGTGACGGCGACGATTGCAAGTGCCGACAGCGCGGCGGCGGGGATGCTGGTCGCAAATCCTGGATGCGGATACATGAGCGCCAGATTGGCCGGCCAAAAGGCTTTTCCGAGATATTTGACATACGCGATCGCCGCAGTTGCCAGACGTATCCAGAGCGGGAACTTCGCTCGGGTTACCTCCGTCTCCACCATATAGTTGAATCCCGCCCCCCCCGTCGTCATGGTGATGACCGCGCTCACGGCCGACATTGCAAACCAAGGCACCTTCTCCCAAATCAATTTCCAGAAAGAGGGGCCGCGGGCGGGCGCGACTGCCAGTTCGCCTCCAACAACTTCCGGCGGTGCGATACGACCCAAGGGCCAGTAATCCAGCAGCAGAAGAACACACGGGAAAGTAATCACCTGCGCCTTGCTCATCAGTCCCAAAGCATAGGCAACAGTGACGGCCAGGTATCGTCCGACGCCGGGCCGCCGCGCATACCAGCCATAGGCAGCCAGCGCGAGGAGAAAGAAAAACATGCTGAGGACGGTTTTGCGTTCCGCGATCCACGCCACCGACTCCACATTGATCGGATGCAGAGCGAAGAGCGCGGCGACCGCCAGGCTGCGCCAAGCCAAGCCCGTGGCACTCTCCAGAATCAAAAACAGGAGCACTGCGTTGGCCGCATGTAGAAGTATGTTGGTGGTATGGTAGCCGTCCGGGTTCAAGCCGAAAATCTGGCAATCGAGAGCATACGAAAGCCAGGTCATCGGGTGCCAGTCCAAAGCGTCAGGGGTGCGAAAAGCCCAAAGGGCGGTGTTCCAGGTGAGCCCGGCCCGAACCTGGGGATTGTCCGTCACGTAAACCTGGTCGTCGTAATTGAGAAAGGGAGCGCGAGTGACCGGGTTGTAGAGTGCAATCGTCGCCAAAGCAAGCAGCAGGCAAAAGATCAATCTCCGCTTTTGTGGGGATCGGAAAAGGTACGCTTCACTTAGGGGTTGGCCGGACTTCTGCTCCGTGGAATCCATGAACCTCATTGCACCTTAGCTAATGGCAATGACGAGACGATAGCATGAATGAAACAACGGTTCCGCTTACAAAAGTACCCTTCGCAATCCACGATTTCCCCTGACTTTGGCTTTCTCTACGCAGGTTGGCTGCGGCTCAGCGTGAAATTAGCTGGCAGCCGGTTGTTCCGCCGGAGAGGCGGCATGCTTGTGGCTGGCCTTGTGTTCGCGCCGGATGGCCAGCAGATCCTTATGAAGAAGATCGAGCGCATTCGAGGGTATCTCAGAACCCCACTCGTCGATTTCTTTTTCTTCCCAATGCCCGTTGAGCCGGAGCGCGGCGTCGGTCAGGTCCTCGGGAAACGCCAGGCGGTAATTCCCTTCGCGCAGCAGCACCCCGCCGACCTGGCGTCCAGTGTGCATTTCGTAGATGCGGCGGGTCGAACTGCCGCCGTCATTGATAAACGCCAGCAGCACTTCGCCTTCCTCGCCGTAATCCGGACGGTAGAACCATGCCTGCGGCGCATCCGCTTTGGGGCGCGCGCGTTTTCTCCCGGTAACCGTCACAACTTCCTGCTCCGGCTTCACTTCGTTCGCGGGAATGTAGTAATAAATTCTCTGGCAGGAATCGCAGATCACGACCTTCTCGCCAATCCTCACTTCGTTGTAGATCTGCGGCCGCAGCATCACCTGGCAGCCCATGCATTTGTGGTCGCGGACTTCCGCCAGTCCGCTGCCGCGGAACTTCATCACGCGTTCATAATGGCGAAGCAGATCTTCGGAAATCGCCTGGTGCAGGGCCTTGCGCTTGCCGTTCCACTCGGCCAGCTTCTTCTGGTCTTCCGCGGTGACTCTTCGCGCCTCTTCTTTTTCCTTTTCGATTTCGGCCGTCTCTGCTTTGAGCTCGGCCTCCGCCGCTTTGACTTCTTTTTCCCGCGCGTCAACGTTGACCATCACCTCCAGGATGCGGTCCTCGTTGAGGCGGATCTCCTGCTCGGCAAACTGGATCTCGTGCAGCAGCGCTTTGTACTGGTCGTTGGTCTTAACGTCGAGGGATTGATCGCGATACTTGGAAATCTTGCCTTGCAGATCCTTGATATTGGCTTCGAACTTCTTGCGGTTGGCCTCGTCGCTCTTGGCTGCAACTCGCACCTTTTCCAGGTGGGCCTTGGTTCCAGCCAGCTTTTGCTCGATTACTGCCGTGCGTTTCGGCAGCGCCGCGACTTCGTCCTGCAGTCGCCGGATTTCCTTATCCGCAATCTGCAGCTCGAGTAATTTGTCGATGTCAGGAAGCATCGGTTCGATGAGTCACAGAAATGATTTTAGCATGTGTGGGGACGGGCCTCGGCCCGTCCCGGCGGGGCAGAGCCCCCGCCGCCAGAAACCTTCACTCAGCGGTGGTTTGTGGTAGCCTGCGGAGTTTGGTCCGGTTCGCAAAGAAACCGCACGGAGGCCAGCTTTGAAGCCGAACATTTTTGCCCTTTTCCTTTTGCTCATGCTCATGATGTTCACCCTCGCCATTCCCGCACTGTGCCAGTCGGACAACACCAGGAACCTCGCCGTCGAGCGCGTCGGCGACACGGCATTCGTTCAACTGCGCGCGCCCAGCTTCCAGGCCCTTTCGCCCCGGCAGCAGGCTTTGGCGTACTGGCTGACGCAGGCTTCGATCGCCATCGACCCTATTATTTACGACCAGTTATCCGCCTACGGTCTGCAACAGAAACGTCTGCTCGAGGAAATCATGGCGCGTCCCAAGGGAATCGACCCGGCCGCCACGGCGAAGATCGCCGAATTTGCGAAACTTTTCTGGGCCAACTGCAGTAATCACAACGAAACGACGTCGCAGAAATTTCTCCCCTCGTTTACTTTTGAGCAGTTGGAAAAGGCCGCCCTGATCGCGCAGCAAAACGGAGCATTTCAAGCGCCCTACGCCGATCTCCCGCCCTTGAAGAAACCAGCCGACGTAACGCGGGAGATCGAGTCATTGCGGCCTTCGCTTTTTGACCCCGCGTTTGAGCCGATGATCACCGCCAAGAGTCCGGTGGGAGGAAAAGACACGATCCAGTCCAGTTCCAACACTTTTTATCCGGGCCTGAGCCTGGACGATCTGAAGGGATTTCAAGAAAGGTACCCGCTGAACTCGCGGGTGGTTAAAGCTGCGGACGGCAAACTTACCGAACTCGTCTACCGCGCCGGCACACCCGACGGCAAGATCCCTCCCGGCCTCTATGCAACATTCCTGAAAAAGGCCGTCGCATGTCTCCAGAAAGCGCGGGGCTACGCCGAGCCCGGGCAGGCCGAAGCGATTGACCATCTCATCCGCTTCTACCAGACCGGCGAATACGCGGACTGGGTGGCGTTCGGCACCGCCTGGGTGCAGAACGATGCCACGGTCGACTTTGACAGCGGTTTCATCGAGATCTATCGCGACGCGCGCGGCGCCAAAGGAAGCTCGCAGAGTTTTGTCACCGTCACCGACAAGCCCGTCACCGACGCCATGAAAAAACTGGCGGAAAATGCCTCCTATTTCGAACAGAAGGCTCCCTGGGACGCGAAGTACAAGCTCACCTCGTTCAAACTTCCGGTGGTGAAGGCAGTCGAAACCCTGATCGAAACTGGCGATTTCAACGTAACCACCGTCGGCGACAATCTGCCGAACGAAAACGAAATCCACGAGAAATACGGCTCCAAAAATTTTCTGTTCACAGGAAGCGACCACGCCTTAGACGAAGCCACCGGCAAGGCGGCGATCGCGGAGTTCGCCGCCGGCCCCGCCGAGATCGAGCGCAACGCGAAGTACGGCACGGAAGCTGAGAGCCTGATGACGGCATTGCACGAGGTCATCGGCCACGGCTCGGGCAAGCTGAGCGAGCGCGTCAGCGGTGGAGCACAACCCTTCCTGAAGGAATATTTCTCCACGCTCGAGGAAGGCCGCGCCGATCTGATGGCGCTGTGGAACGCCTGGGATCCCAAACTGAAAGAGCTTGGCCTGATCTCAAACCAGGAAGAAGTTGCCAAGGCCATGTATGACACCGCGGCTCTTGTCGCCTTGACCCAACTGCGGCGCATTCCCCGCGGCGACACGATTGAAGAAGACCACGCGCGCGACCGGCAGTTGATCGCCCACTACATCGCCGACCAGGTTCCCGGCTCGATCGAACAGTTCACTCGCAACGATACCGACAACGCTAAGACCTACGTTCGTGTGGCCGATTATCAAAAGATGCGTCAGGGCGTCGGCATGCTCCTGGCCGAACTCATGCGCATCAAGGCGGAGGGCGACTACGACGCCATCAAGGCGCTGGTTGACAAATACGGAGTCCACTTCGATCCCGCGCTGCGCGATCAGGTGCTCGCGCGTTATCGAAAACTGAATCTGCCGACATACTTTGCCGGCATCAACGCTCACTTGACCGCCAGCTTTGGCAAAAATGGGGAAGTGGAGAAGGTCGAGATTCATTATTGGGACGACCCCGCCGCGCAGTATTTGAACTATGGCGCAATGTACGACGAGAGTATCCGCCATGAACCGAAGGAGTGAGAGTGAGGAGTAATCGCATGACAACTGGCCGGTCGGTGTAGGTTGTCGGCACGAAACGCGAAGACGCGCGATAGATGGATGGTCTACAGGGACGAATGATCTCTGCAGCACCTCCCCCAGATGAAACGTACGGCTAGTGAACCCGGAAGGGACTGAGAACGCGTAATGGAAGAGGGTCTGCGCGCGGTTAGTTGTCGTCAACTATCCCATCCAGCCTGTCAGTTTTCGCCACGGCGGATCACTATCGCCGTTGAAAGACTCCACTTATTTCAGGCCATCGACTGGACAGAAGGACGCGGCCACTGCGCTACACCGTGTTTGTTTCTGCGCGGGTGATACTCCCAGTGAAGCGATCTAGAGAGAACCCCGAGATGTCGATCTGCGGCTGTCGCCGCAGGATAGTGTCGGCCAGCAGTTCCCCGACCACTGGCCCGTGCATGAACCCGTGACCGCTGAAGCCGGTGGCAAGAAAGAATCCCGGTAGCTGGGGAGCTTCGCCAAGAATCGGGTTCGCATCCGGCGTGACCTCGTAGAGACCGGCCCAAGCGCGCCGAATGGAAGCCTTGGCCAGCGGCGGATATCGCCGAACCCCCACGTCCGTGACTCGGTCCAGGAACTCCCAATCTACCGCATCACGGAACGAAGACGGCTCGTCGGGATCGCCCATGCCCATCAGCACGCCCTCGCCTTCGCGATGAAAGTAAAACGAAGTGTCGAAATCGATGACCATGAGCCGGTTCTGCGGAACTTCTGGAAACCCATGTGTGATGAATACGTGCCTTCGATATGGCCGGACAGGCACCGCAACACCGGCCATTTCGCCGATGGCTGCCGACCACGGTCCAGCCGCATTGACGACCATGGACGTTGCAATTTGCTCGGTGGGGGTACAAACGGCGGCGACGCCCGAACCTTCTTTTCTGATCTCGACTACTTCAGTTTGCAACTCAATTTGCGCGCCCAGTTGCCGTGCTTTGCGGGCATAGCCCAGGGTGACGCCGTGAGGATCGGCGACCCCGTCTTCGCGGCAATAGGAACCCGCGAGCACATCTTCAAGATTGACGTGTGACACTAACCCGGCGAGCGCTGCACCTGGCAGTATTTCAGTAGGCACGCCCAGCGCGTTTTGGACCGCCGCGCTCTCCCTGAAGTGCCGTAGCGATTCTTCCTTCGTGATGAGGAATAGATACCCGTCTTGATGCAGGTCAATTTCGCAGTCCAGTTCGTCGCCAAACGCCTTCATCTTAAGAATACTGGCAATCGATAATTGCACATTTAACGGATTCGAGAATTGATGCCGGATGCCACCACTGCAACGGCCGGTTGAGCCGCTCGCCAGCCGCGGTTCTCGTTCGAGCAGTAGGACTTGCACTTTCTGTTTGGCAAGATGGTAGGCAATGCTGCACCCCATCACACCGCCCCCGATAATAACAACGTCTGCCGATCTCATTTTGCTCTCGCTTGGCGCTGCGATTCTTGTAGAGGTTCGTGCGTCTCAATCCATAGAGAGTGCTATGCGCTAGGACCTGTCACCAGGCCATTACACCGCCGCCACCTTCTCGCTTAGCCTTCTGGTAAGCGAGATTGGCAGCAACCATGTCTTCCATGGCGACACCCATGGCCTTGTATACCGTGATCTCGGCATCCTTAACCCGGCCCGGCTTCCGGCCCAGAGCCACCGCTCCAAGAGTCGTTCCCACCGAGGCCTCCAGGCCTGCGAGTTCGCCGCACCCAACCGGAGTAGGCTGAAAAGCGTCCAGCGTTTCGACAAACAGCCGGTGATTACTTGCCAGATCCTTTGGCAGTTCGCCATATGGAGGGCAATACCCTACGGAAGTCACGTGGGCTCCGGGCCTTACCCATTCGGACCTGATGACTGGCGTAGGCGAGTGAGTAGCCAGGCAAACAATGTCCGACTCACGCACAGCCGCCTCCATGTCGGAGGTAGCGCGTGCGATTTCGCTCTCGGCAGCAAGCTTCTGCGCGTCTTCGAAGCGTAACGAGCAAATGTTGATACGTTCGAAATCCCGAATCAAGGGAAGCAGTCGCACGTGTTGACGTCCTTGCACTCCAGCGCCGATCACCGTAGCAATCCGGGAACTGCTCCGGCTCAACATGCGGGCGGAAAGGACGGCGGCCGCGGCGGTCCGAATTCCCGTAATGTACGTGCCGTCCATCACGCAGGAGGTAGCTCCGTTGTCAGGGTGGAACAGGTTGATCATCGCCAGGTGGTTGGGCAGACCGATCTCCAGATTGCCCTCGAACACATTGACAATCTTGACCATCAACTGCATCCCAGTTTGCCAGGCGGGCATCGCCAGGGAGAAACCCTTGCCCGCTACTGACAATTTAGGCCGCGGCGGAGACTGAACTTCCCCCAACTCCAGCCCGCGAAAGCCATCTTCGAGTCCAGCGAGAAGCTCTTTCGGATCGAGATACTTCTCCACCTCCGCCTCGCTGAGAGTCATCACTTGGCGAGTGCCTTTCTTGATCTCGAAAGCGGCTCTGACTGGTTGTTTTCCGGCGTCGCTCATCTAAGTTTCGTTTAGGGATCTGCTTCGGTGCCAAAACGCAAGAAGGCTCCCACGCCAATCGTTCGGATAGCACAGCCACTGCCAGCGACACGAGAATTCTAATCCCCGCTACCAACTGTGGTTCAGCAAATTTCAGGCAAGGTTATCGGATTTATCGCGATGTGTTCGGGACGAAATCTCTATCGGCGGAATCGCGGAATGAATTTCGCTTTGAGTTTCGTTAAGAGCTTGCGCTGCCATGAGAACGTCCTTAAGTCTTTCAGCGTAGACGCTCCGTTACCGGAAGGATGTGACTTTTGTCACGTACGTTTCTATTCTCTTCCCACTGCTAACCGGGTCGGAAACAGGGCCAATCCCACGCCTGACTTTCGTAATCTGCCCTGTTGCCACCGCCCTGATGCAATATTGATGAGAATGCCCTCCTCGGCCATCGCGCAAAAAGGACAACGGGGCTCGCGCGTTAAGCTCCTCGGCTCCATTCTTGCCCTGGTGGTGCTCGAAAACGGGCGTCAAGTCCGCGGCCGCATGAGTCAGCTCTCCGGCAACGGCGGGCTGCTCTCACTCGAACGCCCGCTCGACGAAGGCATTCTGGTGACCGTCCTGTTCCACCTCGGCTGCACCAGCATTCGCTGCCGCGCGCACATGTTGTTTCCCATGTGGGCCACCAAAGGATGCCAACAGCCCTTCCGATTTCTGGACCTGACCGAGGCCAGCCGCGCCAGTCTGAACCGGGAATTGGAAAACCTGGTAAGAGCCGGCGCGCCGCAGGAAGAAGAAGAGAGCGAGTAGCGCAGAAAACCGCCGCGAGCTACGAGTAAAGCGGATGTTGGGGTTAGATCGCAGCTCGCAGCCAGCTCAACTTCCCGCCGCCGACAAAATCTCTTCCAGCGAATACTTCTGCAACTCCCCAACCCGCTCCAGCGTGATATCCGGCTTCGGATACTCGGCCACCAGCGCCGCATCCAGCGCGTAGTGTCCCTGGCGCGGAAACACCGTCGTCACTCGCCCGCCCCAATATTTCTTGATCGCGGCCAGAATACGCACCTTGTCGTCCACCATCACATAGTGCGCCGCCGGATACTTGGCCTCCACATCGTCCAGTTCCCGTTCCTTATGGATATAGATCAAGACGTGCCCTTCGAAGATCTCATACAGGCCCGAGCGGTCGATCTTGAGTGGCTGGAAAACCACATCGCCGTCGCTCAAGATCACCGGCTGCCCCACGCGCCGCGCGTATTCCACCGCATCGAGCGACCCCGGAAACAGCCGGTCCGCAAAGGGATAATTCACCATGAAGTGCGACACGGCCAGCAGCTTCTGTTCTCGCGGCTGCTCGATGCGATAACGCTGCAGCGCCCCCAGATAGTCCGCGTATCCGAGTTCCGTGCGCAACTGCTCGAAGATTTCCCAATAGCGCTGCTCGCTGGCCTCGCCCACTTTATTCGTGAGGTACCGCTTCAGATCTTCCGCCACGCGATCGTTGTCGAGCAGAGTATTGTCCACGTCGAAGAAGAACACGGTGCTCGGGTTGGCAGCAGCGCGATTCACACGATCTCCAGAGTGATGATCTTGAGAAGAAACAGCGGCCCTATCATGCCAGAAATCGTGACCCACGTCGCCGCGCCAACGCAGGAATCTCGGTAGTGGCTGTCCAAATTCAGCCGCTACCGGAATTTCCGCACTTTTTGCGTCTGCGCCATCCCCGTGAGCGCGAAAGAAGAAAGAACAGGAAATTTGCGCCCGTACCCGCCACAAACGGCTTGTGCACGTCCCATCCCTTGTAGTACAAAGTCCTGTGCTACATAAGGCGTCGGTCAACAATCCATAAATCAGCCGGGGCGGAGTATATTGTGGCTCTGCCCCACCAAGCAGGCGAATCCGTTCTCGCCTTTCCCAGGAGCCGCCTTCCGTGGAACACATCGACCCAGCCGTCATCCATCGCTTCGACACCCGCTCCAGCCGCCCTTGTGAATTCTGCCGGGAACTCGACCCGCAGTTCCCTCAACGCCGCCCCCTCGACCAGATGGTGGCCAGCAGCCGCAAAGCCATTGCTTCCGCCCATTTGACCGAGGACGGCTACGTACGCCACCGCATGCTCGAATTGCGCCGGATCGCTTCCCGAGAGCCCCTCACCGTGGCTTAACTAACCACAACGGACCCAGGGGGAAAAAGGAACACAGGGGGGGAAACCCCGATTTTCCCTGTGCTCCCCTGGGTCCCCTGTGGTAATCGCTCTTCGATTTCCCGCTTGACACGACCCTCCCGATTTATGGATACTTATTCATTCAGTTGCATTTTTATTCATGTCCAAAACAGCCCGCCACAAAGCCATCCTCGATCTGCTCGACGAAGGTTCTGTCGAAAGCCAGGACTTTCTCCAGCACCGGCTTGAGCGCAAGGGCTTCGACGTCGGCCAGGCCACCCTCTCCCGCGATATCCACGAACTGAAACTCGTCAAAGGTCCCGAGGGCTATCGGCGCATTGACGCGAGCTCGGGTGCCGAAGGCGTTCTGCCCTCGGTCATGCATCTAGCCCGCCAGTTTGTAGTCGAAATCCGCCAGGCCCAGAACCTGCTCGTGGTGAAAACCACCGTGGGCAGCGCGCAGCCCGTCGCCGCCGCCCTCGACGCCTCGCGCTGGCCTGGGATCGTCGGCACCATCGCCGGCGACGACACCGTGCTCGTCATCGCTACCGACAAAAGGCAAGCGCAAGCCCTCGCCCGACGTATTCGCGAGCTGTCGTAAGCGGCTTGCCGGGGGCCAACCCCGCGAACCGCCATCAGATTTTCCGGAAATGGAGTGTTTCGAAACGCAGATGAGAACCGATCCCACACTAATGAACTCACCCAAGACGCACCCGCCCGGCCTGCTGCCCGAACCGCTCGCGCCCCGCGATCTCGTCTCCATCCACGACATCGCCCCCGCCGAAATCCTCACGCTCTTTAGCCTCACCTCCATGCTCAAGCAGCGTCCCGCGGACTTCCGCGGCGTGCTCGCCGGCAAGCAGATGGTCATGTTCTTCGAGAAGCCCTCCCTGCGCACCCGCCTCACCTTCGAAGCCGGCATG
>Ga0187890_10001675_pt1 | contig 15759 bp, 14 predicted proteins | sample June2016WEW_21_1_FD_133005 | JGI IMG/M metagenome (GOLD analysis project Ga0187890, IMG submission 133005) | Peatland microbial communities from SPRUCE experiment site at the Marcell Experimental Forest, Minnesota, USA - June2016WEW_21_10 | ecosystem: Environmental > Terrestrial > Soil >... | reverse complement strand
TGCGCGCGCCGTAGGCGGCAATCGCCTCGCCCGGCTCGGCGCGTCGGCGCATCCGCGTCTGCGGCGCCTGTGTGATTGTGGCGATCAGCTGCGCGAGGAAATCCGCCCGTGGCCGGCTGCTGCCATGCTCGGTCGGCGCATCGTGATCGCTTGGCGAGACCTGGACCAGGGCGGTGCTGCTCACTGGTGGCCCTTCCTGTGCCGAAATGGGACGCCCGCCATTTCAAAGTGGGGCGCCCATCACTTTCCGGGCTCTAGATCGCAAACGCCGTGCCGCACCCTCCGGTTGCACGAATTCGGCCTTAAGATTTCCGATTTCTTTAAGTTCCTCCGGTACTTTGGCGCTAAACCGGCCATCTGCTTTCGCCCTTATGCCGACTGCAGCAACGTCAACGAGGCGACGGTGAGCGATAACGGGCCGCACGATCCAAACTCCACCGGTCGACCCAGTCGGGCGGGCGTCGCAAGCGGAAGCTTTGCCGCAGCGCGAGCCCCCGCCAGATTGGACGCGACCGAAATTCTCGCCTCGGTCGGCGAAGCGCTTTACCGCTGGGATATCGAGAGCGACGTCCTGATCTGGAGCGCGAATGCCGGCGACGTTCTGCTTGTCCCTGACCCCGCGGCCATCTCGACCGGCCACGCCTACGCCCATTTCCTCGAGCCGGACAACGCGCAGGCTCGCTTCGACGCGGTCTTCCGATCCGACCGGCGCGACGAAGGGGGCGGTGTCGTTTATCGAATTCAATACCGTATCCGCCCCGATCCTGGCTCGGAAATGAGGCTTTGGATCGAGGATACCGGCTGTTGGTTTGCCGGGCCTGACGGCAAGCCGTCACGCGCGCATGGTGTCGTGCGCGTCATCAACGAGCGCCATGAACGCGAAAGCCGGCTCAGCTACCTCGCCCGCTTCGACGATCTCACCGGCGAGCTCAACCGGCATCATCTCACCGAGGTCCTTGGGCAGACTCTCGACGAGGCGATACGATTCCGCTCCTCGTGCGGTTTCCTGCTGGTCGCTATCGACGATTTGGCGCGCATCAACGAGTCCTACGGATTCGACATCGCCGACCAGGTGATCAGCGCGGTCGGCAAGCGCGTCCGCAGCTTGATGCGAGGCAAGGACACACTGGGCCGCTATTCGGGCAATAAATTCGGCATCGTGCTCAAGGACTGCACGCCGGACGACATGGCAATCGCCGCCGAGCGCATGCTTACCGGGGTGCGTGACGAGTTGGTGCCGACCAGCGCGGGGCCGGTCGCGGTGACGGTCACCATCGGCGGGGTGACGGCTCCACGCCACGCCCGCAACGTAACGGAAGTGCTCGCTCGCGCCCAGGAAACGCTCGATACCGCGAAGGGCAAACGCCGCGGTTCATTCCTCGCCTACCGGCCCAACATCGAGCGCGAGGCACAACGCCGCGAGAACGTGAAGGCGACCGACGAGATTGTCGCGGCGCTCAATGAGCGGCGCGTTTTTCTTGCCTGCGAGACCGTGGCGGCGGCAACCGATCGGCGCCCGGCTTTCTATGAATGCCTGATGCGCGTCCGCCGCAGCGACGGAAGCCTGCTCGGAGCGAACGACGTGGTCCCGGTCGCCGAACGCCTTGGACTGGTGCGCTTGCTCGACCATCGCGTTCTCGAACTTGTGGTCGATGAACTGGTCGGCGCCCCCGCATTGCGGGCGAGCGTCAATGTCTCGCCCGGCTCGACGACCGATCCCGACTGGTGGGCTGGTTTGGGCTCGCTGCTTCGCGCACATAGCGGGGTAGCGGAACGCCTCATCATCGAAATTACCGAGAACGCCGCGATCCACGACATCGACGAAACACGCGGCTTCGTGGCTCGGGTGAAAGATCTCGGCTGTCGTATCGCCATCGACGATTTCGGCGCCGGCTATACCTCATTTCGCAACCTGCGCAAACTCAGCGTGGATATCGTCAAGATCGACGGCGCTTTCGTACAGAATATGATGCGTTCGGAAGACGATCGCGCCTTCGTGCACACGCTCATCGACCTCGGCAAACAGCTGAAATTGGCCACGGTTGCCGAGTGGGTCCAGGACGAGCAGGCCGCGAAAATGTTGGAGGCGTGGGGCTGCGATTACCTGCAAGGCGCGCTGGTCGGTCTCGCTTCGACCGAGCGGCCATGGCTGACTGCTCGCGAGCAGGTCATTTGACCTATTGTTTGCCTTCGCCGCCGCCGGTGTTGCTTTGGGATAGACGATCGACCTTTCTCTGCATTTCATCGAGCTGACGCTTGAGATCGTCGATGTCGCCTACCTTGGGCGGCGTATTAATCGCTTCCACCTCGGCCTCGCCATCCTGGGTTTCGCGCCGGGCAAACGGTGCAAACATGGTGAAGGCGCGCTCGAACATTTCCATGTTCCGCCGCACGTGGTCTTCGAGCGAAGTGAATGCGCCTACCCCGAATGCTTGCGCCATTTGGTTGCGAAATTTTTCCTGCTCGCGCGTCAGCGATTCGATGGAGACTTCAAGATAGCGCGGCACCAGCATCTGCATGCTGTCGCCATAGAAACGAATAAGCTTCCGCAGAAACGCGATCGGCAGCAGGTTCTGGCCTTCTTTGTTTTCCTGCTCGAAAATGATTTGGGTGAGAACCGAGCGAGTGATGTCTTCGCCGGTCTTGGCGTCATAGACGACAAAATCCTCGCCGATCTTGACCATGGAGGCGAGGTCTTCGAGCGTGACGTATGTGCTCGTACCGGTATTGTAGAGCCGCCGGTTGGCGTACTTTTTGATCGTGACCGGTTCTTCGGTCTTGGTCTTGGTTTTGGTTTTGGTCTCGGTCTTGGTCATGGTCTCGGACATGAGGCGGGGACCGTGCAGTTTTCGCCCTCAAAATAGGCGGTTTCTCGGGGCTCGGCTACCGTTTTGTGAGAGGCATTTGGCAAAGCCCGGCCAGACGTTGGGCCGCTCGATACCTTGGGGGCGCCCAGGGCATGCTAGCGATGCGACTTCCTTCCATCTTGTCGGCAGGCCGTCGCGTCCTTATGACATATCTTAATAAGACCTCCGGCAATCCCGCTTTAGTAAGCCTCCGACCTCGAAAGGACCTCCCATGAAGGACGATATCGTCATTGTCGGCGCGACACGGACGCCAGTCGGCGCATTCAATGGGGCGTTCGCAACAATACCCGCCCATGAACTCGGCAAGGTCGCGATAAAGGCGGCTATTCAGCAGGCTGGCGTTGAGGCGTCGCGTGTATCCGAGGTGATCATGGGGCAGATTCTCACGGCGGGGCAGGGTCAGAACCCGGCCCGCCAGGCCTCGATCGCGGCTGGCATCCCCGTCGAAGTGCCGGCATGGGGCGTCAACCAGCTCTGCGGCTCGGGACTGCGCGCGGTAGCGCTCGGCTACCAGGGCATCGTCAACGGCGATTCCGAGATCGCGGTCGTCGGCGGCCAGGAGTCGATGAGTGTTGCCCCGCACTGCGCCTATTTGCGCGGCGGCGTGAAGATGGGCAACTTCGAGATGGTCGACACCATGATCAAGGATGGCCTGTGGGATGCCTTCAACGGCTATCACATGGGCAACACGGCGGAAAACGTCGCGCGCCAATGGCAGATCACCCGTCAGCAGCAAGATGAATTCGCTGTGGCTTCACAGAAGAAGGCGGAAGCGGCGCAAAAAGCCGGCAAGTTCAAAGACGAGATCACACCGGTGACCGTCAAGAACCGCAAGGGCGACATCATTGTCGATACCGACGAATATCCCAAGCACGGCACCACGCTCGAATCGATCAGCAAACTGCGGCCGGCCTTCGACAAGGAAGGCACAGTCACCGCGGCCACCGCTTCGGGCATCAATGACGGCGCGGCCGCCATGGTGCTGATGAAGGCGAGCGAAGCGGCCAAGCTCGGCAAGACGCCGCTGGCACGCATCGTGTCGTGGGCTCAAGCAGGCGTCGATCCGAAAATCATGGGTTCCGGCCCGATCCCGGCATCACGCGCCGCGCTCAAGAAAGCCGGCTGGACCGTCGCCGATCTGGATCTGATCGAGGCCAACGAGGCGTTTGCCGCGCAAGCCTGCGCCGTCAACAAAGACCTCGGCTGGGACACCGGCAAGGTCAACGTCAATGGCGGCGCGATCGCGATCGGTCATCCGATCGGCGCATCGGGTGCGCGCGTGCTGGTAACGCTGCTTTACGAGATGCAAAAGCGCAACGCGAAAAAGGGTCTGGCGACCCTCTGCATCGGCGGCGGCATGGGCATCGCCATGTGCGTGGAGCGGTGAACCAGCAAAAACGCACTCCATTGACGTAGTTCATGGCCGGGCATAGCCATTCGAAGAACGGCGTCGCTTCGCTCGCCTATGTCCCGGCCATGCTTGTCTTTAAGCTGCTTGGAAAGCTAAGGGAGACCCGGAACGAGCCCGGGCGCGACCCGAAGTCGTAGGGAGGACATCATGCCACGCGTCGCACTGGTGACGGGGGGAACACGGGGTATCGGCGCGGCGATCGCCAAGGCGCTCAAGGCGGCCGGCTACAACGTAGCGGCCGTTTATCACGGCAACGATGAGGCGGCACAAAAATTCAAGGCCGAGACCGGCATCGCCGTCTATAAGTGGGACGTTTCTTCGTTCGAAGCGTGCGCCGCCGGCGTGAAGCAGGTCGAGGCCGAACTCGGCCCGATCGATGTGCTCGTCAACAACGCCGGCATTACCCGCGACGCCCAGCTTCACCGCATGAAGCCGGAACAGTGGACGGAAGTGATCAACACCAATCTCGGCTCGCTGTTCAACATGTGCCGGCAGGTGATCGAGGGCATGCGTGCGCGCAAGTTCGGCCGCATCATCAATATTTCTTCCATCAATGGCCAGAAGGGCCAGTTCGGCCAAACCAACTATTCCGCCTCCAAGGCCGGCGAGATCGGCTTTACCAAAGCGCTGGCGCAGGAAGGCGCGCGCGTCGGCATCACCGTCAACGCGATCTGTCCCGGATACATCAATACCGAGATGGTGCAAGCGGTACCGAAAGACGTGCTGGAAAAGAGTATCCTGCCGACGATTCCGATCGGGCGGCTGGGCGAGCCCGAGGAGATCGCGCGGTGCGTGGTGTTCCTGGCTGCCGACGATGCCGGCCTCATTACCGGCTCGACGCTGACCGCGAATGGCGGGCAATATATTACTTAGTCTGTCCGGGCTCCCATCCCGTCGGCGCCATTTCGAATTTCGCGAACTCAAAGCCCGGCGCGACGGTACAACCGACCAGCGTCCATTCGCCGAGCGTTTTTGCCGACTGCCACGCATGAGCGGGCACGACGGCCTGCGGGCGTTCGCCGGCGACGAGATCGCTCCCGAGCGTCACCCGCTCGCGTTGTCCAGACGCTGACGCGATGTCGAGCTCCAGCGGCGCGCCTGCATACCAATGCCAGATTTCTGCTGCGTCGACCCGATGCCAATGCGAGCGCTCGCCGCGCGCCAGCAGAAAGAAGATCGCGGTCGAGGCCGCGCGGGCGCCGTCGACCTGCTGCGCATCGCGAAAGGTCTCGCGGAAATGGCCGCCCTCCGGATGCGGCTTGAGATCGAGAAGCCGGATCACGTCGTCAGCGGTGAGTGCGGCCGTCAAAATTTGTTTTTGCGCTCGCGGATTTCCGCGAACACTTTCCAGGCCGGGCTGCCGGCGAGACCGACCGACTTCGCAACCTCCGGCACGTCGGCGCGCAAGAACGGATTGTCCGCCTTCTCGGCGCCGATCGTTGCCGGAATGGTGGCCTTGCCGGCGGCGAGGAGCCGCGCCACCTCCTCGGCGCGCGCGGCAAGCGCTTTGTTGTTCGGCTCGATGGTTTTGGCGAAGCGAATATTGGCCGCGGTATATTCGTGACCGCAATACAACTGCGTGTCATCGGGCAAGCTGCGCAATTTGAGCAGCGATTGCCACATCATTTCCGGATTGCCTTCGATGACACGGCCGCAGCCGATCGAAAACAGCGTATCCCCGACAAAGGCGAGTTTTTCCTTCGGGAAGAAATACGAGATATGGCCGGCGGTGTGGCCCGGTGTTTCAATGACGCGCCCTTCGAGCGCGCCGATGCGCACAGTGTCGCCTTCGCCAACCGTTTCATCCACCTGCGCGATGCGCTGTGCTTCGTTCCGCGGCGCGACGACGCGGCATTTGTAATGAGTTTTGAGCGCGCCAATGCCGGCGGTGTGATCGCCATGGTGATGGGTGACGAGAATATCGGTCAGCCGCCAGCCTGTCTTTGCCACCGCGTCCTCGACCGCCTTGGCCTCCGGCGCATCGATGGCCGCGGTCGCGCCGCTTTCCGGATCGTGCAGGAGCACGCCGAAATTGTCCGTCAGACAAGGGAACAGATAGGTCTGCGCAGGCATGTTTTTCTCGATCCTTTGGTAGCCAGATCATCCGCCTTCACGGGGAACGGCGCAACAACGTAGGGTTAACGCGATAGCGCCACGGAACGATAACCCAATCCATGCTATTTTGCCGCCATGGACGTCGTCGACCTGCGCAATTTCTACGCTCAGCGGCTTGGCATTGTAGCCCGGCGCTTCATCGGCCGCGGCATTCGCGCGCGCTGGAGCGATACGACGTCCTTGCGCGTGCTCGGGATTGGCTACGCCACGCCCTATCTCGGGCTGTTTCGCGAGGAGGCGGAGCGTTGTCTCGCCTTGATGCCGGCGCCTCAAGGGGTCGTGCGCTGGCCGTCATCGAAGCCCGCGCTTGCCGCACTCGTCGAGGAGGACGACTTGCCGCTGACCGACGCGGCGGTCGATCGCGTGCTGCTGGTACACGCGCTGGAAAATTCGACCGACCCGGTCGGGCTGTTGCGGGAGGTATGGCGTGTGCTGGCCGGCGGCGGGCGATTGCTCGCGGTCGTGCCGAACCGGCGCGGATTGTGGGCGCGTATGGACACGACTCCGTTCGGCCACGGCTGGCCGTATTCACGTTCGCAAATCACCCACCTTTTGCGCGAAACCTGGTTCACCCCGACCGGCTGGGGCGAGGCGCTCTACGTGCCGCCGATCGCACGTGGCTGGTTTCTGCGTTCTGCCGTGGCTTGGGAGCGTGCGGGCTCGACGATCTCGGCCCCCTTTGCCGGCGTTCATATTGTCGAAGCGACGAAGCAGGTTTACCGCGCGGTCCCGGCCCGGCGCGAGCGGCAGCGCCTCGTGCCAGCCCTCCAGCCGGTGCTGGCGCCTTCGCCGGGAGCTGCGTCACTCACTCAATTCGACGATCACCAAGAGGACTTATAAGCCTACCGGGATCTCATCCCGGCCACGGCTCCGCCGTCACCGCTGCAGCGTCGACACCGACAAGCTCAACGAGACTGTCGAGGCGTTCGCGCTCGAGCGCGGCGATCAGCGCGGTCTTGATCTCGGCGACAAGCCCCAGGCCGCGGAACACCAAAGCCGAGTAGAGCTGGGTCAGGCTTGCGCCGGCGCGGAATTTGGCGAGAGCGGCGCCGCCGGAATCGATACCGCCGGCGCCGATCAGCGGAAAAACACCCTCAACACGCACGTAGGTTTCGGCCAGCATGCGGGTCGAGAGCGAAAACAGCGGGCGGCCCGATAAGCCGCCCGCCTCTTTGGCCCGCTTGGTGTCGCGCAAGCTAAGTGGCCGCGCGAGCGTGGTATTGCCGACGATCATGCCATCGACCCGGCGCGAGCGGGCGATGCCGACGACATCGTCGAGATCGCCGAGCGAAAGATCGGGTGCGATCTTCAAGAGCACCGGCGTCGGGCCCGCTTTCTGCGCCACGCGCTCGCGCGCATCAACTACACGGGCAAGAAGATCGTCGAGCGCAGTGGCCTGCTGCAGAGCGCGAAGGCCCGGCGTGTTGGGAGAAGAGACGTTGACCGTGACGTAGCTAGCCACCGAAGCGAAGCGCGCGATCAAGTGCACATAATCGGCGACGCGATCGGGAGCATCCTTGTTTGCTCCGACATTGATGCCGACGATGCCGCCCGCATTGGCGCGCGCGGCGAGGCGCTTGAGAACGGCGTCGGCGCCCTGCGAATTAAAGCCGAGCCGGTTGATGACACCGCCGTCGGCCTCCAGACGGAAGACCCGCGGGCGCGGGTTGCCACGTTGCGGCAGCGGCGTGATGGTGCCGACTTCGACAAAGCCGAAGCCCAAGCGCAACAGCACGTCCGGCACCTCGGCGTTCTTGTCAAACCCCGCCGCCATCCCGACCGGGTTGGGAAAATTGAGCCCGAAGGCGCGCATTGCGAGCCGCTGGTCGTCGCGAACGGCCCGAAGCGGCGGCGCGAATTTCAGCATCCGCAGCGTGAGCCCATGAGCGTCTTCCGGATCGAGCGCGTGGAGGAGCGGCCGCACCAGACGCTCGAACGGGCCGATCACGAATCGAGCTCCGGAATGGGCCGTCGGCCATCGACCTCGTCGGGCAGCTTTCGCGCCCATTGCACCGCCGAGAGCGGCAGCGGGGCATAGAGATGGGGAAAAAGATCGCCGCCCCGCGAAGTTTCCCACTTCAACTGCGCGCCGAGCGCATCGGCATCGACGGCGACCAAAATCAAGTCCGACACCCCGGCAAAATGCTTAGCGGCGGTCCCGGCAGGCTGGGCGGCCGTGGAGAAATGGATGAAGCCATCGCGCAGATCGACTGGCGCTCCGAAAAACCGCCGCTCGGCTTCGGCCTTACGCCACAAAGCTTGGTCGCAGATCTTGTAGATCGTGGTCACACCCGTGTCCTACGTGCGCGCGACCCTATCGGCGCGAAATCGCCAGTTCAAGGCGGCGAATTTCGATGTCGCTCGGGCCTTGAGCGCGCAGGCTATAATTCCTATCATCGCCGCGCCATTTGCGGGGCAATGATGCTCACCCACGCGCAGGTCTGGTCGGCCATCGACCGCTTGGCGGCCCGGGCCGGCCTGTCGGCTTCGGGACTGGCAAGGCGCGCGGGTCTCGATCCGACCACATTCAACAAATCGAAGCGCATCACGGCGGAGGGTCGTGCGCGGTGGCCCTCGACCGAGTCGATCGCCAAAGCGCTTGCCGCGACCGGCACGCCGATCGATGTGTTCGTCGGCCTGATCAATTCTGCTGACGCGTCGGCGACCCGGCCAGTACCGCTGCTCGGCTTTGCCGAGGCCGGCAGCGGCGGCTATTTCGACGATGGCGGGTTCCCGGCCGGTGAGGGCTGGGACGCGATCGCCTTTCCCGCAGTCAGCGACGAACACGCCTACGCGCTGGAAGTGTCCGGCCAGTCTATGCAGCCGGCCTACCGCGACGGCGACGTGATCCTGGTTTCGCCGTCTGCCCCCATCCGCCGCGGCGACCGCGTCGTGGTCAAAACCAAGAGCGGCGAGGTGATGGCGAAGGAGCTCAAGCGCCGGACCGCAAAGTCGATCGAGCTGCGCTCGCTCAACACCGAGCACGCCGACCGCACCATCGCCGCCGCCGACGTGCTGTGGATCGCGCGGATCCTGTGGGCTAGTCAGTAACAGCGAGCCGCGAATATCGTCATTGCGAGGAGCGAAGCGACGAAGCAATCCAGAATTTCGCCGCCGACCGGATTGTTTCGCTTCGCTCGCAATGACGACTTACGCCGAGCGCGCCAGCGCCCCGTCGATCATGTCGATGGTGTTTTGGATGCCGTAGACGGCGACGAAGGAGCCGAAGCGCGGGCCCTTCTCCTGGCCGAGCAGCACCTGATAGAGCATGTTGAACCAGTCGAGCGAGACGCCGGGCTTGCCGTCCTTGGCTTTTTTCTTTTGGTCGAGAAACGGCTCGCGCCGGCCGACCTCGTAGACCACATCCTGGATCGCTTGCGCCGGCGCATCTGCGGGCAGCTGCGACAGCGCATCGCGCAGGTCGATGAGGGCAGCGCGTTCGGCCGGAGCCGGCTCGCGGAATTTCTTCGCCGGCAGCACGAAGTCGCGGAAATAGTGGATGGCATAATCAACCATCGCCGCAAGGTGCGGATGCGTGGTCTTGATAACCCCCGGCCGATAGCGGCCGATAAAGCCCCACAGGGTTTCGGCGTTCTCGGCATTCGACGCGGTGACCAGCGACAGGAGCATCGCGAACGTCACCGAATTGTCGGCTTTCGGCGGCGCGCCAGAGTGAATGTGCCACACTGGATTCGCCAGCCGTTCCCTCGGGCCTTGCCGCTCATACGCCTCCAGGAATTGCTGGTACTCGTCGACGTGACGCGGGATGACGTCGAAGTAGAGCCGCTTCGCGGCTTTGGGCTCGCGGTACATGAAGAGCGAAAGACTCTCCGGCGACGCATAGCGAAGCCACTCGTCTATTGTGAGTCCGTTGCCTTTCGACTTCGAGATTTTTTGGCCGTTCTCGTCGAGAAAGAGCTCGTAATTGAAACCTTCGGGCGGCGCGCCGCCGAGCGCGCGGCAGATTTCGCTCGACAGCTTGACGGAATCGATCAGGTCCTTACCGGCCATTTCGTAGTCGACGCCGAGCGCGACCCACCGCATTGCCCAATCCGGCTTCCACTGCAATTTGCAGCGCCCGCCGGTGACGAGCGTCGTCACGCGCCCGGCCGTATCGGGATCCTCATAGGTGATCGTTCCCGCTTTGGCGTCGTGAGCGACCACGGGCACCTGCAACACGGCGCCCGTTCGTTCCGAGATCGGCAGGAACGGCGAATAGGATTGCGCCCGCTCCTCGCGCAGCGACGGCAGCATGATCGTCATCACCGCTTCGAAGCGCTCGAGCACATTGAGGAGCGCTGCGTCGAAACGGCCCGACTTGTAGCATTGCGTCGAGGAGAGGAATTCGTAGTCGAACCCGAAATGATCGAGGAAGGCGCGCAGCCGCGCGTTGTTGTGCTCGCCGAAGCTGCTGTGCGTGCCGAAGGGGTCGGGCACCTGCGTGAGCGGTTGGCCAAGGTGCTTTTCGAGCAAGTCCTTGTTCGGCACGTTGTCGGGGACTTTGCGAAGTCCATCCATGTCGTCGGAGAAGGCGATCAGACGCGTCTTGATCTTGTCGTCGGTGAGCACGCGAAAGGCGTGCCGCACCATCGTCGTGCGCGCGACTTCGCCGAACGTTCCGATATGCGGCAGGCCGGAGGGCCCGTAGCCGGTCTCGAAGATGACCTCATCCTTCGGCCGCTTTTTCAGCCGTGCGACGATCTTGTGCGCCTCCTCGAACGGCCAGGCGTGCGACTGTTCGGCAAGTTCGCGCAGGTTGGATACAGTCTCAGTAGCCGCAGTCGTCATCATCTAAGTCCATAGACCGTAATCGGTGCTCATGAAATCAAAACGGACTGAGCGGGAAATAGCGCAGCCATAGGTCGGTAAAGCTGCCCTTCTCCCACAGCTGGAAAAGCGCCCAATTCAACGCCAAACGCAGCAGATCGTTGCCGCGCTTGACCGCGATCCCGACACCTTCGCCGAAAAAACGGCTCTCCAGAAATGGTCCGCCGCGGAAGGCGCAGCAGCCTTCCGAATCGGTGCCGTTGATCCAGAATGCCAGCGCGATGCCGTCGCCGAACAGAAGATCGACGTCCTTGCGGCGCAACGCGTCGCGGGCCGCCTCGGCATTGGGATAAGGCCGCACCTCGGCCTCGGTGAACATCGCCTTGAGGTAGGCCTCGTGCGCGGTGCCGGCGATCACGGCGATTTTCATGCCTTCAAGGCGTTCCGGCAGCACGTCGGCGATCGGGCTGTCGACGCGCGCCACAAACCGCGCCGGCGTGCGGTAGTACGGGTCGGTGAAATCGGCATGGCGGCGCGTCTCCGCAGTAGGCGCGATCGAGGCGATCACGGCGTCGCCGCGATTGTCGTTGAGCGCATCGAGCAGCGTGCCGAACGGGCGCGCCTGGATGGTGCAGCTGATCTTGATCTCATCGCAAATGAGGCGGGCGAGATCGACGTTGAAGCCGGCCGGATTGCCATCCGGCCCGGCATAGTCGAACGGCGGATAGTCCATATCGGTTAGAAATCGGATGGTCTGGATGCGCGAGAGATCGGGCCGCTCGGGCCGGCGGCGCGGGTCCCAAAAACCCGGAACCACAACGGCGCGGGGCTGCGAGACACTCTCGCCGGCCGCTGCGGCCTGCCGCTCGCCAGCCATGACCGAAACGATCGCACAGACCAGACACGCGATCGGCCATAACGAACGCGCAGACGGACGGTGGCTGTCGTCGAATCCCATCATGGCATGTGGCGTCAATCGCGATCCCGGCCTTGTGCGGCCCGGCCCGCTTAGCGGGAACACGGGAAAATGTCGAGATGAGGCCGCCCCGGTGGGGCGTTTGACCGCTCACTTAGCCCGATGCTACCAAGCGTTTCAGCACTTTCTTTTGCTGCGGTTCGGAGCGAACACCTTCGGCCATGAAATTACCGCCCTTCGAATACGCCCGCCCAACCAGCATTGCCGAAGCGGTCGCGCTCTTGGCCTCCCACGGCGGCGAGGCGAAACCGCTGGCCGGCGGCCAGAGCCTCGTGCCGATGCTGGCATTCCGCGTTGCCGCGCCCTCCCTCATCGTCGACCTGGGCAAGCTTACGGAACTGCGCCAGATCAAGATATCCGGCGGCGGCGTCACACTCGGCGCCATGGTGCGCTGGTGCGACATCCTCAACCACGAACCGCTGCGCACGGCGCACCCGCTCCTGGTCGCAGCCATCGAGCACGTGGCGCATTATCAGATCCGTAATCGCGGCACGGTCGGCGGCAGCATCGCGCATGCCGATCCCGCGGCCGAGATGCCGTGCATCGCCGTAACCTGCGAGGCCGAAATTGCCGTCGTCGGCGAATCCGGAACGCGCGTGATCGCCGCGGCAGAGTTCTTCCTCGGCCCGCTGATGACGGCGCTCAAGCCCGACGAGATCATCACCGAAATCCGCCTGCCGGCATGGCCGGCGCCCCGTCGTTTCGGTTTTGCTGAATTCGCCCGCCGTCAGGGTGACTTCGCCCTGGCCGGAACCGCTTTGTTTTATGATCAGGACAATGGCGGAAAGGCGCGCGACGCCCATGTCGGCGTCATCGGCGCCGCCGACCGGCCGCTGCGCCTTGCTGCCGTGGAAGACGCTCTCAACGGCAATGAGATAAACGCCAAGACAATTGCAGCCAGTGCTGCCGCCGCCCGCGCCGCCGTCGATCCGCCGGACGACATTCACGGCAGCAGCGCGTATCGCCGCAGCCTCATCGGCACGATGATCGAACGCGCGCTTAACAAATAATCTAAAGCGCGGCCTGATTTCACTTCAATCGCTTCGCCGCCTCTTCGACCAGACTAAGGTCGGAATGGGTGCGGACATCGAAGCTCGCGTTGACGAAGCCGAGCTCCTTCGTCATGTCCACATTGCGCTGTAAAGCATCGAGATGCGGCAGCAGATCGGGATCGCGGTAATAGTCGCTCTTGGTGAAGACCCAATCGAAGCGATCGCCCGGCTGCTTGGTAACCCGCGCGGCGATGGCGACGACGGCATCGTGATTTTGCGGGTCCAGAAACCAGCGAACGATGCGCAGCGAATCCTCCAGATAGTCGACGAGCGCGGCACGATGCGCCTCGATGAACGGCTTGCGCGCGGTCAGCATGATGAACTGCGAAATGCCGATCGCGTCCTTGCTGGTGAAGAGGGAACGCGCGAACTTCTTAAGTTCGGGATCCAGCGAAAACGGCAATACCGCCGATATCAAATCGACCTTCTTTTCCGCCAGCATGGCGCGCATGGCGGGAAACGGTGTCTCGATGATCGTGTAGTCGCGGTTGCTTTCCAGGCCGTGCTTGCGCAGCATGGCGCGCATGGCCACATCGACGGCACTCCCGGCGGAGTTGGTCGCGACGATCTTGCCTTTCAGGTCTTCTATTTTCTTGATCGGACCGTCCGCGAGCACGTCGAACTCGTTGGAATAATAGCCATCGATCCCGTCCAGGAAATCGTCGGCAATCACCCTGATGTCGTCCATGCCGGCGTTCTCGATTGCGATCGGCAGGGTCGAATAGGCCAGAGCGCCAATCTCCAGCTCATTGTTGGCGATGGCCGTGATCATCGGCGGAGTGCCGCGGTAGCGGACGGGTTCGAACACATATGACTTGCCGTAATTGCGGGCGAGATCCTTCTTTTCAAGCCAGATCGAGGCCAGATCGGAGAGCGGCGCCACCCAGGCCACCCGAAGCGTCACCGGCTCCGCTCGGGCAAATCCGGCGGTGAACGCCAGCAGGGCAATGCCCGCCAATCCTATTTTTACGCACATGGGCTTCTCCGCAGTACCGATTTACAGCTTCGTCAAGCACACGTTATTTCAAGTTTAGCGATCAAGCTGCTAGCGGCATAGCGTCCAAAAAACGGGCGATCCGGCGTTGCCCTCTGGCCGGGGGCTGCACAAATACTTGCCAGCGGCCGATACTTGCTAGCGCCCGATACTTGCTATCGCCCGAGTGGGGAGACAAATCATGGACCAGATTTACGTCAAACACCAACCCGCCGGCGCGGTGCGAGAGCTTCCCAAGCTACCGGGTCAGGTGGTCCTGGTATTTCAAGGCGGCGGCGCGCTGGGCGCCTACCAGGGCGGCGTTTATCAGGCGTTGCACGAGGCCGGAATAGAGCCTGACTGGGTCGTCGGCACGTCGATCGGAGCAATCAACGGCGCCATTATTGCCGGCAACGATGTCAGTGCGCGGCTCGATCGCCTGCGCGAGTTCTGGGAACGGATAGAGCGCAAGCCGTTGTGGGGCGACACGCCGTGGAGCCAAATGGCCGGCAATACCGCCGCCTACCTCACAACGATTTTCGGCGGTGTACCCGGTTACTTTATGCCGAACAGTGCGGTTGCCTGGGGCCTCAACGCATTGGTCGGCGTCGAGCAAGCAGCCTTCTACACAATCGATGACTTGCGTAAGACGGTTTCCGATGTCGTCGATTTCGAGCGCATCAAGACCAAGCATCCGCGCTTGACGGTCGGAGCGGTCAACGTGCGGACCGGCAAGATGAACTATTTCGACAGCCGCGAAGTCTCGGTCACCCTCGACCACGTCCTTGCCTCCGGCGCCGTGCCGCCCGGCTTCCCGGCCGTGCGTATCGATGGCGATGCTTATTGGGACGGAGGGCTCTATTCCAATACGCCCATCGAGGTGGTGTTCGACGACAATCCGCGGCGCGATTCCGTGGTGTTCTCTGTTCAGATCTTCCCGATCGCCGGACCGGAGCCGGAATCGGTCTGGCAGGTGCTGAGCCGGCAAAAGGACATTCAATTCGCCAGTCGCGCAGACAGTCACATTCCTCGTCAGGAGCATATCCACCAGCTCCGGCACATGGTGCGCGAACTGGTTCGCCTGATGCCGGAAAGCCTGCGCGAAACCCCGAAAGTCAAAGAGATGGCCGGCTATGGCTGCGGCACGCTCATGCACATCGTGCGTATCAACGCCACCCCCTCCGACCATGAGGACTATTTGCGTGATCTCGATTTCTCACGCAGCGGCATTCAGCGGCGCTGGCAGTCCGGTTATGCCGACACCAAGCGCACGCTGGAACGCCGGCCGTGGGAGACCACCATTGATCCGATGGTCGGGGTTGCGGTCCATGATTCCGACGCGCCGGATTCTCCCAGCAGCTTGGAAAAAGCTCGATGAGGAAGCGTTAGCCGGATCAAGCGCGTTCTTCCGTCTCGTGATGCCACACCAGCAGCCGGCGACGGATCAACGTCATGGCCTTGATCAGCGCGTAGCCGACGATCGCGATCTCGACAATGCCGGCGAACACGCCGCGCGAATCGGCGAAGCGCGACGCCGTCGTCATGGCGCCGCCCAGGCCGTAGCCGCCCATCACCATCTCGGTCACCACCGCGACGAT
>Ga0187890_10001673_pt1 | contig 15777 bp, 9 predicted proteins | sample June2016WEW_21_1_FD_133005 | JGI IMG/M metagenome (GOLD analysis project Ga0187890, IMG submission 133005) | Peatland microbial communities from SPRUCE experiment site at the Marcell Experimental Forest, Minnesota, USA - June2016WEW_21_10 | ecosystem: Environmental > Terrestrial > Soil >... | reverse complement strand
GTATTAATAATGTTGGCGCCGGGCTGGCGGAAGATGATCACGGAAATCGAGCGCTTGGCGTTCAAATATCCGGCCGCCCGGACGTTTTGCACGGAGTCCGTCACCTCGGCGACATCCGACAGGTGGATCGCCGCGCCGTGGTTATAGCCAACCACCAGCGGCTTGTAGTCGTCCGCCTTCGAGATCTGGTCGTTGGCCAGGATGTCCGCGGTCACTATGCCATCGGAAATTTGGCCTTTGGCCAGGTCGGCGTTCTGCAGGCTCAGCACGGACTTCAGACTCGAGAGGGTAAGTCCGTGGCTGGCCAATTGTGTGGGATTTGCCTCCACGCGCACGGAGGGCAACGCGCCGCCTCCGACACTGACCTGGCCTACGCCCTGTATCTGCGACAACTTTTGCTCGATGACGGTGGAAGCTTCGTCATACAGCGTCGCGGGACCGTATTTCTCCGATGTAAGGCCGAGGATCATGATCGGCGCATCGGAGGGATTGACCTTGCGATAGGTCGGATTGCCCGGCAGGTTGGTGGGCAGATAGGTTCGCGCCGCATTGATGCCGGCCTCCACATCTCGCGCAGCGCCATCGATGTTCCGGCTGAGGTCGAACTGAATGGTGATTGATGTGCTGCCGAGCGTGCTGGCGGAGGTCATCTCCGTCACTCCTGCAATATGGCCGAACTGCCGCTCCAGCGGAGTGGCCACGGACGACGCCATAATGTCGGCGCTGGCCCCCGGCAAAGCTGCACTGACTGAGATAGTCGGAAAGTCGACTTCCGGCAGGGGCGACACCGGCAGCACCTCAAACGCCACCGCTCCGGCCAGGGCAATCGCCGCCGTGAGCAGCGTGGTTGCCACTGGCCGGTTAATGAAAGGCGCCGAGATGTTCATGCCGGCCCTGCCAGTTCCGCGCCTCCGGTTGCGGGTTGCTTCGATTTGTGCCCGAACCGGTGCCCCAGATTGTCAAAGAAGATATAAATGACCGGCGTGGTGTAAAGCGTGAGCATCTGGCTGAGCAGCAGTCCGCCCACCATGGCGATGCCCAGCGGCTTGCGTAACTCGGAGCCGAAACCCGTGCCCAGCGCCAGCGGCAGTCCGGCCAGCAGCGCCGCCATGGTCGTCATCATGATGGGGCGGAAGCGCAGCAGACAGGCATCGTAAATTGCGTCCGTGGCGTTCTTGCCGTGCTTCCGCTCACCCTCCAGCGCGAAGTCGACCATCATAATGCCGTTCTTTTTCACGATGCCGATCAGCAGCACAATGCCGATGATCGCGACCATGCTCAGATCCTGGTGAAACAGAAGCAGCGCCAGGAAAGCGCCCACGCTCGCAGAAGGTAGCGTGGACAGAATCGTGATCGGGTGCACGAAGCTCTCATACAAAACGCCAAGCACGATGTACACCGTGACCAGCGCGGCAAGAATGAGCACCGGCACGCCCGCCAGCGAATTCGTGAACGATTCCGCGGTGCCTTGAAAACCTGCCTGCAGGCTGGGAGGCATGTGCATGTCTTTCTGCAATTTGTTGACGCTTGTAATGGCGTTGCCCAGTGCGGCATTCGGCGCCAGATTGAATGACACGGTGATCGCCGGAAACTGACCCTGGTGCGTAATGGCGAGCGGCTCTGTGGTCTTCACGAAGTGGGAGAAAGCGCTCAGCGGCACGGCGCTGCTCATGGCCGAACTGGTAGTGACCGTGGAGGCGGTCGCCGCCAGCGCGTTCGCAGGGGGAGCAAGCGTACTTGCCGCCGGAGTGTACAGTGCGGAACTGGTCAGCGCATTGGACCCCGCCGAAGACGATCCGGAAGACGCAAATGAGGAAGAAGCTCCCGTGCCGCTGGCGCCCGCGGACGCATTGGATTGAATGTAGAGTTGATCCAGCTTGCTGGGATCTTTCTGAAACTCCGGCTGACTCTCCAGAATGACATGGTACTGGTTCACCTGCGTATACATCGTGCTGATCTGCCGCTGGCCGAAGGCGTCATACAGCGTGTTATCGATGGTCGAAGGCGCGATGCCCAGCCGCGAAGCGGTCACCCGGTCGATCGCCAGAGATACGGCCAGTCCGCCCAACTGTTGATCGGTGGCCACGTCTTCCAGCTCCGGCAACTGCTTCAGCCGGTTGACGAAACGGTTGGTCCAGTCATTCAGCTCGCCGGCGTCGGGGTCTTCCAGAGTGTACTGGTATTGCGTGCGGCTCACCCGGTCGTCCACCGTAATGTCCTGCACGGGATCCATAAATAACTGGATGCCTTCAACCTGGTTCACTTTGGCGTTCAGTCTGCGGATCAGGTCCGACGCACTGATCTTGCGCTGATCCAGCGGCTTCAAATTGATCGACATCCTGCCACTGTTCAGCGTCGTATTCGTTCCATCCGCTCCGATAAACGAGGAGATGCTCTCAACCGCCGGGTCGCTCAGAACCGCCTTGGTAAGTTCCAGTTGCTTCTCTGCCATGGCCTTCGAGCCGATCGCCGGCGGTGCTTGCGATATGCCCTGGATAACGCCCGTATCCTGCACCGGGAAGAATCCTTTGGGGATGATGATGTAGAGGAAAACCGTGAGCACCAGTGTCGCCACCGCCACCAGCAGTGTAATCGTCTGGAACCGAAGCACAAACTTCAGCGTCCGGCCATAGAACGCGATCATGCCGTCGAAAGCGCGTTCCGTGGCCTTATAGATCCGCCCCTGCTGCTCTTTAACCTGGCGCCGCAGGATGCGCGCGCTCATCATGGGAGTAAGCGTGAGGGAGACCACCGCCGAAATCACGATCGTGACGGCCAGTGTCACGGCAAACTCGCGGAACAGGCGCCCCACTACGTCGCCCATGAATAAGAGCGGAATCAGTACCGCGATGAGCGACACGGACAACGAGAGAATGGTGAAGCCGATTTCTTCGGCGCCCTTAAGTGCCGCCTCCATGGGTGCATCGCCCGCTTCGATGTACCGCGAGATGTTCTCGATCATCACGATGGCATCGTCCACCACAAACCCGGTGGAGATGGTCAGCGCCATCATCGATAAGTTATCCAGGCTGTAACCCAGCAGGTACATCGCCCCGAAAGTGCCAACCAGCGACAGCGGCACAGCCACGCTCGGAATAATGGTGGCGTAGAGACTGCGCAAGAAGAGGAAGATGACCAGCACCACCAGTCCGACCGTCAACATCAATTCGAACTCCACGTCGGAAACCGATGCCTCGATCGCGGTAGTCAGATCGGTAAGCGTGGTCACCACAATGCCGGTAGGCAGGTTGGCCTGCAGTTGCGGCATGAGGCTCTTAATGCTCTTGACCACGCTGATGGTGTTGGCTCCGGGCTGGCGTTGCACATTCAGGATCACCGCGGGGGTCTGGTTCATCCACGCCGCCTGATTGCTGTTCTCCACGCCATTTACAATACGCGCCACGTCCGTCAGCATCACCGGAGCGCCGTTGCGATAGGCCACTACAACCTTCCGGTAGTCGTCGCTGGTGACCAGTTGATCGTTAGCGTCGATCTGGTAATCCTGCCGCGGCCCATCGAAGTTTCCTTTGGCGGCGTTCACGCTGGCCGCCGTCAGCGCCGTGCGCAGGTCTTCCAGGTTGATGCCGTAGGATGACAGCGCCCTTGGGTTGGCTTGAATGCGTACGGCAGGTTTTTGGCCGCCGCTGATGGTCACAAGTCCCACCCCGTTGAGCTGCGAAATCTTCGGCGCAAAACGCGTGTCCACCAGGTCTTCCACCTGGGAGAGCGGCATGGAATTCGAGGTGATGGCCAGAGTCAGCACAGGGGCGTCGGCTGGATTCGTCTTACTGTAGGTCGGCGGCGCGGGCAGGATGGATGGCAACAAACTCTGCGCCGAGCTGATGCCGGACTGCACCTCTTCCTCGGCTACATCGATAGCCATGGTCAGATTAAACTGCAACACGATAACGGAAGTGCCTCCGGAGCTGGTGGAGGTCATCTGGCTCAAGCCCTGCAGTTCGCCGAATTGCCGCTCCAGCGGCGCCGTGACAGTCGCGGCCATCACCGTCGGGCTTGCTCCCGGATAAAACGTCAGCACCTGAATCGTCGGATAATCGACTTCCGGCAATGCCGAGACAGGGAGTTGTGTATAGCCAACCAGACCGATCAGAAGGATTGCGGCCATCAGCAAAGCCGTAGCTACCGGCCGCAGGATAAATGGGCGGGATGGACTCAATGGGCTGGGCTCCCGCTACTGGTGCTGGCCGCGGCGGGCGTGTTCGAAACCGCCACCGCCACATTGTCCTGCAACTTATCGAAGCTGCTGTTGGCCACCACATCCCCTGGAAGGATGCCGTCAGCCTGCGTCAAACCGGCGTCGGTAACCCCCGGCTTTACCGTCCGCAGGTGCGCGTAATTGTTTTGAATGATGTACACGAACGATGCCTGGCCGTTCTGTTGAACGGCGGAGGCTGGAATCAGCGTCACTCCCTGCAGCGTATTCACCAGCAGGCGCGTATTGACGAACTGGTTCGGGAACAGGACATCGTTGGTATTAGCGAACTGTGCGCGCCCTTTTACTGTCCCGGTGGTAGTGTCGATCTGGTTGTCGATGGTCAGCAGCGTCCCGCTTGCAATCTTCTTCTGCGCGGTGCGATCGAAGGCATCCACGGGCAGCTTGGCGCCCTTGCGCAAGCGGCCTTCAACCTGCCCCAAACTGTCTTCCGGTATGGTGAAGATGACAGTGATGGGCTCCAACTGTGTAATAACTGCGAGGGTCACGGTCCCGGAGGACTGCACCACGTTGCCCGGATCCACCAGCCGCAAACCCACACGGCCGGCGATGGGTGCGGTGATGCGGCAGAAATCGACCTGAACCTGGTCGTATTGGACCGTTCCCTGATCGTTTTTCACGGTGCCCTGGTCCTGCAGCACAAGCTTTTCCTGATCGTCCAGGATCTGCTTGGCAATGCCGTTGCGCCCCCACGCGGTACGGTAGCGTTCCAGGTCCATGCGGGCTTGCGCCAGCACATTTTCGTCTCTCTCCAGCGCACCTTGCGCCTGCAAAAGAGTCGCGCGATACGGACGCGAATCGATGTCGATCAGCGCATCGCCCTTGTTTACCCGCTGACCCTCCATGTAATGCACGGCCACGATCAGGCCGTCCACCTGGGTCGTGATCGAATCGCTATACACCGGAGTCACCGTGCCGATTGCGTCGAGGTACACGCCGATGTTGCCCTTTTGAGCTGTCGCGCTCGTGACGGCGATCCCGGGCGCTGGGTGTGCCAGGGCCGCCGCTTTTTTCTTGGCTTCGGCGCGGTGCTGCAAGATCAGCACGATCGCGACTACGAGGGCCAGCAACAACAGAATCCCCAGCACGATCCACGCAATCTTATGACGGGGACGTGGAGCCGCGATTTGATGGTCGGGGGCGATGCGTGAGGGGTTGTTTATGTCATCTGTCAATCGGGATCTCCTTTTCAGGTCCGAGTTCCAGGCTATAGATTGAGGCCGGCGTAGATGCGAACACCTGGCGGCAGGTGGCTTATTCCGTTGGCCTACTCCGCCCCTTTCTAGTACATCGTACAGATGCAGTTCGGTTGCACCGTGGGGCGGCCAATCCTGGCCGCAGCCGCCTTTCAGGCGGCCAAGCCGGCTGAAAGCCGCCCCCAGAGGGGACCCGGGGCAGGATTGCCCGCCCCACAAACGCCATACTCACTTGTCAACCGGCGCGGCCCACCCAATCAGGCGCGCAGGGCCGCAATCGTGGTTTGACTTTGGTCGTGAGCACGAGACGGTCCAGATCGGAATTCCAGCCACGTGGAGGCCCAATGCCGCTGAGCCGGCACGGGTTAGCAAAAATTACCGGAGCCGGGATGCAAAGGTTGCACCTGAAATGCGGAATTTGCCGGTCCGCCAGGCAGCCGCCCCCAGATTTGTAGCGCGGATACATTCTAAGATAAAGGTTGCCCTCCTCTGCACACCCCTCCATCCCCTGGCCGCACCTCTATCTGGGCGTGGCGCTGACCACCCTGGCGACGCTGCTGCTGGAGCTCTCGCTCACGCGCATCTTCTCGGTCGTCTTCTACTACCATTTCGCCTTCCTGGCCATCTCCATCGCCCTGTTCGGCCTGGGCGTGGGCGGCGTTTTTTCCTACATCGTGGCCGGCTGGAAAACGCCGCTATTCCGCAAGCTCGGCTATCTCAGCATGATTAACAGCCTGCTGGTGATGGCGGCCCTGGCCGTGGTCGTCGCGCAGAAAGAGGAGCCCGGCGCCTGGGGCCTGACCCTGGTCTACTTCACCACCGCCCTGCCGTTCTTCGTCTCCGGAACCATCGTCTCGCTGGCCATTTCGGAAACCGTCGAGCGCATCGACCGCGTCTATTTCTTCGACCTTCTGGGCGCTTCCGCCGGATGCGTGCTGCTGGTCCCCTTCCTGGATCACTTTGGCGGCATCAGCACCGTGATGCTCGTGGCCGTGCTGTTCGCCGCCGCCGGCGCCATCTGGCACAGCATGGCCGGCTCGGTTAAGCTGCGCGCCGCCGCCGTGGCCCTGGCGCTGGCCTTGTTCTCTTTCGTCTTCTACAACGGCGCGCACAACATCATCGCCATCCGCTACGCCAAGGGTCAGAAGCTGAAGCGGGAAGAGTTCGTCAAGTGGAACAGCTTCTCGCGTATCGCCGTCCGCAACTATTCCATCTTCATCGACGCGGACGCCTCCACCGGCATCGCCAGCTTCGATTTCGCGCACCTCACCGCTCGCGAGCGCCACGAACTCCTGGAGCAGGGTCCGGCCCTGCCCTATGCCGTACGCCCTGGAGCGAAGGCGCTGATCATCGGTCCCGGCGGCGGCTGGGACGTGGCCCGCGCGCTGGCTTCCGGCAGTCACGATATCACCGGCGTGGAGATCAACCCCATCATCGCCACCACCGTGATGCGCGATAAATACGTCGCCCAGAGCCGCGGCATCTACCTGCGGCCCGACGTGCGCATCTTCGTCGAAGACGGCCGCAGTTTCGTGCGCCGCAGCCACGAGCGATACCAGGTAGTGCAGGCCACCCTGGTGGATACCTGGGCCTCCACCGCGGCCGGAGCTTTCGCCCTTTCGGAGAACAATCTCTACACCACCGATGCCCTCCGCGATTACCTCCTGCATCTGACCGACGACGGCATGGTCGCGTTCACCCGTTGGGGACTCGACCCGCCGCGCGAATCCCTCCGTCTGGTCTCGCTCGCCATCGCGGCTCTGAATCAACTCGGCGAGCCCGAACCTTGGCGGCACGTGATCGTGGGCCGCGACGGTTTCACCAAGGACTGGGGCGCACAGGATACCGTGTTGATATAGCGCCAGCCGTTCGGCCCCGCCGATCTGGCCCGCGCGCGCGCCGGCATGGCTGCCGCCAACATGCAGCCCATCTACCTGCCCGACGAACGCATCCCCGGCCAGTTCACCGATCTGCTGCGCAGTTCCGATCCGGAGGCCTACGAACGCCATTACCGGTACAATATCTCGCCGGTCACCGACAACCAGCCGTTCTTCTTCTACACCGTGCAGCCGCGCGACATCCTGGCGTTCATGGCCAACGCGTCGCGGCGCTCGGCGGATTACAAGATCAACAAGGCGGTGCCCCTCTTGTACGCGCTAATGGCCATCAGCGTCCTCGCCACCGCCATCATCCTGGCCCTGCCCCCGATGGTGCTGGGCGCGCGCCTGCCGCGGCACAAGGGCGTGCTCCGCTTCCTGCTCTACTTCCTCTGCATCGGCGCGGGCTACATCCTGATCGAAATGGCCCTCATCCAGAAGTTCGTGCTTTTCCTCGGACACCCCACCTACGCCCTCACCGTGGTGATCTTCTCCATGCTGGTCTCCAGCGGCCTGGGCAGCTACTTCAGTCGGCGAATCCTGGGGGATGACGCCCGCCGCCTCTACCGCGCTCTCGCCCTGATCGCCGTGCTGGTGGCCCTGCTGGCGGCCCTGGTGACGCCGGTGCTCGCCGCGGGCGTGGGGTTGCCGCTGGCGCTGAAATTCGCCATCGCCGTGGCCATGATCTCGCCCGCCGGCTTCGTCATGGGCATGCCGTTCCCCACCGCCCTGAAACGCCTCGAAGAATGGCACAAGCCCTCCGTGCGGTGGGCTTGGTCGCTCAATGCCGCCGCCAGCGTGTTAGGTTCGGTCGGATCCCTGGTGTGCGGCATTTATCTGGGACTGGTCCAGACCCTGCTGGCCGGTGGCTTCCTTTACCTCGCGGCCCTTGCCGTGGCCGTAGGCACCCCAAAACTCCGAGATAATTCCGTGGCAAGTACTGTTCCCCTAGCCGAAGCTCCGCTAAACTGATCATGTGGGGCAGGCACTCTGCCTACGGCCGGCTCTCAGCCGGCCAAGCCTGCCCTAAGGGAGGGATGCGTATTGGCCACCGTAACCACCGCCCAACCCGCCACCACCGCCAAGTGGCACGGTCTGGAGCCCGACCAACTGATCGACGCCTTCCGTATCATGCAGACCTCGCGGCGTCTGGATGATCGCGAAGTCGCGCTCAAGCGCCAGAATCGCATCTTCTTCCAGATCAGCGGGGCCGGCCATGAAGCGGTGGAAGTGGCGGCGGGCATGTGCCTGCGCGCCGGCCACGATTGGATCTTTCCCTACTATCGCGACCGCGCTCTATGCCTCACCCTGGGCGTGACGCCCCTCGATATGCTGCTCCAGGCGTTGGGCGCAGCCGACGACCCGGCTTCCGGCGGCCGCCAGATGCCTTCCCACTGGAGCGCCCCCCGGTTCAACATCGTTTCATCGTCCTCCTGCACCGGCACGCAATTCCTGCACGCGGTGGGCTGCGCCGATGCCAATCGCTATCTGGAGCCCGAGGGCGACGCGATCGCCCTGGTAGCCAGCGGCGATGGCGCCACCAGCGAGGGCGAGTTTTGGGAATCCTTGAATGCCGCCTGCCTGAACCGCTTGCCCGTTCTGTTCCTGATCGAAGATAACGGCTACGCCATCTCGGTTCCGGTGGAATACCAGACCGCCGGCGCCAGCATCTCGGCGCTGGTGTCCGGTTTCCCCGGCCTCTTCCAGCAGGAAGTGGATGGTTGCGATTTCCTGGCGTCCTATGCGGCTATGAAAGCGGCTGTCGAGTACTGCCGCCAGGGGCGCGGCCCCGCGCTGGTGCACGCCCACGTGATCCGGCCGTACTCGCATTCGCTCTCCGACGACGAGCGGCACTACAAGACGCCCGCCGAGCGCCAGGCCGAACAGGCGCGCGATCCGCTCACACGCTTTCCCCAGTTTCTGCTGGACGAGGGCGTGCTCGATCAGAACGCGCTGCGCCGCATCACGCTGGAAGTCGACCGCGAAGTGCACGAAGCCGCCGAACAGGCTCTGCACGCCGACCCGCCCGCGCGCGATTCCGCCCTGCGCCACCTGTACTCCGATAAGATCGATCCCGCCGCGGACCAGTTCAGCACGCCCGCCCAATTCCACGGCGAGCCCAAGACCATGGTCGACCTGCTCAACGCCACGCTGCACCAGGAGATGCGCCGCGATCCGCGCGTCATAGCCTTCGGCGAAGACGTGGCCGATTGCAGCCGCGAGCAAAACCTGGCCGTGGTGAAAGGCAAGGGCGGCGTCTTCAAGGTCACCCACGGATTGCAGTCCGAGTTCGGCGCGCGCCGCGCCTTCAACATGCCGCTCGCCGAAGCCGCCATCGTGGGGCGCGCCATCGGCATGGCCCTGCGCGGCCTCAAGCCCGTGGCCGAGATTCAGTTTTTCGATTACATCTGGCCCGCCATGATGCAAATCCGCGACGAACTGGCCACCATGCGATGGCGCTCCAACGGAACCTTCGCCTGCCCGCTGGTGTTGCGCGTCCCCATCGGCGGCTATCTCAACGGCGGAGCCATTTACCATAGCCAATCGGGCGAAGTGGCCTTCACCCACCTGCCCGGCCTGCGCGTGGTCATGCCGTCCAACGCGCTCGATGCCTGCGGCCTGCTGCGCACCGCCATTCGTTGCGACGATCCGGTGATGTTCCTGGAGCACAAGCGGCTGTATCGCGAGCCGTATAACCGCTCGCCCGATCCCGGCCCGGACTACACCATCCCCTTCGGCAGCGCCCGCATCGTGAAGCCGGGGCACGATCTGACCATCGTTACTTACGGCGCGCTGGTGCAGAAATCCCAGCAGGCCGCCCTGCTGGTGGAGCGCAAGAACCCGGACATCTCCGTGGAGGTGATCGACCTGCGCTCGCTCGCGCCCTTCGATTGGAACGCCATCCGCACCTCGGTGGAGAAGACCAACCGCGTCATCATCGCCCACGAAGACTGCCTCTCGTTCGGCTACGCCGCCGAGATCGCCGCCCGCATCGCCGACGAGCTGTTCGACCGCCTGGACGCCCCAGTCCGCCGCGTAGCCGCCCTGGATACCTGGGTCGCCTATCAGCCGCAGGTGGAGAATGCCATTCTGCCGCAGGTGGAAGATCTGATCGTGGAGATGGAGCGCCTGCTAGCTTATTGATTGTGTCCTCCATGCACCACTTATGTAACTGTGGTGATGATGCTGGAGTCCTGTGGGGCAGACTCTCAGTCTGCGCGGGTCCCCTGGACCCGCTCTTCGACCTCGCGGTATGATCGCAGAACCCCCACCCCGAATCCGAATGCGTCGCCCGGATTGCCGGAACCGTCCGCGTAGATCAGGAACAGTTTGAGCAACGTCTTCGTTCCGGTGCGCGATGCCAGCCTCGAAAATGGAAGCGAACTGCCGTGCTTGGACCACGAGGCGGCCAGCCGCTGGCCTCTAATATAGGCGAGGACAGGGGGCGCTTGCCTGGGACCCCTCTTCGCGCCCGTGGGCAATGGGGTCACCGTGACGATCGCCGTCGTTGGAGGCGCGCAGGCTGGAGCGTGGCTGTATGGACTACTGAGGCCGCGACTCCCGATGACATTCACCTTCAGCGCGTAATCCTGCGTCGCGGGAATCTCGTCGCCCGCCAGATACTCGCGTCTATGAATGCGAACGAGGGCGATGGTCGCGGCATAGGACGACCTCACACCGTTCCAAGCCACCGTGACGCCGCAAAGATCAGCGCCAGCGTAACGCCGGCGATGGCGAACTCTCCGATGGCGCCGACTGCCAGCGGGCGCAGACCCTGTTTGCGCAATTCACGGATATTCGTCTGCAGGCCCACGCCGGCGAAAGTGAGCAGAAAAGCCCAGCGCGACAGATTTGCCAGATCGGCAATCTGCGGCTTCGTGAATGCGCCGAGGGTCGCCAACAAGGAAATCAGCAGGAATCCCAGCACGAACTTCGGGAACTTCTGCCACAGGAACGCGGCCTTGTTTTCCACGCCCTGACGGTGACTCTTGCGCGCCCAGTAAATGGCGTACCCCAGCACTACAAAGCCGATGGTCGCGTTTCGCGCGGTCTTGGCCAGCACGGCGAATTTCGCGGCCGCATCGGAGTAGAGCGCGCCGGCCGCCGTCGCTTCCGCCGTGTTGTCCACGGCGAGGCCCGCCCACAACCCGAAGGCATGGTCGGAAAGCCCCAGCGCATGGCCAATCGCCGGGAACGCGAACAGGCTGAATGCGCCCAGCGCGAGAATGGCGGCAATAGCGTAGGATGCGTCCTCGTCATCGGCCTCGATAGCGCCCTTGGCCGCGATAATCGCGGACACGCCGCAAATGGAGGAGCCGATGGCCAGCAGCGAGGTGAGTTTCGGCGACAACCGCAGCCATCTGCCGAGCGCCGTCATCAGCGCAATGGACAGGGCCAGCTCCACCGCCACGAACGCCAGACTGACGCTCCCCAACTTCAGGATGTCTCCGAGCAGAAAGCGGACGCCAAGCAGCACGATTCCGGTCTTCAGCCAAAACTCGTAAGTCGCGACGCCCGCCCGGAAAACAACGGGAATGCCGATGGTGTTGGAAACGATCAACCCGAACACGATGGCCCACAGGACATACTCGATGTTCGGTAAAGCAAGGTGATGCGCCTTACCGTAGCGGGCGATCGATTGTTCGGTCAGCTTCCCCAGGAATCCCAGCGCGGCCAGCAGGGCGATACCGGGAAGCAGCCCCAGCAGCCGGAGTGCCGCCGGCCGCGAATTGCGAGGCGTTACAATCGCAGGGCTCATGGTTTCTCCTGTGCGCCTGCCCTCCTACCACGGAATGTGGGGCAGGATGTGGAAACGGATGAGTGCCGCGGCGGCTAGGGCCGCGATTACGGACCACCAGTCGAGTGTCAGCTTGCGTTGGTTTGCCATATGAAGGTTCATTACCTGATCGCCCAGATCGACACACAGCACCTGGTCACAGCTCTATTTCGTTGAAGGTTCCCTTGGTGATGTCCCATCCGGACGAAATATACCGGTCCAGGTTCGCCTGCAGTTTCTCGGTGACCGAGGGATTCTGCCCGGCGACGTCCACCAGTTCGTCGGGATCCTTTTTCCTGTCGTACAGTTGCGGCTGATAGTGCCCTTTGTATTTTTCCCGATTCCAAACAGCCGAGTAGTTCCACTCCGGCGTGCGCACCGCGCCTACGTAGCCAAATGCGCTGACCACATGGTCGCGGCGATTGGAGCGCTCTCCGGTGACGTAGGGCCACAGATCTTCCCCCGTCACACGGGGCGACGGTTTCAAATTGAGGCGGCCGAGCAGCGTGGGGACCAGGTCGAAATGCTGCACGAAACCCGCCACTCGCTTGCCCGCATATTGCCTGTTGGGAAGGCGGATCAGCAACGGTACGTGGGTCACCTGCTTGCGGATGCGATCGTCCCCTTTCACGAACTGTCCTTGCTCACCCAGCATCGCACCATGGTCGGAAGTGAAAACAAAGATGGTGTTCTCCTTCAAACCCAGTTCCTCCGCGGTGCTCAAGACTTGTCCGATCCAATAGTCCACGTTGGATGCCTCGCCCGCGTAATTCGCACGCAGGCGCCGGATGCCTTCCGGCGGCACATTCAGCCGCTGGTACGGCGGTTCCGGCCAGCTATGCGGGCCGGGGTCCTTCAGGTACTTTTCCAGGAAGTAGTCGGGCGGGTCCCAAGGCTCATGCGGATCGAACGATTCTATGTGAAGCAGGAACGGCCCCTGGTCGTGGTTTTCCCTGAGCCATCGCACCGCGTCTTTGGCCGTCTGTTCCACGATGGAGTCGCCATACTGGAGCCAGCGCTTGCGGTTGGCCGTATAGCGATTCAGGAAGCTGAGAAAGCCAGGATTGCTCTGCTGTGCCTCCTTCAAATACTCCGCCGGGTAGAGCCGGCTGAAATCCGGCGTGACGCGCGGCGGCTGCGCGTAATAATCGGTCTCCTGGCCGCGAATCCACTCCCAATAGGTATAGCCGCGATGGAAATTACGCCCCGGCCGCTGCAGGTGCGGCAGATCCGCGATGAGCGCCGTAACGTAGCCGGCCTCCACCAACGTTTCGGCGAGCGTGACGTCCTCATTGTAGAGATGATGCCAACCAGGGGACGCGCCCGGCCCGGTCTCGTGCTGGAAGAAGGCGTGGGTGGGAACGATGCGGCGGCCCGTCGATAGCACGCGCCGCGTGGGAATGGTAGGCATGCCCTCGGGATGGAGGTCGTCGAAGATAATCGACTCGTCGGCCAGCCGGTTCAGGTTCGGAGTCTCTACCCATTGGCTGCCATAGGCGGCCAGATTATCCGCGCGAAACGTATCCGCTACAATCAGGATCACGTTGAGATTGTTCCCCTCCTGCTTAGGGGGCCGCTCCCAATGCGAGCCGCAGTTCTCGGAGGCGGTGGCCGCGGCCCTGGCACTTGGAGCCGCGAGATTGGCCGTGCCCGCAAAAGCCGCGCCGGTCTTCAGTAGATCTCTTCGGGTAGTCCTATCCATTGCACTCCTCTACGCTCCTGCCGATGCGGCGGAGCCATTTGAATTCAGTGGCGGGGCCAAAACCCCGCGGGGAGCAAAACTCGTCCTCCCGTCGATCATCTCGCGCGCGATTTCGCGCATCGGAGTGCGCCGCTGCCGGCTCAACCGGCGAAGGTGAAGATAGGCGTGCTCTTCGGTCCATCCAAAATCCGACTGGAGTAGTCCCTTCGACCGTTCGATCAAGACGCGATCTTCAAGTTTCTGTTTGGTCCTCTCCAAATCCTGGCGGACGATCGAGCCGCTCAACAGGGCGCCCAGGGGGCGGCCAAGACCCAGGAAGAAGCACAGTTCCCGTGGTTGGACGGGAACCCGCCGGGAACGGCAGAAGTTCGCGATGCCCACTACCTCGTCCGCGTCCGGCAGCGGCACCGAAACTACGCCCTCGAAGGCATTCGTCCGGAATTCGGGCAGGTCTTGGAATCGGACATCGGACCAGGCGTCTTCATGCACCACAATCGGTGAGCCACGCTCGAAGAGCCGTGCCGCCGCCTCGCCCATGACTTGGCATTGAATAGCATCGGCCGGACCAGGCCGAAGGCCGGTCCACCCGATAAGCGAGGCCGCCCCGCGCTTGCGGTCGAGGCGGTAGACGTAAGCCCCTTGGGTGTTCGTATTGTCCATCGCCAGATCGAGCAACGGCTCGACCGGAGCTTGGTCGCCAGATGGACCGGCGAGCGGGCTTTGGCGAGGTGCGATTGTGGCCCGGACGAGCGCCAATGATTGCATTAAGCTCTCCTAAATGAGTGTGGTAGTTGTCGGCTTTTGACTAGCATACTAATTCTATCGAGTTTATAGACTATCATGAAAATTGTCAAGCCAGCTGTTCCGAGGAGTCGGTAGTGTCCTTTGCATCGAGCCCCTGACCCTTGTTCTTAGCGGGTCCGGCGATCGGATTGTTCGTGCCTGCACTTCTTTGATCGTGGGCAACGGAGTGTTTGGCGTTTCCAGCAGTTTGCGGCATACGTGTTCCGCAGTGCTTCCCGACAAGCTTGATTATGTTCGTTACGACTGGAAGCGAACCGGCCTTTGGAGCCTGCTTTTCGTGGCGGGCATTATGGTAGGGACTTCCTCGCTTCGCGATGGTAACCCGGTTCGACGTCGTCACGCCGTCAACCTGGATCTGTAATGCCACCGCATCCCCGTGGGCGTGTGGGTGGCCGGTGTTACACCGATCTGTGTCAACGCCGGGATAAAATGACCGCATTTCCGCCGGTTTTGTAGTCGAAGAAAACAGCCATCGGCCAGGATGCGGTACCCACTCTACAGCAGTTTCTAAATTCACCCAACATGAAGGTCGCGTCGCTCAGGCGCGACAGCCGGCGGTATGGTCGAACGAGCGGTCTTCGTTGTTTGTTCACGTGTGTCCCGGATCTTCGTCAAGCAACGCCATCCACTCGGGTAGCATCAATCCTGCAATCCAGGCAGGCGGCCGCACCGGCAGCCGCCCGCATCCATAGATTGTTTTACGCGCCCACTTGCCCGGCGTTACACTGGTCCCGCCATGTTCACTCGCCGCAGCTTTCTTCAGACCGCCGCCAGCGCCTCCGCCGCCCTCACCCTGACCGCCCCACGGCACCGGCTTCTGGCCCAGGCCAACGCGGTCTATCGCAACCCCATTCTGGGTGGAGACCACCCCGACGCCGGCGCCATCCGCGTCAGTAACGAGTTCTTCCTCACCCATTCCAGCTTCGACTATGCTCCCGGCCTGCTCATCTGGCGCTCCACCGATCTGTTGAATTGGAGGCCCGTCGCGGCCGCCCTCGATCGCTACGCCGGCAGCGTGTGGGCCCCATATCTCTGCGAATACGAAGGCCGCTTCTACATCTACTTTCCCGCCGACAACCGCCTGCGAGTGGTCCATGCCGAGCATCCGCTGGGCCCCTGGAGCCAGCCTATCGACCTCGGCATCAACGCCATCGACCCCGCCCACATCGCCGAGAACGGACGCCGCT
>Ga0187890_10001672_pt1 | contig 15778 bp, 15 predicted proteins | sample June2016WEW_21_1_FD_133005 | JGI IMG/M metagenome (GOLD analysis project Ga0187890, IMG submission 133005) | Peatland microbial communities from SPRUCE experiment site at the Marcell Experimental Forest, Minnesota, USA - June2016WEW_21_10 | ecosystem: Environmental > Terrestrial > Soil >... | reverse complement strand
CGCCGGTGAGCTTTGGGTCGTGGGAATCGCCCCGGCTCCCGAAGAAGACCTGGCCTTTCGCCTTCAGCACGGAGGCAAAAGCCCTGCGGGCACCGATTTCCAACCTATGCCCCTCAGCACCGCCCAACTGCTGACGCCTGTGACACCTTCTAAGATCGTTTGCGTCGGTCGCAACTATCGCGAACACGTCAAGGAGCTGGGCCACGAGCTTCCTTCCGAGCCGCTGCTCTTCCTGAAAGCACCCTCGTCGCTGCTTCCTCCCGGCGGAGTGGTCCTCATGCCGCAAGCCTCGGCCCGCGTGGATTTTGAAGGCGAATTGGCGCTGGTGATCGGTCGTCGCGCCCGCCATCTCAACGAACAAGACTGGCGCTCGGCCATTCGCGGCTTCACGCTCGCCAACGACGTCACCGCACGCGATCTGCAACAGAAAGACGGCCAATGGACCCGCGCCAAGAGCTTTGATACTTTTTGTCCCGTCGGCCCAATTGTCAGCGACGAACTGAACCTCGACGCTGGCGTAATTATCGAAACCCGCGTCAATGGCGAACTTCGCCAGCACTCATCGACCCTCGACTTCATCTTTCCGATTCCCCGCCTTCTTGCCCACATCACTGCGGCCATGACTCTCGAACCCGGAGACCTCGTGCTCACCGGAACCCCCTCCGGTGTGGGTCCGCTCCAGGCTGGAGATAAGGTTGAGGTAAGCATCCCAGGATTGGGCGTACTGTCGAACACCTTCCAGCCGGAATTGGTCTGAACTCGGGCTTCGGAGCGACGAAGATCGATTCTCGGCCTGAAGGCCAGCCGAACCCTTTCTTGGAATCCCGCATCCAAGCTTGATGGATGACTAACACCGCCAGGCATTTATTGATCGCCTCGGTTTGCTGTTTCGCACTTGTTTCGGCGCCGAATCCTGCAAGTGCCCAGGCCCAAAATGACCTGCCGGATGATCCTGGCCAGTCTGCAACGCACCCGGTCGATACCACCACCGGCGTGCCGCAACGCGAGGCCACGTGGCGAAGTATGCCGGGCGATTTCTTGCACGACCAAAAGGATCTGTGGACCTTCCCGTTGCGCCTGGCCAGAGGTCACGCCCTGATACCGACACTCCTCGTCGTCGGCGGAACGGTCGGGCTGATCTACGCCGACCCGCACGATACTCCTTACTTCCGAACGCACCAAAAGAACTGGGATGACGTGAACGACGTCTTCGACCCGTTGGTTACAACCGGCGAGGTGATTGCCCTTCCCGCAGGGCTGCTCACCGCCGGCTACATCCGGCACGATGACCGCGAAGTGAACACTGCCCTGCTGGCGACTGAAGCATACGGCGATAGCGTGGTCATCGATCTGGCCATGAAGGCTGTGACCCGCCGGGAGCGGCCTTCCGACGTCGCGCCCAATGGCGACTACAGCGATACATTCTTTAATGGCAGCAAATCGCCCTTCAAAGGCAGCAGTTTTCCTTCAGGCCATGCCACGGCGGTTTGGTCGGTGGCGACGGTGGTGGCCGAGCGCTATCGTCATCGCGGCAAGCCCTGGGTTCCGATCTTGTCCTACACCCTGGCGACGGCGATCAGCGCCTCCCGCATCACTGAGTTCGCCCATTTCCCATCGGATGTTTGGCTCGGCGGCGCTCTCGGCTACTCAATCGCCAAATACCAGACACTTAAACCCAGGTAGTTGCGACTTCGAGCTGATAAGTTGGCGAGGTGATAAATCTTTCACTGAGAGTTGCCGAAATTTATGCTCCGTCGGTGCACAATAGAAACAGCCTCTAAAACGGCGACTTTCTTCCATGCGACGCACCCCGTTTTTTAAAAAATGAGTGTACCCCCCCCACCCCCCCTCCTATATTTATTTTTGACTCCCAAAATTTGCATATAATTTTAACTTCAACCTGGTCAATACGTTTCGACCTGAAATCCTGTTGAAATCGCAAAACGAGCAGCTCGTACGTTTTGCAGATAATTATCCGATCTTCCGAATAAGCTGGAATCGATCTGTTCCTCTCAGCAGCTCGAGTGCAACCTTGATCGCCGCAGTGAATCAAAGGACAGTAAAATTAGCAAGAATGCGCGCGATCCTCGACGCGCGCGGACCCGGAGGTCCAATGCCAAAAAATCTGCTTGAACAGCTGCGCACATATACCATCGTCGTCGCTGACACCGGCGACATTGAAGCAATCGGAAAGTTCCGCCCGCAAGACTCAACCACGAATCCTTCGCTGATTACGGCCGCGGCGCAGTTGCCGCAGTACCAGCCTATTGTCGACGGCGTGTTGCGCGACGCACGCAAAGAACTGGGAAAAGACGCGGCCGATTCAGCCATCGGCAATCTCGCTTTTCAGCGCCTGGCCATCGCATTCGGCAAAAAGATTCTGGCCATCGTACCCGGCCGCGTCTCCACTGAGGTGGACGCGCGCCTGTCCTATGACACCGCGGCCACAATCGCTCAAGCCCGCAGCATCATTGCGCAGTACGACGCCGACGGCATCGGCCGCGAGCGCGTGCTGGTCAAGATCGCCTCCACATGGGAAGGCATCCGCGCCGCCGAAGTGCTGGAGAAGGAAGGCATCCACTGCAACCTGACATTGCTCTTCGGCCTGCATCAAGCCATTGCCGCAGCCGATGCAGGAGTTACGCTCGTCTCGCCCTTCGTAGGCCGCATTCTCGATTGGTACAAAAAGAACACAGGCAAGGACTATCAGGGTGCGAACGACCCCGGCGTTATCTCCGTCACCCAGGTGTATAACTACTACAAGAAATTTGGCTACAAGACGCAGGTGATGGGCGCCAGCTTCCGCAACATTGGCGAGATATGTGAGCTCGCCGGCTGCGACTTGCTCACCATATCTCCGCAACTGCTGGCGGAGCTGGAATCGACCCAGGGTGAACTGCCGCGCAAACTCTCGCCCGAAGCCGCCCGTGCGCTGTCGTTGGAAAAAATAGCGGTAGACAAGACTGTATTCGATCGCATGCACGCCGAAAACCGTATGGCAAACGACAAGCTGAAGGAGGGCATCGAAGGCTTCTCTGCAGCGCTGGTCAATCTGGAAGCTCTGCTTGCCAGGCGGCTAGCTGAAGTGGAATCTACCGTCCCAGCCAACGCGTAACGCACGATCATTCGAGACCAAGGGCAGCCCACTGTGGCTGCCCTTTCTGCTGTCTGCAGCGAATGGTTATGGTCGCCTGTATTTGCAATCGGCATGCCACATTGCCAACTAAGTCGCCCTCTGTCGGAGAAAGAGAGCAACTTTCATGTTAAATTATGTGTCAAACGTACCAAGCAGAGCAATGGTGGCGGCTCTACTAGCATCACGGGGTGATGCCGTCCATTTGGATTCAATTGCTGATTCGTGTGCGGCTCCCTCTTAGGAGCTGGTAAGGAAGCATTGATTGGAAACCGGGAGGCGCGTATGCAGACGCAGGCTCATCCGCTCGAACCATTCTTCCGCCATGCCGTTCGCAATAGTTACGAAGGCAAGTTGGGCCTCCATGATCCGGATGTAACAGGATATGTGGCTCACCTGCTTTGCGAGTTCTCCGAGGCCGACAATCTTTTCAGCGTGCGCGATGGCAACGGCCGCGCTGTTCATGAACTGGACGCGATGATCTTTGCCGCCGATCCGGTTCATGGCGACGCGCCCTCGTTTGACGCAGAGCGCGCCGTTCGCAAGCATATCGGCGATTACGCGCTCTTTGTCGCGGGAATGTTCCCAGAGGCTACCGAAAGGGAACGGCGCCGGCACAGGCAACCAAGCCTGGGCGAACTAATTAATGCCGGCAAAGAGAGCTATTACATAGTGAGCCAGTTCAACCTCTTCGAGTATGAACAGGAAGCGCCGCTCTTCGCCCGCCTGTCTGACTCGTTCGAGCGCTGCATTCTCGGCCTGACGCTGGTTCGCGATGAACTTGGAATGCGGAAGCCCCTCATGTTGCCGCCGCCACCGGCAGCTCAAGGAAGCCCAGGGAGCTCGTAGCACGTGGTCGTCGCTCCGCGCGCCCTCTTATGACGCACGGAGCGACGATCACACAAACTATTCCGACCAGACTCCCAGCACATTGCCAGCGCCATCTGAAAAATGGAAGCGCCGGCCACCTGGGAATTCGAAGGTAGGCACCGTGATGATCCCGCCGTTGGCTACGATTGCGGCCTCGGTGGCTTTCAGGTCGGCACTGTAAAGCACAATCACCGGCGTGGACTTTGGTTGCTCTTGCAGGACTATGCCCTTGGCAAAGCCAACGGCGCATCCGGAATCGTCGGCGTTGCAGTCGATGTAATCGGGCCCCCAAACCTTGAAGCTCCAGCCGAAGACTGTTGAGTAAAACTTCTTGGTCCGCTCAATGTCGGCGGTTGTGAATTCGACGTAGCTGATTTTGTGGTGCAGCGCGGGATCGCTCACGGCATCTTCTCCTGTTGCAAGGTTATGGAACAGTAACTCGAAAACTTAAAGTATGCATCCACCTTAGCAGATTTTGCGGCACCGTTAATAACGCAAAGTCAGTGGCCAAGCCAGACCGAAATACCGCCAGTGATGGAACGGCCTGGCATGTCAACGCCGCGAATCTCCTGATACCCCGTGTTACTGAGATTTTCCAAGCGGAGATAGGGGCGTAGTTTCCAGGATGTTTGAGCCAGTGCGGCATTCCACACCGGATAAGCGGAAGTGTTCCACGGTGGGATTCCCGGCTGCTGGTAGGGTCGTGCAACCGCGACCGAATTCGTCATAATCATCGCGTGCCCTAGCCCGGTTGTCCAAATCGCATGAAGATTTTCGACCGGATAGTTGAGGGCGTACTCCGATTGCAAACCGTTCAACAGCGGCTGCGCACCGAAGAGTTGCGTCCAGGCGATTTGCACCTTTTGCCCCTTTGCCACGGCCCAGGTGGCGGAAGCCTCCACTCCTGCGAAACGTAATCCGCTGAGGTTGGCCGCGCACCATATGTTGATCGCGTCGCATGACGCAGGCAGCAAAAGATTCGGCAACGACGCGGCTTTCACGTAGTCGATTGTGTCGTGCTGGCGATTATAAAATCCTGTTGCGGAGAGAATGAGTCGCTTTGACATGACCCAATCGATACCAGTCTCGCCGGACCAAGCCGACTCGGGCTTCAGTTTCGGATTGCCGATTGTTGCCGGATCGGAGTAATAAAGGTCTGTATAAGTCGGTAGCCTGAATCCATAGCCTCCACTTGCGCGTAGCTTCACGTTGTCGGTCAGGCGAATGCTGGCAGCCAAGTGCGGCGAAGTCACAGACTGCAAACCGCCTGAGAGTAACTCCTCCCGCAACCCTGCGGATAAACTCCAGCGTCTTTTCGCTGGCCGAAGGTTAAGGTCCACATAGCCCGCACCGCGATTGCGCGCATGAATTCCGAGGGCATAGGACACACTTCCGTTCGACAAATTGTAACTGCGAATGCTGTCTCCATCGGACTCCAGGCCAAACAGAAGCAGTGAAGAGCTTTCGATAGGAAGAGTGCGTCGTAAAGATGCTTGCCAGGAGCCGTCGATGTGATTGTTCTCATAAATTGACGGGTCGTCGCGCAACAAAACAAACTCATCTGTATGACGTCGATAGCCAAATGCCGCCTCGGTACGGCTGCCTAACTCCTGGCGGCCGGAAGCAAACCATCCTTTGGTGCGCTCCCACGAGTTATAAGGCCCATAGAACTGGTTAGCGCCAAAGGAGCGGTCGCTGGCAGCAAGGAGTATGTCGGAGATACCCAGCCGCGAACCGACCCAGTTCTCGAATGAAGTGTCTTCGTTTCGGTAATCGCGGTCGGCCATGAATCCGTTAGAAAAGTTGCGATCCGCGGTGAGCCGGCCGCTCCATCGCCCGCGCGCGAGAGTTCCCAGCAACGACTCTTCGTTCGCTCCAAAGCTTCCGTATCCTGAGCGCAGACGCAGCGCCGATGCCGAAGGCGCGGAGGTGAGAAAGTCGGCGACGCCGCTCAATGCATCGGCGCCATGCAGCGTGGATCCCGCGCCATGCAGCACCTCGATCGAATCCAGTGCGTCGAGGGGAACGGGCAAGTCCAGATTGTGATGCGCAGACTGGCTGTCGTTGACTCGAAATCCGTTCAACAGCACCAGCGCTTGCTCGAATGTTCCGCCGCGCAGAACCAAGTCAGTTTGCCCGCCGCCCGCGCCGCGCTGCTCTAGAAAGACCGACGAATCCTCGCGCAGTAACTCCTGCGGCGACTCAAGTAAAAGAACATTGTCTTTCACCGGAAGCACGATAACAGAAGCGGAAGACTCCGCCAACGGCACGGGAACCGGCGAACCGAGCACCACCAGCGTTTCAGAAGGATGAGGAAGCGGTGTGGGTTGAGGTGCGGGGACCGTTTGGGCATATACCTGTTGAATGCGTGCTGTCAGCAACAGGCAGCACGCCATGCACACTGCTCGCTTAATCGGAAGAATGATTTTGAAAGACCTCATGGGGAAGTTTGAGTGATAAGCCAGCAGAGTAACTTGCAGCCGGGTCAGAGAATGTAGCGCGACAGATCCTGATCCTTCACAATCGAAGCAACCATTTGTTTCACGTATTCTGCATCGATCAGGAATACCTTTTCCGGCCCTGTGGCCGTGACGCGCTCGTCATAAGGCAGCGGCGTCGAAGACTCGCTCTTGATGGCCTCCTGCAATGCTGCCGCAGCCGCCTCGTCTGGAACGCGACGTGCCACGTCAGGCGCGAGGAAACTAATATCTTCGAGCACTCGCTCCATAATGGTGTGCAGTCGCCGCGCGCCGATATTCTCCGTTTGCTCGTTCACCTTGAAGGCAAACTCCGCCATCTCGCGCAGAGCCTCTGGAGAGTACTCGAGCTTCACTCCCTCTGTCTCAAGCAGCGCCGAGTATTGCTTGGTCAGAGACGCCTTGGGCTCAGTGAGAATGCGCAGAAAATCGTCGACTGTCAGCGACTTCAGCTCGACGCGAATAGGAAAACGGCCCTGTAACTCGGGGATAAGATCGCTGGGTTTCGAAACATGAAAAGCACCCGCTGCGATGAAAAGAATGTGGTCAGTGCGAACCATGCCGTAGCGCGTGTTGACTGTCGTTCCTTCAACAATGGGCAGGATGTCGCGCTGCACGCCCTCGCGTGAAACATCGGGGCCGTGACCGCCTTCGCGCCCGGCGATCTTGTCGATTTCATCAAGGAAGATTATTCCGCTCGACTCGACCCGTTCGACCGCCGCGCGATTGACCGAATCCATGTCGATCAGCCGTCCCTCTTCCTCTTCCACCAGATAGTCGAAGGCGTCGGCCGCTTTCATCTTTCGCTTTTTTGATCCGCCGCCGAAGATGTTCGGCAGCATGTCCTTGAGGCTCATTTCCATGTCTTCAAGGTTCTGGTTCGAGATAATGCCGAACTGCGGCGTGCCGCGCTCGCGCACATCGAGCTCCACCATGCGCTCGTCGAGTTTGCCCTCCCGGAACTGCTGGCGCAGTTTTTCGCGGGAGCGCTGATAGCTATCAGTGCCGGGCAGCGTAAGCTGACCCTCCTGGGCGGGCGGCATCGGCGGCGGGGGCGGCAGCAGCACGTCAAGCAGGCGCTCCTCGGCGTTCATCTCCGCGCGGTCTTCCACTTCCTCCAGGCGCTCTTCGCGCACCATGTCGATCGCGATCTCGACCAGGTCGCGAATCATCGATTCAACATCGCGGCCCACGTAACCCACTTCGGTAAACTTCGAGGCTTCAACTTTAAGAAATGGCGAGTTAGTCAGTTTGGCAAGACGGCGAGCGATCTCCGTTTTGCCCACGCCCGTTGGCCCGATCATGATGATGTTCTTGGGCATGATGTCGTCGGCGATCTCGGGCGGAAGCTTTTGCCTGCGCTGGCGATTTCTGAGCGCGATGGCCACAGCGCGCTTGGCGGCCTTTTGGCCGACAACATGCTTGTCCAACTCAGCCACAATTTCGCGCGGCGTCAGCTCATCGAGCGACACGTCTTGTTCTTCGGCGGATGCGGGTAGATAGATTGCCATTCGCTTCCAGTTCTGAATTCCTAGTGTATTCCAGCAGCCTGGGATCTCCGCAGTTCCTTGCGGATGACGAATTTCAGTCCCGACCAGGTCTCGTCAATCGCGCAGACCTTTACGTCTACCAAAGGTGTCTTGAGCGCATAATCGCGAATCACGTTTTCAGTCAAATCGGTGCGAATTCCTGAAGATTTCTTGGGCCACGCGACCCAAATCATTCCATCGCTACGGATGGCTTGCGTCAGCATTGCGAATTCTGCTTTGAAAACCTCAACTGATTCGGCAAAAAGCACCACGATATCGAGATTGTTCTGAAGTTTCGATCTTGCGTATCCCGATAACTCTTCTGGTAGGCCCGCGGGCGCGTTGCAAAGAAGAACCCGCTGACCATCCTTGATTCCGAGTTTCTTTAACAAGGGTGTTTGGGAGTATCCTGCCATGGTTTTCATCCCGGCCTGCCGCGCCCTTTCTCAGCTTGACAACTCCTCAATCGTCACATGGTCGTTGGTGTAAATGCAGATGTCGCCGGCAATTTTCATAGCCTTTTCGGCAATCTCGCGAGCGCTCAATTCGGTGTTCTCCATTAACGCCCGCGCTGCAGCGGCGGCAAATGGGCCTCCTGAACCGATGGCCGCCAGCGGCTCGTCGGGATCGATGACGTCTCCTGAACCGGAGATCAGGAAGGTCTGACCAGCGTCCGCCACCACTAACAATGCTTCAAGGTTACGCAGCATTTTGTCGGTCCGCCAGTCCTTGGCTAGCTCGACGGCCGCGCGGTTGAGGTTGCCCGCGTATTGCTCCAGCTTGGTTTCAAAGCGCGCAAAAAGTGAAAACGCATCCGCCGTCGAACCGGCAAACCCAGCCAGGATCTTCTCCTGATAAAGCCGGCGGATCTTTTTTGCCGAATGTTTCAATACGTGATCGCCCAGCGTGACCTGCCCATCGGCGGCCATCACCACCTGCCCGTTCCGCCGGACGCAGATGACGGTAGTCGAACGAATCCGACTGCGTCTCGGGGATCGCTTTGCCGCGGTATTACTTTTGTTCAGGACCAAAAAAGAACCTCCGAAAAAACAGGCGGCCGGCAGGCCGGAACTCCTTCAGATGCAGTCACGAGTATATCGCAGCAAGAAACCCCGGCGATCGAGACTTGGCCTGCAACCGCACCGGTAATGCCACAGTGTGGGTCCTCCTGAATCCAATTGCGGTATCCTTAGTTGGGACTTCCAGGGGACGGTCCCGCCTCCAATGATCCATTTCAACGCACGTCCATGGGAGATTGCCGCCGCTTCGGCCTTCATCGCCGCTATTCTGGCGTTTGGCCTGTGGCTGCTCTTGCGCAAGCGCCCGACACCGGAAGAATTGGAACGTGTGCGCCGCGGGCTGCTGGCTCACTCCGGGCGCCTGGTGGACGGTATGTTGCTGGACATTTGCAAGGTCGATGCGCCTACCAAATCTGACAAAGAACCGGTCCGAACCCTCACCATGCTTGTTTATAGCTATCGCATCGGCGGCGTGGACTACGAGGCCTCACAGGATATAACCGACATGCGTGGCGTCGTGGATGCGGAACAGATACGCGTGGGCTTCCCCTGTACGGCGCGGTACCTGCCCGGCAATCCTCAAAACAGCATCGTGATCGCCGAAGGTTGGACAGGACTGCGAGAAGGGCTGCCGGTATTGCCCGCCTACGAGGACCGCGATCCGGTCGACACAACCCATCTGAACAGCATACGACCCGGCCGCGGCTGACTTAACCCGCTTGAGCCGTCAAATTCAGTCGCCGATCGCTCCGCCGAGCAACTGCCTCAGCGCCTGCACGTATTCAGTGAGCGCTTCCCGGCCCGCTTCTGTCATGCGGTAGAGGGTTTGCGGTTTCCGCTGGACGAACTTCTTTTCGACCGAGACGTAACCGGCCTCTTCGAGCTTCTGCATTTGCGCGCCCAGGTTGCCGTCCGTCGAGCCGGTCTTCGAGCGCAGCCAGGTAAACTCCGCCTCTTCAACTCCCGAGAGCAGCGAAAGCAGGGCCAGGCGCAGCTTCCCGTGAACCACGGGATTCAGCTCCGGCAACTCAGGCATGGAGAACCCCCTGCTTGCGCGCGCGAGCCTCGCAGCTCATCGCATACCCGCCAAAGACGATCTGGCAGAGGAAGATGGCCACTAGAAATACGATGGTGCTCTGCTCCTCTGTGCCAAAGCACGCCGCCACAGTTGCCACCCACCAGACGAATGCGGCCCAAAGCTGCGCCTTCCATCGGATGATCATGCCCGAGGCCCCGTTTGCGACGCCCAGCATAGCTGCGACCACTGCTACGAAAATGTTCTCGTTAAACCGCCCGCTAAAGCCCAGAGCCGGCAGCAGCAAAAACATCGATATTCCCATCGCGGCCCACACCGAGAAGATGGCCCGGCCCACTGTTGTTCCCGGCCTCCGCTCACGCCGCCCTTTCTTTTGTCTCCAAACATAGGTCCAGCAGACAGCCGAGGCGACCGTCATCGTGACCAGCCAGGCCCACGGCCAATGACCCCAAGCCGTCCATGCGATAGCTACATAGTAGGCTAATCCCCAGAAAAGAAAGATCCAGCCCCAGCTCTCCGTGGTGCGGCGGCCCTCAGCGATCATGCTCTCGATCAGGCTCAGCCTGTCTTTCAATTCCATCTCTTCAGAGCCTTCTGTCATAGCGTTTCTCCTTGTGCGGACCCAGCGATTCGCAACATGGAGTACTCTACACGATAGAGTAAATTGAGTCAAGAACAGTTTTGAGCTAAGCAGCCGTGATCCCCGATGTCAGAGATTCTGATCTAATCGCGCGGGTCGGACCCTTACTCCGGGTTGCGGCCAACTCACCTAACTCCCACACAATCCTCTGGATGACTTCAGCCCAATCGCCGGGCCTGCGCTGTCGCAGCAAACGGGCCGTCGGATACCACGGTGTTGTGTCGACCTCCTGCATCCAGCGCCAGTCCGCCAGGTGGGGCAAGAGAATCCAGACGCGCTTTCCCATGGCTCCGGCCAGGTGGGCGATGCATGTGTCGGAGGTAATGACCAGGTCGAGTGTGGCTACCAGGGCAGCGGTCTCGGCCAAATCCTTGTCCCGGCTGGCTCCGTCCCAAATAAAAACTTCGCCGGGTAGCTTAGCCAACTGTTCGACTGCCGGCCCTTTCTGCAATGAGATCCAGGTGACACCGGAGATGCGGAGCAGAGGGAGGAAGGTAGCCAGCTGAATGGAACGCCGTGCGTCAGCCTTATAACGGGGATTACCGGCCCAGCAAATGCCCACGCGGAGCGGCTGAGTCAGACCGGGTCGAACATAAGGCGTTCGAAAGCGCTTCTCCAAGGCAAGCTCAACGTTAGCGCCCAGGTAAGCACCTTGCCATGGAACTGTTTCTATCGATGTACCGAAGACAGCGGGCAAGCTCATCAGCGGGCACTCCAGATCAAACTCCGGCGAGTTGACGCCCAGCAGTGCCGTCTCGGCCAATCCGGCGCGTACGATGGCGAGCGAGTCCATCAGTCGCAGGACCGGCTCCTGTACCTGCAACACCACTACTCCTCCGCGAGCTTCGACCAAAGTGGCGTAGCGGCAGAATTGGATCGTATCGCCCAGTCCCTGCTCCGCGTGAAGTAGGATTCTGCGTCCGCCTAGCGCCTCACCCTGCCAGCGCGGCTGATGAAAAATCCTCGGGCTGCGATGAACCTCGCGAAAGCGCCAGCGGGCCTCGTAGCTCCGCCAGCCATGGGGCCAGTCGCCCAGCCTCAAGCGAGTGAGGGCCAGGTTGTAGAGCGCTCCGGGGTGTGTGGGATCGCGGTTGACTGCGGTCTCGTGCGCTCGCAGCGACTCTTCCATTCGCCCCATATCTAGAAGGGAGTTTCCCCGGTTAGAAGCAGCAGCATGGCTTCCCAAAGCCTCCGCACATTCAAAGATCTCAACGGCCTCCGCGAAGCGGTTCTCTTTGTTGAGAAGAATGCCGTGCATATTCACAGCCTCGGCATTTTCCGGCTCGCGGGCGAGAGCCCAGCGGAGCCACTGCCATGCGCCGGCCGCGTCGCCCTCGGCGGCACGAAACTGGCACCAGGCGATCTGGGTCTCCACTTGCTCCGGCTTCAGGGCAAAAGCCTTGCGCAGATACTCCTCAGCCTGCTCCGGGCGCCTCCGCTCACGCTCAAGAACCGCAAGGTTTAGCCAGCCCGAGAGCATCTCTGGATGCAGTTCGACGGCTCGAAGCAAGGCAGCTTCGGCGAAGACTTCGCGCCCCTGTTCGCGCAGCATGCAGCCCAGATTCACCCATGCCGCGGCAAAATCCGGGCGAAGCACCAGCGCCCGGCGATAACGATTCTCAGCTTCCTTCAGCCTTCCCATCCTCGTGAGCACAAACGCGGCGGCAAATTCGGCCTCCGGCAAACGCGAGCGCATTGCCAACGCTAGCTGGTAGTGCTTGAGAGCCTCACGGTCGTTCCCCATTGCAGCGAGTGCGTGGCCCATGCCCATCCGCGCGGCAACTAACGAAGGTTGATGGCGAAGCGCCAATTCGAATTCACTCGTCGCTTGCTCGGGGTGTCCGGTTGCCAGCAGCAGTTCGCCCAGACCCATATGAGCGAGCGCATTCTTGGCGTCCAGGCGAAGAGTTTGTTCGTACACGCACTCAGCATCTTTTGTCCGTCCGGCGGCTTTCAACGCCTGACCCAGCGCCACCCAGGCGGCGGCCATCGTGGGGGCGGCGGCGACCGCGGCCTCGCCCATCTTCACTGCGGCCTCCGGCTGCTCGCTGGCCAGCGCAACCAGGCAGATCCCCACCAGGGCCTGGGGATGGGACGGGTTCTCCTCCAGCATTCGCTGGCAACCAAGCGCGACTTCAGTTAAATGGCCCCTCAGCTCAGTCGGCAATCTCGCTTCGATTCTCCGCATCGTGAACCAGCTTTGGAAATCATCCGGCAACGAGGCGCAGCAAAACGAACGCAAACAGAACTACGCGCGATCCCTGACCCAATTGCCTTCAATCGGAGGCTAGGCCGGTTCGGGCAAGCGCTCAACCGGAAAAGGCAGCAAGTTACCGATTGTGGAAGGCTTTTTTCCCAACTTTATGCGGGTTCGGATTCAGAACAGGGCGGCTGGTTCGGGCGGAACACTACCGTCCCGAGGAATTGCTTCCGGGGAGTTTTGCGCGGGTTGGGTCGACGATCGTGATCGGGCCATTTCGGCAGCGGTCGAAACAATAGAGGCGCTTAGCCCTTGCCGATTACTCTGGCCAACGTTGCACCGATCTCGGCCGGCGAAACGACCACATGAATCCCCGCTGCGGCCATGGCCTTCATCTTGTCGGAGGCGGTACCCTGACCTCCGCTGATGATGGCGCCTGCGTGACCCATACGGCGGCCGGGAGGCGCGGTCTGTCCGGCGATGAAGCCGACGACCGGCTTCTTCACATGCTGTTTGACGAACGCTGCGGCAGCTTCTTCCGCCGCCCCGCCAATCTCGCCGATTAGGATGATCGCTTCGGTCTCAGGGTCGTCATTGAGCAGGCGAAGCGCGTCGATGTGCGTGGTGCCGATAATTGGGTCGCCGCCGATGCCTATCGCGGTGGACTGGCCTATGCCGCGGTGGGTCAACTGGTAAACGGCCTCATAAGTCAGTGTTCCGGAGCGGGAGACGATGCCGACCGAGCCCTCTTTGTGAATGCGACCGGGCATGATGCCGATCTTGGCTTTGCCGGGCGAGATGACGCCGGGGCAGTTAGGGCCGATGAGCCGCGACTTGGAGTTCTTGAGCTTGGCCCATACCTTGATCATGTCGAGCGTCGGGATGCCCTCGGTGATGGCGACAATCAGCGGAATCCCCGCGTCCTCGGCTTCGAGAATGGCGTCGGCTGCAAAAGGCGGTGGTACAAAGATCATCGTCGCGTTGGCGCCTGTTGCGGCTACGGCGTCTGCCACAGTGTTGAAGACCGGCCAGCCTTCATGCGTCGTGCCGCCTTTGCCGGGCGTTACCCCGCCGACAACCTTGGTACCATACTCCGCGCAACTCATGGCGTGGAAGGTGCCTTCTTTACCGGTAATTCCCTGAACGATAAGGCGAGTATTGTTGTCGACCAAAACGGACATCTCTTCAATCTCCTAGGATTTTTCTGTGGCCTTCTCAAATACATCACTTCGTTCATAAGTATGCAGAACTCCGCAAGAAGGACAAGTGAGGTCGATGCGGTCAAAAAAAATGTGTGGCTCTATATTGGGTTTGGTTTGCGAGGGAGCTGGGATGATCGGCCCGCCGAGCGATAAAGGAGTATCACAGCCATCGGTCTTGCATTTGACGACGAGGACAGTATCCTTTGTTCTCATGCTACTTTCTCCTTCGCCGCGGCAACCACAAGCTCCGCTGCTTCTTTCATTGTTTCGCCTACCTGAAAGTTCAGGCCCGACTCCTTGAGAATCCTCCGACCTTCTTCGACATTTGTCCCTTCGAGGCGCAGCACGATCGGCACCTTGATCTTCAAGTTGTGAGCCGCAGCCACGACGCCCGTAGCCAGGCGGTCCACGCGCAGGATGCCGCCAAAGATGTTAATCAAAATCGCCTTCACATTGGCGTCGGAAAGCAGGATTTCAAAAGCGTGCTCGATCTGCTCCTGCGTTGCGCCGCCACCTACATCGAGGAAATTGGCCGGGCTGCCGCCGGCATATTGAATGATGTCCATCGTCGCCATCGCCAGGCCGGCCCCGTTGACCATGCAGGCGATCGAGCCGTCGAGCTTGATGTAGTTGAGCGCATATTTGCTGGCTTCCACTTCGAGTGGATCTTCCTCAGCGGTATCGCGAAGAGCCTTGATGTCTGCGTGGCGAAAGATGGCATTGTCGTCGATCGTGATCTTGGCGTCGAGCGCCAGGAGCTTGTCGTCGGTGGTGGTGATAAAGGGATTGATTTCGACCAGCGAAGCGTCGGATTCAATGAATGCCTTATAGAGGCTCTGAAGGAAGGCGACAGCCGCGTTGATCTGCGTCGGCTTGAGCCCAAGGGCAAAGGCCAGCTTGCGCGCCTGCCATGCGCCAAAGCCTACAGCCGGGTCAATGGTCTCCTTGAAGATGGCTTCGGGAGTCTTCGCGGCCACCACTTCAATCTCCATGCCGCCGGCCTGTGAGGCCATGAAAACCAGCATGCCTGTCGCCCGGTCGAGAACGATTCCAAGATAGAGTTCGCGTTCAATAGAGGCAGTTTCTTCGATGAGCAGGCGCTGAACTTTCTGTCCCAACGGTCCTGTCTGATGTGTCACCAGCGTCATGCCGAGAATGTTTTTGGCATAGAGTTCAGCCTCCTCGCGGGTGCGGGCCACCTTGACGCCACCGCCCTTGCCGCGGCCTCCGGCGTGAATCTGAGCCTTGACAACAACGCCAGTGGCACCCTCGGCAAAAAGCTTCCGGGCTACAGTCGAGGCCTCTTCGAGGGTGTTGGCCACTTCGCCCCTGGGCACGGCAACGCCGTACTTCGCCAGGATTTCTTTCGCCTGATACTCGTGAATCTTCATTTTGCTAGGGACCACCCAGTCTACGTTGGGGATTCAGGATCGCGTCTAAAGGATTCCAAAGATCCGGAAACTATTCAGCGGTAATGAAATAGTATCTTGCCCGCCAAAGCCGGGGCAAACGACGGCGCTTTGCCACAAGGCAATTGCAAGAATGCATTTTGCATATAATTACTCGCATTCTGCTAACCTGAATTTATCTCGCCTGCACAGCGACCGATTTCAGCAGCCCTTTCGCGAACATTCGAACGTTAATAGACACCGTCCGCACAAAGCCAGGGGGG
>Ga0187890_10001668_pt1 | contig 15806 bp, 12 predicted proteins | sample June2016WEW_21_1_FD_133005 | JGI IMG/M metagenome (GOLD analysis project Ga0187890, IMG submission 133005) | Peatland microbial communities from SPRUCE experiment site at the Marcell Experimental Forest, Minnesota, USA - June2016WEW_21_10 | ecosystem: Environmental > Terrestrial > Soil >... | reverse complement strand
TCGCCGGGCTCGACGTCGCGGGCTTGGATCTTCTCGAAGTCCGAGTCGAGCATGTTGTGGTGCGCCGTGACATTGACAGTTCCAGCGCGAGCCTGAATCGAAACCAGCTGATGGTCTGGGTCATCACGCCGGCGCCGGGTCGCCGTGATCGCCGATACTGGCGTCCAGCCCTCGCCATCCCAGACCTCGAGAAACGACTTAGGGAGGAAGTTCTGGACCGAGCCTCCGTTTCTCAACAGCGGCACGAGATCGGCCGGCGTCTTGACGTCGATCAGCCCATCGTCCCTTATCAGCAGAGGTGTGTCGGCCGATACCGACTCGTGGTTGAAAAGTATTCCGCTCGTCGCATGCAGGTCATAGGACTCGCGGTAGTTGACGGTGATGAAATGGCCGTACGCCTTCGCCACGCCATAGGGAGAGCGCGGGTAGAAGGGGGTTGTCTCCGTCTGCGGGACCTCCAGCACCTTGCCGAACATCTCGCTCGAGGAGGCCTGGTAGAAGCGCGCCTCGGGGCAGACTTCGCGCATCGCCTCGAGCATGCGCGTGACGCCCACGCCGGTGAACTCCGCCGTGAGCGTCGGCTGGATCCAGGAGACGGCCACGAACGACATCGCGGCGAGGTTGTAGATCTCCGCTGGCTTCGACGCGCGAAGTGTGTCGACCAGCGAACGCTGGTCGAGCAGGTCGCCCTGGTGGAGCGTGAGGCGATCGCGGATGTGCTCGATCCGCTCGAACTTCTCGGTCGAGGCGCGGCGCACCATGCCGTGGACGTCATAGCCCTTCTCGAGCAGCAGCTCGGCGAGATAGGAGCCATCCTGGCCGGTGACACCGGTGATGAGTGCTGAGGGTTTATCTGGCATTGCCGGGAGCCTATCGGCCGCCGGCGATGGGCCCGGGGATGCTCATCGGGCGGCCGACGCCGCCGGCTCCGCGGAAGCTCCCCCATCGGTGTTCTTCAAGCCGCGCAGCCAGCGCACGGTCGCTGCGATCCCGTCCTCGACCTCGATGCGCGCATGCCAGTCGAGCAGCCGCTGCGCCTTCTCGACCGACGGCCAGCGCCGCTGCACGTCGACGGCGAAGGTCGGCAGGTGCTCCAGCTCGAACGCGTCGGGGTCCTCGCCGCAGGCCTCCCAGATGATGCGCGCGGTCTCGGCGATCGTCAGCTCGCGTGAGGCGGAGATGTTGAAGTCCTCGTTCAGGCCCGCCGGCGAGCTCATCGCGGTGACGACGCCGTCGGCGATGTCGTCGACGTGCGTGAGCGTCCTGGTCTGCTCGCCGGAGCCGAAGATCTGCAGCGGGCGCTGCCCCGAGAGCACCTTGCGGATCAGGTCCGGCACCGCGTGCGCGATCCCGGGCTCGGCGTCGGGCAGCTCGCCCGGGCCGTACGCGTTGAACGGGCGGCAGATCGTGAACGGGAAGCCGTGCTCGTCGTGCGCCGCGCGGCAGTACACCTCGCCGGTCAGCTTCGAGAAGCCGTACGCGGAGATCGGGGTGGGGCACCGCGGCAGGTAGTCCTCGGGCGTCGGGAACAGCTCCGCCTGCTCGAACACCATCGAAGAGGACACATACACGAAACGCTCGACTTCGAGATCGAGCGCCGCGCGTATGACCGCGTTGTAGAGCGCGTTGTTGACCTCCGTGAGCGTGTGCGGCAGCCGGTGGAAGTTGGCGATGCCCCCCACGATCGCCGCGAGGTGGATCACCTCCTCGCAGCCGCGAGTCGCCTTACGCGCCTGCTCGGGCGCGCGCAGGTCTCCGGTGTGCACCTCGCAGCCCTCGCGCATCCACTGCGGCGCCGTGCGCTGGTCGGACACGCGCACCTCGTAGGAGGGGTCGGCTAGCAGCCTTCTCACGACCGCCGCGCCGATCGTGCCGGCACCGCCGGTGACGAGCACGCGGCTCATCCGCCGGCTCTCGCAGCGAGGCGGCTCATCCGCCGGCTCCCACGGGCAGGCAGATCACCCTCGGGCTCCCAGGGCGAGGAGCTCGGAGGCATACGCGAACACCTGCGCCGCGCCCCAGCAGTTCCACGGATCCACGACCAGGCAGTCGCCGGCGGCGCGCTCGACGATCGTGGCGAGCGCCCGCGGGTCCCTGAACTCCGAGTGGTTGGCAGCCACAACGACCATCTCAGCGCCGTCGAGCGCCTCCTCGAAGGACACCGTCGGCGTGGCCACATGCGGATCGTGCACGGCGACGTCGGCCAGCTCCCGCTCCAGCAGCCGGATCAGCTTGTGCGCGAGCGAGTCGCGCTCGTCGTCGGTGTCCGCCTTGAACGCCAACCCGAGCACCGCGATCTTGCGGTTGGCCAGCGATCCCAGACGTCGCTTGGCGCCCTCGAGCAGGAACAGCGGCACCGACTCGTTCACGCGCGAGACCGCCAACAGCATGCCCGGGGCCACCGAGCGCTCCTCCGAGAAGGTGAAGTCCTTGCGCAGACACGTGCCCGCGGTGAAGCCCGGCTGCGCGATGCCGCCGCGCGGATAATCGCGGTTGATCAGGTCGATCACCTCGAACACGTTGGCGGAGTAGCGCTCGCAATCCATCATCAGCAGGTTCGGCAGCGCGAAGTTCGCGTAGCGCAGGATGTTCGTCCAGATCTTCGCCAGCTCCGCCTGCACCGGGGTCGTCTGCACGATCGGCGCCTCGAACGCGCCGAACAGCTCGCCCACCACCTCCCCCGAGCGCGCGCCCACGCCGCCGATGATGCACGGCAACGTGTCGATCTCCTCCAAGAACCGGCCCGCCGCGATTCGCTCCGGCGCATGCGCCACGAACACGTCCTCGCCGATCTGAAAGCCACGGTGCTTGGCCAGGTAGCCGGCCACGAACTCCGTCGTTCCAGGCGCGACCGTCGAGCGCAGGATCAGCGAGTGCCCGGGCGCCAGCACACCCAGCAGGTCGTCCAGCGCCGAACGGATGTCGCGCATGTCGATCTCGATATGCGAGAACGACGGGGTGCCCAGCGTGATCACGATCTGGCGCGCGCGGGCGGCGTCCGCCACGCGTTCGGACAGTGACAGCCGGCCGTTGGCGTGCACGCGGTCGAGCAGCGGCTGCGCGCCGGTCTCCTGGAAGGGCATCGTGCCATCGCGCACCGACCCCAGGCGGACAGCGTCGTTGTCGATGCCAATGACATCGAGGTCACGATCGGCGAATGACAGCGCCAGCGGCAAGCCGACGCGGCCAAGGCCGACGACGGCGACGTCGGCTGTGCTTTTCGAATCCATCATCGGGTTTGGAGGTTAGCGGCAGGCGGTATCGCTAAATAACGCTAAACGACGCTAAACGATGCTGTTTTTGCTCATTTGGCTCCGCAGGCGCGCGCGTGCGGTTGTCTAAACAGCGCTGGTTTTGCTGCTTTTGCCTGTGCGGCGCTCGCGCAGGTACTGCCGCGCGAAGCCGGCCACGAACAGCGGGTTGTAGCGCGCGTAGCGTCGCCACAGGCGCCGTGGCTCGCGCGATAGGCGGTAGGCCCACTCCAGGCCGCTGCGCTGCATCCAGCCCGGAGCCTGTGGGACGAGACCCGCGTGGAAGTCGAAGGCGGCGCCCACACCGACGAGCAACGGGGCGGCCAGGCGGGGCCGCATCGCGAGCATCCACTTCTCCTGCTTTGGCTGTCCAGTGCCGACCCACACGACCTGGGCGCCCGACGCGTCGATCGCGGCGACCACGTCCTGCTCCTCCTCGGCGCTGAGCGCGCGAAACGGCGGCGAGAAGCCACCCGCGATTCGCAGGCCCGGGAAGCGCTCGCGCAGGCGAGCTTCCAGCAGCGCGAGCGCCTCGGGCGTACGTCCGCCGTACAGGTAGATCGGCGTGCCGGTGCGCGCGGCCCGCGCGCAGAAGCGCGCCATCAGGTCCGGGCCGTAGATGCGCGTGGCACGGGTGTGGCCGAGCGCGCGCAGCGCCCACACCAGCGGCTGGCCGTCCGGCACCGCGAGCGTGGCCCCGAGCGTGGCCGCGCGCGCCTGCGGATCCTCGCGCGCGCACATCACGAGATTGACCGCCGCGGCTGTCACGTAGCCGCGGGCCCCCGCAGCGATCATGGCTTGCATCCAGTCGATCACCTCGTCGTAGTCGGAGATCGCCAGTGGGATGTCGAGGATCTCCGCGCGTGCGGGCGCAGCCGGAACGGCCGGGTCCGACGGGGTGCGGGCGGGCGGCGTGGCGATTACGTGAAGATACCCGCCCTCGTGGAGATCGACCCCGACTTCTGGATGCGCCGGCGGGTGCTCGTGACCGGCCACACGGGCTTCAAGGGCGCATGGCTGTCGCTGTGGCTGCAGTCGCTGGGCGCCGAGGTGACCGGCCTGGCACGCGGCGTGCCGACGCGGCCGTCGCTGTATGAGCTGGCCGACGTCGGCACGCACATGCGCGAGCTCGAGGTCGATGTGCGCAACGCCGGCGCTGTGCTGGAGGCACTGCGCGCAGCGCGTCCCGAGGTGGTCATGCACCTGGCCGCCCAGCCGCTCGTCAGGCGCTCGCTGCGCGACCCGGCGATGACCTACGAGGTGAACGTGATGGGCACCGTCAACGTCCTGGAGGCCGTTCGCCAGGCGGGCGATGACGTGCTCGCGGTCGTGCTCGTCACCTCGGACAAGTGCTACGAGAATCCCGGCGGCGGCTCGCGGCGCTTCGTCGAGGGCGATCCGCTCGGCGGCTCCGATCCGTACTCGAGCTCCAAGGCGTGCGCCGAGCTCGTCGCCCGCGCCTACCGACGTTCATTCTTCGCGGGCGAGGGCTCGCCGCGGCTCGGCACAGCGCGCGCCGGCAACGTCATCGGGGGAGGCGACTGGGGTGAGGACAGGCTCGTGCCGGACGCCGTCCGCGCGGTCGAGAGCGGCGAGCCGCTGCAGGTTCGCAATCCCGGCGCGGTGCGTCCGTGGCAGCACGTGCTCAGCCCGCTCGGCGGCTACCTGCGCCTCGCCGAGGCGCTCGCGCGGGGCGAGGACGCTGCGTCGCCGGGCGAGGAGGTGCTGTCGCGGGGCGAGGAGGTGCTGTCGCGGGGCGAGGAGGTGCTGTCGCGGGGCGAGGAGGCGTCCGGCGCGTGGAACTTCGGACCCCCGGAGGCAGACGCGCGACCGGTTAGCTGGATCGTTGAGCGGCTCGCGGAGCTGTGGGGTGGCGAGCTGAGCTGGCGGCTCGACGAGGCGGAGAACCCGCCCGAGGCGGGCCATCTGGCGCTGGACTCCAGCGCCGCCGAACGGCTGCTGGATTGGCAGCCGAGGTGGTCGCTGGGGGATGCGCTAGAGCTCGTCGTCGAGTGGCATCGCGCGCACCGGAGCGGGGAGGACATGCGGCGCGTGAGCCTGGCGCAGATCGCGAGGATCTAGAATCCGCCGGGCTGGCGGGATTTTCATAATCTTCCGGCGATGAGCCCGTTGAGCCTCCGTCGCCACCGCGCCGAGCGGCTGCTGCGCGAGGAGTTCGAGGGGCTGCGGGGGCGGGTGCTGGCGAGTGTGCGGGGACGCCTGCGGGCGAGCGGGGTGAGCCTCGACCAGGGTGACCTGGAGGCGTGCTACGCCGAGGCGTGGCAGGGCCTGTACGCGGCGGTGCTCGAGGGACAGGAGATCGCCAATCCCAGCGGCTGGCTCGTGCTGGTGACCTTCCGCCGAGCGATCGACGACCACCGTGCGCGCGCACGCGCCCACTGCGGCGACGAGCTTCAGCTGGACGCGCCCTGCGCTCCGCGCGCGCTCGCCGAGCCCGAGACGGAGACGACCGGCGCCGCCGAGCGCGACTTCGCCGCAGAGCTCGACGACCGCGTGCGCCTGCGCCAGCTGTTCGAGGCGCTGCGCGGCCGGCTGAGCGGGCGCGAGCGGGAGGCCGCCACGCTCTGCTACCTGCAGGGCCTGTCGCGCTCGGAGGCGGCGCTGAAGATGGGCGTCAGCGAGGCGCGGATGCGCAAGCTGATGGAGGGCCGCCCGGGGCGCCCCGGCGTGGCAGGCAAGGTCGGCGCGCTCGTGCAGAGCATCCGCGACGGCGACTGGTGCGAGGAGCAGGGCTCGCTGATGCGCGCGCTTGCCTACGGCATCCTCGACCCCGACGGCGAGCGCTACCGGCTGGCGCTCATGCACCACAGCCAGTGCTCCGCCTGCCGCGCCTACGTGGTGTCGCTGCGCGGCCTGGCCGCTGCGCTGCCCCCGGTCTTCCTGCCATGGGGCCTGGGCGCCGCAGCGCTCGCGCGCGTGGCCGAGAGCGTGCACGCCGGCGGAGCGGCCGCGGCTGCTGGAGGCGGCGCCGGCGCGAGCGGCGCCAGCGGAGTGGCGCCCGGCGGTGGAGCGGGGGCGGCGGGGGGCGGCTCGCTCGCGGCATCCGGCGCGGCCGGCGCGGCGAGTGCGGGCGGCGCCGCCGGCGGAGGATGGCTCATCGGCGCGGGCCCGCTCGGCGCCAAGCTCGCCGTCGGATGCCTGCTCGCGCTCGGCGTTGGGGCCGGCTGTGTGGCGCTCGAGGTCGGCCACCGAGCGCACGTGCCCCGTCACGGGCGCCGGCATCGGTACTCCTCCGGCGAGGGTCTCGTGGCGCGCACCGCCGGCGCCGGTCACATGAGCGATCTGGCCAGTAGCGTCGGGCAGCCGCTCTCTGCAGCCGTGCACGGGGGCGGCGGCTCGTCCGCGCCGCTGACACCGTCGGCGAGAGCCAGCCGTGAGTTCGGGCCAGAGCAGGCCCTGGCGCCTGGCGCGGCGGGGCCTGCTGTCGCGTCCGGTGGGCAGGCTTCGATCGCGCGTTCGGCGTCCTCCCGCGCGCGCTCATCGATCACTGCCGGCGGATCCGTCACCGGCGGCCGCGGTGGCGAAGCCTCACAGCCCGGCGGCGCCGGGTCGGCTCCGCAATCCTCGGCCGGCGATTCGACCGCCGCCGAGCGAGAGTTCTCACCCGGTTAGCGCGCGGCGCACGGCGGGTGGGTCACCCCCGCGGAAAGACCCTGCTCATGAGCCTGAGGGAGAGCGGGTTGCCGCGCGGGCGCAGCCTGCCGGTGGCGAGCGCGCGCAGCGGGTCCAGACGGTCCCCAATGATGTCCACCCAGTCCTGGTAGGACAGGCGCAGGCGCACGTCGGGGGCGGGCGCTTCGCCCTGCTCGACGGTGCTGGAGCCGTTGTTGACGATCATGTGCCACGCGGGCACGTCGGCGTCGGTGAACTCCCACTGGAACGTCGTGGGGCGCTTGAAACCATGGTTGGGGTTCACCTGGCGGCGGACCGTGTCGAACAGCAGCGCCACCGTCTCCGGGTCGCGCAGCGTGGGCCCTTCGCGCACGCCGATCACGCCTGCTTTGGCGAGCGCGCGCCCGCGCTGGGTGATCTCCAGCGGCGAGAGCCCCGGCGGCAGCAGCGGCGGGCCGGGCAGCGTGTCGAGGGCCAGCCCGGCCGAGCGCAGCTTGGTAGTCATCGAGGTGAGTCCCTCGACGCCGACCTTGTCAAAGGTGTAGTTGAAGACCGTCAGATAGCTTTCGTCCCAGCCCGGGGGCATCAGCACCTGGGATGTGTAGCGAGTGACCTCGTGCAGGATCTTGGCGACGGCCTTGGGCACACGGACGGGGTCTTCGCGGTTGAGGTCGGACAGGAGCTTGACCCCGAAGCCGATGTGGCGCTGCTCGTCGGCGGCGATGTTCGCCATGCCCGCGCGGAAGGCCGGCAGCTGGTGGCGTTCCTCCAGATAGCTGCAGATGAAGTGCTGGCCCGGCTGGGCGAGCGCGGCCTCGATCACGATGTGGTACAGCGTCACGGCGGCCGCCAGCTGGGCGGGAGAGCGGTCGGCGCGCAGCTCGTCGGCCATCGTGTCCAGCCGGTCGAAGATCTTGCGAAAGCCGGACGTCAGCTGCGGCTTGATCGCCTGCAGCCCGCTGGACATAGACCCGTCGCCGATGCCGCACACCTCCTGCATGAACCGCTTGAAGAAGACCGCGTGGCGTGCCTCGTCGACCTGCTGCGTGGTCAGGAAGTACTTCTGCTCCTCCCGCGGCGCGGCGTCGATGTACGGGGACAGGTTGTCCGCGACGGCGTCCTCGCCCCAGAAGAACAGGCAGTAGTTCCACATCGCCGCCTGGCGCTCAAACTCGGTGAAGTCCTCGCGCCACTGGCGCGCATCCTCGGTGAAGTCCAGCTCGGTGGCCGACCAGTTGCCGCGCTCCCAGCGGGCGTACAGGTCCTCGTAGGAGATCGCGTCAGCGGGCAGGCTGGCCACGTTGGTGGCGTTGGCCTGAGTCGAGCTCGTCGCGGTCGCCATCGGGTTCGCTCCTCTCACTCCAGTAGTCCGAATCGGATAATGAACGCTATCGGAATAATACTTACTCTGTCAACTATGATCTGGGGCATGGAGGGTCGCATGACGCGCGAGCAGAGCCGCGCGAATACCCGCGAACGCCTGCTGGCGGCCGCGCGCGGCGTATTCGCGCGCAGCGGGTTCCACGGGGCGAGCGTCGAGGAGATCGCATCCGAGGCGGGATTCTCGACGGGCGCGCTGTACTCGAACTTCGACGGCAAGGAGGATCTGTTCCTCGTGCTGATGGAGCACGAGATCGACGAGCATGCTCGCGAGATCGCCGACGCGGTGCGCGCGCGCGCGTCGATCGCCGAGCGGGCGACCGGCGGTGCGCGGCGATGGATGACGATGATCGAGCGCGAGCCGGAACTGCTGCTGCTGTTCATGGAGTTCTGGGCCTACGGCGTGCGCGACCCGGACGTGCGGCCGAAGGTGGCCGAGCGCTTCGCGCAGATGCGTCGGGTGCTGACGCGTCTGATCGCCGACGGCGTACGCGAGTTCGACCTCGAGCTGGCCCTCCCGGCCGAGCAGCTGGCGGTGGCGATCGATGCGCTCGCCGACGGCATCGCCCGCCAGAAGCTCGCCGACCCCGACGCCGTCCCCGACGATCTGATGGGCAAGGTGCTCTCGCTGCTGTTCTCCGCCGCTACCCGGCCGGCGACAGGCGCGGCCCCCGACGCTACCCGGCCGGCGGCAGGCACAGACACGCGTAGTGCAGCGTGAACATCCGCCGCGCAAGCGGCGCAGCGAGGCGATGGACGCCCGTGCGAACGGCCCACTTGACGCCCGCGGCTGCTCGCTCGCGGGGTGTGGAGGCGAAGAAGCGGTGCGCCCGCAGCGGCAGCGGGTCCTCGAGCTCGGCGGCGATCGACAGGCCCGCGCGCGCGACGATCTGCCGGGCCGCGTCGCGGTCAAGGCGCTGCAGGTGACCGACCTCAGCTGCGTGAGCGCGCTTGCCTGCGCGCCGCGCGGACCAGTTGGCCTCGAGCGGCACCTCCACCAGCACCGTCCTGCAGGCGCGCGCGACCTCGCGCAGCAGCGCCGCCGGATCGGGCACGTGCTCCAGCACGTGCGAGAGCATGCCCAGGTCGTACGCGCCGTCCGCCGCGGGTAGGTGCAGGCCGTCGTATAGCTCGACCGAGTCGATCTCCGACCGGCAGCGCGCGATCTCGACGGCCGCCTCGGTGATCTCCACGCCCGACAGCGCTCCGCCAAAGCCGCGGCGGCGCAGCTCGCACAGCAGCGCGCCGTCGCCGCAGCCGACCTCCAGCGTGCTCGCCGGCGTGACGCCCGCGCGTGCACACAGGGCGATCACGTGGTCGGCCTTGCCGAGCGCCCCCAGCGCCCGCCAGCGCGCGTACTGAGCGCCAGCCGCTGGATCCTGCGTATAGGCGGCGTCGTAGAACCGGACGAGAGCGGCGGAGTCCTCCACACCGGGGATTATTGTGGACGCGATGACAGCGAAGCTCACGGCGTCGCTGCGCGAAGCGCCGACGACGGTGCCCGCGCTCGCCGCGCTCGCGCTGTTCGTGGTGTGGGCGACCAGCCAGGCCGGTTATCCGGTCACCCACTGGGCCCCCGGCGCGGTGGTCGTGCTGGTGCTGCTCGGCATCGCGCTGGGCCTCGTGCGGCTGCGCGCGGGCGACATCCCGATCCCGGTGCGAATCGCGCTAGGCGCGCTGGTCGCATACACAGCGCTCAGCTACCTGTCGATCCTGTGGGCGGCCGTGCCCGGTGAAGCGTGGGAAGGGGCCAACCGCACGCTGCTGTACCTGGCGGTGTTCGCGCTGTTCGCCTGCTGGCGCCAGCGCGCCGTCAGCGCAGCGCTGGCGCTCGGTGCGTGGACGCTCGCGCTGATCGTGCTCGCCGCGTTCGTCGCGCTGCACGTGAACGCCGCCGGGACAGCGGGCCTGCACAGCATGCTCCCGGGCGGACGCCTGCTCAACCCGAGCGGCTACCCCAACGCGAACGCCGCGCAATGGCTGATGGCCTTCTGGCCCGCGGTGCTGCTCGTGCGCGCAAGAAGCCTGCCGTGGGGCGTGCGCGGCCTGCTCGCCGGCGGCGCCGTGCTGCTGGCGGAGGTGGCGCTGCTCAGCCAGAGTCGCGGCTCGCTGTATGCCACGCCGGTGGTGCTCGTGCTGGTGTTCGTGCTGCTGCCGGGGCGAATCCGCACGTTCGCCGTGCTCGTCCCCATTGCGGCCGGCATCGCCGCGGCGGCGCCTGCGGTGCTGCGGGTGGGCGATGATCTGAAGAACGAAGCCGTGGTGCCCGCCACCGTGCACAGTGCCACGGCGGCGATGTTCGCCGCCGCAGCTGCCGTGGCGGTGGTGGTGGCGTTGGGCGCCGCGCTGGAGAGCCGGCTCGGCGAGCGCTCGCTGGGGCGTGCGCGCGACGGCGTGCGCTTCGTGGCGGTGACGGCGCTCGTGGCGGTGCTCGCGGGCGGCCTGGTGGCAGCCGGCAATCCGGTCACGCGACTCGAAAGCGCATGGCACAGCTTCAAGGGCGGCTACGGATCGAGCAGCTCGAGCGGCAGCCGGCTCGTGAGCGGCCTCGGCAGCAACCGTTACGACTTCTATCGCGTGGCGCTCGACGAATTCCTCGCCCATCCGCTGCTCGGGATCGGCGCGGACAACTTCGAGCAGCAGTATCTCGCGCACGGCCGAAGCGTTGAGACGCCCCGCTACCCGCACAGCGTCGAGCTGCGCACGCTCGTTCAGACCGGCGTGGTCGGGACGCTGCTTGCGCTCGTCGGTCTCGGTGCCGCGCTGCTCGCGGCCGTGCTGGCCCTGCGCAGGCCCGATCCGCTCGTGCGCACCGTCGCCGGGGCCGCGCTCGCCGGGTTCGGCTACTGGGTCGTGCACGGCTCTTTCGACTGGTTCTGGGAGTTCGCCGGTCTGGGAGCGCCGGCATTTGCGTTGCTCGGCCTCGCCTGCGCGCTCGCGCCCGCGCGGGTCGCGCACCTTCGCCCCGCGCACGCGGGGCGCCGGCGCCTGGTCGCTGCGGCAGCTGCGGCAGCGGCGCTCGCCGCCGTGGCATCGCTGAGCGCTCCGTGGCTCAGTCAGCTCGAGGTGCAGAGCGCGGCGCGCATCTGGACGAGCGCGCCGCAGACCGCCTACGCGCGCCTGCAGGACGCCGCCCGGCTGAACCCGCTGAGCGACGAGGCATACCTGCTCGCAGGCAGCATCGCGCTGCGCTACGGCGAACTGACGCGGGCCGAGCGCGAGTTCTCACTAGCGCTGGCGCGAACCCCCGGCGATGCGTATGCGACGCTCGAGCGGGGAGCGATCGCCTCGGCCAAAGGCGAACATACGGCCGCGCTCGGATTGCTCGAGCGGGCCGTGCGCCTGGACCCGCGGGAACCGCTCGCTCGGCAGGCTCTGGGGGTGGTGCGCGCGGGGCGCCGCATCAGCATCGAAGAACTGAACCGCTCGATCCTGCTCAAAGCTCAGCAGCTCGCATGATTCACCGCATCTATTCCTGCGAGCAGAGCAGAATTTCGCTCGACATGACAGGCGACCTCCGCTAGCGTGTGTAGCAATAATCGTCGATTCGTCGATGACATGCCTGCGCGCTCAAGTGAGCTTGCGATCGGGGGGTCGAGGCGACGATGAACGTTTGGCACGGATCGGAGCACAGCTTGCTCGAGCCAGAAAGGAATTAGGGCACGGACGCATGAGAAGTCACCGCTTGATCATCACCACGACGTTGCTGGTGCTGGCGGTGTCGGCTATGGCTCCGACGGCAGCGGGCGCCGGTCCGCTCCTCAGCGGCTACGGAGGTCCCGGCCAGGGCAACCAGGCGATCCTCGGCTCGGCGCTCCTGAACGGAGGATCGGGCGGCTCGGGCGGCGGCGGCTCGGGCGGACGCGGCTCGAGCGCGGGCGGCTTTACGGCGGGCCTCGCCCGCCGTACCGGAAGCGCGGGCGCAGGCACGGGCGCGGGATCCACGGCGGGTGCGGGCGCTGCGGGGGGAGCGCCCGCACCCGCGCCCAGCGGCAGAGGGAAACACGCCACCGGGCCGGTTGCAGGGGCTTCCAGCGGCGGTTCCACCGCGTCTGCGCGCTCGTCTAGCCTGACGGCTTCGCGGGGGGGCGTCGGCGGCTCGCAAGCGCTGGGACTCTCCGGCGCTGACCTTCTGTACATACTCCTTGCGTTCGGAGTGCTCGTATTTACGGGGCTCCTCACCAGGAGGTTGGCGCGCGAGCCCAGCTCGGGTCGCGAGGCCGGCTAAAGCGATGCGACGCAGGACCCGAGTAAGCAAGTAGGGACACGGAAGCCAACCCCGTCTCATGGACAGAACAAGGATCACCCAACAGACCTCGACGACGCTCCCGCTACGCGGCGAGCTGACGCACGACGCGCCCGCGCCCAGGGCGCTATGGCGGGGAACCTTCACTGGACCTCTGCAGTGGGCGCTCGAGGGCCCGGGCTGGGGAATCGTGCGTCCGGCGGCCGACCTGCTGCTGCTGTGCGCGGCCGTCGTCGTCGCCCTCGGCGGGGTGGGTGCGACCCTGCACGTCTCCTCGGTTCGCGCGCCCCTGCTGGCATTGCCGCCGCTGACGATGCTGGTGTTCTACCTGCGTGGCCTCTATGAGACGCGCTTGCGCGCGCTCGTGCTCGACGGGATCGTGCCGGTCCTCAGCGGGGTCTCCGTGGCGGCGATGGCGGTCGCCACGCTGGGGATGCTCTTCAACGGGCAGCTGCCCAGCCAGGGCGACTGGCTGCACGCCTGGCTGTTCTCGCTGCTCGGCGTGGGCATCGGGCGCATCGTCCTGTCCTTTGCCCAGCGCTGGGCGCGCAAGCGCCACCTGGTCGGCAAGTCGGTCCTGATCATGGGCGCCGGGGTGGTGGGTGCGCAGGTGGCGCGGCGCCTTGAGTCCCATCCCGAGTACGGGCTCGTCCCGATCGGCTTCCTCGACGAGGATCCCCGCTCGGTCGCCGAGGTCGGCGGGCGCGACGTCCCCGTGCTGGGCACGATCGACGACCTCGACGAGACCGTGCAGCACACCGGCGTCAGGCACCTGATCGTCGCCTTCTCCTCGGCCGCCGACGCGCGCGTGAGCCGCCTGGTCCAGCGCTGCCAGGAGCTCGGCGTGGAGGTCTCGGTCGTCCCGCGCATGTTCGACACGATCAACGATCGCGTCGGCTACGACACGGTCGGCGGGCTGCCGCTGCTCACGTTCGCCGCAGTGGACGTCAACGGCCTGCAGTTCGCGATCAAGCACGCGCTCGACCGCGTGCTCGCGCTGACGCTGCTGATCGCCTTCTCGCCCGTGATCGTGTGCGCCGCCGTGGCCGTGCGCCTGAGCTCCCCCGGGCCCGCGTTCTTTCGCCAGCGCCGCGTGGGCCGCGACGGCAAGGTGTTCGACTTCTACAAGTTCCGCTCGATGCGCATGGAGCAGGCTCCCGCGCAGGACGGCAAGCCCGAGGCCAGCGCGCTCGACTTCCTGCTCGGCGGCGACACCGCGCCCGGAGGCGTCGAGGGCGAGGATCGTCGCACGGCCGTCGGGCGCTTCCTGCGCGGCACCTCGCTCGACGAGCTGCCGCAGCTGTTCAACGTGCTGCGCGGCGACATGAGCCTCGTCGGCCCGCGTCCCGAGCGCCCCGAGTTCGTGGAGCTCTTCAGGCAGGACATCATCCGCTACGGCGATCGCCACCGGGTCAAGTCGGGCATCACCGGCTGGGCGCAGGTGCACGGGCTGCGTGGACAGACCTCCCTCGCCGAGCGGGTCGAGTGGGACAACTACTACATCGCCCACTGGTCACTCGGCCTGGACCTGAAGATCATGGCGCTGACGCTCGTCGCGCTGTTCCGCAACGCCGAGTGAGCGAACGCCTTCGCGGCACGAGCAGCCGCATACGCCTCACGGCGCGAGACGATCGACCTCGCTCGCTGGCCCCTCGATATCAGATCTTCTTCTGCGCGTCGTTGGCGGGACCGGCCCAGTACTGGAAGACGCGTACGCGCAGGCCGTGCGTTCCGAGCACCGCCGGCAGCGCGATCGAGTAGTCGTTGAAGCGGTTCAGCGTGAACAGGACCCAGTAGCGCAGCAGCTTGCCTCTGAGCACTTCCAGCCGCATGTAATCGCCGACGGGCCCCGAGCCGCTCGCGATCACGTGGCCGGCCCTGCGGCGCAGGCTCAGGGTGACCGCGCTGATGCTCCCGAGCGGGGAGGCCAGGGCGCCGGCGAACGCCGCAAACGCGGGCTTGCGCGCGCCGCCAGCGGAGATCAGGCCGAAGTCTTCCGAGCTGGAGTCCTGCAGCTTGTAGGCGACCGCGGCGGCCACATAGGAGCTGCGCGCCAACGCGCGGATCGTGTTCGTGAGGTTCCTCGCCTGGATCTGCGGCGTCACGCAGCCCTGTTCCTGCTGGATACGCTGCCGCGGCCAGCAGCTGCTCCAGCCGAACTCGTCCAGCCACAGCGGCTTCGTATCGCCGTTGGCGATCTGCACTTCGCGGATCGAACGCACGGCGGCCAGCGTCAGCGTGTAGAAGTGGATCGCCAGCCCGTCGTAGTAGCCCTTGATGCCAGCCGCGTACAGCAGGCGCAGGAACGCTCCGTTGGAGCCCACGAGCGAGCCCGCCAGCACCGGCACGCTCGGGTCGGCGGCCTTGATCGCGGGGTAGGCTGCGCGCAGCAGCGCTGCATAGCGTTCCGCTTTGCTCGGGCCGGCGAAATAGTCTTCGTTGGACTGGTCCGGCTCGTTCCACACTTCCAGCGCCGCCAGGCTCGCGCCGTAGCGGCTGGCCAGATACGCCACGAACGTCGCGTAGTCCGCAGGGTTGCCCGGCGGCCACGCGTTGGCCCCGCTCTCGCGGTACGGGCTGCAGCTCGCCAGCAGCGCGCTCGGCGCCGAGGACGCCCAGCACGGCGTGTCGTCCACGTCCATGATCACGCGTATGCCCGCCGCCGCCGCGTCGCTGAGGAGGCGATCCTCGAACGCCAGCGGCCCCGCCGCGACGTGTTCAGCAGCCAGCGGCTCGAACACCGCCCACGGAATGTCCGTGCGCACGACGCTCGCGTGCAGCGATCGCGCCACCGCGATCGCGTGATCGGCTTCCGCCGGAACGGTGCTGTAGCCCGCATTCACCACGTTGACGCCCACCAGCATGCTCGACGAGGCGCTCGCGCGCCGCGCCCGGCCGGCGACGCCCGTCGGAGCGAGGAACCCCAGCGCGCACAGCGCAAGCGCGAGCGCGACCATGGCCGTGGGGAGACGCCTGCGCACACACACACGATAGTCGCGGCGGCGCTCGTCAGCGCCGGCGCCGCCCCGGAGGGCGAAGTAGGCTTTGCGCGGTCATGTCCCCTACCTGGATCTGGATGCAGGTCGCGATCGTCGTATTCGTCGTGATCGGCATGGTCGTGGCGATCACGAAGCTGGCCTGACCGAGCTGTTGTCCGCGCCGGTCGCCACCGCCGAGACGGCGCCGTCAAAGCCGCCGAGCAGATCGGCGAGCAGCTCGAGCATCGAGCGTTGGGTGCTGCTCTCGCTCACCACGGTTGCGCTGGCGCTGCGCGTGACGAATCTCTCGCGCAGCCT
>Ga0187890_10001664_pt1 | contig 15829 bp, 16 predicted proteins | sample June2016WEW_21_1_FD_133005 | JGI IMG/M metagenome (GOLD analysis project Ga0187890, IMG submission 133005) | Peatland microbial communities from SPRUCE experiment site at the Marcell Experimental Forest, Minnesota, USA - June2016WEW_21_10 | ecosystem: Environmental > Terrestrial > Soil >... | reverse complement strand
CTCGCCCCGGAGAACATTGTCCGTAAAGGAATTGCGCTGGCCCCGGAAGGACGTCAGATCTTTTCCGCCATGACTGTTGAAGCCAACCTGCTGATGGGAGGTTTCATTCATCGTAAAGACCCCGAGCAGTTGCGCAAGGACATGGATCGGCTTTATAATCGGTTTCCGATCCTAAGGACGCGCCGCCGGCAGTTGGCCGGAACTCTGAGCGGGGGCGAGCAGCAGATGCTCGCCATCAGCCGGGCGCTCATGTCCAGGCCGCAGCTCCTGATCCTCGATGAGCCGTCAATGGGCTTGGCCCCGCTGGTTACAAAGGATATATTCTCCATTGTCCTGGAGCTCAAGCAGGAGGGCCGGACAATTTTGCTGATCGAGCAAAACGCTCGCGCGGCGCTCAAGATTGCCGACCGAGGCTATGTGATGGAAACAGGAAAGGTGGTGCTCGAGGGAGAAGGTCTTCAATTGCTCGAACACCGGGAAGTGAAGCGGGCCTACCTTGGCCGGGGCGCCCGGCAAATCTGGGAGGCGTGATGAAGAAAAGTGAACAGTGAGCGGTGAACAGTGTACAGAAAAAGAAAGGCCCCTGCTGCTTCAGAGAGCAGTGGGTTTTCTTCTGCTAACTGCTCACTTTTCACTGCTCACTTTTCACTAAAAAAGGACACCCCCATGCCGATCTGGGAACCGGAAAAAGAGGGCATGTCCCGGCAGGATCTGCGTCAGACGCAGCTTGAGCGTCTTCAGGCTACTCTCAACCGCGTCTATAAGAACGTTTCATTCTACCGGCGCACATTCAAGGAAATTGATTTCAGGCCTGAAGACGATTTTACCGAGATAAGCGACATAGAGCGGCTGCCTTTCACGAACGGACAGCACATAAGCCAGAGCTATCCTTATGAGATGTTTGCCGTGCCCCTGCGCGAGGTGGTCCGGGTCCATGCGTCTTCGGGTTCTTCCACAAATCCGCGCGTTGTCGGTTACACAAGGCAGGACCTGCGGACCTGGAGCAATCTCGTCGCGCGTATTCTCAGCGCGGGCGGAGTCGTCCAGGATGATGTCATACAGGTGACCCTGGGCTACGGTCTGCTGACAGGCGGGTTGGGCATCCACTACGGCGCAGAGCGAATCGGGGCTTCCGTTCTCCCCACTTCCGTCGGACGCACGGAAAGACAGATAAAAATAATGCAGGATTTCAGAACCACTGTTCTGGTCTGCACTCCCAGCTATGCTCTTATAATCGCCGAGCGAATGGATTCAATGGGCTTGAGCGCCAAGAGTCTTTCTCTCAAGTACTGCATATGCGCCGGGGAGCCATGGACGGAGGAAATGCGCCGTGAAATCGAGGACCGTCTTTTTGTCAAAGTGACCGACAATTACGGAATAACGGAAGTCCTTGGCCCCGGGATAGCCGGAGAGTGTCTCCAACAGTGCGGAATGCACATACAGGAGGACCATTTCTACGCAGAGGTGATCGACCCGGAATCGGGGACCCTTCTGGGTGCGGGAATGCGAGGTGAATTGGTCCTGACCACCCTTACCAAAGAGGCTTTCCCGGTGATCCGCTTTCGAACCGGGGACATCTGCAGCATCACCGACGAACCCTGCGCCTGCGGGCGCACCACTCGCCGGATCAGCAGGATATACGGACGTTGCGATGATGTGTTGGTCATCAAGGGCATAAACATAATCCCGGATCGGATCGGCGATATCCTGCAGCAGATCAGGGGGGAACGGCCTGTGTTTCAGTTGGTGGCGGTCCGTCGCCGGCGTCAGGACCAGCTTGAGATATGGGTCGAGGTGACCGAGCAGCTTTTCTATGACAAGATGCGCGAGCAGCGAAGTCTTGTCGATTACATGAGCAGGAAGATAGCTGCTTTCATTGGGATTACTCCCAAAATAAAGCTGGTCGAAAGGGGTTCGCTCAAGCGTGAGGGCGACAGGGTTAAACCTTTTATCGATCGCAGGCGCGAAATGACAATGGAGGACACTTGATGCACGAGCTTTTGGTTCCTCAAACCAACAGGCCGCAGTTTCTTCTGGGCAACGAAGCGATTGTGCGCGGGGCGCTCGAAAGCGGAGTTGGCTTTGTGGCCGCCTACCCGGGGACGCCCTCTTCGGAGATTATCGACCGTTTCGCCCAATTGGGCGCTGAGGCCGGAATATACGTCGAGTATTCCGTAAACGAGAAGGTTTCCGTGGAAGTTTGCGGCGCAGCGGCGATTTGCGGCGTGAAAAGCCTTTGCTCGATGAAACATGTCGGTCTCAACGTTGCCGCCGATGCTTTTATGAGTCTTGCCTATGTTGGGGTAAAAGCGGGCATGGTGATCGTCGTCGCAGACGATCCATCCCTTCATTCGAGTCAGAACGAACAGGACAGCAGATATTATGCAAGGCTCTCCGGGGTCCCGATGCTCGAGCCGTCGACTCCACAGGAAGCTTACCGCATGACGATTGAAGCCTTCAGGATTTCTGAAAAATTCGGCACGCCCTGCCTCCTGCGCACCACAACGCGTATAAACCATTGCCGGGGGCCTGTAGAGATCGGCGCGATCCCACCAGTAAAGGGCCTTTCGGGTGAATTCAAAAAGGACCCCTTCAACCTGGTCTTAATTCCCGCAGTGGGCCGGAAATTGCGGTTGGTTTTGCTTGAAAGGACCCAAAGGCTGCTCGAGGAGTCCGAGGGCAACCCTCTTAATTTTATTTCCGGAAAGGGCGATCTGGGCATCATTACAAGCGGGGTCTCCTTTCTCCATGTGCTGGACGCTGTAACCGGCATGGGCCTGGAGGATAAAATCAGGATACTGAAGCTTGGCTTTACCTATCCACAGCCTAAAGCCCTGATCGTCGAGTTTCTTGGAGGCGTAAAGAAGGCCCTGGTGGTTGAAGAAGTAGAGCCGTTCATTGAGGAGGCGGCAAAGATCTGCGCGCAGGAATCAAAACTCTCAGTTGACGTTGCAGGCAAAGGCAAGGGATTGATCCCTCAAGCTTTCGAGCTTGATTCGGTAAAGGTAAAAAACGCCATCAGCAAATTTTTCAGTATTGATTACGAGCAGCCGAAAGTCCACGAGGCGCCTGAGCTGCCGCAAAGACCGCCCAATCTCTGCCCCGGCTGCCCCCACCGAGCGACTTATTATTCGGTTAAGAAGGTCTTTGGAGAGGAAGCGGTATATCCCACCGACATCGGATGTTACACCCTGGGCGTTCTTCCACCGCTCAAAATAGCGGATTTCCTCATCTGCATGGGTTCCGGCGTGTCCACAGCGGCAGGATTCAGCAAGGTGCTGGACCGGCCGGTCGTTGCTTTCATCGGCGATTCCACATTTTTCCATGCGGGAATACCCGGGCTCGTAAACGCCGTCTCAAACGGCCACAGGATTTTGCTCGTAATCCTCGATAATGGAACTACGGCCATGACAGGCCATCAGCCTCATCCGGGGGTTGAGTTGACCCCGAAGGGCAGGATCGAGCCCAAAGTGAGTCTGGAGAAGCTGGTCCTGGGATGCGGAGTTAGCCGGGTCGCAACGATTAATCCTCTCCAGGTCAAAAAGAGCCAGAAAGTATTACAGGATTTCAAGAACACAATGAACGAAACCGGGGTTTCGGTCATTATCTCCAAAAGCCCCTGCCCGCTTTTTGAGGCCCGGATAATCAAAAAGCAAAAGAAAATAGTTTTTCGGACCGATGAATCCAAGTCCTGTGCAGAGTGCAAAAAACAATGCCTGACCGAACTCGGCTGCCCGGCTTTTTTTGTTGAATCTTCAGGCGGGGTAGAGCACGTTGTCATAAACGAATCCCTTTGCAGCGGGTGCAGTGTCTGTTCGCAAATCTGCGATTCGATCGGTCCTAAACGGATTTGATGAAAAGAAAGATCATGCCGATGGGAAAAGAAATTAGAGCTTTGCGCATATTTTTTACCGGTGTTGGAGGTCAAGGGACCCTTCTTGCAACTCGCCTCGTCGGTGAGGCCGCTCTGGAGGAGCGTGTCCCGGTTCTGATGAGCGAGATTCACGGCATGGCGCAAAGGGGCGGGGTCGTTGAGTCCTGCGTAGTCATGGGCCGCGCCGCCAGCCCAATCATCGCCGACGGCGAAGCGGACATTGTGATCGCCTTTGAACCGCTCGAGGCAGCTCGCGCGCTGCCGAAATGCAACCCGAAAACGGTGGTCATAACGAGCATCGCGCCAATTCCACCCTTCACTGTTACAATCGGCCAAAGCGTTTATCCCGACCGGGATGCGCTTTACAGCATGGTCGAACCTCACGTTGCGAACCTGATCCGGGTGGATGCCGATGGACTGGCAAAGTCCGTCAGCGCCGAGCGCAGCTCGAATGTAATCATGGTCGGGGTATTAGCCGGAACCGGCATTCTGCCGATTTCCAAAACGAGCTTCGAGCAGGCGCTCCGGCACATCCTGCCTGAAAGGCTGCTCGAGCCGAATCGGCGTGCACTGGATGCTGGGTACAGGTTTGGCGCTCAACTGGCCGGCCTCCATCGGGAAACATCCCATCGCTGAGCCTCAAGACTGGATTTCCCTAAATCGGAAAGGTCCTGAATGGCAGAAATAAGAAGCACCCTGGAACTCGTCATGGAGAGGACACGCCACCTTAGCATGACCGAGGAGGATAAACGGAAGCAGGCCGCTGCGGCGTTCAAGGAGGCTGTAAGCAGGCTTGCCCGTAAATACCTGGATGGGCAAATCAACCTGGACAGGTTTCAGGCGGAATTGAACCAACTCGGGGGAGGCGCTTCCGGCAGAAAGGACGCAGCCGCTGAGATTGGCAGGCGAATCGACCCCGCTGCCGACAACACGCTTTTGCTCGATTTGATAAAAAACGGGCTGAGCTTTGATATTTCGGGCATCGAGGCCATATTGCATCATTTCAGCGAGACGGTCCATTGCGGAGAGGATCAGGTGGTCGAGAGCATCAAAGCAGATCTGCTGGGAAAAGGTATATTCGGCAGCGCAGTGATTCCCAACCTTGAGGCGGACAAGGGCTGGGCAAGGAGGCGCCGGGAAATGATTGAGACTGTCAGGGAGGAGCTTGACTCGCAAATCGCGCAACTCAAGCTACACCAATATGATAAGAGCTTCTCCTGAATATAGGAAACTGCGATCTGACGGGCAAAAACAATGCGGGTATCTATCCAGCTTAAAATCCCGGTCTTCTGCCTGGCCGCGTTCGGCCTGATTTCCTTGTGCGGCGATTTCGCCTTCGCCGGCGTAATCATTCCCTGGAAGGAAGCCGATGAAGGTTTGCTTGTAGCTGAATTCGAGTCCGTTTTTGACAACGACCCTTACGAGGTCACGGTGGTTAAGGTCGACCCCGAGCGTTATTCGTTTCAGCTTCTGTGCGCCACGGAACACGGAAAAGAGTCTCTCACCGTCAAAGAATGGGCCTTGAAGTATCAAATGCTTGCGGCCGTAAATGCGGGGATGTTTCAGGAGAACGGTTTGACCAGTGTGGGCTTCATGAAGAACTTCGGTCACGTTAACAATCCGAGGCTCAGCAACGCCAATACCATCCTGGCGTTCAACCCGGTAGGAGAAAATCTCCCCGAAATACAGCTCATTGACCGTGAATGTCAGGACCTTAACGACTTGCGTCAAAAATATCAGTCATTTGTCCAAAGCATAAGAATGATTTCTTGCAGCCGGCAAAATGTCTGGAGCAGGCAGGATTCCAAGTGGAGCACCCTGGCAGTCGGAATGGACACACAGGGGAATATCCTGTTTCTTTTCAGCAGGACTCCCCAATCGGTTCATGATTTTATAGAAATCCTGCTCTCTCTTCCGCTGTCTCTGAAGAGCGCAATGTATCTCGAGGGCGGACCACAAGCTTCACTTTATCTGTCTACATCGAGGATGACCCTTGAGAGATACGGAGTCTGGGGGGGCCTTGAAAAAAATTCCCTCCAATTCCCACTGCCTGTTCCCAATGTGATCGGGATATCGAAAAAACCGCGCGTCAAAAACTAATAATTAACGGGCTTTTCCCGTTTTAGTTTTAACCGGAAAATCATTTCGCTGGTTTGGTCAAGCATTCGGTTTATTTCCTTGGAATCCTTGGCGGTGAGCGCCCCTGCAGATTGTAGCCGGTCGTACTTTTCTTTGATCTGTTTGAGTTTGTCTTTGATGGTGATTGCTTCTTTTGCTTCTTTGGGAGCGAGTGTTTTCGAGGCTATATCCTGATTGAGCCACTTCTGTTGATTGGCTATTCTGTTTGGTATGTCGACTTCTGTGGGCTTTAATATAGGTTTTATTTCGGATATGCAGGCCGCGACCAAAAAAACCGACATGATGAGAATTATTTTCCGCACATCTGCTCCTTCCGGCGAGTAGCTCAAAATTACGTCAATTTTACAGAAAGATCAGTAACAGTACGCACCTGCCTATGGTGCTGAGCACCTTTGGCTCAGGGTTTGCCTGTTTTCTCAAATTTTAACACAAGGTTCAAGTTTAACTATTAAAGGTCCGATCTAATAGTTAACTGGAGGCGATTTGCCAAACAGGCTGAAGTGAAAGAAATGTAACAATGTGGGAAAAAATCGTCCATATTTTTGGCGACGGTCTGGCGGAAAGGCTCTCAGGCCGGGAAGAATTCAAAAGGGTGCCTCTGGCACGAACATTGCTCTCCCAAACAACAGGATAAGTCATTTTGCGACACAATCAGAACAAGGAATGGCTTATGATGTACCAATGCATACGATGTCATAAAACATGGGGAACCGGGAACCCGCTCATTGATGGCTACTCGCACGGGCTTTGCGCAGAATGCCTCAGGGAAGCTTTGACTCCTCTCTATCGCAGACGGCAGGCTCAAGAGGGCAACTTTGACTGTTTCGCCAAATCCTCCGGCTACTGCGACCAGCCTGCCTGCAAGTATAGGCAAATCTGCGTTGGAGCCTGATTCCTTCTGGATTCTCATACCACCTGTTGGAAATCCGCATTACATTCCCGTATAAAGTCCGGACCTGCTCCTGCAAGATCATGGCGTTCCGTTTTTTTTACTCAGCCCTCCGCCCTCAGTCCTCAGTCCTCCGGCCCATCTTTCGCAAACCCGAAACGAATATTATTATATGCCAAGTTCGTAATCAATATTCCATTGGAGGGAACCATATGGAGAAGGATCACTTCGAAGAAGGTCTGGGATGCTGTGCATGTGATGAGGAAACAATTAGATCTTCCACGGGCCTCACCTGTGCGGACAAGAAAAATATTTTTACCAAAAGAGAGCAGGAGGTCCTTGACGAGATCAGGGAGAACTCCATTTGCGCCAGCGCCCTGAAACAGGAAATCAGCCGAATGGATGAGAGCGGACGGGAAGCGGCTCTGATTGAACTGGAGCGCTTGAGGCGGCTCAGGGCAGAACTCGAGAAGGAACGGCTGGCCGCTTCCGAAGAGCGCATGCGGCTGTTGGGACACTTGTGAGCGATTCAGAGAAGCAGAGGCGATGACGGCAAATATTGCCCCATACGGCCGAAGGTCGAGGTCGTCAGGAAATGGGCAAAGCTGGTCAGGCGCAGGCTGGATTCGAAGGCAAAACGCAGCGCCAAATGGTTGATCCCGGGAACGGCAAATCGTATCGCCGGCGCCATGTCTGCGGCTTCACGGCAGGCCAGCGTCATCACGGCCTTCCCATGTTCCGGTTCCTTCCAGGCGGCAGGTCCGATGCCTCCCCGGTTGAGATAGTAGTAACCAATCGGTTGCTCATTCCGGAGCACCTGCCGCCCCATGAATCCGAACGTGTCCGACCACAGGTCATGATCAACTCTGCGTTGCGCTCCCCAGACGAGGGGGTCCAACTCGCTCGTGAGGGTCTTGTCCAGTGGCTGTGTCGTACACCCTGACGGCACGGCGGGAAGGCGTTGAGGCGCGCCCTCGAACAGAAGAATCTCATAGCCGGGCAGCATCCCGAGCTTCATGTAGGACGCCATGGCCGTGATGTCAACGGAAGACCAGGTGCAAAATTTGGTGGCGCCCGCGTTGCGTCCTTCCTGCCAGACCTGCCTGAGCAGCGGCATGCCTATTCCGCTTCGCTGCAGGCCGGGCAAGGCCCAGAACCCGGAGAGAAACCAGATGTCATCCCGAAGGATGGCGCCGGCAATGGCCACCACGCGTTGATCCGACTCGGCGATGCGAAAGACGCCCGTGGAACGTACGTGCTCATAGCCTCGCAACATGATCTCGCGCGGGGGTAATGTACCTGACACATTGTTCCGCGCGAACATGTCCTGCACGGATGTCAGCCAGAGATCGGCCATCATCGGCACATCCTCAGCGCCGGCCGGCCTGTAGCGGACTTCCGACTGCTGGATTTCCTGGCTCATCAGGACCTCCTGCGGGTTTATGTGTGTCCTGTGGAAACATCCCTTTTGCCCCGCAACCTTCTTTTACTCTCAGATAGAAAAGCCGTCACAACCCCTCTGATGGGGCTTTAAAACGGGCGTCATACCAGGGACATAGTTCCCCACAGTCGCGGGCAACGGGGAAAAGGCTTCCAGCCGCTTAATTACGGCTCCTATTGGCACAAGAGATTTCAGGCGCTATACCGTTCGCGAAGTTAATATTTCTGAAGCCTTCCGCATGAGCTCGCTTCTGGCTTCTTGCTTCTTGCTTCTCGCTTCTCGCTTCCGTTATTAAGTCAATATTTCCGAAGCCTCCCGCATGAGCCTCGATATTGCAAGTTTTTGGGGGCAGGCATTCTCTGCGAGAGAATAATCGACTTGCGTGAGCCTCGCCCTGGCCTGGTCCGGCAAGCCGGCGTAAACTTCACGCGCCAGGTCGCGTTCGCCGTAATCGCGATAATACATCAGGCACCTCATTATGTCGCTAACCGGCACCGCCCCTCCGACCGCCTCATTGCAGATACGGCCGCACCCGGCACAGTAGCTTTCCTGAGTTGCGGCGGCAAATCTTTCCAGCAGCTCGAAATCGCTTCGGCTAAGACTCGTCTGGTCCCGCGCCGCTGCTACATTGGCCGAAAGAATCGTCAGGCTCGGCATCTGGGAGCAGACGCTCGCAATGTGCGGGTTTTCCAGTACGACCCTGATCTTGGCCTGCTTATCGGTAAAGCCGCGATCGAGAAGCCGTCCGGTCATCCGAAGTTCGGCTTCGGTGTCGATCTGTTCCTGTTTGCCTCCCTGCGTTTTCATGGCGACGAGCCCGATTCCCTTATCCACGCAGGCATCTACTGCTTCTTTCATCTTCGCTTTGTTCATAACCCGGAAGTTGTAAGTAAACATTACTACGTCGATCCAGTCTTCTTTGGCTGCGCTCAGCAGGCAGTCTTCCATATTGGCATGAGTGCTGAAGCCGAAAAATTTGATTTTGCCGGCTTTTTTCATTTCCGAAGCCCATTGCCTTAGTGGCTTGGGCGCAGCAATTTCTCTGAAATCACTTATTCCATGCGCGTAGAATAAGTCTACGTAATCCGTGGCGAGCCTATTCAGGCTTTTGTCAAGCGACGCCGTCATGGCTTCGGGGTCGCCGGCGTGCGTCTTTGAGGTCAGGAATATGTCTTTTCTGGCGTCGGAGTTTCGAACGAAAAAGCGGCCATAGCCCTCCTCGCTCAAACCATTTCCATAACCCTCGGCGGTGTCCCAGAAATTCAGACCCCAGGTGCGGGCCTGCCTGAGCAGCAACTGATTATTGATCGTGTCGAACATCCCGCCAAGCGCGAGGACCGACACTTCGACGCCCGTCTTTCCCAGCTTGCGCCTGGGGAGGACGGGTTTTCCGGCGTCAGCCTGTTCCGGAGCGGCGCCTGCTTTGCCCATATTGAGTCCGGTTGAAGCTATTCCCGCCAATCCAATGGTCTTGATAAAGTTACGGCGTGTTAAACCTTCGCATTTCTCTTTTTCTTCCATTACTCGGCCTCCAGACATTTGGTGAAAATTTTATTCCGGGAATTTTTAATTGACCTTCGCCTGAGTAATCCTCAGCATCATTTCGTGACAGGCTTGCCCTGTTTGAGGTCGTATATCGGGCTGATCTTGAGATCTCTCGTCAGGAAATCCTCAGGTTTTTTCGAAATCAGACTGTTGTCAATTTCGATGAACCGAAGCTCCGCGTCAACGGGAAATCCGCTCTTGGCGGCCTGTTCCAAAACGGCGCCGACCGCCCCGTATTCCTCTTCCGCCTTGCTTCTATGAAAAACCCTGCGCCATTCCATCCACTGGCCTGCTTTTGCCTGAGAGCGATCGACAAAGACGTAAAATACCACCTTTGCAGGGCAGTCTTCTTCGAGATAGAGGGTATATTCAAAGGGACCGGACAGGTTCTCCTGATTTTTGATCCGGTCTTTTTGGCCGTCTTCGATAAGCCAAACCGCCGGACAGGACCGGGATTTCCAAAAATCTTTGACCTTTCCAAACACGTATTGCGGTTCGATTTCATCGGCAACGAAATTGCCGTTCAAAAAAGTCTCCGGGGGGGTAAATTCGGAGAGGCAGTTAAGAGCGCGCAGCTTCACGGCCCCATCGCTTATCGCCCAAACCGGGCTACAGTTGGTGAAAATCCCACAAATCGCCAGAAGGACAATCAAAACCTTTAGCATAGCACCCCCTTGTCTTTTCGATTCCGGTTCGCGTGTGAAATCCCAGCGTATGTTAACAGTTATTTAAAAGCCCGGCCATATCAATCCGCCAATCTCGCTGAAATGTGCAACTGCCTGGGCATTGGAGACAGGGGAGTTGGAAGCGGATCTTCCCTTCGACAAGAGCGGGCTGAAACCATGAGCAACAAGAGGTTTTGCTCAAGGTCTTCGAGCATCTCGAAAAAACCTTGCGCCTCAATTCATCTTAAAAGAGGAAGCAGTTCATTGCACAATTTTTGGGCATTTTTGCCGGAGCGGCGGTGATCGTCCCTTCTTTCTACCTTCTGGCGCCAACGGCCGACATTCTCGGCGGCGATAGATTTCCCGCTCCCGGCGCTCAGGTGTGGAAAGGGGTGGCCGAACTGCTCGCCAACGGCCTCTCCAGCCTGCACGGTTCAGCGAGAATTGCCCTTGCCATTGGGATAGCTGTCGGGGCACTGCTTTCGGCGCTCGATCGCCTGGCGCCTTCGAGAATCCGATCTCTTCTTCCTTCAGCCATGGGCCTGGGGCTTGCGTTTGTAATTCCCTTCTGGAACGCGCGCTCTATTTTTCTGGGGGCGCTTATAGCATCGTTTGTGCGAAAAACCCGTATGGAAGGATATGTTATACCGGTAGCCTCGGGAATAATAGCAGGGGAGAGCCTGATCGGCGTGCTGGTCGCACTTTTTTCAGCCGTTGGGGCGGGGTGACTTAAATATGTTTTCACGACGAAAGATAAATACGGCGCAAAGGACCGCTGCGCCCGCTGCCAGGAATAGCGCCGGGAACCCTACAAGCTCGCCCACATATCCGAGGATTACCGATCCGACGAACGCCCCTGCATCTATGCTTCCGGTGTAGGCCCCCGTGATTTTCCCCCTGACATTCTGGGGTTCCCCCCTGATGGCATGGGCGATCAGCGCGGGGTAGAGCAACCCGTGGCCGCATCCGGTAATAAACCCCGAGAAAAAGAGCATATTGCTTTCTTTCATGAACACCAGCAACAGCAGCCCCCCGCCCATGAGCGCCAGCGCATACGGTATGATCTTGTCTTCGCCCTGACGGTCAATAAAGCTGCCTCCCAACAGCCGGGTGAGGATAGCGGCCGAAGAGTATGCGATGTAATAGAGCGATATGAAAGAAATCCGCCTCTCGCTCGCAAACGGCGCTACGAACCCGTTTGCGGCGGCCAGCCCAAACCCGAAAAGCAGGGCTATGACGGCTATCATGAAAACCCGCCTCTTTTGGAGGACCAGGAAAAAGGAGGACTCAACCGGCTTGACCACACGAACGTAGGAATCCTTCAGTGGATACAGGATTATCAGCCCCACACCGGACATAGCGGCGGCAACGATGAACAGAAGGTCGAATCCCGCCCCGTGGATGACGATCTCCGCCAGAACCGGGCCGAGAGCGGTCCCCGCAAGCCCGGATATCCCAAACATTCCGAGTCCTCCGTTCAGACGTTCATGGGGTATTATGTCGGCGATATAGGTGAATGCGGCAGTAATGCAAATCGCGAATCCAATCCCGTGAACCACCCGCACTATAATTAGAGGAAGATAAAAACTATCGAGAGCGCCTCTGAAAAACAGGTATGCAAGGGGCATGAGTGTCATGATCGTCAAGCCCGCCGCATAACTTTTCTTCCTTCCGATCCTGTCTATCATATCTGAAATCCAGGGGCGGCACAGGACAGAAGACAATGCGAAAGCCCCCAAAATGATGCCGATGTCGACCTGATCCCCGCCATGGGCCGTGATGAAGAGGGGAAAAAGAAAAAAGGTGCCGAAGCTGGAGAGGCACGACAGATTTGCTAGAGCCAGGGAAAGAAAGGTTCGAGAATAAAGCATCGAAAAAGTCAGGTCCTGTTTTCGAGATAAAGCGCCTGAGCGCGAGATCGGCACACGGTCCGCCAATAGTATATTCTGTTGCGATTTATGAAAAGCGGTTTTGAAGTGCTTACATTGATTCCGCCGGTTGGTGAAGAGGTCCAGTGCGAACACACGCCAATCATGAGGATTCGAATGGAAAGTAAAACTAACCGGGACAATCCCCATCAAAAGGTTGATTTCTATACTCTGGTCGCCCCATTTTACGACATCTTTGCGGGGTCGTTTCTCAGACCCGCACGCAAAGGCATCGTCCGGTGCGCGGAGGCAGAAAAATGCCGTCGCATTCTGGATGTTGCGTGCGGGACCGGAGAGCAGGCAATAATGCTTGCGAAGGCAGGCATGAAGGTCACCGCAATAGACCTCTCACCGGCAATGCTTCGAGTGGCGCGCGACAAAAGCCCTCCGGCCATTGCATACCTTCTCGGCAATGCTGAAAACTTGCCCTTCGGCCCCGCGTCTTTCGACTGCGTTACCATCAGCCTGGCTTTACATGAAATGGCGCCTGAGACAAGGATGGGAACCACTGGTGAAATGTTGAGAGTCCTGACCACGGGCGGAAAGCTAATCGTCTTCGACTACGCAGCCCCGGAGAACTGGAGGTGTGCTCCTGGCCTGGCGCTTTTGGGGCTTCTGGAAAGAATTGCGGGCGGAGAGCACTTTAAAAATTTCGTCCGGTTTACCCGGACGGGAGGGATCGATCAATTTCTCAAGGCGTTTGCTCTGAAGGTCATCCGAGGCAAGACTTATTACCTCGGAGCCCTGCGGCTCGTTACTGCTGAAAAGAGGCCGTGAGAAATCACGCGATCATCCGGAATAACAAAGTTGCCGTTCGTCTTGCCGCCTTGAACGATAAGGGCCTTTACGGGCAAATGGTCCGAAGCCTTGCGACTCAGGGGCGTCTTGTGTGTTGACATACTCACCAGGGACGCCATAGGCCGAACCCAGATCCTGTCAAGCGGCAGAACAGGCATGAAGGAAGGAAAAGTCCGCAAGGTCGGCGATTTTCCAAAAAAACTGTGAACCCGGCACAGCGGATTCCCCAGAGGGAGCCATTCGTTGAAATCGCCGAGCATTATTTCCATTCTGTCGCGCTCTGAGCAAAAGATGTCGAGCAGGCGCCTGATCTGCCTGCGGCGTTCCCCGAATCCCAGTCCCAGATGGGCCACTATCACCCGGATGGTTTCCCCCTTTACGAGCAAGTCCACGTCAAGGGCGCCTCTAGGCGCCCTGCCGAACACGCTCAAATCTATACGCCTTACATCTTTCACCGTGCATGAAGTCATCAGTGCGTTTCCGAAATGGCCGTAACGGTTTCGCTTAGTCGGGCCCAGCACTACCTCCAGGCCGGCTTTTCGGGTTATCAGACCGGCCAGGTTTTCCTTTTTGTAATACAGTGAGTCGATTTCCTGCAGCCCTACAATCTCGGCCTTCAATTCCTTTATGACCTGCGTGACACGTTCGGGATCGAATACACCGTCAATTCCGACGTACTTATGGATGTTATAGCTTGCAACCGAGAAACCGCCCGGCCCTCCGTTTTTGCCGGCAGTATTTTCTCGTCTCATTTTCGATCTCACAAGAGTTTCCCAAGACAAATCATTAAAATCCCAATCCACTCACACTGTTTGCCGAGAATCGCCGGCGGGCATTGTGAGATGGCCCTGGAGCTCATCGGCTTCCATTGTCCATTGATAGCCGATCCTGGCTGCAACGTTGAACAGGAGCGGACTTTTTACATGAAAGCGTATGGCCCCTTTTTCACGATTGAATGAAACTATATTGAGGACGACCAGATCCTCATCATGTTCCAGGTTAATCAGCCTTTTTTTCGCATCCGGCGCGGAGTATACCAGGCCCAGGAAGTCAGGGGCACAAACGACGAAAGCCACGGAAGGCTCATCCACTGACTGGAGCCACTGGAAGGGGCCGTTTTTATATTCCAGCAGGACATAGCTCTTGAGCTGTTCAAAACCTGGAACCCCCCAGGGGAAGGTGATCAGTTCTTTTTCCGCTATCTCTATTTTTCCGAAACGGGTCGTATCAACCTGCATGGAAACTCCTCGTATGACAATTCAGGGAATCATTGCCGGTCCGGGTCACCGCCTTGCCGGCCACTGGAGTATATGTCGAGCAGACTTTCGAACTCGTCTTTGCCGATAAGCGCCGCGGCCTTATTCTCCTTCTGAATCTTCCTGTAAAGCTCTTCCCTGTATATAGGAATGTGCGCAGGGCTCTTAATGCCCACTCTCACCTTATTCTGATTGATTGAGGTGATTGTGACCTCTATATCGTCGCCGATTAAAATTGACTCACCCGGTTTTCTGGTCAGTATGAGCATCGGTTTCCCGCCTTTTTGAAATAATCGGTCTCCGGGACAGGGCGCTTAAATATTTCCGTGGACCCTGTCCGGCCAATACGCCGGCACAGTGCTATCTGGATTATAGTTACTCTTCTGAACATTGATAGTAATTTATAAACTGAAGTTTAAAAATCGACTTTTGCCGCTCAACGCTCTGGTATATAGTTATAATCATAAACTTTGCACGATGCCGAACTGCGTGCGTGGCCCATAATTATACGGGAACTCCGGATTATGGCTCCCGACGTCTTATTAGAAGCCGATTTCCGAGCACTCGGATTGGAACAGGGCGCGAAGCCATCTGAAGTGAAGCAGGCTTATCGGACGCTTGTCAAGAAATGGCACCCGGATCGCCACCATTCCAAACCTTACGAGACCAGGGCGATTGCCGAGAAAAAGTTCAGGGAAATCGACGAGGCGTACAGGCGTATTACCGGGAGCTGGACAAAAACTGCACACCTAGCGGGCGGGCGGGCGGGCTATGGAGATCGCCGAGCAGCCGGCCCCGGGACCGCCCCTCATGCCGCGCAACGGCCCGGAATAAAAGCTCACGCCGCCGCCGTCGCCCGGACCCTGGCGAAAATCGATATCGGAGTATTTTCCAGGGCAAAGATCGTCGTGCCTGTCCTGCTATTGGCGGCAGCCGTTTTCATTTTGACGCAACTTCCTTCGTTTTTCCAGGATAACGCGGTCGATACGGAAACTCTCGGCCCTCCGGCCGTCGAACACTCACCCGAGGCCAAAGACCAAAACAGCCCGGAACCACTGGAAGCAACCGGTCCGCAATCATCCACCGACCTTACGGCAACTCCTTCTCCCGTTTTGTCCCCTGCCCTCCTCCAGATTCAGCCGTCGGCGCCGAGCGATTTTTTCGCCCTGGGATCGACTGCCTCCGAAGTGCTCGCTATCCAGGGCACCCCGTCCCGCATCCAGGGCCAAACCTGGACCTATGGCCTTTCTGATGTACAGTTCAGAAATGGACGGGTCTGGACGTTCAATAATTT
>Ga0187890_10001658_pt1 | contig 15848 bp, 18 predicted proteins | sample June2016WEW_21_1_FD_133005 | JGI IMG/M metagenome (GOLD analysis project Ga0187890, IMG submission 133005) | Peatland microbial communities from SPRUCE experiment site at the Marcell Experimental Forest, Minnesota, USA - June2016WEW_21_10 | ecosystem: Environmental > Terrestrial > Soil >... | reverse complement strand
TCGCCGATCAAGATCTCGTGCGTGATCGACCGCGACCGTGTGCCGGACGCGGTGCAGGCGCTGCACAGCGCGTTCGAGCTCTCCGGCGAGGGCACCGTCGCCGTCGAATAGGCGGGCTCACAGGCCGCCATATGTCACAATCCCTATGCATGGCTCCGCGTTCCGGGGGATTCGGGAGCTCTTGTTCCGATCATGCGTACCAAAAGACCACGTCGCTACGTCGCTCGCCACTGGTTGCTGCTGGCGCGGCCGCTGCTGCGCTACAGCCGGGGCCGCGACGCCTACGTGCTGCGGATCGTGGGCGGCCGTTTCGGGCCGGTCCTGCGCCCGGACCGCCGTCTGATGCGCCGCTCGCGGGCATTCGACGGCGTCGACCGGCGCCGCGCAAGCGCCGCCTAGCATCAGCCGCGGGTTTCGATGTTTAGGGGGGACGGCTCCGCCGTCCCGGGTGCGTGCGCGCGGCTGACCCGTGGAGCGGTGGCCGGCGCGGCTGCGGGCCGCGCCGTCATTGGACGATTACGCATGATAGAGTAGACGTTTACGCAGCATAGTTTGGACGTTTACGCTGCTCGATAGCCTTATGAGGACTCTCCATCCGCGCTATCTCCGTCCCTTGCTGCTCGAAGCTTTGGCCGACACGCGGGTTGTGTTCGTCGCGGGGGCGCGTCAGGTCGGCAAGACAACGCTCACTCGAGAAATCGCCGTCGGCGAGCATCCGATGACGATCTTGAGCCTCGATGAGGCGGCGACTCGCGACGCGGCGTCCCGCGATCCAGAGGGCTTCCTTGCGGAGCTTTCCGGGCCTGTCCTGATCGATGAGGTCCAGCATGCGCCGGAGCTGCTGCTGGAGATCAAGCGCGCGGTCGACAAGGACACGACCCCCGGCCGGTTTCTCCTGACGGGCTCCGCCAACATCCTGACCTCGAAGAAGATCAAGGACGCGCTCACCGGGCGCATCGAGACGCTGAATCTCTGGCCACTGGCGCAGAGCGAGATCCGAGGCGGTCGGGTCAACTTCGCCGATGCCTTGTTCGCTGGCACGCCGCCGCAGCTCAGCGGCTGCGCCGTGGGCCGGGATGCCTTCACGTCGATCGTCGCCGCGGGAGGCTACCCCGAAGCGCTCTTGCGCACGGGCCGTCGGCGCGAGCGCTGGTTTGAGAGCTACATCGAAAGCACTCTCGACCGCGACCTGCGCGACATCTCCGATGCGATCAAGATCGAGGAGATGCCGAGGCTGTTGCGTCTGATCGCAACCCAGGCCGCCAACCTCCTGTCTTATAGGAACGCGGCGGGGCGCCTGAGCTTGAGCACCGAAACGGTCAAGGCTTACGTGGCGATCTTGGAGCAGCTGTTTCTCGTCAGGAGACTGCAAGCCTGGCGGCCGGGTCTGGGGACGCGCGAGGCGAGCACTCCAAAGGTCTATGTCGTCGACTCGGGCCTGCTCGCACACCTACTGGGCGCCGACGAGACGCGGGTCGCTCTCGACGACCAGATCACCGGCAAGATCTTGGAGAACTTCGTGGCCATGGAGGTCGTCAAGCACCTGGGCTGGTCAACCAATCGCGTTCGCCTCTACCACTATCAACGCGACCGTGAAGACGTGGACCTGGTCCTGGAGCGCGCCGACGGCCAGATCGTGGCAATCGAGGTCAAGGCGCGCGCGACTATCGCAAGCCAGGACTACAAGTGGCTGGTCAAGCTCCGCGAGCGTCGCGGCTCCCGTTTTGTGGCCGGCGTCGTCATCCATCCTCGGGAGCAGACGATCCCTTTGGGAGATCGCCTCTGGGCTCTGCCGATCGACGCCCTGTGGGCGTGATCCGGCGCGATGAGCCTCGGAGCCGCGCCGCGCGAGCGCGCAGCGGCTTGACGACAGACTTCTGAACGCGTTCTTACATATTAACTCTTGTGCTTTGCACACGGATGATGTGCAATACGGTCGGCAGCGTAGTCACGTGGGGGGGGCTATGGTCGCGACGGCAAACACGACTGCGCTGATGTCTTGGCCCTCATATGACACATATTTGACCATCGATCGCCGGAGTGGCCTTGCGAAGCTGGCCGATGGGCACTCGGCGAGGAGCTATGGATAGCGAGATCGCAGACTTGGCAGCACCCCCGCTCCGGGATCGCCGGTTGCGTGTGAGCCGCCGTCTTGGCACGATCGGCACGCTCCGATCGCGAGCGACGGCGACCGACGCGGCGAGGGGATCGGCGTCGCGGATGCTGCGCGACTCGATCTTCCGCAGGATGCTGCTGGCGGCGGATGCGCTCGCGATCACGGCTGCGTTCCTGCTGACGATGGCGGTGTCCTCCGGATCGCCGCAGCTGATGTGGGCGGGCATCGCGGGCCTGCCGATCCTGCTGGTCGGGGCCAAGGTCTCGGGGCTGTATGACCGGGACGACGCGTTGCTGCGCAAGACGACGCTCGATGAGGCTCCGAAGCTCTTCCAGGTGGCCACGATGTGTGCGCTGGGGGCGTGGCTCACGGCGGGGCTGATCGTCTCCACGTCACTCGATCGCCACCAGGTGCTGTTCCTGTGGCTGGCGCTCGCCGTGCTGCTGATCGTGACGCGCACGCTCGCGCGCGCGATCGCGCTGCGGGTCGCGCCCGCGGAGCGCTGCCTGTTCATCGGCGATGTGGCCTCAGCCAGGACGATCCGCTCGAAGCTCACCGACCACGGTGGCATCAACGCGAATCTGGTTGCCCATCTCGACCTTGACGATGTCGAGCCATGGTCGACCGACGCCCGCTCGGGCGCCAAGCTCGCGGAGGTTCGCGATCTGGCGCAGAAGCTCGACATCCACCGCGCGATCGTGGCGCCGCGGAGCGCCGACGCCAGCGAGGTGCTCGATCTCGTGAGGACGCTGAAGGCGGTGGGCGTGCGGGTCAGCGTCCTGCCGCGCCTGCTGGAGGCGATCGGCTCATCGGTCGAGTTCGACGAGCTCGACGGCGTGACGGTGATGGCCGTGAGGCGCTTCGAGCTCGCGCGCTCGTCGGTGGTGATCAAGCGGTCCTTCGACCTGGTTTGCGCGTCGCTCGGGCTGCTGGCGGTCTCACCTCTGCTGATCGCTGTGATGGTCGCGATCAAGCTCGACAGCCACGGCTCGATCTTCTTCCGCCAGTTGCGTGTCGGTCGTCACGGCAAGCGCTTTCACATCGTCAAGTTCCGCACGATGGTTCCCGACGCCGAGGTGCTGAAGGACTCCCTGCGTCATCGCAACGAGGCGCACGACGGGCTCTTCAAGATCGCCGACGACCCGCGGATCACACGCGTGGGCCGGTTCCTGCGCAAGACCGCGCTGGATGAGATGCCGCAGCTGCTGAACGTGCTCAAAGGTGAGATGAGCCTGGTGGGCCCGCGCCCGCTGGTCGTCGAGGAGGATCGGCGCGTGGAGGGGTGGCATCGTCGACGCTTGGAGCTGACGCCGGGGATGACCGGGCATTGGCAGATCCTCGGGCCGACGCGTGTACCGCTGGCCGAGATGGTCGCGATCGACTATCTGTACGTCGCCAACTGGTCGCTGTGGACCGACGCCAAGATCCTGATGAGGACCGTTCCTCATGTGCTGCGGGGTCGAGGCTCATGAGCCTGCGCGCGACCGCTTCGAGCGACTGAGCGTCGCGGTCTTCGCGCCGCTTTGTTTGACAGGCGAGAATCGTGTCCGATACTGGCCGAAAGCTCGATGTTTGCGGGTTTCTAACACGTTTCTAACGCAAATGTGAACAGCCACGCAACAACTGTCCGCTTAGCTTCACCGCGTACACGTTTTGTCCACGGACCACGGAGGGGACATGGGGAGCATCACAGCAGACACGCGCAGCGCACAGCGGGGATCTCGATCATGACCGCTGCGCCAGACGTCACGAGAGGCGCGCCGCCGGAGCGACCAGAGGAGCCGCACTACGGGCTGATGGCGCCGCACGGCCGCGGCAGTCGCGAGAGCCTGTCCACGCCGGGGCTGGTGTCGCAGGCGGTCAAGCGCGCGCAGCAGGGCGATCGCCAGGCGCTCGGCTTCCTGTACGCACGCTATGCCGACAACGTGTGCGGCTACGTGCGCAGCATCGTGCACGACCAGCACGAGGCCGAAGACATCACCCAGCACGTGTTCGCCAAGCTGATCCAGGTGATCGGCAAGTACGAGGAGCGCGACGTGCCGTTCTTCGCGTGGATACTGCGGGTCTCGCGCAACGTCGCCGTCGACCACATCCGCCGCCAGCGCGCGATCCCCGTCGAGGAGGTCAGGGTCGTCGACGAGGGCGGCGGCGGGCCGGAGGACGGTGAGCGCATGAACGATCTCAAGGAGGCGCTGGCGATGCTCCCGCCCGACCAGCGCGAGGTGCTCGTGCTGCGGCACTTCGCGGGCCTGTCGCCGACCGAGATCGCCGAGCGCACCGGTCGCTCGGAGGGCTCCGTGCACGGCCTGCATCACCGTGGGCGCCGTGCGCTGACGGCCGAGCTGAGCAGTCGCGGGGCCGCGCCTGCGACCGTGCACGCGTGTTGCGCTCAGGACGAGGCGTCGTCGGGATAGAGACTGCGGGAGATCCGCCGGGAGATGCGCCCGCTGTCGACGTCCGCGAGGTAGTACTGCAGCGCGAACGACGCCAGCTCCTCCACCGAGACCCCCATGCGGGCGCTCTCCTGCTCGATCGCCTCCCACGCGAAGCCGCGCAGCCGGATGGTGACGCTGCGATCGCCCTCGACCGTCCGGTCCCCACCCGTCTGCGGGCCGCTCACTTTTGGCTTCGATCTGATGACAGGACACTTCCATTCAACGGTACGCACCCGCAAGCGCTCACGCCGGAGGGTCCCTGAAAGGGGACCAAAAAAGGCTGGTCATCGAATGATGTCAACTTTGATCGCGCGCGGGCGCTACAGCCGCGGTCGTGCCAGATCCGCCGGTGTGAAGTCCGGGTCGTGGCCGAACGTGCGCCGGAGCCTGGAGCGCAGCGCGCCGTAGCGCCGCACGGCGTCGCTGCGGCGTCCCTGCATGATGTCGAGTTCCATCAGGCGGCGGTGCACGTCTTCGTCGAACGGCTGCAGCGTCGCCAGGCGCTCGAGCGCGCGCGCGGCGCCGTCGAGCACGCGCAGCTCGAGGCGGATGTCAGCCAGGCGGCGCAGTCCTATGCAGGCGAGATCGTGCAGGCGAGAGCGCTCGGGCATCGCCCACTCGGCGTATGGCAGGTCGGCGAGGAAGTCGCCGCGATAGAGCGCCAGGCCCCGCTCGATCTCCGTGGCGCCGGCCTGCGGGTCGAGCTCTGCGGTCCTCAGCCCGGCGCTGACGTGCGCTTCGAACTGATCGGCGTCGATCTCCATGTGGTCGAGCTCCAGCCGGTATGTGCTGGAGCGCGCGAGCACGAACGTGGAGGGCTCGCGACAGCCGCGCTGGGGCTCGAGCTTGCGCCGCAGCGCGTGGATGTAATAGCGCACGCTCGCGCCGACCGTGTACTCGGCTCCTCCCGGCCAGATGCTCTCCCCGATCTCATCGACGGTCACCGCGCGCTGGCGCTCGGCGAGCAGGTACTTCAGCAGCTGCCCCGTGCGCTGGTCCAGCCACGCTCCGCCGATCGGCCCCTCCAGCGATTCCACCGCGGTGCCGCCGAGCGTGCGTATGCGCAGGCGCGGTCCGGCCATCCAGTGCGGGCTGGTGCGCCGGCGCCGGTCGCCGGCGACACCCGGTCGCAGCTGCAGCACCACGCGAGCGTCGCGCCCGTCGATCACTCCGGTGGTCACCCACATCGGAGTCGCGCCCGCGGGCGAGAGGATGTCCACGCGGATCTCCGGCAGCGCGGCCTTGCGCTGCAGCGCGAGGTCGGTCACGCACGCCGCCTCGAGCACCGTGTCCGGCGTCCGGCAGCCCAGCAGCGAACAGCACGTGAGCCCCGTCTCGGGCAGGCCCAGCGCGTGGATCAGCCGCGTCGCCTCGTCGTTGCGGCACACCACCCTTCCACCGCGATCGAGCACCAGCAGGCCATACGGGAACGCGTTGAACGCCTCGAGCTCCAGCGACGGGCGCGCACGCGCCGTGCCGCCGTCGTAGCGATGAAGCTGGGCCCCCTCAACTGTCGCCATAAATCAGCTCTTACATTAATTGCCCACGCGATCCGCTGCGATCGGTGGAATATGTCAAAAATAAATCCATCACTAACTCGTTATCAAGATACGATCACAGCGAGTGACGGAAGGCGACAAATGTACTACATCGACAGTACGATGTGGCATGTCTCACCAATAAACTCAGCCTTACTCATTCATAGGACAGGGTCGTTGTGAGCGAGGAGAAAACGGTGACGACTGCGCTGCACAGCGGCTATCCTGACGGGCGTGGGGGTTGACTGCGCATGAGGCGCCCCGCACTGCTCGTGGCGCTGCTGCTCGCGGTGGGCCTCTTGGCGACCGCGCTCGCGCTGAGAGGCCGTGAAGGCAACACTCAGTTCGTAGCCCAGCAACAGGGTCTGCTGCCGGTGAGCGCGGTCGCGCTGCAGCGGCTGATCCTCACCACCAGCGACCCGCGCCCGGGGCATGGCGGTCGCGCGGCCGGCGTGCGCTGCGTCTCCGCGCACCCGAGCGCGCTGGGCAACCCGTGGACGTGCGTCGTGCGCTATCCGCGGCTGCCGCGCGTTCGCTTCGCGGTGGACGTCCACGCCGACCGCTCGATCTCCGGCGTGGGTCATCCCGAAGGCAGCGCCGGCGGCACCGCGCTGAGCGTCAGCGGCTGCTGCGTGCTCGCGCCGTAGGGGCCGCAGAGTGGGGCCGAGCGGCGCCAGAGCGGGCGGGCGGGGCCGCCGGCGCAGCGCTGTCAGTCAGTCCAGCTCGTCGCGCAGCTTGCGCAGGGCGCGGTAGATGCGCCCCTCGACGGCGCTCTCGCCGTCGCCGACGATGCGGGCAACGTCGCGCAGCTTCAGGTCGGCGCCGAAGCGCAGCGCGAGCACCTCGCGCTCCTGCTCGCTGAGCCCCGCCATCGCCCTGTGCAGCTGCTCGCGAGCCTCCACGCCCGCGAGCTCGACGTCGGGCCCGTGCGGCGCGGCGCCGGCGCCGACGGTCTGCAGCACGCGGTCCTCGTGCGTGCGCCGGCGCGCGTGGTCGCGCAGCAGGTTCAGCGCGATCGTGTACAGCCAGCGCCGCTCGCTGCCCCGCCGCGGGTCAAAGCGCGCGCGCGAGCGCAGCACGCGCTCGAACGTGTCCGACAGCAGGTCCTCGGCGAGCGCGCGGTCGCCGGTGCGGTAGACGAGGAACGAGAACAGTCGCCCGCCGTGCTCCTCGAACAGGCGCTCGAAGGTGTCCTGGCGCATCTGCCTGCCGACGGTCACGGCGGGCGGGGCCAGACGGCGCGCGGAGGCGCGGCGGGCGACGCGTGCGGCGGGCGCTGTTGTCAGTTCGTGGGCCATTGATCTTTCGTTGTCGGGTTGGTGAAGGAGCCCGCGACGCTCCGGGGGCGGTTGGAGGGGTCTCGCCTCCGGAGCGTCGCGGCTGCTATCGCGTGACTAGACGTGCTCCCTCATGCGTGCCTGGATTCCGATCAGGCCGTGCATAGGTGGTAGGTGTGGCGGGCGGTGACGGTCTTGCCGTCGCTGAGCGTGACCGACACTTCGATCGTGGTCGCGCCCTTGGAGCACGGCAGGTTGACCAGTTCGATGTGCGAGGAGGCCGCTTTGCCCTTGAGCAGCTTCACGCGCTTGCCGTCGACCCTGACGATGACCTTGCTCAGCTTCGCGCCACGCGGGACGTTGACGTGGATCTTGATGCGGCGCTTGCTGGTGGCCGGCTTGATCGTCTTGGAGTCGAGCACGCCGCTGGTCGGCGTGGCGCTCACGGTCGTGTAGTAGTTGACGACGTTGGTGCCGCCGTTGTTGATGGTCGTGTTGTTGATGGTGGTGTTGTTGATTTCGTTGTTGAAGCTGTTTTCGTTGCAGTTGTCGTTGTTGTTGCCGTTGTTGCTGCCGTTGTTGTTGCCGCCGCCGTTGTTGCCGCTGCCATCGCCGTTGTTGTTGCCGACGTCGCAGTTGTTGCCGTACTGGGCGACGGCGGCGTTGCCCGGCGAGCCTCCTGCGCCCTGGTTGGCAAGCACGCCGCCGGTGGTGGCCACCAGCAGGCCGGCCGTGAGGCCGGCGACGGCCAGGCGGCGCGTGCCCACGCGCCCGCGTGTCGACTTGACGCGCGCCATCGCGCTCGTCTTGATCCGGTCGAGCTCGAGCGGGCTGGCCTCGGCGCGCTCGGCGCGCAGGCGCTGAGCGACGCCCTCCACATCATCCTGGGTGTGTGCGTCGTTCTTACGCCGCATTTGGGTCTCCTTGCGTCCTTGGATCTCGGTTGGCGAAAAATGCCTTCCATCCAGATACGAACGGGCGGCGCGTTTTCCGACACGCAGGGCGATCGCTCGCGCTCATACGGTGGTGATGGCGAACTTGCCGGAGTCGAGGGCTTCGCCGCGCAGGCGCGGCGCGGCGAGTTCCCACTGGCGCGGGTCGCGCGAGCGCAGCCGTCGCAGGGCGTTGCGCAGGCCGGGCTCGAGCGGGTTCAGGGCGATCGCGCGCGCGATCGCGGCGTGCGGGTCAAGGCCGGCGCCGGCGCGCGCGACGGCCAGCCAGAACTGGTCTTCCCAGCTGTGCGGCTCGAGCGCTGCGGCTTCTGCCATCGCGGGCACGGCGGACTGGGCGAAGCCCTGCTCCAGGTCGCAGATGCCGACGATCGTGTATGCCTGCGGGCGCCTGGCCGACAGCGACAGCGAGGCGAGCGCGTCGCGCTTGGCGGAGGGGCAGTCGCCGCGCGCGAGCGCCTGCGCGCCGCTGTGCAGGCGCGCGTAGGAGGTGCTCGCGAGCAGCGGCGCGAGCGCGAGCGCGAGCCATCCGAGCGCCACCAGCGTGCGCGCGGCGGGCAGGCCGCTGAGCCCGACGCGCCCGTCGCGCGGACGCGCGAGCGCGAGCCCGGCGAGCACGAACACGCCGAGCGTGACCGCGGGCATCTGCCAGTCCCAGTCGAAGGCCTGGTGGATCGCCCACGCGAGCGCGACCGCGAACAGCGCCGCATACAGCGCGCGGTCGGGGCCGCGCACGCGCGCGGCTAGCCCGCCGAGCACGCCGAGCACGACGAGCACGATCAGCGCGAAGCCGACGAGGCCGAGCTCGGCGAGGCTCTGCAGGTACAGCGAGTGCGCGTCGACGACGTACAGCCCTTCGCTGCGGTAGCTGGTGTAGTAGAGCTGGTAGGTGCCGGCGCCGGTGCCGCGCAGCTTCTGCGTGTCGTAGATGCGCACTGCTGCCTTCCACAGCGACAGGCGCCCGTTGTTGGTGACCTGCGAGAGCCGGTCGCGCGTCTGCGTGGCGCGGCCGCCGGTGTTGACGTGCACGAAGTCGTGGTACTGGCGCTGGGCGTAGCCGTAGCCGCCGAGCGCGAGCGCGACCGCCACGACGAGCGCCGCGCCCGACGCGCCGGCGATCGCGCGCGCGCGCGCAGAGGGCGGGGTGCGCACGAGGCGCAGCCGCGCCAGCCGGCGATCGAGCGCCGCGAGCGCGGCGCGCAGCGCGCCGGCGCCGAGCATGCACAGGCCGACGACGATCGCCACGTGGCGGCCCTGGGCGACGGCGGCCGGGCTCGTGGGGTGGGTGCTGGCCAGCAGCGTCGCGTCCCACGCCGAGCGCACCGCGAGCGCGCAGGGCGCCGCGGCGGCGAGCAGCGCCGCGGGCAGCGTGTGCGCGCGCGTGAGCACGCAGTAGGCGAGCAGGCCGATGACGGTGACGCCGAGCGAGCCGCGCGAGAACGTCAGCAGCAGCGTCGCCGCGAGCGCGGGCAGCACGGCGGCGGCGAGCACGCGCACGCTCCAGTGCCCGCGGGCGTCGGCGCTCAGGTGGAAGGCGAGGATCAGCGCGATCGCGGCGATCATGCCCTCGGCGTTCCAGTAGGTCAGCGGGTAGTTCAGGCGGTCGGCGTAGAAGCTGCTGGCCGTCGGCCACACGTGCGGCAGCACCCGCGAGAGCAGCCCGATCAGGCACACCGCCACGAGCGTGGCGAGCACCGCGTACAGCAGGCGGTCGGCGCGCGCGCGTGTGTAGCGCAGCGAGCCGAACAGCGCGAGCGCGAGCACGTACAGCAGCGTGGTGTCGTAGCTGTCGATCGCGCGCGCGGTGGCGTGCGACCACAGCACCGAGCACAGCCCCCACGCGGCGTACAGCGCGAGCGCGCCGAGCGGCACGGCGAGCGTGCGGCTGAAGCCCTCGAACGGCCGCGCGGCGAGCGTGGTGCGCAGCACGAGCGCCTGCGCGAGCAGCACGTCGACGATGCCGGTGGCGCTGGGGAAGTAGCCGCCGGCGTTGAACGACAGGTACGCGAGCGCGGCGACGGGCAGCGCCAGCAGCGCGACCCAGCCGGCGGCTTCCAGGGGCTGGGCGCGTTCGCGCGCGGCGCTCGCGTCGAGCGCGCCCGCGCTCGCGCCCGCGCCGAGCGGCAGCGCTTCAACCGACACGGCGCGACCCGCCTGCGCGACCCCCGCGTGGGACTCCAGCCATACGAGTTCAACGCGCGCGCGGGACTCGTTTTTGCGCGTCGCACGCGTCCCGCGCGGCTGGCCGGCGGCCCGCGCGACCGGCTGCCGGCGCGCTCAGCCGCGACTCCACCCCCACGCGCGCCGCGGGCGCAGCTGCTCGAGCGCTCCGGGCGGCGGGGGCGGGATCTCACCGCCGGCGAGGATCGCGGCGGGCACGCCGGCGGTGAGCCATGCGGCGAGCGGCTGCAGGCCGGCGTGAGCGAGCTCGGCGGCGATCCCGGGCGGCCGGCCCGAGTGATCGTGGGCGTCGGAGGCGACGTTGTGGACGAGCCCGTCGCGCACGAGCGCGAGCGCGAAGCGGCGCACCTGCGCGCCGAAGCGCCCGACGAGCGAGCCGGCGGTGATCGACGTGAGCACGCCGGCGCGCACGAGCGACTCCAGCACGGCGCGGTCGCGGTGAAACGCGGGGCAGCGCTCGGGGTGGGCGAGCACGACGCGGTGCCCGCGGCGCACGACGTCGAGCACGAGCGAGTCCACGCCGGTGGCGGCGGGCGTGTAGGGCGGCTCGATCAGCAGCCACGGGCCGCCCCCGAGCGCGAGCTGTGAGAGCTGCTCGGGCTCCAGCTCGAGCGCGCTCGTGAGCGCGATCTCGGCGCCGGCGCGGACCTCGACGGCGATCGCCTCGGCGGCCAGGCGCGCGTTCAGCCGCTCGACCGCGCGCGCGATCGTGGCGGCGTCGTTGGGGTAGCGCGCGCTGACGTGCGGCGTGGCGACGAGCGTGCGCGTGCCGGCGGCGCCGGCGGCGCGCGCGAGCGCCAGCGAGCCCTCGATCGACGCGGGGCCGTCGTCGATGCCGGGCAGCACATGGCAGTGCAGGTCGATCACCTGGCGGCGAACGTTACGAGGCGCCGCCTGCGCGCGCCGGCGCGGAGCGCGGGCGGCGACGCTCACGCCGAGCTGACGCCGCGGCGATCGATCCCGTCGAAGCGCTGCCTGCGAAGGCGCCGGCGACGGTCGGCGCGCAGCACCGGCCCGGCGGAGTTGCCGATCACGCGCAGCACGAACGCTTCGCGCGTGATGCTGTAGCGCAGCAGCGGCCTGAGGATCAGCAGGCGGTGCCTTGGCATGTATCGGCGCGGCCGTGCGACTGAACGCATGTGTCTCCTATCCCCGTGTGGTCCCTACTGCCAATACGAACGGGGCGCGACCTTTCCGACGCGCGCGCGGATTTTCTTGCCAACCCTTCGGCTACTCGTGGTACTTGGCGATCAGCTTGAGCTGAGGCTCGGTCTGCGAGACGAGGTCCAGCATCTGGCCCTGGTCGTCGGAGATCTCGATAAGCCGGTGTTCGCCGCGCTCGCTAACGACGGTCCCGCTGGTTCCAGCAGGCCAATTACCGGCCGGGTACAGCAGCTCGACAACGTCGTTCTCACGGATTGCCTGCTTGACGGTTGCCATGGCTCCTCCAGGTTAGACCTTGATGTAGGCGGAGGCAGGGTCGCGGCGACGCTTTCTAACGTCTTATTGGCGTTCGTCAATAAACGCCGATAAGAGCTCAGCGCTCCTGCCCGTGGGTCGCTCGCAGGTACTGCGCGAAGCGGGGCACGGTGAAGTCGATGAAGCCGCGCCGCGGGCTCCAGATCAGCTCCTTCTCGATCAGCTCTTCGCGCACGACGGACGCTCCGCCGATGTTGGCGTAGCCGGCGGCGTGGGCGGCGTCGGCGGTCTTGTACGGGCCGTCGCCGAGGCTCGAGATGGCGATCAGGTAGCGCTGCTCGGCGTCGGTGGCGAGCTCGAACGCGGGGCCGAAGAAGCCACGGTCGAGGCTGTCGTCGACGATCTCTTCGACGATGTGCACGTGCTCGGCTGTGATCGGTGGATCGTCGATCTCGTCCCACAGCACGCGCCCGTACTCCTGCAGGAAGTAGGGATAGCCGCCGGACTGCTCGACGACCAGGTCGACGGCCGGCTTCTGCAGCTTGACGCCCTGCAGCCCGGCCGGTCCCACGAGCGCGAGCCTGGCCTCGGCGACGGACAGCTGCCCGAGCGTGTGGTAGGAGAACAGGCGCGGCGCGTAGGGCTTGGCGGCCCGCAGCAGCGTCGGCAGCGTCGGCAGCCCGGCTCCGGCGAGCGCGACCGGCAAATCGCGCTGGCTGACGCGATGCAAGGCCATGCAGATCGCGCCGAGCGAAGCGGTGTCGAGATTCTGCATCTCATCGATCAGGAACAGAGCGCCCGTTGCGCCCGCGCGCGCCACCTCGCCGATCTCGACCAGCAGGTCGGCCAGGTCCTGCTCGATGTCGCCGGTGTCGGCGCTCCCGGCTGCGGCGTCTACGTCCAGCTGCAGTCTGATGCCCGCAGGCCCTGCGAGCGAGAACGACTTGACGACCGACAGCGCAGCCTTGGCGCGGTCCTTCATCCGCTGGCGCAGGCTCATGCTGCGCAACAGGCGCAGCGCCAGGCGCGCCATGCTCGTACGAAAGTCGGCGTTGCTTCCAACCTCCTGCACGCCTGTCGAGAACCACTCGGCTTCCCCGGCGAGGATGTCGAATTCGAGCAGCAGCACCGTCTTCCCGATGCCTCTCAGGCCGGCGAAGATCATGTTGCGCTCGTGGCGCCCGTCGCTCAAGCGCTCGAGCAGCAGCGCGAAGTTCTCCAGATCAGCGTCGCGACCGGCGAGCTTCGCGGGCCGCTTGCCTGCCCCAGGGGTATACGGGTTCGTGCTCCGCTTCATCGGCTCTATCGAGAGTTATTGACGATCGCCAATATATATCGATAGAAGCCCAAACTGCTCAGCGGATCAGGATCGGCTGGCTATAGTTGGGCCCGGAGAGGAACGCCGGTGCGGCGGCTTCTACAGCGATCCGGGCGCAGCGACCCAGCGGCTCTCGAAGCCAAGCACTTTGCTGAGCGTGTCGAAATGCCCGTCGTAGTGCAGCACACCCACGTTCTGCCGCGCGGCCGTCGCGGCGATCAGCGCGTCCTGGAATGGCAGGCGATGATGAGCTGTCAGCGACAACGTGTGCAGCGCGCGGCGTGCATCACGGACGATTCCCTGCGTCAACGGCATCTGCCGCAAAGCATCCAGCTCGCCTTCAAGCTGCTCGAACTCAGCCTGGTTTCGCGCGTTGCAGAGAACCTCGAACGCGACGATCGGCGAGACAGCCAACTGGTTGTTCCGCAGAGCGGCCGTCCAATCTGCCGTTATCAGCGGATGCTTGGTGCGAATCCAGATCGACGTGTCGAACAAGTAGATCCGGCCGGCCGGCAGCGTCACGAATCGGGGCGCTTGCCCCAAGCGTCATCCTTCAGCGCCTTTTCCATCTCCGGCGTCGGTCCTGGGCCCTTCGTGGTGCGCTCGATCAGCGCCTCGATCTTTTCGCGGCGGGCCTTCGACCGGATCGGCCCGATGCCGTTCGAGGCCGAACGGCCGTTAGCCCCAGACGCGGGCTTGACGGTGGCTGTGGGCTTCTTGGTCGTGGTCATGAATCGAGGCTAGCACGAGCCGCGGGCGACGGAACGCCGGCACGATGACGCGGAGCAAACGGTGAAACTTCGTGAAGATGGCGCCGGTCATCGCCGACCGATCACAGAAGCCTTCGGCGACTTCTCGACGGCCTCCTCGATCATCGCCTCGTCGATCGTCGGTTCACCGCGCTTGCGCCTCTTCTGCCCTGCAGCACAGCGAGCTAAGCCGCCCTCCGCCCTCCGCGCTGCGCCCGGCGTCGGGGCGCGCGTGATATGACGGTCGGTGCTGTGGGGGACCGCGAGATCGACATCCCGAGGATGCTTCCCGAGCGCGGGATCGACATCGTTGTCACCCTGCTTGAGCCGCTCGAGCGCGTGACGCGGCCAAAGCTGTACGGCGCCGAGAACATACCCGCCGATGGGTCGCTGCTCGTGGGCAACCACACCCTCTACGGTCTGCTGGACCTGCCGTTCATGCTCGCGGAGCTGTGGAAGCGACGTCACCTGACCGTGCGCTCGCTCGGCGAGCGTGCGCACTACGCCATCCCCCTGTGGCGCGAGGCGCTCACGCTCGGCGGCATGGTGCGCGGCACCCGCGAGAACGTCCGAGCGCTGATGGACGAGCGTCAGACGGTGCTGGTCTTTCCCGGCGGCTCGCGCGAGGTGAACAAGCGTCGCGGCGAGAAGTACCAACTCATTTGGAAGGAGCGCATCGGCTTCGCCCGCCTGGCGATCGAGTACGGCTATCCGATCGTGCCGTTCGCGGCGGTCGGCGCGGAGGAGATGCTCGACATCGTCATCGACGAGAGCAACCCGGCCTTCGCGCGCCTCGGCGATGTCGTGAGGAAGCTCACCGGCTGGCCGATGGGGCCCCTCGTGCATGGCGTCGGACCGACCCTCCTGCCGCACGCCGAGCGCCTGTACTTCTGGTTCGGCGAGCCGATCGACACCACCCGCTTCGAGGGTCGCCAGGACGACGACGAGGCGGCCCGTGCAGTCCGCAACGAGGTCAAGCGCGCCGTCGAAGGCGGGATCGACTTCCTGCTCGCCGAGCGCGAGGCCGACCCACGACGGCCGCTGCGCAAGCGACTGCTCAGCCGCGGCACGGCGGACGATTCCTAGCGCGCGCGGATCGCGCGAAACGGCTCGACTACGGCATGAGGATGTACACCGTGAGGATGATGACGACGGGCACCGCCAACGCGAGAGCAACCCGGGAGAGCGAGCGTCGCAGCCCCACCACCTTCGGTTTGATCACCGGTCGGATCCATGGAGCGGGAACGAGCCGCAAGACCGGCCATTGCCGGCGCACCCATGTAACGACTCGCTCTTCCAGCCAACGGTCGATCGCGGCGCCCACCCCACTGCGCATCGGGCAAGGATAAGCCCGGAATCACCTCAGCCGCGGCCGTGCAAGCCGCCGCCCACGAACTGGCGCGCAAGCCCGCCCTGCCCGCGCGAGCGCCACAGCTACGAGCGGGGCAGACTACCGCTGTAGCTCCTTCACGCCGGGACGCTCACCGACACCGGCTCGACCGGGACGGCTTTGCCGGCGGTGTCGACCTCGTAGAAGCCGAAGTCGGCGTCGAGTGCGTCAGCGAGGCGACGGGCGGTCACGGTAGTGGGCTGTGTCTCCCCGCGCTCGATACGGCTGATGTCGGCCTGCTGGACACCTGACAGCGCGCTCAGCTGACGCTGGCTGATCTCGCGGCGGCGACGAAGCGCCAGCAGCTGACCGGCGACATGGAAGCGACTGTCGAGGGAGCGCAGCTGCACAACAGCCGCTGGCCCTTCGGCCTTGGCCTCCTGCTCTATGTCTTGCATCAGTCGGTCGAAATCGCTCATCGCTCGGCAGTCCTTTTCCCTGACCTCTTATGTGGAATAAGACATCAGCATATTAG
>Ga0187890_10001657_pt1 | contig 15854 bp, 19 predicted proteins | sample June2016WEW_21_1_FD_133005 | JGI IMG/M metagenome (GOLD analysis project Ga0187890, IMG submission 133005) | Peatland microbial communities from SPRUCE experiment site at the Marcell Experimental Forest, Minnesota, USA - June2016WEW_21_10 | ecosystem: Environmental > Terrestrial > Soil >... | reverse complement strand
GTGGCCTTCGTATTCGCCCTCCGCGTCGATCACCAGGCAGTCCGCGCCGTCGGCCACCGCCTCGGCGCCGAGCGCCGCCTCGCCGACCGGTTCGCTGCCGTACACGTACTGCCATGCGCACGCTTTCAGCCCATTGGCATGCAGTTCGGCGACCAGCTGCGGCGAGAACTGGCTCCAGTAGTTGGTAGAGCCGTCGGAGCTCTTGATGAACAGCGTGCTCACGCCGGCCGCGTGCGCCTGTGCGGCGATCGAAGCGATCGAGCCGCCGTCGGACTTGCTCAGGTACCAGATCCACATGCCCTGGCCTTCGAACCCGGTCCCGCCGACCGCGCTGGCGCTCGCGGGCGCGGGCGCTGGTGGCGGGTCTTTGGGTGGCGGCGGGTGCAGGGCGTGGGCGTAGACGTAGATCGGCCCGTACGAGCTCGTGTAGCGCCCGCCGCTCAGCAGAATTATGATGTGCCCCGAGTGGGCGCTCTTAGGGACGGTCACCACCAGACCGGCGCTCGGCTTGTTGGAGATCGCCCAGCGCAGGTGCGCTGCGGGCGAGACGCTGCTGACGTGGGCGCCCGGCGATTTGGGGAAGGCGACGACCATGCCGGGAGTCAGGCCGACGCCACCGAGCAGCAAGGTGCCACGGGCGGAGACCTGGTGTGGGTTGCCGCTGCAGCGGGCGGCAGGCACGCAGCTGACGCCCGTGATGCGCACGCTCGTGACGTGTTTCGAGGGGGTCTTGGCCCTGGTCGTGGAGGAGCCGCCGCTCTTGGTCGTGGTGCCGCCGGCGGCCTGCGTCCCGCCTGCGTTGGCCGCGGTGGCTGCGAGCGGGCGTGCGGCGAGCAGGCACAGCAGCACCGCAACGGCTGCCGCGGCAACGAACCTCGATCGCTTGTGGGCGCCTGTGCTCGCCAAGACCTGAAAGCTCCTTCGAGCGGAACCACCCTCCGGCCGAGTAGGGCGAGAATCCGCGCCCGACCGGCGGCCACCGACGTTATCGACTATGGCCTGCAAACCTCATAGTGGCACGGAAGTTGCGCCGGTGCAGGCGCATGAGAGGTTTCTCAGCCCCAGCGGAAGCCGACGGAGCTGGGCGCCGGCGCAAGCGGGCTGGACGGAAGGTCGGCGGGTGGATCGGGCAGGTTGAAGCCGGTTGGCGCCACGTCGTTGGGCGCGTCGGCGTGGAAGATCGAGGCCAGGTACTGGTTCTGGCCGCGCCCGACGCCCAGCTCGAACTGGCCGCCGCCATAGTTGCCGATGCCGCGCTCTGCGCAGTAGTCATAGGCGTCGAGCAGGCTGCGCACCCCGCCCAGACGTGAGGGCTTGATGTTGACCATGCGCGGCGGATACGGCAGCGCGTCGATGTCGGCGATCGAGTGGATCGGGGCATCCCAGGAGAAGCGCTCGCGGTGCGGCGCGAGCACCGCGTCGGTCTCGGGGGTGAGCGCCGGGTCCTCGATCCACGCGTCGGGGAAAGCCTCGGTGACGCGGCGGTAGAGGACCGGGTCGGCGGGCTGGTCGACGATCGAGCCGCGGTACAGGCCCTTGAAGTCGACCGAGTCGACCGCGCCCGTCTCCACGAGCTCGCCGATCAGCCGCTCGTCCCAGGAGCTGGTCGGGTCGAGCTTGAAGCGCAGCCCGGGGTAGATCTGCAGGCGCCGCCGCAGCGGCTCGAGCGTCGGCGGCTCGCCGAGGCGCAGCGAGACGACGAAGCGCACAGGCTGCGGCTCGCGCCCGAGCGCTTCGTGCAAGGTCGTGCCCGCCTGGCGCAGCGCGAGGTCGAGCGCCGCCGACTCGTACGCCCACGTGCGGTAGCGGCTCGAGACCTCGCGCTGCGGCGGCTCTCCGAACAGCTGCAGCTCGGCGAGGTGCGCGCAGAAGGAGGCCAGCGTGAAGCGCCCCGCCAGCGCCAGCGTGGGACCGGCTGCCTGCAGGATGTCGTGGTCGACCGCGTCGTAGGTGACGTCCTCGCCGAGCCCGTCCTCACCGGCGCCGCGCAGCCGGATGATGGTGCTCTTGCGCTCGAACTCGCTCGACACGGTCGCCTGCAGGGGCTCGAGCGCATAGTCCTCGATCTGCAGCTCCAGCCCGGCGAGCGTCTCCCAGGTGCTCACGCGCCGGTCTCCCGCGCCCGCTCCTTCGGTCCCCGCTTCGTCATGCGCCGGCCTCGCGTTCCAGCCGCCCGACGAGCTCGTCCAGGCGCAGCTCCTCCAGCGCGTCGCCGACCGCCGCCAGTTGGGTCGCGCAAAGCTCGATCAGCGTCTTGCCCTCGCTGACGAGCGCGAGCGTCTCGTCGAGGCTCGCCTCGCCGGAGTCCAGCCGGCGGATGATCTCCTCGACGCGCGCCGCCGCCGCCTCGTAGGTCTGCGGCTGGCCGGCCGAGGGCCCGGCTCCCTGAGCGGACGCGCCCTCGATGGGCGTGGCCTCGTACGGCGGCTCGCTCATGGCTCGAGGATCCTCGCCGGCAGCGAGCCGTCGGCGAAGCGCAGCTGCAGCTCGCCGGCCTCGCGCGCGCCCGCGGCGGTGACGATCGGCTCGCCTCCCACCGACTGCGCGAGCACGTAGCCGCGCTCGAGCGTGCGCTGCGGATCATGCCCGGCGAGCGCGAGCGCGAGCTGCGCCAGCTCACGCGGACGTCGCTCGCGGCAATCCAGCGAGAAGGACGCCGCCTTGCGCTCGAGCACCACCGCGCGTCGCTCGGTCAGGCGCCGCTCGGACTCGCCGCGCCGGCGCGAGCCCGCGCGGATCTCGCGCAGCTGTTGATGCAGGCGCGTGCGCTGGCGATCGAGATGCGCGGCGGGCGCGCGCGAGAGCGTCGCCAGCAGGCGGGCACGGGTGAGCACCGCGCGCCGGCCGTGGTCGCGCAGGCGTGCGGCGGCGGCGGGCAGGCCGGCTCGCGGCTGCATCGCCCGCCGGCCGTGGTCGCGCAGGCGCGTGGCCGCCGCCGCCTGCTCTGCGCGCGCCTTCGTGCAGTCCACGCGCACCGCCGCCTCAGCGGCATGGGTGGGGGTCGAGCAGCTGACGGCGGCGACGTCGTCGAGCAGCGTGCGGTCGGTGTGATGGCCCACAGAGGCGATCACGGGCACGCCGAGCAGCGCGACCGTGCGGCAGAGCGTCTCGTCGCAGAAGCACAGCAGGTCGGCCAGCGAGCCGCCGCCGCGCGCGACGATCACCACCTCGACGCCGGCGACCGCCACCAGCTCGCCGAGCGCGCGCACGATCGCGGGCGCCGCGTGGCGGTCCTGCACGGGAGCGAAGCCCCACACCAGGCGCCCCGCCCAGCCGCGGCGGGCGAGCGCCGCGAGCACGTCGTCGCGCGCCTTGCCGCCCTCGCCGGTGACCACGCCGATCGTGCGCGGCAGCACCGGCCGCGGCAGGCGCTTCTGAGTCTCGAGCAGCCCCTCGCCGTCGAGCTGCTTGCGCAGGCGCTCGATCCGTGCGAGCAGGTCGCCGTCGCCGGCCAGGCGCAGGTCGAGCACCGAGAAGGAGAAGCCGGGCGATGAGGTGGCGCTGCCGGGGTAGTAGTCGCAGCCGCCGGCCACCACGACCTGCATGCCCTCCGCCGGCGCGCCCGCGCGGGCGACCATCGCATCCCAGTCTGCGCGCCAGGCCGCGCACGGAATCGCGCCGCTGCCGTCGCGCAGCTCGAAGTACACGCGCGCTCGCGACGGGCGCAGGTTGACGAGCTCGCCCATCAGCTGCACGCGCGCGAACGAGCGCAGCTTCGAGCGCAGCGCGGCCGCGTACTCGCCGACCGGATACGGACCCGGCAGCGCGCTGTCGGGAATGCCCGCCGCGGGAGGCGGGGCGGGGGATGCCGACGTGGACACGCAACGCAGCATAGGCGCTAGCATCGACGGCGATGCACCGCCGCGAACTCCTGCCTGGCCTCTAACCGACCTCCGTGGCCAAGCGCAACCCCGGCCGGCGTGGACGCTCGCGCAAGCGCCGTCCCAATCCACAGAGCTCACGGGAGCCAGCGCCGCGCGTAGCGCCCGCCGCGCGCCCTTCTGTGCGCGCCGCCAGAGCCCTCGGCGAGCTGAAGGCTGTGGGCGATCGCCCACAGGCGCCGTGGCATCCGCTGCCGCTTTCGGAGCTGTTGATATTCGTCGGTGCGATCGGCACGGTGGTGGCCTGGCTGAGGGGCATCCAGAGCAACGGCGCGCTGCTCGGGGCGGGGATCGGAGCCGTTGTGATCGGCACGATCGAGGTCACGCTGCGTGAGCACCTGGGCGGGTTTCGCTCCCACACGTTGATGCTGTCGATGATCCCGGCGATCGTGTTCCACTCAGCGGTCGTGCTGGTGGTGCTGGCGGTGGCCAACCGCGCGCCGAGCTGGCTGAACATCGCGCTGCTGCCGGTCGACGTGGCGCTGGTCGTGGTCGTCTTCAAACTGCTGCGCGCGCGCTACGTGGACGCCCGTCGCGAGCGAACGTTCGCCGGCCTGCGCTAGCGGCGCTCAGGCCTGGGCCGGCGAGGAGCTGGCGAGGTTCAGCGACGGCAGCGGGCGCTCGCCCTCCGCGGCGCCCTCGCCGCGCGTCTCGCCATCGAAGCCGAGCCGCTGCAGGCGTGCGATCTCGCGCTCGCCTTCCACGCGCGCAGGATGATCGGGGGGCAGGTCGGCGATCAGGTTGGCGATGCGGTTGCGCAGCTGCAGCGCGAAGTGTGGGGTGGAGGCGCCCATCAGCTGGCGCACGTCCTCGATGCTCACCTCGTGAGCGTTCGCCTTGCGGCTCAGACGTCTGGGGTCCTCGGCTTGACTCAATTTTCGCCTCTGTGCGATCGACTTGCGAGACCGACACTATTCGACTTGCGAGACCGACTGTTCTTCGGACGTGTGCGTCTGCGGGCGAATCTCGAGCATCGAGTCGATTTCGGCCTGGATGACTGCCGAGACGGCCACTTCGTCGCCGATCAGCCAGCCGTGATTGTAGGCGCCGCGCACCGGCGGGAACTGCGGGGTGCTGTACGCGGGCTGGATGTCCGACAGGTAGCCGGCGAGCGCCGGCGGGACCTGGGAGGCGCTCGCCAGCAGCAGCAGCGGTCCGTAGTCGCCGGTCGCCGAGAGCAATGCCGAGGCGGGCGCGTCGAGCGGGCGGCCCATGTTCGCGAACACGAGCCCGTGGCCTGGTTCTTTGACCCCCCAGCCGAACGTCCCGTCGGTGAAGCGCGCGACTTCGATCGCGTTCTGCGCCGCTTCCTGGCCGGAGGCGGCGGCGCCGTCGCTCGTGATCGTCTTGACGGTGCCGAAGTTGCGCAGCTCATCCAGCGTGTGGCGGCCGACCGCGGCGGCGTCGATCACGTAGATGGACGGCCGGTGCAGGGTGGCGAGCACAGTCGCCGTCTGCGCTGGAACCCGCGCACGCGTGACGAACAGGATCGGCGCGCCGCTCTCGGCGGCGAGGCCAGCCGCGGGCATCGCCAGCGCCGGGGCGGCGTCTGCGGCGAGCACGATCACCTGGCGCGGCGCGCCGCCGCCGTCGAGCGTGACCGCCAGCCGCTCGACGCCGGCGGCGGCGACCGTCGGCACGCCCACACCCACGCGCACCGTGCGCGTCACGTAGCCGTCGGGCACAGCCGCGGCGGTGCCGATCCGAATCACCTGCGCGCCGCCCAGAGCGGGCGCGCCCAGCGGGTGCATCGCTTCGAGCGTCTGGCTGGTCACCGCGGGGAGCGTCTGGCCTTCGCTGAACAGCATCGGGGCGCCGGCCGGAGCGCTGGAGAGGACGGAGGCCGCGAGCGCGGGCAGCCAGTCGCGCTCGTTGACGAGCACGACCGCCAGCGGTCGCGTGGCGGCCGTGAGGCCGGGGTATACGGCGCGGGCCACGGCTGCCGCGTCGGACGCGACGTCGTCGCCGCCCAGGCGGGTGGTGTTGCGCGTGGCTACGCTGACCGCTCCCTGGGCGGCGACCGGCGCGAGCTTGCGCGTTGGGCCGGCGCCGGCGGGCGGTTCGGCTTCCCCCTTGCCGCAGCCGGCCAGTCCCGCGGCGGCGAGCGCCACCATGGCCAGAAGCGGTCCTCGCGCGAGGGGGCGCATGGGGCGCATGGGGCGGCACACTAGCGATCCGGCAAAAAGCGCGGCATTTGCGGGAAAACCTGCGAAAAGCTGTGCATGTCCTGCAAGTGTCCTTGCACTCTGCTAGCGTGCCCGCCCGAATGCCGAGTCCTTGACCAGGTGTCAGGGAACGGGGGACCCAAGTTGTTGGGGCGAATCCCGCGGTAGGACCGTGAGAAGCGCAGGCTCTTTCAGCGCTAGCCCGTCAGCTAACCCCGCAGGCCGACGAAAGAGGTTGTTTTTGTGCGGGTTCGTACCCTCAGCGTAATTCTTTGCAGCCTGTCGATTGCGGCAGTCGACGCAGTCGGCGCCTCCACCGCGCTGGCGGGCGGAACCGGCGGGGTCGTCGCCACGGAACCGTCGAGCACCACCACCAAGCCGGCCGCGTCGATCCACCTCGCGCCGATAACCGCCAAGACGCCCAACATCGCCTACAAGGGGCCGGTCTACGAGAAGACGGCGACCGGCGAAGTCGTCCCCTACGTCGCGCCCGCGAAAGCCAGCGTCACGACCGGCACGGCCGCCAGCAGCACCGCCAGCGGCACCGGCGGAAGCGTTGCGGCGGCGAGCGAACCGGCCGCGAGCGGTCTTGCGACGAGTATCCCCGGCGAACTGACGACCGGCGACGGCATGACCTCGGCGACGGGCCCGACACCGCGGCCGGAGTTGCTGGTCCCGGGCACCACCGCGCGCTTCATCGACGGCGTTGCTGCCGCCCCGATCGGGGCCCCGGCGGTCATACAGGAGATCATCTGGGCCGGCAACGAGCTGATCGGATTGCCGTACATCTACGGCGGCGGCCACGCCTCGTTCATCTCGCCCGGCTATGACTGCTCCGGCACGGTGTCCTTTGCTCTTCATGGCTCCAGCCTGCTGGCCACCCCGGAGGACTCCTCCGAATTCGAGGCCTGGGGGTCGCACGGGGCCGGACGCTGGGTGGCCATCTTCGCCAACCCCGGCCACGCCTACATGACCGTGGCAGGCCTGCGCCTGGACACGAGCCCTGCGGAAGACCCAGCCAACCTGGAGGGTCCGCGCTGGCGTCCGCTGCGCCAGTCCAACTCCGGCTTCACAGTTCGCCACCCGCTCGGGCTCTGACGCTCGCTCTTCGTGCTGAGCTGAGCGCTCACGGCTCCCGGTCGGCTACGCTTGACGTGTTGGCCGAGTTCAGGTCGGTCGTCTCTCAGAACAGCAACAGGAGGATCAGATGGCTGGCTTGACCGGGCGCATGTCCACCGTGGTGAAGGCGAAGGTCTCGAAACTGCTGGATCGGGCCGAAGACCCGGGCGAGACGCTGGACTACAGCTACCAGAAGCAGGTCGAACAGCTGCAGAACGTCAAGAAGGGCATCGCCGACGTGGTGACGGCGAAGAAGCGCCTGCAGATGCAGGAGAGCTCGCTGCAGCAGAGCGTCGTCAAGCTCGACACGCAGGCCCGTCAGGCGCTGTCCGGCGGTCAGGAGGATCTGGCCAGGACGGCGCTCGAACGCAAGAACGTGGCGCAGACGGAGCTGCAGGGGCTCGACACGCAGGTCGCCGAACTGGAGGAACAGCAGCAGAAGCTGACCGACTCCGAGCAGAAACTGCGCGCCAAGATCGAAGCCTTCCGCACCAAGAAGGAGGTCATCAAGGCGCAGTACTCGGCCGCGGAGGCCCAGGTGCGGATCTCTGAGGCGGCCACCGGCGTCGGCGAGCAGATGGCCGACGTGGGCCTGGCGATGCAGCGCGCGGTCGACAAGACCGAAAACATGAAAGCGCGCGCGGATGCCGTATCGGAGCTCGAAGCGGCGGGCACGTTCGACGACATCACCCAGCTCGGCGGCGGCGAAGACGACATCGACCGCCAGCTCAAGCAGCTCTCGAGCCAGCCCGCCGTCGACAGCGAGCTCGAGAAGATGAAGAGCGAACTCGGATCCGGTGCGCCGCGCGCGCCGGCCCCGCAGATCGCCGCTGCGGGCGAGGCGCCCGCGGATGGCGAGGAGGCACAGCAGCCGATCGAGAACGGTGGCCAGGCATGATCGTCCGCATCTCCGGCGAGGGCCAGTACCGGCTGGCCGACGATGACGCCGAGCGCGTGGACGGGCTGCGCCGGGAAGCGCTGGCGATCGTCGACAGCGGCAGCGACGAGGGCTTCGTGGACGCCTTCGCCGCGCTGCTCGACTACGTGCGCGCGCAGGGCACGCTGCTCGGCGACGACGAGCTCCAGGGCTCCGACGTGATCCTCCCGCCCGCCGACTTCAGCTTCGAGGAGGCCGGCCGCGAGTTCACCGGCGAGGGCCTGATCCCCGACTGACGCCGCTGCCGCGCCGTGCGTCCGGGTCGATCGCCGACCGACAGGACGCGGCGGCGCCCCGGTTCCTCAGATCGGGATTCCCCACAGCGGGAACCAGCGCTCCAGTTCCGGCTCGATCGGCAGTTCCGAGGCCATCTGCGCCTTGATCTGCAGCTCGCGCTCCGTCGAGCGCTGCTGTTGCTGATCAGGCGCTGGAACGAACGGGTACCAGTAGCCGCGCTTGTAGTTGTAGATGAAGTAGATCGGCCGTTTCTGCGCGTCGACGAACGCGAACACGGCACACAGCAGGCGCTCGCCGTAGCCGGCCGTCTCGATTGAGCTGGAGACGGCGTTGATGCCGACCGCCAGGTCTTCCACGCTGGGCGCGCCCTCGGGGTTGTGCAGCACCATCCACCGGTAGCCGTAGCTGTCGTCCTCGGTCGAGACCTTCGTGCCGCTCTCGCCGCCGGTGGCGGTCACCACTTCTTCCATTTCGCGCAGCGTGCTTTCGAACTCGCTCGTGGCCAGCGCCTGGAAGACGATCGCGGCCTTGCCGGCCGGTTCGATCTGGTGCTCGGCCTGCAGCGTGACGTAGGCGGTGGAGATCGCGAACAGGCGGTCGGGCGCGGGCCCCTTGACCTCGTGGCGGCCGGTGAGGATGTCGCGCAGGCCCACAGGTCAGACGCTGCTCTGCAGCTGGGACTCCAGCCGTTCCAGCGCCGCCAGGCGCTGCTCCAGCGGCGGGTGGTCGGCGAAGATGTTCATCAGCGACTTCTTCGTGCGCGCTGGCACGATGAAGAAGGCGCTCATTCCTTCCGCCCTGCGCAGATCCTGGCTCGGCACCCGCTCCATCGTGCCGCTGATCTTCAGCAGCGCCGAGGCCAGCGCGCTGGGGCGCCCGGTCAGCACCGCGGAGCCGCGGTCGGCCGCGAACTCGCGGTAGCGCGAGAGCGCCCGCAGCAACAGGAACGAGATCGCATACACCAGCACCGAGACGATCAGCACGAAGAACAGCCCCTCCTCCTCGTCGCGGCTGCGCCCGTAGCCGCCGCCGAAGCCGCCGCCGAAGAAGAACGTGAACTGGATGATCAGCGAGGCGAGCGTCGCAAAGAAGCTCGCCAGCGTCATCACCATCACGTCGCGGTTGATCACGTGCGTGAGCTCGTGCGCCATCACGCCTTCGAGCTCGGCCGGCGAGAGCATTTCGAGTATCCCCCGCGTGGCGCACACGCTCGTCGACTTCTTCGAACGGCCCATCGCGAAGGCGTTGGGCATCGAGGTCTCCATCACGCACACGCGCGGCTTGGGCAGGTCGGCCTGCACGCACAGCCGTTCGATGATCCCGTGCAGCTCGGGCTCCTGCGCGGGCGAGACCTCCTTCACGCCCATCGTGGCCATCGCGATCTTGTCCGAGCCGAACAGCTGCACCAGCAGCAGCACCACCGCGACCACCACGATCAAGCCGGCCGCGGCGCCCGCGGCGAACAGCGCGCCCACGAACGCCACATACACCAGCCCCAGCAGGAACATCGTCAACAGCATCCGCGCCTGCAGGCCGGTGTCCTTGCCAAAGCTCGATCGCCTCGCAGCCATGCGGCTGATTGTCGCAGAAGCGGTCACAGGTGCCCTAAAGTTCGGGCGCGAACGATGCCCGTCCTTGCGCCACGCCGCCACCGCCGGAGACCGCGCCGCTCGTGAAGCCCGAAGTCGAACTCCTGGGCATCTCGATCAAGACGTTCGGCGTGGTGTTCGCGCTCGGCTTCCTCGCGTGCGGCTGCGTCGTCGCGCGGAGGCTGCGCGAGCTCGGCAAGCCGGTCGACTGGGCCTATGAGATCACGTTCGCCGCGCTGCTCGGCGGAGTGGTGGGCGCGCGCGCCTACTACGTGATCCAGAACTACAGCCAGGTCAAGCACGACCTGCTCGGCAGCATCTTCTCCGGCTCCGGCCTGGTGTGGTACGGCGGCGCGATCGGCGGCGCGATCGGAGTGATCGCGTGGATGCGCTGGCGCCACGCGCTCGAACTGCGGATGTTCGACATGTGCGCCACCGCGCTCACGCTCGGCTACGCGATCGGCCGCATCGGCTGCCAGGTCTCAGGCGACGGCGACTACGGCATTCGCTCCAGCCTGCCGTGGGCGATGGGCTACCCGCACGGCACGCTGCCGACGCCGCCCGGCGTGCGCGTGCAGCCGACGCCGATCTATGAGACCGTCACGATGTGCCTGCTCGCATACCTGCTGTGGCAGTTGCGCGACCGCGTGCGCCCCGGCGTGGTGTTCGCGCTGTACCTCGTCGGCAGCGGGCTCGAGCGCTTCCTTGTGGAGTTCATCCGCCGCAACAAGGAGGTGCTCGCGGGGCTGACCGCGCCGCAGCTCGAGAGCCTCGCGCTGTTGGCGATCGGGGTTGTGTGGCTGTGGGCGATGGCTCGGCGGAGCGGGGTGGGGGGGCTGCGGGCCGCGGCGGCTTGAGGGGAGCAGGTGCGGATCTTCAAGGCATTTCTGGTTGCGGGAGCGCTCATAGTCCTCGGTTTGGCGGCGTACGATTCGAGCGGAACCCGATCAGTTTTCGCGGGAGCCAGGGTCTAAGACGGTGTGATCGATCACCACAGGAGGTTCGTTATGAGCACCGCACCCACTGCCGTCCGCCAGATTGGCCTGATCTGCATTCCCACGGCCGATCAGGACCGGGCGATCAAGTTCTACGAGTCCATCGGGTTCGAGAAGCGAACCGATGTCGCGATGGGCGGCGGCTACCGCTGGGTGGAGGTTTATCCGCCCGAGGGAAGCGCCGGTATCGCGCTCGCGCCTCCGGCGCCTGGCAGCGGAGAGATCGTGCCCACGCAGACGGGCATCACGCTGAACACTCAGGACATCGATGCGGCGCACGCGCAGTTCAAGTCGCTTGGCGTCGATGTTGACGCCGAGGTCTCGCGCATGGGTGACCCGGTGCCGCCGATGTTCTGGTTTCGCGACCCGACCGGCCACAGCCTGATGGTCGTAGAGCAGCCCTGAGCGCAAACGCGACAGGGGGCGTTTCGCCCATCTCTCTTGTCGGCAAACAAACCAAGGCGTGCCCCAAGGTGTGCCGACGCCGCGTCGGGCTGGGTTCAGAGCTTGTCGATGGCGCGGTGTAGGTCACGCCGGTCGATGACTCGTGCCACGAGGTAGCGCGCGTCGGCCTCGTCGACGAGTTCGCGGTAGAGCACGCGGTGCTCGCCGACGCGGAGGCGACGCCAAGGAGCATGTCCGGCTACCGGCTTGATGTCGAGATTCGCCGCGTCTGTCCCCAGAGCCTCGAATGCGTGCTGCACCCGCTTGCGGGTCTTGCGGTCCAGGTGCTTCAGGTCGCGGATAGCGCGCGGAGCGAGCTTGATGTTGCTCAGCGGGTCCGTCATCTATGACGACCTGGCTTCCTGCCCCACAGGCGCTACTGCCCAGTGTCTTGCGCGTCCAGCTCGGCGAACACGTCAGCAGCTGAGCGCGCTTCGCCATCTGCATGAGCCTGATCGGCGGCGGCCATATCCTCAGCGAAGCCCGGGACCTTCGAGAGCAGGTAGTCCTCGAGATCCTGCGCGTCGATCGGGACCAGCGCAGCAACAGGCTCGCCATGTCGTGTGACGAGAGCGGTGTGCTTGGACTCGGCGACGTCAGCGACGACGCCACTTGTGTTGCGCTGTAGCTCACGGATGCTAATAGTGCTCATCAGGCGCCCTCGACCTTTACCAGAAGATGTCCGACAAGTATATGTACACTCCGCGCCGACGTCAAGTTCCTCGCGGGCATCATGGCATGCCTATGGCATAATAGTGGCATGGCCAGGACGAGGGTTAGCACTACCGTCGACGAGGAGCTCTTGGCGAGCGCTCGTCGCGCACTTGCGCCGTTGACGGACGCTGCCGTTCTGGACCGGGCGCTCGCAGCGCTGTTGGACCGCCATCGTGCCGCTGAGATCGACGCTGCATACGCGGTCTATGATCAGCATCCGCTTGAGGAGCCCGACGCATGGGGCGATCTGGCGTCGTTCAGAGAGGCGGCCGCAGCGTCGTGAGCGGGAGCCCTCTTCCCGCGCGGGGAGAGGTGTGGTGGTGCGAGTTGCCGGATATCGACCGGCGGCCTGTCGTGGTGCTCTCCCGTGATGCAGCTATCCCGAGGCTGAAACGCACACTGGTGGCACCATGCACGACCACTCTTCGCGGCTTGGCCAGCGAGGTCGTCTTGGAGCCTGGCAACGATCCAATCCCTCGCCGGTCGTCGATCAACCTCGACTCGGTCGAGAGCGTGGCCGTCGCGGTGCTGGTGGAGCGTCTCGGACGACTCAGCGACGCGCGAATGCGAGAGGTATGTGCAGCGCTCGACGTTGCTGTCGAATGCCACGGCTGAGCAGCGGAGACGCCGCCCCCACCCACCAGAGCCCCGGCTTGTGTGCCGAGCGGTCTCGCCGAGGGAGCTGACCTGCCTAATTCGCATCGAGATCGTCGAGCCGCGCCCTGGACAGCAGCACCTTCTCGCCGCGGAACGGAACCGCCTCGGCTTCGAGCAGGCGCCGCTGACGCGCGCCCTTCGCGAGCGAGCCGTCGGCGCGAACCACCCGGTGCCACGGCGCGTCGCGCGCTTCGGTGCGGCTCAGCACGTGGCCGGCCAGACGCGGCGCGCCCGGCGAGATGTCGCCGTAGGTGCGCACGAAGCCCGGGGGAATCGCGCGCACTCGCTGCAAGATCGTCTCGGCGTTGGTGCTCGCCCGTTCCGCCATGTGCCCGGATGGTGCCACGCTCGTCGGGTGCGCTCGTTCGCGTTCGGTTGCTCGTGCCCTGACGCCGGCTTTCCCGGCCGGCAAGCGATAATCAGCGGCCATGGTCACCGGGACGAGCCTTTCCGCCGTGTTCCCCCTAGGCAGTCGTGTCAACGAGCGCGGCCGCCTGGAGGTGGGCGGCTGCGACACGATCGAGATGGCACGCGAGTTCGGCACGCCCGCGTACGTCGTCGCCGAGGACGACCTGCGCACGCGCGCGCGGGCGTTCGTGCAGGCCGGTCGCGATACCGGCCACAGCGACTTTCACGTGGTGTTCGCCTCCAAGGCGTTCCCCTGCACCGCCGTGCTGGCGCTGTTCGCGAGCGAGGGGCTGTGGTGCGATGCGGCCTCCGGGGGCGAGCTGCACCTGGCCCTGGAGGCGGGCTTTCACCCGGAGCGAATCGTGCTGCACGGAAACGCCAAGTCCGAGGCGGAGCTGCGCATGGCGCTGCGCCACCGGGTGGGGGCGATCGTGGTCGACAACTTCGACGAGATCGACCGGCTGGCGCGGCTCGTGGCCGAGGGCGAGCTCGCCGACCGCAGCGACGGCCAGCCGGTGCTCGTACGCGTGACGCCGGACGTCAGCGGAGAGACGCACGAGAAGATCTCCACCGGCCAGGCCGACTCGAAGTTCGGGTTCGCGATCGAGCGGGCCGGCGAGGCGATCGCGCGCCTGCGGGCCGTGGAGGGGCTGTCGCTGCGCGGCCTGCACGCGCACATCGGCTCGCAGCTGCTCGGCCTGGAGCCCTTCCGCCGGGAGGCGGCCGAGTTCGCGAAGCTCGGTGACTTTCCCGTGTGGGACCTCGGCGGCGGGCTGGGCGTGCAGTACACCGAGGGTCAGCCCTCGCCGCCGTCGATCGAGGAGTACGTCAGCACGATCGTGGAGTCCGCGCACGCCAACGGCATGGGCCCCGAGACGCGCCTGCTGATCGAGCCCGGCCGTGCGCTGTGCGCGAACGCCGGTGTGACGCTGTACACGGTCGAGAGCGTCAAGCAGAACGTCTCGCGCTGGGTGGCCGTCGACGGCGGCATGTCCGACAACATGCGCCCGATGCTCTACGGCGCGCCGTACGAGGCGCACGTGGCCGATCGTCTCGGAGGCGCCACGCAGTGCGTGCTCGCGGGCAAGCACTGCGAGTCCGGCGACGTGATCCTGCGCGAGGCGCTGCTCGCCGATCCGCGCCCGGGCGACGTGATCGTGACGCCCGCCACGGGCGCGTACGGCTACGCGATGGCGAACAACTACAACGGCGTGCCGCGGGCGCCGGTGGTCTTCTGCCGGGACGGTGACGCGCGCGTGGTCGTCAGGCGCGAGCGCCACGAGGATCTGACCGCGCGCGATGTCTCCTAGGGAAGCGAGCGCACGCGATGGCGGCTGATCGGCCGATGTCCTCGCCTCCGTTCACGGTCGGCCTGCTCGGACACGGCACCGTCGGCGCCGCGTTCGCCGCGCTGCTGGAGGAACGGGCAGCGGAGATCGAGCGCTTCAACGGCCGCAGACCGGTGCTCGGAGGGGTGCTGACGCGCAGTCGCGGCAACTTCGAGGAGATCCTGTCGGGCTCCGATCTGCTCGTCGAGCTGATGGGCGGGATCGAGCCCGCGCGCGAACACCTGCTGGCGGCGATGCGCGCCGGCAAGGACGTGGTCACCGCCAACAAGCAGCTGCTCTCCCAGCATGGCGAGGAGCTGTTCGAGACGGCTCGCGAACACGGTGTGCGGCTGCGCTTCGAGGCTGCGGTGGCGGGGGTGGTGCCGGTCGTGCGCGTGCTCGAGGAGTCGCTGTCGGCCACGCCCATCGAGCGCATCCACGGGATCGTCAACGGCACGACCAACTTCATCCTCACGGAGATGACCGCCGGCTCGACCTACGCCGAGGCGCTCGCCGAGGCCCAGCGCATCGGCTACGCCGAGGCCGACCCCAGCGACGACGTCAGTGGCCGCGACGCCGCCGCCAAGATGGCGATCCTCGCGCGCCTGGCGTTCGGCTCGCCCGTGCACCTCAACGACGTGCGCTACGAAGGCATCGAGCATCTGCACGCTGACGATCTCGAGTTCGCGCGCGAGCTCGGCCTGGGGCTCAAGCTGATCGGCACCGCCGAGCGCCGGCACGGCGGGCTGTCGGTGCGGGTGCACCCGGCGTTCCTCTACGCGGGGCATCCGCTCGCGGGCGTGTCGGGGCCGTTCAACGCGGTGACGCTCGAGTCCGAGGCGATCACCGAGATCACGCTGTCCGGACCGGGCGCAGGCGGTCGGCAGACCGCGAGCGCCGTGCTGGGCGACGTCGTCAGCGTGATGACCGGTGGCGCGCGACCGCCGGCTCCGCCGCTGGCGCTGCCGCTGGTCGAGGACGTCGAGAACGCCTTCTACCTGCACCTCGACGTCGCCGACCGCCCGGGCGTGCTCGCCTCGGTCACTAAGGTGCTGGGCGAGCACGATGTGTCGATCAAGTCCGTGGTGCAGCGGGGCATGGGCGAGCGCGCGCGCCTGGTGATGATCACCCATCCCGTGCTCGAGTCGGGATTGAGCGTGGCGATCGAGCGACTCGGCGAGTTCGACTTCGTGCGCTCCGCCCCCAGGACAATCCGTGTGATCGAAGAGGAGTTCGTATGAACGAGGCGAGCGTCAAGGTCCCGAGGGTGGAGGGCATACCCCCGACGGGAGCCCACGTGCCGCTGATCGAGCGCTATCTCGAGCGCCTGCCGTTCGCTGCGGGCGATCCGCTCGTCAGCCTGCAGGAGGGCTCGACGCC
>Ga0187890_10001654_pt1 | contig 15869 bp, 13 predicted proteins | sample June2016WEW_21_1_FD_133005 | JGI IMG/M metagenome (GOLD analysis project Ga0187890, IMG submission 133005) | Peatland microbial communities from SPRUCE experiment site at the Marcell Experimental Forest, Minnesota, USA - June2016WEW_21_10 | ecosystem: Environmental > Terrestrial > Soil >... | reverse complement strand
CGCCGACGCCGACGCCGACGCCGGTCCCGAGTCCGACTTCTTCGCCCGGCCGGCGGGCTTGGACCTCGAGCCGGCCGGGAGCGACGGGCCGGTCCCCCCCGGGGGCCGCTCCCCCGACGGCGCAACCCCGTCGGGGGCGGACGGAGCTGTCTCGGCGGGGAGGATGCGTACGCTTTCGATGGGGTCGTCGGGGGACCCGTCACCCCGAGCGGTGACCGGGGCAGTGTCTCTGGCCGTGTCGGCGTCGTCGGCGGGCGTGAGCACGGCACCGGCCTCGGCGCGCAGTCGGGCGAAGAGCTCCTCCACTGACTGCCTGGTGTCGGACTCCTCTCCCGAGACGGCGAGATGTCCGGACTCGCCTCCGCCGTCGGCGCCCTCACCCGACGTGAGCTCGGCGAGCTCCTCTTGGGCGGCGGCGCGTCCGGCGGCCTCGGCCGCCAGTCGGGCTTCGTCCTCGGCCCGGAAGAGCTCGTCGGTGATCTGGTCGACGGCGTTGCGGACGTCGCCGATCGTCTCGGCCAGGCGCTCACGCCCGGCACGCAGTTGCTCGATCTGACTGTGCAGCACGCGGCGGCGACGGCCCAGGTCTGCCAGCACGCGTGCTCTGAGCTCCTGGGCTTCTTGCACCATGGCGCGGCATTCGGCACGCGTCTGGGTGACAAGGGTCTCCGCCTCGAGCTTGGCCCCCTCGAGCCGCGCCGTCGCCTCGTCCTGGGCCCGCCGGCGGAGCTCGGTGGCAGCGGCGTCGGCCTCCGCCGTCCGGTCGTGCGCGCTCTGCTCGGTGTGGCGTTGGAGCTGCTCGACCTCGTCCTGGGCGTTCGCCCGCATCCGGGCCGCGTCGGTCTCCGCCTTGGCCACCAATTCGGCCGCAGCCTCGTGGGCGGAGCGGAGCACGCGCGCCGTCTCGAGCCCGAGGGCGGCGGTGAGCGTGGCCTCGTCGAGCACGGGGTTCTCCGCCCGGCGCTCGGCCTCGGCCAGGACGCGGCGCAGGTCCTGCTCACGGTCCACGCCCGCCGCCAGCTCTCGGGCCACGTGCTCGAGGAAGGACCGGACTTCAGCCGGGTCGAACCCCCGCCGGGTCGTGCCGAAGGTGTGGCGGGCGACCTCGTCGGGATGGACGCGGGAGGAAGTCGAGATCGTGACCCGCTCCTCTGGCATGGGCGAGAGCCTACGACGCGCCGTACGGGCCGGGGTACAACGCCACCCCGCCCCCGGCGCGACCCCCTAGCTCCACGGCGACTCCTGCCAGTCCGTGGGCACGCTGTGGCCCCCGGGGCCCGCCGGGGGGCCGGTGGCCGCCGAGCCGAGCTTGCCCCCGAGGTGTTCGAGGTCGGTGAGGGCCTGGCTCAGCGACTGCACGGCGAAGACCTTCAGATGGGGGCCCGCCATGGCCCGAGCCACGGAGAGCTCGGGCTCGGGGACGAAGAAGACCGTCGCACCGGCCTCGTCGACGGCCACGGTCTTCTGCTGCACACCCCCGACGTCGCCGACGGTGCCGTCGGGGCGGATGGTGCCCGTGGCGGCGACGATCTGCCCGCCGGTGAGGTCGCCGCCTCCCAGCGTGTTCAGGATCCCGAGGGTCCACGCCAGGCCCGCCGACGGCCCTCCGATGTCATCGCTGTTGATGCTCACGGGGAACGGGAAGTCGTACTGGGGTTGGGTCCCCATGGCCGCGATGGGCGCCACGGGGTCCCCGATCCCGAGAAAGGCCACCTTCTGGTGGTCCGACGTGATGGAACCGAGGCGGACCGAGACGTCGTGACCCGGTGTCGGAGCGGCGATGGTCCCCACCCGGATGGTCACGGTCTCTCCGGGTTGATGAGCACGCACCGCGTTCTGGAGGGCCAGGGGATTGGTGGTCGGCACGCCGTCGATCGAGGTGACGACGTCACCCACCTGCAGCTTGTTCCACGCCGGTGAACCCGGGTCGATGACATAGAGCGTCACGCCGACATCGCGCTCGGGAATCGAGTAGCCCAGCTGTCGGAGCGCCACCGAGGTGGCGGTCATCTGCGATTCCGCCATGTCGACGGTCCCCTGGGCGTCGAACTCGCTCTCGGGCAGGTTGGCGGTGATCTCGCCGGTGGGGACGATGGTGTTGGCCCGGTTGGGGAAGACCTGTTCCCAGTAGTACTCCAGGTAGTGCAACGACTGCACCCCGACATCGGTGAGCAGGACCTTGCCGTGGATGGGGTGGGCGCGCCCGTGGGGGACGGTGATGAGGTTGGACACCGGCTGGGCGTCGCCGGGGACGAGTTCGGTGTAGGGCGCCGAGATGAGCGACGTGGCGATCACGACCCCGGCCACCAGGATCAGCACGCCCACGAGGACCACCGGCCAACGACGACGTCGCTGGGGGGCGGGGTGCGTGGTCGGCGGTAGCGTGAATTGGGAGGTCGACATGGGGAAGGGCGTTTCGGGAGATCACCAGCCTGCCACGGTTCGGTCCTCTCACCCGGGCGCCCCTGTTCGTGATGCGGTCATCGCCGGCCACGACGGGGACCTCGAGACGGCCTCACGACTCGTCGGTGACCGGGATCCCGCCGTGCGCGCCGCCGCACTGGGGGCGCTGCAGCGCATGGGTGCGCTCGAAACCCACACCCTCGGGGCGGCGCTGAGAGACCCCGATCCCACGGTTCGTCGCCGCGGCTGTGTGGTGGCGGCCCGGCGGTTCGGGGCCGGAGAGATCTCGGGGGAGATCGTCGACGCGCTGGTGCAGGCCCTTGCCTCTGATCCCGACCCCACGGTGGTGGAGGCGGCGGCGTGGAGCCTGGGCGAGGCCGGTCCCGACGGCGGCCGCAGCGCGGTGGACGGCCTCGAGCGGGTGGTGCGAACCCATTCCGACCCGCTGTGTCGCGAAGCGGCTGTCGCCGCCCTCGGTGCCATCGGCGACCCGGTGGCCCTCGACACCGTCCTCGTGGCGCTGGCGGACAAGCCGGCGGTGCGACGCCGGGCCACCATCGCCCTCGCCGCCTTCGACGACCCACGCGTCGACGAAGCGCTGCGGCGATGCCTGGAGGACCGAGACTGGCAGGTGCGCCAAGCGGCCGAGGATCTGCTCGGGCGGCTCTGACCCGACGAGCGGCGCCTCAGGCGTCGGCGGCGACGAACAGCTGGCGGAGCTTGTCGAAGGACTCGAGGCACTGCCCGGCCCCGAGGGCCACGCATTCCAGCGGCGTGTCGACCAGATGGACCGGAACAGCGGTCTCGTTGGCGAGACGGCGCGCCATGCCGCGCAGGAGCGCGCCGCCCCCGACGAGGTGGATGCCCTGGAAGATGATGTCCTGCGCCAGCTCGGGGGGTGCCGCCCCCAGGCACTCGACGGCGGCGGTGATGATCTGGCGCACCTGGTCCTCCACCGCGCCCCGCAGCTCTCCCGGTGACAGCACCACCGTCTTGGGCATCCCCGTCATGAGCTCGCGACCTCGAACCTCGGCCTTCACCTCGCCGTTGTACGGTGCCGCCGAGCCGATGGCCAGCTTGATCTCCTCCGCGGTGCGCTCGCCGATGGCGACCCCGTGCTCACGCCGCACGTAGGTCTGGATCGCGGCGTCGATGTCGAAACCGCCGCAGCGGATCGCCTCTGATGCCACCACCCCGCCCAGGGAGATGACGGCGGTCTCCGAGGTGCCACCGCCCACGTCCACGACCATGTTGCCGATGGGCTCGTGGATGGAGAGCCCGGCCCCGATGGCCGCCGCCATGGGCTGCTCGATCAGATACGCGGCGGAGGCGCCGGCCCGGTGTGTGGCTTCCTTGACGGCTCGACGCTCCACGCTCGTGATGGCGGAGGGCACGCAGATGAGCACGCGGGGACGGTTGATGCGTGACACCCCGCACCGCTGCAACAGCAGCCGGATCATCCGTTCGGTGATGTCGAAGTCGGTGATGGCGCCTTGTCGCAGCGGTCGGACGGCCACGATGTATCCGGGGGTGCGGCCGATCATCTGCCAGGCGTCCTGGCCCATGGCCAGGACCTCCTGCGTGCGCGTATTGAGGGCGATCACCGTCGGCTCGTTGAGCACGATGCCCTTGCCCCTCGCATAGACGAGGGTGTTGGCGGTGCCGAGGTCGATGGCGAGGTCCCTAGCCACGTCGCCCCACTCGCACGGAACCATGCTACGGGGAACCACTCAGGCACGCCGAAGGCCCCGGCGGGGCCCGTCGCGACGTCCCTAGCTCGAGGCACGACAGTAACCTCGGGCACGATGGAACGTGGGGGACTCACCGGGGGGGACATTCCCGAAGATCCCGACGGCAGCGGCGACGAGGCCGGCATCCCCCAGCGGGGGTGGCTGTCACCCGAGGACCGGTTGTGGCGCCATCCGTCGGAGATTTCGGCCTCGGGACCACCCCGGCCTCTCGGCCCCGGTCTCGAGCCGGGCACGGCCGGCGCCAACCGTCGCCGGGCGTACCGGTCGTCGTTGGCCGCCGGCGTCGTGGGCATCGCCGCGGTGGCCACGACCCTGGCGGTGGTCCTCTCCCTCGTCGACTCGCAGGGGACGACCGCGGCGCCCAAGCTCGGGACGCAAGGTGGGGTCGACGCCGTCGCCGCCTCGACGACGTCTCTGACGTCGATGCCCATGGTGGGTCACGACGTGATGCGATTGGTGGCCTCGGTGCGGCCGTCCCTGGTCGGCCTCGAACCCGTCGGGGCCAACGGGCCCATCAACATGACCGGCGTCGTGCTGCCGGGCGGGGCCTTGGTCGTGACCGCCGCCTCAGCGGTGGCGGGCGCGTCGGAGCTCGACGTCATCACCGCCACCGGGAAGCGTCTGCGCGGGCAGGTGGTGGGATCGGACGCGGACTCGGGAGTGGCGGTCATCGAGACCGGGGGCGGGTTGACGCCGGCCACCTTCGCCGATGAGGACGTCCAACCGAGCGATCTGGACATCGTGGCTTGCCTGTGCGCCGAGCAGACATCGACAGCGGCGTCATCGGACGAGCCGGCCGCCGCCGCGGTGGGAATGGTCGAAGAAGTCGGCACAGAAGTATCGGTCGAGGGCGGCGTCAACCTCGTCAACGCCATCGAGGCGGAGATGCCGCTCGGGCCGACGTCGTGGGGTGGAGTCCTCCTCGACAACCACGGGCGGGTGCTGGGCATCCTCGACGGACAGATGAGCGCCGGCAACGACACCATCGGGTTGTTCGTGCCCGCCCCTCTGGCCGAAGGCGTCGCGTTGGAACTGGCCAAGAACCATCAGGTGGACCACGGCTGGCTCGGCGTGAGTTGCACCGACAGGGACGGGGGTGCCGAGGTGACGAGCATCTTCCCCGGGAGTCCGGCCTTGAAGGCAGGCCTCACCACCGGTGACGTCGTGGTGGGCGTCGACACCCACCCCGTCGACTCCGTCGCCGATCTCAAAGAGCGCCTCTACACCGTGTCTCCGGGCACCACCGTGCAGCTCGAGGTGGACCGGGGCGCCGGCCACAGCGTCGTGAGCGTGAAGCTGGCCGACACGCCCGACGGCTGAGGAGACCCCGCCGGACCGGTCGTGGCGAGCGCCGCCTACGATGCGAGGAGTGGCATTCCCCGGCCCGGGTGCGGGCGGCAACTTTCTGGAGCAGATCCTCGGAGACCTTCTCCAGCTCATGGGTGGCTCGTCATCGGGCGGCGCCCGCGTGGACCTGGCGCGCACCCTGGCCCAGGGAGTGGCGAGCGGGGGTGAGCCCGAGGGGAACGTCGACCCCGCCGATCGGATCAAGTTCGAAGCGCTGGCGCACATCGCCGAGCTCCACGTGGCCGAGCTCACCGGGCTCCCCATCACCGCCACGGGAGCGACCATCGAGATCGCCGCGGTCGCCCCCGGGGCGTGGGCGTGGCAGACCGTCGAGGACTGGCGGTTCCTGCTCGAGGCCATGGCCGAACCGTCGCCACCGTCGGAACCGGCCGGTGCCGTCGACGCCGGCGACGCGGCGGGATCGAGCGACACGGCTACGGACGCGAACCGACCGGGGGCCAAGGGGACCCTCGGGTACATCGACACCTCACGCGACGTGTCGAGCTCGGGCGACGATGACCGCGCCATGGCCTTCGGCTCCGACGAGGGTCCGGCTGACCTCCTGGCGCGCTGGATGGCGACCATGGGGCCGATGCTGGCCGCCATGCAGTTGGGATCGGCGATCGGGCACCTGGCCCGGAGCACCATGGGCGCCTACGAGCTGCCGATCCCCCGCAGCGCGCCGCGCCTTCTCGTCGTGCCCTCCAACGCCACGAAGTTCGCGGCGGATTGGAGCCTCGATCCCGACGAGGTGCGGCTCTGGGTGTTGCTGCGCGAGGTGACCGCGCACGCCGTGCTGTCGCGCCCGCATGTGGACCGGCGCATGCGCGAGCTTCTGGTGCGCGTGGTGCAGGGCATGGCCGAAGAGACCGCGGGCCTCGTCGATCAGCTTCAGGGGTTCGACCTCACCCGACCCGAGGGGTTGCAGAGCCTGCTCGGCGACCCGACCGCACTGATGAACCTCGAACCGTCGCCGGCGCGTCGGCGCGCCGCCGAGGACCTCCTGGCCGTGGTGGCGGCGATCCTCGGCTACGTGGAGCACGTCCTCGACGTGGCCGCCGTCCGGCTGCTCGGGGGACGCGGGGCGATCGCCGAAGCGTGGCGCCGGCGCCAGGTGGACCGGGAGAGCGCCGACCGTGCCGCGGAGGTGATGTTCGGCCTCGACCTCGGACCGACCCAGATCGACCGGGGCGCTGCTTTCGTGCGCGGCGTCTTCGAACGGGCCGGGGACGAGGGTCTGGCCCGGCTGTGGTCGAGCCGCCACACCCTGCCGACGCCGGCGGAGATCGACGCCCCCGGGTTGTGGCTGGAACGCATCGACCTCACCGAAGCCGACCAGTAGGGCTGGCGTCGGCCGGAAGAGCCCTCAGGCGCCGGCGGCGGCCTCGGGTGCCGGTGGCGCCTCTTCCTCGGGGATGCCGAGGTCCCACTCGAGCTCGAGGAGCTCGCGCTCGGCGTCTCGCACGACACGTTCGCGGTTGCGCCGGAATTGGGGATCGTGGGGGGGCAGGAGGGTCAGGCGGGCGAGGGTCCTGTCCCGGAAGGGGTCGATGAGAGACGCTTCGCCGTAGGTGGACTGCACCTCCCAGTGCGGTGCCACGGGCCCCAGGTACACCACCCGGACATGCCCACGCGGCGGTTGAGGCTCTTCGGTTTCCTCGATCTCCTCAGCCACCGCGCCTCCTTGTGTCGGGCCCAGACTAACTGGTGACGGATCCGGTCTCGCCCGCCGTATCCAGGGTCGCGAACGCCACCCGCACAGGCGTCTCCGGGCGTCCCCACAGGCCACCGGTCGTGCCCGCACCATGACCGGTGGCCGGCCCGGGGACGCGAAATGGTTCGAGGGTCTCCCCAGGGGTCGGCCGACAAGGCTCGCTGGTAATGTGACCGTGGCATCGGAGGGCGCCGTGGACAACGAGTGGATGGCCCAGGGCAAGTGCCGGGACCTGGACCCCGCCATGTTCTTCCCGAGCGACGGGATCGGCGTCCAGATCGCCCAGAAGATCTGCTCGGAGTGCCCGGTGAAAGCCCCCTGCCTGGCGTACGCCCTCGAGAACAAGGTGGACCACGGCGTGTGGGGCGGAACCTCCGAACGCGAGCGGCGCCGCATCCTGCGCCGCCGGCGCATCTCCAGCCTGCAGGCCAGTCGCAACTGACACCAACTCCATCGGTGACGCCCGAGGGGGACCGGGGATGACGCCGGTCGTGTCGACACCGATGCTCGAGTGTGTCGTCAACGTGAGCGAGGGCCGTGACGCCGCCGTCGTGGCCGCCATCGCCGCGGCAGGGGCAGATGCCCTGCTCGACGTGCACAGCGACCGCGACCACCACCGTTCGGTGCTGACCCTGGCCGGCCCGGGCCCGAGCCTCGAAGATGCCGTGCGGGCCGTGGCCCGGGCCACGATCGACCTCATCGACCTGCGCCGTCACGAGGGCGTCCACCCCCGCCTCGGAGCCCTCGACGTCGTACCCTTCGTGCCCCTCGGGCCCAGGGGGAGCCCGACCGGCCCCGGAGCCGACTTGACCCCCGCCCTCGAGGCTCGGGACCGCTTCGCCGCCTGGGCCGGCGAGGAGCTCGCCCTGCCCTGCTTCTGTTACGGGCCCGACCGGAGCCTGCCCGAGGTGCGTCGCCAGGCCTTCGGGGTGCTCGCCCCCGACACCGGCCCGGCCCGGCCCCACCGCAGCGCAGGGGCGTGCGCGGTCGGAGCCCGGGGGGTTCTGGTGGCCTACAACCTGTGGCTTGCCACCCCCGAGGTGGCGGTGGCCCGGGCGGTGGCCAAGGCCGTCCGGAGCCCGGCCGTGCGGTCCCTCGGACTAGCCATGGGAGGGGTGACCCAGGTGTCGTGCAACCTCGTCGACCCCTTCGTGTTCGGGCCGGCCGAGCTCTACGACGCCGTCGCAACCCTGGTCGAGAAGGCCGGCACCGAGGTGTCGCGGGCCGAACTCGTCGGCCTCGCCCCCGCCGCCCTCGTCGAGGCCGTGCCCGAGGCGCGGCGCCCTGCCCTGGACCTCGGTCCCGCCCGGACGATCGAAGCACGCCTCTCGGCGCTCAGCTCCCCTTGAAGGGGACCGAGCGTGTCGGGCCGGTCCTCAGGATGCCGAGGCGGTGGCCGCGGCGCGGCGGCTCATGGCGCGGGCGCGGCGCAGACGCCGGCGCTCGCGTTCGGAGAGTCCTCCCCAGATCCCGAACTTCTCACCGTTGGCGAGCGCGTACTCGAGACAGTCCTCGCGTACGACACAGCCCCGGCAGACCTCCTTCGCCTCACGCGTGGATGCACCACGCTCCGGGAAGAACAGATCGGGATCTACTCCCATGCAGTTGGCCCTCGACTGCCAGTCGCGGTCCTGGCGGCCGTACAACAGTGAAACTGCGTCCACCGGGTACGCCTCCCCTCACCATCTAAGTGGCATCTTTGTAATTACAGCTGTGTGAATTACAGCTGTGTCATCATCGTTGATCGCTTGTTGAGGCGCAAGGGGCAATATCGGCGGACGGTGAGCCCCGGTGTCGGTGCTCTCCACGCAGCGTGACATAGGCGCTGTCACCCAACGAAGTAACAGTGGACGCACGGTGGTGATGTCACCGCGTGACGCTGATATCGCCGAATGGCGACGCGTTATCCACAGGAGAACGGATGGTGCACGACGCGCGAGGTGACGCGCAGGAGGTTAGGCGCCGCGACGAGTGGCCGAACGGACCGTACGGCGGTGCTCCAAAAAGTCGACGAGGACATAGTCGCCCAGCGTTTCGGGCGTGGTGAAAAAGGCCCGGCCTCGGTTGAGTTTCGTCATCTGCTCCACGAAACCCTGCAACGAGCGATTGGCGTCGAGCATGAAGGTGTTGATGGTGATGTTGGCGCGCGTGCACCGGACCACCTCGGTGAGCGTCACCCGCACGGTCTCGGCCGTGGGCGGATAGCTGAACGACACCTCGTAGCTGCCGGCACCGTCGGGAACGATGTGGGCGGTCGGCTCGCCATCGGTGATCATGATGATCTGCTTGGTCCCGGCGCGGTGGGCCAGCATCCGTCGGGCCAACATGAGCCCGTGCTGCATGTTGGTGCCGTAGACGAAGTCCCACGACACCTCGGGAAGGTCTTGCGGCTTGATCTCGCGCGCCACCTCGGAGAAACCCACCAGGCCCAGGAAGTCACGGGGGAACTTGGTGGAGATCAACGTGTAGAGGGCGATGGCGACCTTCTTCGCGGCCAGGAAGTTGTCGCGCATCGGCATCGACAACGAGAGGTCGACCATGAGGACCGTCGACGCTTGGGTCATGTGCTCGGTACGCGAGATCTCGAAGTCGTCGGGCTCGAGGTGCACCGGCGTGCCCGCACCCGAGCGCGTCACCGCGTTGTGCATGGTGCGTTGGATGTCGAGGGTGAAGGGGTCGCCGAACTCGTAGGGCTTGGTCTGGCCTTCGGGCTCGTGGCCGGTGCCCACGTAGGTGTTGCGGTGGCCGCCCAGGCGGTCCTTGGCGAGCTTCGAGAAGAGATCGGTCAGCGCCTGCTGTCCGATGCGCCTGATGCCGAGGGCGGTGAGTTCGTATCGTCCCTCGCGTTGCTCGATGAGGCCGGCCTCCTCGAGCTGCTTGGCCAGACGGGCCAGGGCGTCGAGGGAACGGGCCCCGTCCTCGCCGAGGTACTTCGCCACCTCGTCCAGGTCGACCTCGGCCAGCGCCCCGGGGGACGTCGCCGAGCGCAGGAACTGCTCGAGCTGGTCCATCTCGCCCAGTCGCCGGGCCGAGGCCGCCGCGTCGGCGAGGCCCATGGGATCGGATCCGCTGAACTGGTAGCGCCGGCCCCACCCCGCCCCGGGCACGGCCTGGCGCAGGTTCTCGGCCAGCCGGTCCATCTGCCAGCGGAGGTCCATGTCCTCGAACAACGACGCCGCCAGCGCCTGGAGCTGGGCGCGCTGCTCGGGGGACATGGAGTCGAGAGCCGCTTGGACCGCCGCCATCTGCGCCGCGAACTGCTCGAGGAGCTCGTCGAGGGTCTGGGGGTTCCCGGGGAAGAAGTCCCCGAAGGACTCCATGAAGGACTCGAAGGTGGGGTCGAGGTCCTGGCCCTGCTGGCGTTGTTCGATCATCCGGTTGAGGGCGTCGAGCATCTGCCGGACCCGCTCGAGCTGTTCGGGGTCGGGGTTGGTCATCGCCTCGGACATCTGGTCGAAGAAGCTCTTGGCGATCTCCTGGCGGAGCTTCTCGAGCAACTGCTCGAAGTGCTCACGGGCCTCAGAGGAGACGAAGTCGTAGTTCTGGAGCCCGCGCACCCGGCCGGCCAGGTCGGGGGGCAGCAGGTCGAGCTCGACGCTGCGCTCGGCGACGACGTCGTTTGTGACCTCCTGGCGACGCTCGTCGCCGGACTCCCGGGCATCGTCGGACAGGGCCTGCAACCCGGCCCGCTCCTCGGCCACCACGTCGTCGAGCTCCTGGGCGATCTCCTGGAAGGCCCCGCCGAGCTCGCCGCTGTCGAGCTCCTCCTGACGCCGTTGGCGCAGCCGCTCCATCAGCTCGCGCAGCCCCTGGACCTGCTCGCCGTCGGGGCGGCGGAAGCCCGAGGTGAGCAGTCGGCGCAGCGCCGCGTCGGGATCGCCGTGGTAGAGCAGGTCGTCGGCGAGCTCCGAGAAGAGCGCGTCGATCTCGTCCTCGAACCCGGTCTGGGTGCCGTCCCAGCGCCGGTAGTCCCAACGGCGGGTCACGTCGGGCCCGCCCCCGGGCCCCCCGGACGGGTGGCGGTGACCGGGGTCATCCCCGGCCCCGGTAGGTGGCCTTGGCCCCGGCCGCCTCCTTGTTGAGGCGCTTGGTGAGGTGGAGCCCCTCGAGGATGAACTCCGCCGCCGAGGCCACCGCCCCGGGGGTCTCCTCGCCCGCCAGGGACAGCACCGGCCCCTCGAGCGGGGGGACCTGGGTCAGGATCTCGGCGTAGGCCGAGGCCGGCAGGTCGTCGCCGGCGTGGACCACCTGGGCCTCGTCGAAGGCGTTCACGATCGGGCCCAGCTGCTCGGTGGGGCACCGGCGGCGGAACACCGTGAGCACCGAGGCCGACAGGAGCCCCTGGAGGATCCGCTCTTCGCGGCCCTCCTCGAGCGCCTCGATCTCGATCTTGCCCTGGGTCGAGGCGATGAGGGAGCTGAGGTCGCTGATGCGGGGCACGGCGTCGGGCTCTCCGAGGCGCAGCGATCGGCGCACGGCGTTGGCCGCCAGGGTCTCGTAGTTCGAGATGCTGAGGCGCACCGAGACGCCCGAACGCTGGTTCACATGGGGGCTCTGGCGGGCCAGCTGGGACAGCTCGGCCACGATCTCGGCCATGAAGTCGGGGACCTCGACCCGGGGCCCGCCTTCGGCGCTCATGGGAGGCCGCGCCTCTTGGTGGACGATGGCGAGCTCGGTGTCGGTGTCCTCGGGGTAGTGGGTGCGGATCTGGGCGCCGAAACGGTCCTTGAGGGGCGTGATGATCCGGCCCCGGTTGGTGTAGTCCTCGGGGTTCGCCGTCGCCACCAGGACGACGTCGAGGGGGAGCCGGACCGTGAAGCCCCGGATCTGGACGTCGCGCTCCTCGAGGACGTTCAACAGGCCCACCTGGATCCGCTCGGCGAGGTCGGGGAGCTCGTTGATGGCGAAGATCCCCCGGTTCGACCTCGGCACCAGGCCGTAGTGCAGGGTCAGCTCGTCGGAGAGGTACCGGCCCTCGGCGATCTTGATGGGGTCGACCTCGCCGATGAGATCGGCGATCGAGGTGTCGGGCGTGGCCAGCTTCTCCGAGAAGCGGAGATCCCGGTGCACCCACGCCAACGGGGTGGCGTCACCGAGCTCGGCCACGAGGTCGCGGGCCTGGCGGGAGACCGGGAAGTAGGGGTCGTCGCGGATCTCGGACCCCGCCACCACCGGCAGCCACTCGTCGAGGAGCGAGGTGAGCGACCGGACGATGCGGGTCTTGGCCTGGCCGCGCTCGCCCAGGAGGATGATGTCGTGGCCGGCCAGGAGGGCGTTCTCGAGCTGGGGCAGCACCGTGTCGTCGAACCCGAGGACGCCGTCCACCAGGGGCAGGCCCTTGGCGATCCGGGCCGCGGCGTTGCGCCGCAGCTCCTCGTGGACCGGGGTCGACTCCCACCCTGCTGCCCGGAGCTCTCCGAGCGTGGAGGGAAGGTCGGAAGGGGGATCGGGAGGGAGGGTCGCGCTCATGAGGCGAGCCTAGGCCTGTCCGCCGGGGCCTTCGGCAGCGGCCCTCGGGCGCCAGCCTCTCCGAAGAGCCCTGCATTCTGGTGCGAAGCGTCTCCGAAGTGGAAAGATGTCCAGCCGTCAGAGCCTGCTGCGTTGTGTCAGGGGTGGCCGCGCGCGCCCGTCAGGTCCGAAGGTCGGCGAGGGGAAGCCGGCCCATGGGAAGGAGGAGGACGAGCGCGTGAGCACGACACTCCAGGATCTCAAGCCCGTGCCGGTCGAGCTGGGCGGGGTTCGGGGCGGCCCCGACGTCCGGACGCTGCGCCGCGACGGCTGGTGGCGCAGCCCGGCGGCCACCGTGGCGTTCCTGACCGTCGTCGTCGTCTACGCCACCTGGGCGGTGTTCCAGAACTCCCACTTCTTCGTGGGGGCCGCCGCGCACCGCGACCTCATCTCGCCGCTGTACTCCCCGTGCATCACCGCCAACTGCGGCAGCGTCACGGGGGGCTGGACCATCTCGTGGTGGAGGGTCTCGCCCGGTCTCCTGGCACTCACCATTCCCGGCGGGTTCCGGGCCACCTGTTACTACTACCGCAAGGCCTACTACCGGGGCTTCTGGCAATCGCCTCCGGGCTGTGCGGTGTCCGACGGCCACCGCCGCTACACCGGCGAGACGCGGTTCCCGCTCATCCTCCAGAACCTGCACCGCTACTTCTTCGTGCTGGCCCTGATCTTCAACGTGATCCTGACCATCGACGCCGTCATGGCCTTCCGCCTCCCCGGCGAAGGCGGGATCGGTGTGAGCGTGGGCACCCTGGTCCTCGTGGCCAACGCCAGCCTGCTGTGGCTCTACTCGGCGTCGTGCCACGCCTGTCGCCATCTGTGTGGCGGACAGGTCAACGAGTTCTCCAAGCACCCCATCCGGTACCGGTTGTGGAAGCTCACCACCCCCCTCAACGCCCGCCACATGCAGATCGCCTGGGCCAGCCTGGCCATGGTGGCGTTCGCCGACCTCTACGTCCGCCTGGTGGCGAGCGGCGTGTTCTCCGACCCGAAGATCTTCTGAGCCACCGCCATGGCTGACCTCACCACTGCCGACCACGAGAGCCACGACTACGACGTCGTCGTCATCGGCGCCGGCGGGGCGGGCCTGCGGGCCGCCATCGAAGCCCGCGAGCTCGGTCAGCGCACCGCCCTGGTGTGCAAGTCCTTGCTCGGCAAAGCCCACACCGTCATGGCCGAAGGTGGCGCCGCCGCGGCTATGGGGAACGTGTGGCCCGAGGACAACTGGAAGGTGCACTTCCGCGACACCATGCGTGGCGGCAAGATGCTCAACAACTGGCGGATGGCCCAGCTCCACGCCCAGGAGGCACCGGACCGCATCTACGAGCTCGAACGGTGGGGGGCCCTGTTCGACCGGACCAAGGACGGTCGCATCCTCCAGCGGGACTTCGGGGGGCACCGCTACGCGCGCCTCGCCCATGTCGGCGACCGCACCGGCCTGGAACTGATCAGGACGCTCCAGCAGCGCGCCATCGCGCTCGACATCGACGTGTTCATGGAGTGCAAGATCCTTCGGCTGCTCAAAGACGGCGACGGCACGGTGAGCACCGCCGTGGGCTACTGGCGCCCCACCGGCGACATCGTGTCCTTCACGGCCAAGGCCTTCGTGCTCGCCACCGGCAGCATCGGCAAGTCGTGGCTCTACACCTCCAACTCCTGGGAGTCGACGGGCGACGGGCACGCCATGGCGGCGTGGGCCGGGGCCGACATGATCGACATGGAGGCGGTGCAGTTCCACCCCACGGGGATGGTGTGGCCCCTGTCGGTGCGGGGCATCCTCGTGACCGAGGGCGTGCGCGGCGACGGCGGGGTCCTGCGCAACAGCGACGGCAAGCGGTTCATGTTCGACTACATCCCCCCCATGTTCGCGGCCGAGACCGCCGACACCGAGGAGGAGGGGGACCGCTGGTACGAGGACCACATCAACAACCGCCGGCCGCCCGAGCTGCTGCCGCGCGACGAGGTGGCCCGGTCGATCAACTCCGAAGTGAAGGCGGGCCGGGGCACGCCGCACGGCGGGGTGTACCTCGACATCGCCACCCGCCGCAGCGCCGATGAGATCCGCCGGCGCCTGCCCTCGATGTACCACCAGTTCAAAGAGCTCGCCGGCGTCGACATCACGGCCCAGTCCATGGAGGTGGGCCCGACCTGTCACTACATGATGGGGGGCGTGCGCGTCGACGCCGAGACCGAGCAGACCACGGTGCCCGGCCTCTTCGCCGCCGGCGAGGTGGCCGGGGGGATGCACGGGGCCAACCGACTCGGGGGGAACTCGTTGTCGGACCTCCTCGTGTTCGGACGCCGGGCCGGCATGGCCGCGGCGGAGTTCGCCCAGGGCCGGACCCGGTCCTCGCCCGCCGACGCCGCCGAGGTCGCCGCGGTGGTGGCCCAGGCCGAGGCGCCCCTCGGGCGCGAGGACGGCGAGAGCCCCTATGACCTCCACCACGCCCTGCAACTGATGATGCAGGAGCTGGTGGGCATCATCCGCACCGAGTCCGAGCTGACCAAGGCGCTCGACGAGCTCGACACGCTGAGCGAGCGGGCCCAGCAGATGTCGGTCAAAGGCGGGCGCGCCTACAACCCGGGATGGAACCTCGCCACCGACCTCCCCGCCATGCTCACCACGTCGCGGTTGGTGACCAAGGGCGCCCTCGAACGGCGCGAGAGCCGGGGTGGGCACACCCGGGAGGACTACCCCAAACCCGATCCCGAGCTCGGCAAGGTGAACCTGGTGCAGCGCATCGACGCCAGCGGGCAGTACACGCTCCAGCCCGAGCCGTTGCTCGAGATGCCGGCAGAGCTCAAGGAACTCTTCGAGGAGGAGCCGCACTGATGGCCGACGTGACCATGCGGGTGTGGCGGGGCGACGACCAGGGGGGCCAGTTCACCGAGTACGTCATGCCCGCCGTGGAGGGTGAGGTCGTCCTCGACGTGATCCACCGCATCCAGTCCGGCCCCGCCCCCGACCTCGCCTGCCGGTGGAACTGCAAGGCGGGCAAGTGCGGATCGTGCTCGGCCGAGATCAACGGCCTGCCCAAGCTCATGTGCATGACCCGCATGGACGTGCTGCCCGAGGGTGAGCCCGTGGTGGTGGCGCCCATGCGCACCTTCCCCATCATCCGTGACCTGGTGACCGACGTCAGCTT
>Ga0187890_10001652_pt1 | contig 15886 bp, 10 predicted proteins | sample June2016WEW_21_1_FD_133005 | JGI IMG/M metagenome (GOLD analysis project Ga0187890, IMG submission 133005) | Peatland microbial communities from SPRUCE experiment site at the Marcell Experimental Forest, Minnesota, USA - June2016WEW_21_10 | ecosystem: Environmental > Terrestrial > Soil >... | reverse complement strand
TTGGTGCCGTTGGCGGCAGTGGTAAAGTGGATGGTGCCGATGGTCTGCGGAGCCAGTGTCGCCGTGCCCGCAGGCAGCGTGGTGCAGCCGCCGCCGGCGAAGGTGACCGTCGGGGCTACCGTACCAGTATAGCCCGAACCAAAGTTCGTAATGACAACGCCGGTCACAATACCGCCCGAAACAGTCGTTACTCCTACGGCGGTCGTTCCGCCGGCGGTGGCCGGTGCGCCGAACGTTACCGTCGGCGAGGAGGTGCAGCCCGCTCCATTAGCGGTGAGCGTGACCCCGGCTATGCCGTTATAACCTACGGTGTAGTTGGTCTGCGCTGCGTTCATTGCCGAAAGGTCCGTGCAGGTGCCGGTCCCACTTCCTGAACAGCATGGGGCCGGCTGTCCGGCGCTTGCGCAGATCGCGTTGGTGGCGCACCCACCCCCGGCAGGCATGAGAAGAACTGTCGGGTTGGTAGCGCCGGCAGGCACTGGAGACGCGCCCATAGAGAAGTTGGCCCCGCCCGCGAGCATCTGGATATGGTCGAATTGCGCGTAACCGCCGGTACTGTTGAGAATGTGGTCCGGGTTCTGCACGTGCACGTTGCCCGGATAAGGCGTCGGGTTGGCCGCAGAGCTGAACGGCTGGTTATAAATCGTATGTCCCGCAACAGGCTTTGGCTGCGACATCCCGAAGACCTGCGGCAGCGCCGTGTTGAGCCGAGCGGTCGCGTAAGTTGTCGGAGTGCCCAGGTTGGTTGCGCTCCAGGTCGTCGCCGGGTTCGCAACGGTCGGGTCTACCACTACCTGCATGATCGTGCGGGTATTGGGACCCCAGCCCGGTGCAGTCGGTGGCGCACCGCCCTGGTTGTTGCCCGTACTGGGCAACACGTCTGTACCGGTATAATCAACAGAGTCAGTGTACAGGTCGGTTCGAGGATCGATGGTCGGCGTGGGCGCTGGGTTGTCGTTATACATAATCAGCACCGAGCCTTTGGGGACCGTGCCGAAGTCCACGACCACGTCCGCCCGCTCCGCCGGGGCCATCATGAGAGCATGGCCGGTGGTGTCCAGCAAGGTGACATCCCTTCGATTATAGTCGAAGTTGATAGGCTGATCGGGAATAATCGCCGGATAAGGCAGGAAGCCGCCCTCGTTTCCGATCTGCACCCAGGCAGGGCCGACGCCCGCAGGATCGGGTAGGCCGCCGTCCCTTCCGTCAGTGGGCCAGGTCGAAGGCATGCAGGGCGTGCCGGTCCCGCTCAGACTGATCCCGGGCAAGCCGGTCCCGTTCTCCGGGGCGCCTGCTGTTTTGAAATAGGCCAACTCGGTGGACCCGGGTGCGCTACAGGTGCCGGCGAGCGCTCCCGTACAGCATGTTAACGGAACTCCTGCCGCTGTGCAGGAAGTATTTGCATCAGTGATGTAAGGGGCCGCGACGGCCATGTTGCCGCCGCCCAGGTTCGTACCGGCGGGACATGGTGCAACCGGCGGGTTTATCGTCGGCACCATCTTCACTTCCGTACACGCGGACGTTGGAATGACATCCCCTACCAAGGGCGCGTTCGGGTCGATGGAAGAAACCGTCGCATGAATGACGCCGCTCGAGTCGGCCCTGCATATATTGCCGTACCGGTCGGACGCATAGTACCACTGGAGGTTGACCACGCGCTCGTTGGGCACGCTAAGTATCCGGAACCGTATCGCTGCGGGCGGCAGCGTTATGGTCGGAAACGGCGCCCCGTTTACCACCATGGTGTCCATGTAAGCCTCGGGCACGATGGTGGGGCTCGGCAGGTTCAAGTATATGGGGGATAGGGGCGGAGACATGAATGGACCGAAGTCCCACCTGCCCCAGCAGGTTGTGCCGTTAACACCTGTCGTGCTGTAGAGACTCTCGTTTGGGATGTACTCGTTTGGGTACCACAACCACCCTTCGCCGTTGGCCCAAATTGCGCCCCCTGTGGTATTAACGGGATTAACGGGATGAGCGGGATAGGGAATGGGAACGACCGATTTCCACGAAGGGTCCAGGTTGGAGGTCAGGTCGGCCGCCCGGTACGCGGTTGTCACCGGGCTGATGGAAGCCGACGGAGTACCCACTAGAGTGATGGGCGGTGGGAATGACGCCGCCGAAGGTCCGTAAGCATTGCCCATGTTTACGAAGGTCTTGTCCTGAATGACCAGAGGGATGCCGTAACGGTATACCCCGCCCGCGGTTGGGCCTGTTACCGCGGCGCCGCCTTGATCAATAGCCTTTCCGTTCACCACCTGGTTCGGCAGGATACCCGAGTCGATCAGGGCTTCCTCGTATTGGTCTACCAGCAGGTAAGGAGCGGCCATGCCCGCGAAGACGTTCAACCGGGTGATGCCCATGGCGTGGTCGTGATAGAACATCAGCCGGGCGCTCTGCTGGTTCGTATAGTACAAGGCCGCCATGCCGTCGGTCGCAGTGTTCGGGACGCAGGCCGACGTGGGTGAGGCCTTACATGCGGCCGTAATCATGTCGGGAGCGTTCTGGAAGCTTACGCCCTTGCTAATCAGGGCCGTCTGTCCGGCGGGAGTGAACCATTGAAAGGGCGTCCCGTCGCTGATCCACGGGGTGTAGCCGCCGTGCAGGTGAATCGTAGTGCGGTTGTTGGCGTACAACTCGGTCGCGAAGCCTGTTCCGCTGGGCTCCGCGCCCGCCCCCATCAGGGTGACGTCCGTGGGCAGAAACCAGTTGCTCATATACGTCGGGTTTCCGCCTAGCGGCGCCGGGTCTGGAGGGGGGACCTGAGCGGGCAGAATCGGAAGCTTATTGGTGCCCTTTATACGCACCGGGGCGCCGTTTGTATAGGGACCGAAAGTTCCAATACCGGTTAGCGTTACCGGGGTCGTAAATGCCGCGCCCGCGGGCTTGGTCGGGTCGTAAGAACGGGCTATGATGGCCGGCCCCAGGTATTGATTGACGCCCGCGACGGTTGTGTCGGTCGTATTGGTTTGCGCATAACCGCGGAGTAAGGTCGGAGGCATACCCGAGTGAAGGACTTGAGTATACTCGTTTTCGGTCAATTCGTAGTAATCGTCGGCACTGTTATTGAATGCTGTTGCGTAAACTGTTTTGTCAGGAGTGGCCACCGGGATATAAGCCCCGGTGCTCATCCCGGTATTGCTCGGCGTGGTGCTCTTGTTGGCGATGCCCAGCCCCGGCAGCGTGTCCGTGAACTTCTGGATGGGCGGGCTGTAAGCATAATTGGGCGGACCGTAGTTCACATACTGGTTGAACCCGATAGCCGGAGAGGGAATGTTCATTGTGGGAGGGTAACTAAACGGTGGACCGACAGCCTGAGGGGCTACTCGCCGACCTGAACTCGAGTGAGGGGCCTCTCCGGTGCCGCCCTGCGGCGTCGCCTGCACCATCACTTCCGCCCCTGGCGTAAAGTTTTGCAGCCAGTTGGGGTCGGCCTGCGAACGGGCTTTGATCGCATTCCCTATTTGCTCGGGGGACGGCTTCCTTCTTTCGGCCGAGGTCTGACCTACACTCAGGGCCAGGGCGACAATCGCCAGCGCCATCATCATAAAGATTGGGGGTCCCTTAAGTTTCATCTCTTTTATCTCCTCTAAGCTTTGTGTGCTATTTGCGGCTGCGCCTTCGGACGCGCTAAAACCCCGTCCGCGCTGCAAGCCACGCTCCACCTCTGTCAAAAATTCACCCAAACGCCGGTATAATGCCCGCCTTCCTTTTTCTGAAATTTAAGAATTCGACTCAAAAGAGCAGATTGCCGCGCCGGGCTACCGCCGGGTGCCCGGTCAAACGCTCCTTCAATCGCCTCTTCATAAATCTGTCACCTGCTTTTGTTCCGGATAAGTTTTCCCTGTCCTGGAATTAAGGGTTTCCTGCCAAGAAAGTCTGACTATCCAAACATAAGAGAAGATGGGGAGAAAAATTTTCAGGTCCCCTGCGGAGTCGCCTTTTAAATATCCTGTAATGCTTTAGCAGGAAGCCGGAGTCAGATACCCGGCTGCTGCTTTGCGGCTTCCAAACTCCCATGTCCTTTGTCAGCTCTCCGTTAATCCGCCCTCCGTTCATTGGTCTCCCTCAAAGGTTTCGGCGGCCTGATCCGAGTCCGAATTTATTACGGGCGCATACACATTTTGCTGAACGTTGCCCTGGGAAGCAGGGTAGCCGGGAACACTGCCGGCAGGGAGAGGCGCCGATCCCACCTGTACCGGAGCTGCTTGCTGCGGGTCGGCCGGATTGTAACCGGGCTGAGGCTGAACACCTGGAGGCGGATTGGCCCCTGCTTCCTGCTGCGCAACTCCGGGTGCAGCCGGCGGCGGCTGAGCAGGAGCGGGAGCAGGGGCGACCGATGCTGGACTAACCACTTTATTTTCGGTAAAAAGACCAACTGTAAATGTTTGACCATCCTTTTCGAGCGAGATGCTTTTGGGGTCGATTTTCGACACGCGGTAATCACTGACCGTCTCGCCCTCGCGAACCGTAACAAAAGGAGAAGGAGGCTGGCCTTTCTTGGCAGGCGCGCCACCCTGCTGGTTCTTCATCCGCAATATCGCCCTTTTTGTATTGCTCACGATTACTACCCCATCCAGTTGGAGGTTCCCGATCGCCATCCCGGATTTGGCAGGGTTTTGAGGTGGCGCCTCGCACTCGGGAGAAGGGGGCTTTCTGTCCGAAGCAAACAGGTTCTTTGCAACCATCAGCGGGGCGGCCGCGCAAATAGAGTTAAACACAGCGCCCCACTCCAGAAGCAGAAAAACAAGAAGAATTCTTTTCAAATGACTCCTTTGCAAAGGCATCGAGCACCAGTTGTGTGAGGAGGCTGGACAGGTATGTTCTTCCCTGGCGAATTGTATCGATGGCCGTGACCAGGTCCTGAAAGACATTTCTCTTTCCTTCCCTGCCTTTGAGTACTTTGACTGAGTGCGCTCGCAGATGTGTTAAACACGATCCCGCGATGCGAGCAAGCTTTCGGCCTCAAGCAAAAATTCATCCAAACTCCGGTTTCATGCGAACCCTCCTTTTCTATGGAGTTTAAGGATTTGACGTTAAAGAGGAGATTGCCGCGCCGGCGCACTCGCCGGGTCCGCAATGAGATATCAGGCGGTCTCCTCTTTCAACCTGCACACGAAAACGCGCGGGAATTGGGAATGTGCTTGAAGCTTCCCCGCAGGTGATTTTTGATCCACATTTTTATTGCGGGTCAAAATTTTTAGGACTGTCGTCAAACCAATGCTTCAAGTGTTTCTACTTCATATTGTGAACGTCAAGTTTTGTTAATAAACGAAGATTACAAACGTAGTTTGGCAAATATTAAGAAATAGCAATCCGTAAACGCAATAGGGTACAACACCCATTCTTCATATAGGTTATTATGCGCTGCTAAACCATGCGGTTATAAACAAATGGGCTATCTTCAAATTTTTATAAACAAAATGACTACTCGAACGTGCAGGCAAAGGGGATGAAAATTTTCAGGGTGCCTCTTGACCATACCATAAAAGATGTAAATACAATTCCTTATACAATATGTGATAAATCTTCCTGGATGATAAAGTGTCGTGTCTGTAGTCACGTCGACACCTGCTATGCGCGTATTGTTTGACCGCGAGAGCGCAGAAAGCGTGCAAAATAAAACTCAAATAATAATGATTTTCTTGCCTTTCAACATCCCGGCATGCTCTCCGATTTCCGAACGGAAACTGCAGAATGAAAAGTGGAGCGAAAGGGCTTTGCCCCGAAGGAGCTGCATATAATAGCCCACGATCCCTACGCTCCGCGATGCGCCACCCTGGGTAGGTGGGCAATGTTTGATGATTTAAGGATTTAAGAATTAGGGGATTCAGGGATTCGGGTTGCAAACAAGGACATTCTCGGCCCCTCAGTGCAAGAATTCCTCAATTCAACAGCATTGAGAGGGTAACCGGCGTATCCCCGTCATCACGCTACTCTACGGGGGGTAAGGGTTTTTATCGGCTTGCTCCTGTGAGAACAACCCGGGTATCAGTCATACGAAGGGCTGGGAGCAGAGTTGGAGATTTCAACTCATCCCCTTTGGATCGTTTCAATTGCCGCATGCAGTTCCCCGCGTGCGTGTTCTATTGAAAAGCAGCCGTCAACGCATCGAGGAAGAGCGTGGGAGACATGCGGTCTTGACTTGTGGACGGCAAGAATTTTGATTTTGGGAAAGAGGTGTTTAATTTGTGTTATTGTTTTAATCCCACGCTTTTTGAGAAGGTCAATATCGACAATAACAAGGTCGGCCACGGAATTCTTCAACAATTCCAGCAGTTCGAGAGCGCTGCACGCTTCTCCCGCTACCTCCGCTCCCGCGACTTCTGCGACGATATTTCTGAGCAACGCGCGAATTAAGCCTTGATGATACGCAATTGCAATCTTGCAGGGCGGCATAATCTATCCATCCTCCAAACCGGGGGTTATGAAAGCTGCCCGTGTGGGGAAGGTTCGGCTCGCGATTGTTAGGCAGTGATATTGTTAGGTAATCCGCGCTAGGGGTTGAAAGCTCCGGCGGCATAGACCTGTCATCCACGTATGTGATGTTCAGTTAATAACGACCGATAATGAAACGCAATAGGGCGAAACACTGATTCTTGAGGTAGGTCGAATGGTTTTGCTATACGGAACAGCTATAAACAAATCAGCTATATACCGGTTTATTGCAAACAAAATGATTAACAGCCCGTTGCGGGCATGCAGAAAACAACAGTGATGCGAGACCGTTTCCGGTGAAGTCCAATCAAGGCAAAGTGACATAACCTTTCTTAATGGCATATCTCGTCAACTCGGCATTCGTTTTGAGCAATAACTTCTTTTTGATGTGTCCGAGGTGAATGCGGACCGTGGAGTGGCTGATAAGCAACAGCCCGGCTATCTCCTTGTTCGGCTTCCCTTCGGCGAGATGTCTCAGGACTTCTATTTCCCTGCCGGACAAGGGTTCGGAATCTCTGGGCCTGGTCCATGACTTCTTTGAAAAGGCATCGAGCACCTGTTGTGTGACGAGGCTTGACAGGTATGTTCTCCCCTGGCGAATGGTATCGATGGCCGTGACCAGGTCCTGAAAGACATTTTCTTTAAGCAGGTAGCCGTCGCCCCCGGCATCCAGCGCGTGGGTAAGGTAATCCGTTGACTTGTGCATGGTCAGCAATAAAATCTTGATTTCGGGATGAGTCTGCTTGATTTTCCGGGCCGCTTCGAGGCCGGAAAGGCGGGGCATTTCAATATCCAGAGTAATAAGATGAGGTCTTATGGTCTCTATGGCTTTCAACAGCTCCTCGCCGTCGCCAACCTCTCCCACTATTTCAAGTCCTGGGAAATCCCCGAGGCATTTCCTGATCATTTCCCGGAACATTGTGTGGTCTTCTGCCAGCAAAATGCGATAAGTGGGCGGCATTTATTTTCCCCTGTCGAAGAAAGAGAATACCAGCAGCAGGCGCGGAGGGATTACCCAGAGTTTCATATTGTCGGTCATTAGCAATGCCCATTTTGATAAGGAACGGAAGCAGTCCAAGCAAATGTGGCCAAAATTTTCGTAGCGGCGGCCTCAGGATAAAAGCGCTCTCCCATTATTTCACTGATGACACCCTAATGTTTTGTTGAAGCAGGTAGCGTTGGTCTTGTAAGTAAAATTTTCCTTTACCCTTTTTCCATTGATTACGATAGTGGCGGACGGAGGCGTAGCCTTAGGCGCTGGCGCAGGGTGCGTGAACGTGAACGTGGGCGTAACTTTATAAGTGCCATTGACCAGGGGACTGAATATGTAGCCGGATGCGTCCGGGGTATAAGTCCCACTTGCCTTTCCGCTCAAGTTCATCATCAGATTTGTTGTCACAGGCGCGCCATTGAACTTCACCATGCCTGAAATCGTAACGGGTCCGCCCGTAAAGCTCTCTGTCAGGTCGCTCCCGTTTACGCGCACTGACGTGCTTTTCGGCGCAAACGCGTAGCCTGTCAGGCCCGGCGTAACGGTATAATTGCCCGGAACCAGGTCGGGGAATGCATAATTGCCGGAAGTGTCGGTGGTGGTTGGAAGGGTCCAGTGGGGTTGACTCAGTGTCACTGTCACGCCCGGCACAGGAACTGGGCCGGTTGATGTATTCTCAGTCACGGCGCCTGATATCATGGACAGCGGGACACTGGGAAGCGAGAAAATCGTACCCCCGCCGTGGGCGCCTCCAGCACTGGTCATCCCGTAAAGAGTCGTCCCCAGGAGGGTAAGCGACCCGTAAGGGGAAGCCCCACCGTTTGTACCCCCTGCAAAGCTGTGCAGGATGGTTAAGGTCTTCGTCTTCGTGTCGAACTTGAAAATCGTGCCCCACACGGTGTCCCCTCCTGAGGTGGTCATTCCGTAAAGAGTTGCCCCCGAGAGGGTGAAGGAGCCGAAAGGAGAATACCCATCGATTGAACCGGGGTCGAAGTGGTGCAGAATTGCGAAAGGTGGAGCCGTAGCAGATACTGAACCATCGATCTGTGCATGGGCGAGGCCCCCCGGTATCCCAATCATACAGATGAGGATAACAGCCAGGCTCCCAACGGCAAACATTGATAACAACCGAGCTGTTCTCATGGCGCCCTCATATAGGAAGGAACGAGCAGACTAGGTCATCAGGCGGCTCGTAAAGGTTGGATCCCGGGTAGTCTGCCATGCCGGAAATTGGCATGTGCCAACATCATAATGTGTCAACCTGACCACCAACGAATCTCGATGGGCATTTGGGGTTCGTCTACCGCCCTAAAAACCTCTCATGACACCTTGTAGGCTCATAGACCCTCCCCACATACGAATCAGAAACACAAGAGAAAGGTCAACGGGTCCAGTTTTAGCAATTTCAGGGCACGCGACTGGCGGCAGTCGTTTATAGCCCTCAAATCCTATCTCTCCACGTTGGAGGGTGTTCAAGCGAAAACTCCACGTCGCGGAGCGTCGAGATTGGGAAAAGCCGACACAACATGCACATACCACTTTCTGGCATGATAGACAACCCTGGCTCCAACCTTTACAAACCGCCGGACGATAGAGTCTATGGATCGCTTGAGGCTCTCGCCCCGGAATGCGGCATCCCGAATCATGTGGAGCAGATTGTAAGCAAGATATCCGACGGTAAGCCCGGCTTGGTCGGCTGCAAACCGATGGCGGCTCGTCTTATCCCATCTCAGGGTGTTCCTCCACTCTTTTATGGTTCATCCGGCAAACGACTACCAGCAGGTCGAGGAAGGACAGTATCTGTCTACTGTTAATTTACGTATTAAATCAGATAGTTGTGATGGATACAGCATAAATTTCAGGCTATAAATCTTACGCTGACTCATGCATAATCCAGGTCAAAGTGACGCGGTGACGCGGTGACGCGGCGGCCGGGACTGGGGAGACGCCGATTGCTCTGTGCCCCTATAGCCGAGTTACCCAGTCTCCCCTTCTCCTTTTCTATTCCCCTGTGTCCTTATCCGAATTACTGCCCAATGGTCACAGTGACAGTTATCTTTTTCTGATCGCGCTCAACGAGGACCTTGTGGTCGGGACCACCCTGGGCCAGCGCTTGCTGAACTTGCTCCACGCTTTTTACCGGCGAGCCGTTGACTGAGAGTATAATGTCTCCTTTGCGCAAGTGGACCGCGGCTGCAGGGGTGTCCGGCAAAATTGCGAGAATTTCGACTCCCAGGCCCGAAGCCGCAGGCTGGATTATAACGCCAAGGCGGGGCCGGCGGAACTGTTCGGATTTGTCTGTTATGACGACGTAGTCCGCCAGGTTCGGGTCGAGTGCACTGAATGGAAAATCTATTGGGACCGGCGCTACGGTGCTGTACTTGTGCGGCTTTCGCATGAAGGTAAGATATGGGACACCGAGGCGGCCGCTTATATGGCCTTCACCGATAGCGACCACAATTTTGCATTTCGCATCCATCTTCTCCAGATGGACGGCAAGGGTTTGAGCCATTGTCTCCTCCCAGGCGAGTTGGGCCTCGAAAAAGGATTCGAAATCCTTGATCCCATCCTTTTCATGCACCGTGAACTCTTTGCGGATACGGTCCCGGTTAGCGGGGTCGTCGAGATGGAATTCGCGGGCCACCTGGGAGCGTTCGTCGGGCGTGAGTGAACCGAGGCCGTTATGGGCTATCTTTTTCACCACCTTATTTGGGGCGTTCAGGCCGATAACGGGCATGCGCTTCTCTTTCTGCCAGTCGATAAGGTCCCGATAGAGAGAATACGGAAATCCCCAGACCTCCTCCCATCCGACCTCTTTAAGAAAGTTCTCCTGGGACATTTCTCCACGGATATAACGGTCCAGAACCGGTTGCGCCGTTGCCGGAAACATCTCCATTGCCAGCTCAACGCATCGTCCCCCCTGAGAGAGTTTCTGAAGGACCGCGAGCTGAATCTTGTGGTCTTCTGCGCTCGTGTGCGTTTCCCCAACGTAAACGACGGATACATTGGAAAGCTTGCCTGTAAGCTCGTCCATGCTGATCACATTGCCTGTGGCAGTCTCGACCACGGCGCCGACATGAAACTCCACCGCACCGGGCGGCGCAGAGGGCGGGTGAAGCAATCCACCAGCCATAGAGCAGGCAGCCATCAGTAGCAGCGCAGCGCAGACGGGGCATAGCGCGGCTATGGAGCCGTGAGCGAGATTTGTCCGTTGGTGGAGTTGGGTGCATAAGTGCCATAGAGCTTGAGCCATAATCGGTCCTTGAAATTTACAAGTTCGTTTCTTTCGTTCGGGTTTGTACGCCGGGCTTCCGCAATTCACTCTGGACAATAAAGCTTCTGGAGAATAAAATCACCTGGAATTCGAAGTGATGCGATAAACCGTATAGAAAGCGGGAGCGGCAGCGATTGCGTTTTTGAGCCGCTGTTTTTCGACCGTGTTGCGGCTTCACGGTTCAAAAAGGAGATGGTGAAGCAATCATAATATCGAAGGTGGCATGCAGCGCAAGAAATGGATGGAAAAAGGCATGATGGTTTTCAAGAGGATCCCCTTTCAACTTGGCACGGAGATCTTGCTCCGCTCGTCATCCCGCCCCTCGCACAAGACAAAAAGCAGAATAATCGGGGTGCTCGAAAAAGAATTTATAATGATCGAGGACCCTGTGTTTGCGATAAGCGACAATATCACCGCAATTGTTGAAGATGATTTCCTGGTGGCCTATTTATATGACGGATACTTATTTACGTTCAGAAGCCGATTTAACAAGAAACTTATAAGAAATATCGTCTGTATCGATTATCCCGAAAAGTTCGAAGTGGAGCAATTGAGAACGGAGTCGAGAGTAAGGGTAAACCTTGAGGCAGTATTGTACATGAACGAGCTGAAGATTTCAGGGCTTGTCAAAGATATCAGTGAGACAGGCTGTTCGTTTGAATTGTCAAAAATCATTTCATTATTTAAAGGTATTGGCTTTATCGCAACGTTCACGCTTCCGAACGATCAATTGATAAGAGATCTGCAATGCATGATAACAGCCGTGAAATATAACCAGATCCACAGGAAGACGGAGATTGGCGTCAGATTTTCGGGGCCGGCTGAAGAGGTCACCAAAATACGGGAACTCGTTCACTTCTGCATGCGCTTTAAGGTTTAGAGAGAGGAGCCATGAAACCGATAGAAGATCTCAAGGCTGAGCATGAGGGAATTCTTCTGATGCTTGATATACTTGAAAAAATGTCGGAGAGGATCGCGGCTGGTAAAAGCGTCCCAACCGATCATCTGAAGCAGGTTTTGAATTTTTTGCAGGGTTTTGCCGACAAGTGTCATCACGGCAAAGAGGAGAGGCTCCTTTTTGCGGCAATGGAGGAGGCGGGGGTCCCCAAAGAGGGTGGACCGCTCGCAGTGATGCTCTCAGAGCACGGCAGGGGCCGGCAATTCACAGGAGAGATGAAGAGTCTTTTGGACTCTTACGAGAAAGGAGAATCGGGTGCTCTGTTGGTGCTCACAACCCCGGCGCTCCAGTATGTGAACCTGCTCAGGAGCCATATATGGAAAGAGAACAACGTACTGTTCCCGATGGCCGAAAAGGCGGTTCCTTCCGATAAGCTGAAATTGATCGGGGAGCAATTCGACCGCTTCGAAAAGGAAGAGATAGGGCAGGGGACCCATGAAGCCTTTCACGAGGTGATCGACAAGCTTTCGAAGACCTACCTTTAGCGCTGCCTGTTAGCTGCTTGATGCTCCATTCTCCGGACTTCCGGTATAACCGGTTCAAGGGGACCGTTTTTTCCATTACGCTGACAAACTTGTCGTGAAGGCCATGGGTCGAAAAGATTTCCAGCATCTCCCGTGAGCGTTCGTGGCTGATCATTCTCCCGGTTGCCAACCTGAAGTAGAATCGGCAGACCTGTGTCACAGTTGCAGCATGGGACAGCCCTTTGACCGGTTCAGGGATTCGCTCCCCTCCCCGGCCATAGCGGGCTCCCACCCAGATTCCTCCACCTTTTTCCGGCCAATTCTTCCTGAAGGTGCTTGTCCCATTGTCGTTCCATCGGGCGCCATTCCCCGCTCGATGCACTCAAAGGAAGCTCAGGCAGAGCTGCGTTACCTCTGCGGCTGCACGTAAATTGCCAAATCAGGACGGAAATCAGAACTGCGATGCAAATTTTCATTCCGTGTCGTTCTTCTCTCTAATTGAGTGGTCTTGGACTTGATACGCGCAATGGCCGTCATTTCCTGGTTGCAAACAGCAGGTTGGCCGTGTCCACCTGGAAGTGATAGCCTATTCCGAAGGGCAGGGGCTTGATGTCCCTGCCGGTCTTGTATATCTTGGCAAGATCCGCCTGGTAGTCATATTTGAAAGTCGATATGGGCCCGCTGTAAGTGCCGTAAAATTGCAAAGCCCAGACTGAAGGGTCAAAGTACCTGAACGGAATTCCCGAATCTTCCTGCAGAACATAGCGGCTTTGATCGAGAACGAACTGCCTCGCGATCGAGGCCTGTTTATCGAACATCACATAAGCCGCCGATTTCATAAAGGTGATAAGCGGCCCAAAGTTCTGCAAAAAAGCAATAAAATGGCTGTTCCGCCGGAAGGTGGAATTATAAAGATTGAGCCGAAAGTAGTAAAGTGTCTGGGGCTTATTCACCGGTGAGCCTGGGCTTTCAAAGAGAATCCGTACACCTGGAATGGCGCCTGTCGGACCGAGCTTGCCACTCTCAAAGCCAGGGACTTTCTGAATCGTTCCGTCCGGCTCCATGAACCAATACTCGACATCGAGGATACGGGCCTTTTCCCTCGCCATGGAGAATAGAAGAAAAGGGAGAACACCATTGAGTTCTTTGCTTTCCATGCTTGTGTGCATGTGTGCACTGATGAAATAGTCGATGTTCAGAAGATCATGGAGCGACTTCCGAATCTCCGCAAAAAAAGAATCGAAATCCTTCGGGCCCATGGCCTGGAAATCAGGGATCTCCCCTATGGGTTCCAACGCCATCAGGATATAGGTCCCTGCGCCGGGGAAAAGGGTGTAAGGGTTGACAAAATCCGGCCCGCTGAATGGATAAAATACGGTGAACCCGGAAGACACTGATTTGGCCAGCTCCCTGGCGGCCCACTCCCTTATTGGCGCCAACTGCATCTTGTCGTATTTCTCCCAGTTGTGGTCGAAGGACTTGGCGAATTCGGTCCAAACCGGTCTGCTTTCAAAAGGTTCCAGGATGCTCTGCGGAGTGCGAATGCCCGCAATAAGCGCGGCGTATTGTGCGTAAGAGGCCTGGCGCCTTAGAAGCTCCTTATCCGGTGGTGTATTTCCACCGGTCTCGGACCCCGGCCAGGAAATAGTGTATGAAGAAAAAAGAAAGCCGGAAAGAATAAGAAGAATCAGGTTTTGCGAAAAGAAATTGCTTTTTGGGATTCTCATTTGAAAACTTCCCTCTAAGAGGTGATATTTGCGGATCTTGCCAGCAGACTGTACAACAGCAGCGCTGATCCCACAGTCAAAAGACCAACCGCAGAAGGGAAAGGCCTTTGGATCAGGAGGTAGCAAAGCATCCAGCCGTTCAACACCAGGTAAAATGCAGGCGTTACGGGATAGCCCCACATTTTGAAAGGCCTTTTGATGCCGGGCTTCTTCACACGCAACACAAATACGCCCAATACGGTTAGGAAGGCGAACAGGGTCAGGGTAAAGCCCACATAAGTCAATATCGCATCGAAAGTCGCAGTGACCGCGAGAAGTATAGCGACAGACGACTGGAGGAGAAGGGCATAGACAGGTGAACCCCTTCTGTTCTTTTTGGCAAAAAGTCTTAAAGCGCCTATATCCTCGCCCATTGCCTGGGTCACCCGGGGTCCCGCCATGATCATGGAACTGAGAGTGGAAACAAGAGCCAAACAGATCAACAGGGTAACGATCCTGGCGCCGCTCAATCCAAATACGGCCTTAGCGGACAGGTATGCGACGTCGATTCTGCCGGTGAGTTGCTGCACCGGCACGGTATAAAGAAAGATGAAGTTGAGCAGAACGTAGCATATCGACACGATGAGAGTCCCCACAAGGAGGGAGACAGGAAGGTTTCGCTCAGGCTTTTGCACTTCACCGGCAACGTAAGCCGATGCGTTCCAGCCGGAGTAGGCATAGGATACATACACGAGAGCAACGGCAAATGCAGGGCTGAAGATCGTTTCAACCTCGTTTCCTTCCCACAGGACAACCTGTTGCGGATGCGGGGTGAAAAAACCTGCGGCAATGAACGTGACAATGAGCAGAATTTTGCTTACGGTGAAAACATTCTGAAATTGGCAGCCGAACCTTACATCCGCCAGATGAATCATGGTGAGGACGGCGATTACGGAAACGCCCGCCGCCGTCTTATCGATCCCCGGGAAAACTGCCTGCATGTAGTGGCCCAGCGCGATAGCCGCAAGTGCGATTGGAGCGCCGAAGCCCGCCACGATGGAAGCGCATCCCGAAAGAAAGCCGGCGGCCGGGTGATAAATGTTGCTCAGATAGGGGTACTCCCCTCCGGACCTCGGCATAATGGCGCCCAATTCTCCGTATGCAAGCGCTCCGCAGAAAGCGCTCATGCCCCCCACGATCCACAACAACAGTACGGAAGGAATAGAATGAACGCTGGTCAGTTGAAGACCCAGTGTCGTGAAGACACCAGTCCCGATCATGTTGGCAATAACCAGGAGTGTGGCGGAAAAAAGGGTGACAGGCTTCCTCTGATACTTTGTATCATACATGGTTAGACTAACCGGTTCAATGTTTCCCATTTAAGGCATTTACGTCTGCGCCTTTCTCAATGAGCAATGCCGCAACCTCGGTCATGCCACGAGAAGCGGCCCAATGCAACGGCGTCTTTTGGTTCACGTCCCTGGCATTTACATCTGCGCCTTCCTGAATGAGCAATGCCGCAACCTCGGTGTTGCCCGCAAAAACCGCCCAATGCAACGGCGTTTTTTGGTTCACGCCCCTGGCATTTACGTTTGCGCCTTTCTGAATGAGCAATGCCGCAACCTCGGTGTTGCCCGCAAAAGCGGCATGATGCAACGGCGTCCATTGGTCCTCGTTCCCGGCATTTACTTTTGCACCTTTCTGAATGAGCAATGCCGCAATCTCGGTCATGCCACGAGAAGCGGCATAATGCAACGGCGTCTCTTGGGAATTGTCCCTGGCATTTACTTTTGCGCCTTTCTCAATGAGCAATGCGGCGACCTCGGTCTTGCCCCAATAAGCGGCATGATGCAAAGGCGTCTCCTGGTCCAAGTCTGCGGCATTTACTTTTGCGCCTTTCCGAATGAGCAATGCCGCAACCTCGGTGTTGCCCCGATAAGCGGCATGATGCAACGGCGTCTCCCGGCACTCATTCCTGGCATTTACGTTCGCGCCCCGTTCCAGGAGTTGGCGGACTGCAGCAATATCTCCTGCCTTAGCAGCGTCAAGCAGGTC
>Ga0187890_10001651_pt1 | contig 15898 bp, 9 predicted proteins | sample June2016WEW_21_1_FD_133005 | JGI IMG/M metagenome (GOLD analysis project Ga0187890, IMG submission 133005) | Peatland microbial communities from SPRUCE experiment site at the Marcell Experimental Forest, Minnesota, USA - June2016WEW_21_10 | ecosystem: Environmental > Terrestrial > Soil >... | reverse complement strand
GCCGCTATTTTGTGCCTGTTGGCGAATTTGGGGTCCGCTGGGGCTCGGGCTCAGTCCCCCGGCAGCAGCCCCAGCCAGAATCAGAGTTCGTCTTCGCAGCCCGTCCAGCGGGAGAAGGCGCCGTCGCTGGTCGATCCGGCCGGGCCGACCGTTTCGCTGATCAGTTCTGAGCCGGTCTTCCTGATGGCCGCGGCACTGAATGCCTGCGGCTATGACGATGGCCTTGACGAGAGCGAGCCGGTGCGGAGACGGGTTCGCGACGAGATTGACCAGGCGTTGAGGAAGAGCGAGGACGCCCGCGGGAAGCGAGACAAAGTCTGCCTCTTCATCGCCCAGCACCGCGTGACGGGCACGGAGCGGGATATTTCGCAGTACATCTCCCTTTCGCTTTACATGACGCCTCCGCCGGAGATGGAGATTTCGGACGACCTGACGGAGATGCCGCCCGACTCGACGCAGGTGGCGGAGATTGTGCCGCTGCTCAAGGATTTTGTGGCGGCCGTGGATCTGCACGGGATCTGGCTGGCGGTCCACCGCATTTACGACCAAGAGGCCGACCAGCTCCACGATCCGCTGTCGAGGATGATCGTAGGGACCAATCTCTATCTCAAGATGCCGGCCTCGACCTACGAAGGGCGGCGGTTTCTGGTAGTGATCGAGCCGCTGCTCTCGCCCCGTGCGGTGAACGCCCGCATCTATGGGACCGACTACATAGTGGTGGTTTCTCCGTTGAATGGACAGATCCGCATGGGCGACGTGCGCCACACCTACCTGCATTACCTGATCGAGCCGCTGCTCTTCTCGCGTTCCAGCGCCATTGACCGCACGGTGCCGGTTCTCAAGGAGATACGGGAGGCGCCGCTGGAGTTTCGCTACCGCTCCGACACGGTGGCTTTGACCATCGAATGCCTGATCAAGGCCATCGAGGCGCGGACCATGGACACCGGCATTCCGGAGTACAGGATTCCGCCGGATGCGGACCGGGAGGAGATGCCGCGCTATGAGCATGAACGGCAGGTCTACCAGCAGAAGGTGGATGCCGTCCGCTGGGCCACCGTGCGCCACGATATGAGCCAGGGATTCGTGCTGACGCAATACTTTTACGAGCAACTGATGCAATTCGAGAAGGACCCGGCCAGCCTGAAAGACACCATCGGCGAGATGGTTTACAGCATGGATGTGGTTCAGCAGGTGCATCGCGCCCGCGATATTGAGTTTGACACGGAGGCGGATGCGGAGGTGCTGGGGCGCAGCAAGCCGACCAAGTTGACCGGGCTGGATTTGGCCGAGGCGCGGCTGGCCGACGGGGATGTGGCCACGGCCAGCGCCCTGGCGCGCCAGGCGCTCGCGGTGCGCGCCGATACCCTGGAGTCGGCGGCCGAAGGCGCGCGCGCCAACTTCATCCTGGCCCGGGCGGCCATCGTGACCGGCCATCCCGAGGATGCGATCGACGGCTTCCAGAAGACGCTGGCCACCAGCAAGGAGCCGCGTCTGCTGGCCTGGTCGCACATTTATCTGGGCCGGATGCTGGACCTGGACTGCAAGCGCGACCAGGCGGTTGCCGAGTACGCTGCGGCGCTGGCGGCGCGCGACGGGCAGCAGGATACGCGGTTGGCCGCCGAGCGCGGCGTGAAGACAGCCTATGCCGTCAAGGGCCATAGTTGCGACGAGGATGCGGATGACGACGCTCCCGGCGACAGCGCGGGCAAGCCGGCCGAAGCCAATCCGGGCGCTGCGAAGCCTGCGGGCGGCGCCGCGGGGCAGACTGGGACGCAGAAGCCGCAGTGATCGGGCGCATGCGCCTTCAGGTTCCAGTGGGAAGTTTAGCAAGTCAGGAGAAATCAGACTGATCGAGGGGCGAGTGGAAGCAGTTCTGGCCGATCTGGAAGCGGCGCTCGGGCATGGCTTTGCCAGGCCGGAGTTGTTGGTGCGCGCTCTGACCCATCGCTCGCTGGCGAACGAACTGGCGGCCAACGGGCATGCGCTCGAAAGCGGACACGAAGCGTCCGCGGGCACGGCGGACAATGAACGTCTGGAGTTTCTGGGCGACGCGGTCCTGGGGCTGGTGGTGGCCGAGGCGCTGTTTGCTTCGCATCCGGAGTGGCACGAGGGCGAACTGACCCGCGTACGCGCCCAGTTGGTGAGCCGGCAGCACATGGCGGAGGTGGCCGCGGCGATCGGCTTGGGAGCCCACCTGCGCGTCAGCCGGGGCGAGGATCGCGGCGGCCTCAGGCGGAGGAGCACCGTGCTCTCCAATAGCATGGAGGCGGTGATGGCCGCGCTCTTCCTGGACGGCGGCCTGGAGCCGGTGCGATCCTTTGCCCGCCGCTGGGTGATGGGCGAGGCAGCCGACCAGTTGGCCGAAGAGTTGCGCTCCGGGGCCGCGCTGGGGAACTATAAATCGGCGCTCCAGGAACAACTTCAGGGGGAGCGGGCCGGATCGCCGGTCTATCGCCTCAAGAGTGAAAGCGGACCCGGCCACAGGAAGCGCTTTCTGGTCGAGGTCCGTCTCAAGACGGAAGAGGGAGAGCCGGGCAAGCCGCTGGCTCGCGGCATGGGGAGCACCAAGAAGCAGGCGGAGCAGGATGCGGCGCGGCGGGCGTTGGGCCGTCTGGCAGCCGCCGCGGCCAAGACCGGCAGCCCCGCGGCCGGCCCGGAAGAAGGAGAGCAGGCCCAGCCATGAGCACCCCTGGACTACCTGGACCGGAGTCTGGCTCATCCTCCAGCTCATCCGAGCGGCCGCTCGCGCAACTGCGTCATCATCTGCCCACCGTGCCTGAGGCATTCGCCACGCTGATGTCGCTGGTGGTGGTGGCGCTGTTTCTGAACTCCTTTGTGCTCCAGCCTTACCTCATCCCCTCGGAGAGCATGGAGCGCACCCTGCTGGTGGGAGATTTTCTGCTGGTGAACAAGCAGATTTATGCGCCCGCCGGCAGACTGAGCCGGTGGCTGCTGCCCTATCGCGAGGTGGCGCGCGGAGATATCGTCGTCTTCCACCACCCGCAACCCCCGTTTCTGATCAAGCGTGTGGTAGGGGTTCCCGGCGACCGGCTGCGCATCGAGGATGGGAGGGTAGTGGTGAACGGCTTGCCACTGGAGGAACCCTACGCGGTTTTCGAGCCTGCGGCCCTCGATCCCTTCCGCGACGACTTTCCAGCCAAGGTGTACACCGATCCCACGGTCGATCCAGTGTGGTGGAAGCAGATGCAAAGCCTTACTCGAGACGGGGAGCTGGTGGTTCCCGAGGGTGAGTATTTTGTGCTCGGCGACAACCGCAACCACAGCACGGACTCTCGCTTCTGGGGCTTTGTGCCCCGCGCCGACATTGTGGCCCGGCCCCTGGTCATCTACTTCTCGGTTGCCCGCCCCTCCACCACGGATGTGCAACCGGCCGCGGATGATAGACTCGGACACAACAGGCAGTTCTCGGCGATGCTGACGGGATTTGCGCGCTGGAAGCGCATCTTCCATGTGGTTCACTAGAAGATAGTTGTCAGTGAACAGTAGTCAGTGGTCAGTAAGGCCCTGAATCGCTGACCACTGACCACTGACCACTGGCAAAGAGCGACAGGATGACGAAGAAGAAAACCCCGGCCCCCCAGATGCCGTCCGAGACCCAGCCCGTTCCTGCTCCAGCTGAAGAAAGGGTGGAAGAGACGCCTTACGAGGCCTTCGCCAGCATCTGTTCGGTGCTGGTCGTGGGCCTGTTCATACTCACCTTTTTGGGGCAGAACTACGTCATTCCTTCGGGATCGATGGAGAAGACCCTGCTGGTCGGCGATCACCTGCTGGTGGACCGCATCACGCTGGCTCCCCCGGCCAGGTGGATGCCGCTGGTTCGCTATCGCGAGCCCAGGCGCGGCGATATCGTCGTCTTTATCAAGCCTGTCACGGACGATGTGGACGGAAAACCCGAGTACCTTACTCTGGTAAAGCGGCTGGTGGGCGTGCCCGGCGACCATATCCGTTTGCGCAACGGGATCGTCATCTTGAATGGCGTGGCCCAGGACCCGCCGAAGGAGGGAACAGCCCCTCCTTCCTACGACCAGGAGTTTCTTGACGAGTTTCCCTCTGTGCCGCCCGATCCCGAACCTGGCAATCTGATCCCCGAGTCCTGGGCGGTCGACTTTCCCAGCCACATCGAAGATGGGGATCTGGTGGTACCGCCGGGAAAGTACTTCATGATGGGCGATAACCGGCACAACAGCGCCGATTCGCGCTTCTGGGGTTTTGTGCCCAGGGAGAACATCGTGGGCCGGCCGCTGTTCAACTACTGGTCGTTCAAGAGCTCCGAAGAGCAGTTGGAACAGACTGGGATCGGCAATAACCTGGCCTGGATGGGCCATGTGGCGCTGCACTTCTTCAGCGACACGCGCTGGAAGCGGACGATGCACGTGGTGCGCTGAACCGAGGTTCACAGTCGTCAGTTGTCAGTTTTCAGTTGAATCACAGGGCGGCTGACAACTGATAACTGACAACTGACCACTAAAACCATGACCAAGGACGCGCAAGGCCGGCAACGAAAGCGCGGGCGGCTGTGGCTGGCCCTGGCGCTGCTGGCGGTCGCCCTGGCGGCGTTGATCGTGCCGCCGTGGATCAGCGTAAATAGTTACAAGAGCCGCATCACGCGCCTGATGGCCGCATCGTTGGGCAGACCGGTGCGGCTCTCCTCCGAAGAGTTGCGCCTGTTGCCGCGACCGGCCTTCGTGCTCACCGACCTGACCGTCGACGAAGATCCGGCCTATGGCGTCGAGCCGGTCTTGCACGCCAACGCGGTCACCGCGTACATCCGGCTGCTCTCTTTGTGGCGGGGGCGGCTGGAGATCGGCACGATCAGCGTGGACGAGGCCAGCCTGAACCTGGTGCGCACCGGGGATGGCCGCTGGAATCTGGATTCGCTCTTCCGCACCGCGGCGCGCACCAGGACCGGGGCGGACGGCGCCGGGCTAGGCGCTCAGCGAAAGACGCCGCTGCCTTACCTGGAAGCCACCAACTCCCGCATCAACATCAAGAGCGGCGCGGAGAAGCTGCCCTTTTCGCTGGTTTCGGCCGACCTCTCCTTCTGGCAGGAGGAGCCCGGCGACTGGCGGCTGCGGCTGCGCGGCCAGCCGGCCCGCACCGACCTGAGCCTGGACCTGGCCGACACCGGCGCGATGCGGCTGGAGGCGCGGGTGCGACGGGCGGCGGAACTGCGGCAGATGCCGGTGCATCTCGACCTGGAGTGGCGGGACGCGCAACTGGGCCAGCTCACGCGGCTGGTGATCGGCTCCGACCCCGGCTGGCGTGGCGACATGACCGGCGAATTGCATCTGGACGGTACCGCCGATGCCGCCCAAATCAAGACCCGGCTGCGCGCTACGGGCGTTCACCGCGCCGAGTTTGCCCCCGCCGCGCCCATGGACTTCGACGCCAACTGCGGCTTCGTTTACCACTTCTCCGAGCGCGCACTCGATAATCTGGTCTGCGACTCTCCGCTCGGCGATGGCCGCATTCACCTGACCGGGGATTTACCGGCCCAGGGCGAGCCGCCCAACTTCTCCGTCGAGCTTGACCGGTTTCCGGTCGCCTTCGGCCTCGATGCCCTGCGCATTGTCCGCAGCGGCCTTGGCCCCGGTCTGGAGGCCAGGGGAACGATCAGCGGCAAGATAGCCTACGCGCCAGTTCCGGCTGAGGACAGTGCGCGGAAAAGTACGGCGGGCGCCGCGAAGCCCGGCAGGGCGGGGTCCAGTAAGGAGCGTCCGGTCGATCAAGGGCCGTTCACAGGCAGTTTGATTGTGGATGGTTTTCAACTGAGCGGAGATGGGCTCAGCACACCCATCCAGGCGCCCAGGCTGGCGCTGGAGCCGGTTTCGGTGAAGCTGGGCCAACCGTCGGGCCAGCATCGATCTCCCGCCAAGGCCCAGTCGTCAGCCCCGGCCCAGATCCCGGCCGGAGGCGCGGCGCTTTCGGCAACCGTGGCGATTCCCGCGGGCGGGGCTATTCCACTCACGGTCACCACCCGGCTGGCGCTCTCCGGCTACCAGGTGACGATGCGCGGCCAGGCCAGCCTTGCCAGGGCAAGGGAGCTGGCGCGCGTTGGAGGTGTGCCGGACGCCTCCGCGCTGGATGCGCTGGCCGGAGACCCCGTGGCCGTGGACCTGAGCGCCGAGGGACCGTGGGCGCCAGCCCAGGCGATTCCGTTCAGCAGCTTTCCGCTCGCCGTCTCCGCTCCGAGCGCGCCCACGAATCCCGAGAGTTATGCGGCTCTCCCGCCGCCAGCCGCGGATGAATCCGCCAGGCCCGGCGCTGATAGCCTTAGCGGGATCGTGACGCTGCACAACGCCAACTGGAGGGCCGATTATCTGGCCAATCCCGTGCAGATTGTCCAGGCCACGCTGCACGTTGGCAACGGCCAACTCCGTTGGGATCCAGTGGTCTTCTCTTACGGACCCGTGAAGGGAACGGCGAGCCTGAGTTTGCCCGCGGGTTGCGACGCGACCCCGCCCTGCCTGCCGCATTTTCAGGTGCGCTTCGGCAACCTGGATGCAGGCGCCCTTCAGGGGGCGATTCTGGGAGCGCGTAAGCCGGGCACGCTGCTCTCCACGCTGATCGCCCGCCTGCGCCCATCGTCAGTGCCCGCCTGGCCGCGGCTTGAGGGCGCCGTGGAGGCCGATTCCCTCATCCTGGGGCCGGTCACGCTGCGCGGTGCTTCCGCGACGCTGAGCATCCTTCCAGCCGGGGCTGAAATCACCGGCCTCGATGCCGGCCTGCTCGGGGGGCGCGTGCATGGCTCCGGCACCCTCCGCACTGCCGCCGCCGATCGGGGCAGGCCCAGTTATACGCTGGAGGGCAAGTTCGAGAAGCTTAGCCCAGCGGCCGTCGGGCAGTTGCTGGGGCTGCGCTTTGCCGGCGGCGCTTTTGATGCCGACGGCAAGATCGACCTATCCGGCTTTACGGACAAGGATCTGGCCAATTCGGCGAAGGGGACGCTGCGCTTCGAGTGGCGGCATGGGGCGGTAAGCGCTTCGGCGGGCGCGCATGGGAGCGATCTGGCCGAATCGGCTCCCGCACCGCCGACAGCGATGTCCGTTCCGCCCGCGCTGGCTCGCTTCGATCGCTGGACCGCTGAGGCCGAGATCGCCAACGGCACGATCGCGCTCAAGCAGAATCAGGTGCGGCGAGGAACCCGCAAGCAAACGGTGGAAGCCACGCTGACCTTCGGCGACCCTCCCAAGGTGACCTTTGCCGCGCCCAAGGTGGGCCTGGCGAAGTGAACCCCTATTCGTTGGCTTCGATGCGGCGGCCGTGCGGGTCCTGCAAGGGGCGCGTATTGACACTGAAGAGGCCGGCGAAGGCGCGCAACTGGTCGCGGCTGATGCTCAACTCCTGCTCGAAGACGAACCAGCGCACGCCCTCGGTGCAGGGCGGGGTGGTCAGCGAGCCCAGGTAGGTCCAGTAGCCGCGGTCGGCGGGCAGCAGGCCGCCTGGGTTCACCATCTCCGTGACCTTCTCGCTGGCGCCGGCTCTTGTGGGCAGATGCGGCCAGAGCGTTGCCAGCACGGCGTTGGGGTTGCCCGCGTCCTCATTCAACCTCACGGCCACCACGGCCAGCTTGCCGTCGGCGCTCCTGTGCAGGAGGTGGACTTCCATATCGGCAAGCTTACCCTTGACTGCCTCCTCGCTGGGATGGTGGAAGTCGTACTCCACCAGTTCATAACGCACGCCGCCGGCCACCATGTAGCTGCCGGGGTCCACGCGAACCGCGACGGTGTGGCCGTCGTTCTCCAGCTTGACCGCCCCGGCGATGTAGTGGAACTCGATGGGCTGAAGCGCCTTGTTCAGGTGGGCGCCGCGAATGTCGAGCGGCGACTGCTCGTGCCCTTTCGAGCAGGCCTTGAAACTGGGGTCCAATTTGCCCCAGTTAAGCGCCCCTCGTTTGCCCTCGTAGTCCCAGGGAGTGGTGGTTTGCGCGGCTGTTTGCGCGACGGCTACAGTGGCCATGCCCAGGGCAAGAACGGCAAGTGCGGGAAAACGCATCGATTGCTCCTCGTTCATAGGACGATCAGTACGCCAGAGAGCATTCTAAGGCATTTGCGGGACCGCTGTACCGAGGGCGCCGCAAAGGTCTCCGTTGCAGACGGGACTGGCGGAAAGAGCGAGGGGAAAAGGGCTGTTCGAGGCCGGAACAGGAAAAACCTACCGGCTGCCAGCCGGCAGAGTGGGACAAAGAAAGCGCGCCGTTTCAGGGGCAGCTGCCCCTGAAACGGGAAAGCAAAACCTTCCCGCTAAGGAAAAATTGTCAGGGATGTGCCGGGTCTAAAATGTCAGGAATGTCCCCGGCCGTTCACGGGCTTTCACGGCTTCGGTTCGCACTGGAGGGTGCTGAGCGCGACCTGCGCCGCGTAGAGGATGTGGCAGCTTTGCTGCGGGGGGATGGCGCCGATGAGTATGCTGTGGGCCGTGCAGGCGATGAAGTCGCGGATGCTTTCGTAGCTGCAAAGAAGGGGCATGGCGTTGCAGTAGGCCTTGTCCGCGTGGTGGGCCGCGAAGATTCTGTCCGTACTGCTCCCACCGCGGGCCTCCATTTGAGCATTGAAGGCGCGACGCCAGGCGGCCAAGCAACGCTTGAGGGCGGGCCGGGCATTTGCGGAATCGGGGCGGAGCCTGGGGGCTGGCGCGCTCGCGGGCTGCGACGCCGGGGCGGCCAGGATCAAGCTGAGTTCTGCCTTGGGTATTGCGGTCATAGGTGGATTCTCCCTATGGATAGTGTGCGCGGATGACCTGTAATTCTGTGCAACGGGTAGGTCTGCCGGCGGGCCGCGGCGCTGGCGCGGCCGTCTGGAAAGGGCAGTATCGGGAGGCGGTCCTTGAGGCTGGAATCTCCCGGCCGGCGATTCAGAAAGGCCCTCGGGGCCTCTTCTACGACGGGGGTCAGCGAGCGAGCGGGGCTGCTGGGAACGACGGAGATTGGGCTGGGGAAATCGGCGAACGCTGGCCGACTTGCCGGGATCAAATGCCTCGACGACTAAATCAGGCATGATTCACAGACTTCAGAGAGCCTCCCGAAGTCCCCGCTGAGATCGATGGCACTGATGGCTTGTGCTAGGGAGACCCCAAACGGGACAGAACAAGTGCGCCGTCGAAGGCTACAATAAAACCGGTCGTCGGAAGAGACATGGTTACGCGCCAAAGTTCCGCGAAATGCAACGGATCGATCGTGCAAGACACTTTGCGCGCTGCTTTCTCCGGGAATCCCATTCTTCTCGAAGCACTAGAATTCCTTTTCCCAAATGCAGCAGAAAGTTTGTCCTTTCAGGATTTGCGGTTTCAACCTTTCATCGCGGCACATCGCAACCTTGTTAGCATGGAACCTTTCGTGTTGCCTCAGGAACGATTCGGAGGGTCCCAAGACGTTGCGCTGGTATCATTGGTCCGCCGTGTCGTAGATGAGACTCTTCGTGCTTACTCGTATGGGATCCCGCACCTTTTGGAATATGTGGGGAAAACGCCAATTTCCCCATACGGAAGCATTCGCCTGAGCGTCAGCCGCTGGGGGCGGGTGGATTGGGATTTCATACGCGATCTGGATTGGCGAATCTTTTTGCCTAATGAAATCGGCCATCGTTCTGGCTTCAAGTCAGAACTGGAGCGGAACCTGACGCAAGAGCTCCATAAATACAAACTCTATCCGCTGTTGTTCGGAAAGGATGCGCAAGGACTCCCCCAGGTGCAACTCCGCGACAACCGGACTGCGCTCGTCCATGGGTTTCACTTCTTTCTGATAGCTATGAAGCCCGGGTTTGTCCGGGGGAATATTCATGATGATGGCGGCTACTCTCCCCATTTCGCCTATTTTCCTGAGGGCTCCATGGACGAACACCTGGAATCGGCCAATCTGCTGTGGTCTGATGTGATCGCACAGCAGCGAGCAGACTATATCGAGATGTTCAACCAACTGAGCTTCAATATCTTCGGTGAAGGTTCAGAGGAATACCGTCTTTTCAAGACACGCGGCTGGTACCTGCACAAAGCATTCAAGTGGTATGCCACGCTCGCACGGGCCCGAGGGCTCGCGGCGCTTGAAGAAGATCTCCTCTTTCAATATGAGCACTTTCGAGGATCGGAGGCGGAGCTTTCCTATTTGGCCAGATATCGATACTACGCTCGCATGGCCCCCAGCCCGCAACACCTCGATGACGTTGATCGTGATCTAGCCCGCGCCGCGAGCATCGCATACGCTCGGGCGAGGAACCCCCAGGATCCCTTGATCGGGCAACGTATCAGCGCCGACAGCGGCGAAATCATGCTTTTGGAAACCGTTCCCGAGAATTTTGCAGTGGCGACGCAGAAGCTTCTCGAACAGGTTGAATCCTCCTTGCCCGATCAGTTGAGGTGTTCCCCGGTTACAGGGCGGATTCGTTTCGCGGACAATCTTCCTGCACCTTCCGGCGTGCACCTCGACGGTGACGGGCAAGCCGCCTTGATACCGGCCGAGTGGTCAATGGTCTTTTGTGATTCTTATGTCCGTCAAGTCGTAAAAAAGGCCGCGGAAGAGAAGCCGTCCATCGCAGAGGAGGACATCCGCCAGGCCCTGGTGGTGCGACTCGCGTTACTCCTCAGGCAGGCCCCGCAATTCTCATTTGGTTGACTTTTGAGCGAACTGCGAATCAGGTAATCAGTGCTATGGTTCCAAGTTGTTCATGCCCAGTGGTTTACGCGCCAATTGAGAATATTTGTCAGACTGTCAGGAAGTCGGCCTCATTCTGTTCGCACCCCCCCGGCAACGGCTCGGTTTCGGTCCTGGATCAGCGTTCCGTCTGCGCCACCATAATCCGATAGATGTTTATGCTGATTGGTGCGGCGGAAAGCGAATGCGTCGCGTCGCCGATGGCGATTTCCTTCAATTCCACCTCTGGCGGTTGGCCGACGCGGTCGACAGCATCGAGATCCTTGCCGGTGATCTGCCACTGGGTGGACGATCCCCCGAGCCGGATACCGGAAACATTCAGATCAAGGTGATACACGGAGTCCGTCGCATTCACGACGGCCACCGTCAGGAACTTGTGGTCCGCCGTGAGAGCCGCAAACACGTCGAGCGGGTAGGTTGGGCTGCCAGAACTTACCTTCGGCTGATCAGGGCTCGGAGGATACTTCGGCGCAGGTTGAGGCGAGTTGCCTGCGACCACGACCGGGATGCTGCCCGGGAAGTTGTTGCTGTACGCCTTGAACACGAGTCCCAGCGTATTCAAGGTAGAAGCGGTGCGGCTGAAGTCGAGTGTCGAAGTGCCCATCGTATGCGCCGCCATGGTTATTGAGTCAGTGTGGCGGAGCATCTCGTTGAAGATCATTGCGTAGGCGAGAGCTGCCTTGAGCGAGGTGGGCCGACCAAAGCCGCCCCCGAAGTAGGCGTACTCGTCGATGGAGAGAAAGATCTTCTTGTCGAGCATGGCCGGGAATCGCTGCTGGTATCCCTGCCACTCTTCGGCTTTCGAGCGCACAATGTTGGCGGGATAGCGCGCGTACTCGAGCGCGGTCTGGTCCACCTTCACGTTGGCGTGGTCGTTGGGTTCGTCGGGGCCGAGGTTCCTGGCCTTTTCCAGGTCGTAGCGAACGCCGGGTGACGCGTACCAGTGTTCGGCCATGCCGTCGAAGTTACCCCAGCAGCTTTTGAGGAAACCGCCGGTCCAGTCGAAGTCGCTGCCATAAGCGGGACCGAGATTGCCTACGTACTTGGAGCGCAGCGGGCCTGGAACGTTGCCGTCTTCGAGCATTTCGCCCGAGGCGATGAGGATGATCGACGGGTCGACTCTGCGCATGGCCTTGGCAAAATCGTTGTGCTTGATCATGAAGTACTTGAGATCGGTACGGCCGATTTGCCATGAGCCCCAGGGCTCGTTGCCGATGTTCCAGAACTTGATGTGGTAAGGCTCGGGGTGGCCGTTATTGGCGCGCAGGGTTCCCATGTGCGTGGTGACCGCGCCGTTCATGTACTCGACCTGCTCGGCGGCGGAATGGGCGTCGCCAAGCCCAGCATTGACGCTGATATATGGCTCGACGCCGATGAGCTTGCAGAACTCGGAGAACTCGTCCATGCCGAGGTCGTTGGTCTGCATCTGGTTCCAGGCGAAGTCCCATTCGGGCGGGCGCTTGTCGGGATCGCCGATGGCATCGTACCAAGTGTAGTTGGAGGTGTAATTGCCGCCAAACCGCCAGAATCCCGACTTAATCTGACGAATGAGAGCGATCGTGTCAGGCCGGAAGCCGTGAATGTTGTCGGCCGGCATTAGTGAAACGGCGCCGATGTGGAAGGTGCCGCTTCCCGTACCGGTGATTTCAAGTGCAGCATCTTCTGAGTCGGCCTTTGCCGTAAAGCCGAGCGGAACCTTCCGGTATTCACTGGTGAGTACGGGAATGGCGACGGTCTGCCGGTCATTCTCGCCGGCGCCCCAGACGAGTGCGACTGTGACCTTGGCGCTGGGCGTGGCGCGCAGCCAGATGCGGCCCGTGTACTGCTTGCCCTTTACGAGAGCAAGGCCGGACTGTCGGATGCCGTGCGGAGTTGTCGCGTCCAACGCGATGCGCGGGCTCTGGTCGCCGACAAACGGCTTCTCCTTATCCATAACCACGACTTCATCTCCACCGACAGGACGCCATTTGCGCGTCTGCATTCCGGGGAAGCCGCCTTGCCTCCCTCCCGCCAGTTCCGGGTCCTTGGAGACGATCGGAAAGTAGAACTTGCGGTCGTCGACCATCTCGGCCCAGAGGGGCCCGTACATTGTTTTGCCGATGTGCTCGATGAACATGCCGAATACGTACTTCGAAACCGGGGGCGCAGCCTGGCTGGCGTCGATATTCGTCACGATCCGGTCCGGAGGGTTCGTCGTGGTCCCCTGTGCCGTGGCGGACGCGCAGACCATACAAAGAGCCGCGCTCCCCAGTAGTGCAATCCCGATCTTCATTGCGTCCCCTGCCTTTCGTCTTGCGGCGTGTGTTGCGGTGGCTCGCGGTGCGAGAAAGCTTCATTGGCCGCTATTTGCGGTCGGCCGTGAAGCACAGATTCTTGCTGAAGAACGGCATCACATGGTTCTGGAATCGATCCGCCACCGCGCTCGTGTGAGTGCCGTGATAGATCTCGAAACTGTTGGCGATTCCGTAATTGTCGAGGATGTTGTGGAGCGTGGCGGCATCGAAGCGCAGGCCGTCCTGGTCTCCGACGTCCATGGAGATGGCGCGGTACTGCTTCAGACTGCCGATGTATTGATCGACAAAGGCCAATGGCGAATTTGCAGCATATTTCGCCTGAATTTCCGGCTGTGGTATCCCGTCCTTTGTCGGCAGATCGAAATAAAGAGGCGGGTTTTTGGGATCGGGCGCCCAAGCGGCCGCCATAGCAAACTGCGCGGCGCCGAAGCCCGGCGATTGGGCAGCCAGTTCGGCCGGCGACTTCGCCCCGGCAACCTTCTTCTCATTGGCGATCGCCCTCTCCTTCATTTCGTCGGTGAGCGCGCCGCTGCCCATCGGCGACATACAGCAGGGGCTCATGATGTACAGGGCTCCGAACACATCTGGGTGCTTCATGCCAATGCGGGAAGCGCCGTAGCCGCCCATGGAGTGGCCCACCAGACCACGGCTCGTGCGCTCCGGAATCGTCCGGTAATGCGCGTCGATATAGGTGACGACGTCGCGCGCGATGAAATTCTCGAAATCGCCCGTGGTCATCGAGCTTGAATACATCGAGCCGTTGTAGATGGTCTTGGAGTCGGGCAGGACCACAATCATTTCGTTGGCGCCCTGTGCGAACGCGCCTTCAATGGTCTGCGGCACACGAATCTCGTGCGTCCATTGCTCGGCCCGAATGGAGTAGCCGTGGAGCGCGTAAACCACCGGGTAGCGGCGATGCTTGTCCTTGGCGTAGCTGGGCGGCAAGAAAACGATTACTTCACGGTCGACAGTGTCCCCCTCAAGGTTGCCTTCCAGCGACGTTCCGTGGATCTTGATGTGCTCAACGGTGACCGGCTTTGCGCCCGGCACCACCTCCGGAACCTCGGTTTGTACTTGCGCTCGAACGCCGGCGCATAAACTCGCAACAAGCGCCACCGCCATCACTACCGGCAATTTTCTATTCACCACTCCACCTCTCCCGAAACCACCCACTATACTCAACCGATATCCGGACCGACAAGTGAATTAAATCGGTAGATTCCAATCGACGAGTTCGATCAACAGAAAGCCGCAACGCGAACGGAGACTCACTCCGCGGGGCGCCGCTCAGATCACGCCCATCTCTCGGTTTATTCCAAGCAACTCCGCCAGGGCAAAAAGTTGCCGGCTGCTCGAGCTCAGATCCTTGCACTCCAGCCGAACCCGCCTTGTGACCCCGACCGGCATGCGCAAGGGGGGTACGTTTCCAGCGCCGCAAAAAGCCCAATAGGCATTATCGGTACTAAAAAACGCCGATTGCGCCAGGATTCCCGGATTTGCAAATTCGCCTTTCGCTCGGGGAGGGGCGGATACTGTGCGGAATGGCTCGCGCTGCGAGGAATTGCATTCTATCGGGTCTTTGGAGCGTCGGGGCTGGGGGGCCGAGAGCGAGTTTGGCGGCGGCTTTGGGTTTGGCCGGCGCGGGTTGCGGGGAACAAGGCCCGGGCCTAAAGGCCGCTCATTTGATTTGCAATATGCAGGAACCTGAAGATCCCTGGATCCCGCGGGGGCGTTTCCAGGGCCTGAAGGCTGGGAAAGAGTGCCGCATTTGGCCGGGACGCACGAAAGGCATGCCTCAGGGGCTAAAGCCCGCAGTTTTATTGGGCATTTTGCGGCACGGCTAAAGCCGTGCCCTGACGCTTCTGGCAGTCCGAGAGAAGATTTTCCGCAACCTCTAAGGCCCGGTCATTCTGAGGGCATTTTGCGGCACGGCACCCGACCCAGAGGGTTCACCGGTACCCGGCCGTGCCCTTTCAAGGCTATCGCACACTGTGGTCCAAAAGCTTCATGCGATTGCCCTGTGCGCGCCGAAGCCATGCAACCTGGCTTAAATGACTGTCCTGTATAATCCGATGTTGTTTTGAATCGGTGGCAACGGAGGACTCAAATGGGCGTAGTACTCGTGATTCTGCTGGCGATCGCCGTTATCTTCGCGCTCTCGCTGGTTATGGGAAGCTTTTTCACCGTGAACACGGCGCAGGTGGCCGTGATTACGCGCTTCGGCAAGTTTCTTCGGGTAGCCGAGCCCGGCTTGAACTGGAAGTGGCCGTACTTCGATTCCGTGGCCGGCATGGTGAGCCTGCGCGTAAACCAGATTACGCTGACCATGGAGACCAAGACCAAGGACAACGTCTTCGTCACCATTCCGATTTCAGTGCAGAATCGGGTTCGTCCGGAGAAGGTCTACGACGCCTACTACAAGCTCTCCGATCCGGTGGCGCAGATCAAGAGCTATGTGGAGCAGGTGATTCTGGGCCACGTGCCGGGCATGACGCTGGATGAAGTTTTCGCCTCGCAATCGTCGATCGCCGCGGCCGTCAAGCAGGAGCTGGACGCGGACATGGCCACCTTCGGCTACGAGATCGTCAATGTGCTGGTGACCGACATCGTTCCCGACGCCAAGGTGAAGTCGGCCATGAACGACATCAACGCCGCGCAGCGCGAGCAGGTGGCCGCCAACGCCCGGGGCGAGGCGGAGAAGATACTGGTGGTCAAGAAGGCGGAGGCCGAGGCGGAGAGCAAGGCTCTGCAAGGGCAGGGAATCGCGAATCAGCGCAAGGCGATCATCGAGGGCTTGCAGGTCTCCATCGAGCAGTTTCAGAAAGTGGTGGATGGGGCATCGTCGAAGGACGTCATGCAGTTGGTGATGGTGACGCAGTACTTCGATACGCTGAAGTCCATCGGCGAGAGCGACAGAACCAACACGCTGTTTCTAGCT
>Ga0187890_10001649_pt1 | contig 15903 bp, 11 predicted proteins | sample June2016WEW_21_1_FD_133005 | JGI IMG/M metagenome (GOLD analysis project Ga0187890, IMG submission 133005) | Peatland microbial communities from SPRUCE experiment site at the Marcell Experimental Forest, Minnesota, USA - June2016WEW_21_10 | ecosystem: Environmental > Terrestrial > Soil >... | reverse complement strand
CCATGGAGATCGAGAAGAGCACCAAGTTCATCACCGACCCGGTGGTTCTGGAGTACGTAAACCGCGTCGGCCAGAACATCGTCAAGAACTCCGATTGCAAGGTTCCGTTCACCATCAAGATCATCGATTCCGACGAGATCAATGCCTTTGCGCTGCCCGGCGGCTACTTCTTCGTCAACTCCGGCCTGATACTGAACGCCGACGAAGAGGCCGAGATGGCCGGAGTGATGGCCCATGAGACGGCACATGTATGCGCGCACCATTGGGCGCGCGGGACGACCCGTGGTCAGATGGCGCAGATTGGCATGATTCCAGTGATGATTCTGGTGGGCGGCTGGGCCGGCGTCGGCATCTACGAAGGCGCGGGACTTGCGATTCCCCTCACCATGATCAAATTCTCTCGCGACTTCGAGGCGCAGGCCGACTACCTGGGCGTGCAATATATGTATCGCGCCGGCTACGATCCGCAGGCCTTCATCAGCTTCTTTGAGAAGATTCAGGCCCTGGAGAAGCGCAAGCCCGGCCTGGTCTCCAAGGCCTTCGAGGACCACCCGCAGACTCCCGATCGCATTCTGCACTCGCAGGAGGAGATTGCCCGCATCCTGCCGGCCAGGGACGAATACACGGTGACCACTTCGGAGTTCGACGACATCAAAGCGCGGCTGGCGCGCATTGAGAACAAGCGCCGCCTGACCGATTCGAAGGGCGCGCCGAAGCCGTCGCTGCGCCGCCCCGGCACCAGTACCGGCGACCCGACCGGTTCCTCGAGTCCTTCGAGCACGGGAAGCGGCAGCGGCACATCGACCTCCGACGACGGTCCGCCTACACTGCACCGGCGCGACGACCAGAACTAGCAAAGCAATCCTGTGCGCTCCAACGGTTCCATTGCTTAGGATTCCTTGGCCTTAGCGCCTTTGCCGGCCACGCGCGTGGCGCGCTTCTTTCCGGCGGGTCTTTCCATGGTCTTCAGCGCGGCTTTCATAGCGGCTTTCCGGCGGCGGATCTCTTCCCTTGAGTACATGGTGCCGCGGCATTTCTTCGCGCCGCAGTTGCACAGGGCTTCGTCCGCGCCGCCGTCATAGAGGCAGTAGTCGTAGGTGAGCTCCTCGCCGGCGGAGATGTTCCTGATGGCCTTGATCCAGACCCGGCCACGCACTTCGCTGCTCTCGCAGTTGGGGTCGCAACTGTGGTTGATGAACCTGGCTGGGCCCTCGCCGTCGATGACGATGGAGCCGTCGCCGAGTCCAAAGAGATAAGTGACGATCGAGTTCTTGTAGAGGGCGTCGGCCTCCTCCTTGCTTATGCGGGGGCCGGCGTATTCGGCCACGCGCGCGCCTTTGCGGATGGGGGTGGTGGTGAAGCACCCGGTGGCGTGGATGGCGGAGGAGCGGATGATAAGTCCCATGCGAGTGTGCGATGCTTTCCTTTAGCGGCGAATGGACTGTATGGACCGCATCCTATCATTGATGGGGCCATGGAAAAAGCGAGGGGGAAGGAAGTGAGACTGGGCTTCACACTTGCGGTGGTTTTGGGTTGCTCCTTGGCATGGTGCTTGGCGCCTGAGCCGTGGGCTCTTGCGCAGACTCCGGCGGGCGGGGATGCGGCTGCAGCAGGCTCCGCGCCGGGCCAAAGCAAGCCGGCCGGCGATGGGCAGAAGCCAGCCGGAGCGCCTCAGCCGGGAGCCAGTCCACAGTCCGGGGCCAATCCGTTTCCCGAGGATACAAGTACCGTTCCGGTGCTGCCCTCCAAGGGAACGCCGGTCTTGCCTGAAGGGACTTACAACGGGGAAGATGCCGCGCGCGTTGCGCTGCCGGGCGACGACCTGGACCCTGTAAGGAGCCCGGACGACCCAGCGCCGGCCAGCAGCAGCACGCAGGACCAAAACTCGAGTTCCAGCCTTGCGGGCCTGGACAAACTGCTGCCCAAGCCGGACGACGATCAGCCGGATGGGAGAAGAAACCTTACCGTCAAGGAGCCGACGCACAGGGAGTCCGCCGCCAACGATATCGACGTAGGGAAGTATTACCTTCAGACCAGGAATTGGAGGGCGGCGCAGTCGCGTTTCGAGTCGGCGCTGGTTCTGGATCCGGAAAATCCGGAGGTCTATTGGGGACTGGCCGAGTCCGAACGCCATCTGGGCAGCTTCGCCCAGGCGCGCGCAAACTATTTGAAGCTGCTGGACTACGATCCGGAAGGACCGCACGGCAAAGAAGCGCGCAAGGCGCTGACGGACCCCCAGGTTGCGAATGCGAAGATCCCTTCGCCCGGACAGCCGGCGGCAGAGGCGGCGAAGTGAGCCGTCAAGCATTCCGCGGGGAGACCAATTGTTTTGAAAGGGCGCGGATTCAGCCGCTCGTTTTCAGAACTGCCCAGTCCTGGAAGACGTAGCTAGGCCGCGTGCCTGAGGATTCTCCCTCACTCTTCCCGCAGCCGGTACTGGCGCAGCCGGCCCAGCAGCGAGGCCGGTCCGCTCACCGTCAGCCGCACCAGATTGCCCTCATACTCTCGTTTATGAATCACCATCCCCGCCTCGATCGCCGCCAGCACCCCGCCCTCCTGCTGCGGAACCCTGAGTTCCGCCTCGATGGTCGGGTCGGAGTGCAAAGCCCGGTCGATGGCCTTGAGCAGCGCTCCCATGCCCTCGCCCGTGCGCGCTGAAACCGCAACCTCGCCGCCCGCCTGCGAGCGCGCCAGCAGGCCGTCCCGCTCATGCTCTCCCAGCAGGTCGATCTTGTTCAGCACCTCGATGCGCGGCTTGCCCAGAGAGTCCAGCTCGCCCAAAACCTTCTCCACCTGAGTCTTCTGCTCTTCTCCATAAGTGGATGCGGCGTCGCGGACGTGGAGCAGCACCTCGGCCTGCGCCACCTCTTCCAGCGTGGCGCGGAAGCTGGTCACGAGGGTGTGCGGCAGGTTGCGAATGAAGCCGACTGTATCCGATAGCAGCACCTTGCGCCGGCTCGGCAGCTCAATGGCGCGCAGTTTGGGGTCCAGAGTAGCGAACATCCGCGGCGATTGCAGTACCGCGGCGCCGGTCAGGCAGTTGAAGAGCGTGCTTTTGCCGGCGTTGGTATAGCCCACCAGGGCCACCGTGGGCACCGGAACCGACTCGCGCCGCTGCCGCTGCTGCTTGCGAACCCGGCGCACCGAGTCCAGTTCGCCCTTGAGGTGGTCGATGCGGTTCTGAATTTGCCGCCGGTCCGTCTCCAGTCTGGTTTCGCCGGGGCCGCGGGTGCCGATGCCGCCGCCCAACTGGGACATCGCTTTGCCCCGGCCGGTGAGCCTGGGCAGCAGGTACTGAAGCTGCGCCAGCTCCACCTGCAACTGGCCTTCGCTGGTACGGGCGTGACGGGCAAAGATGTCCAGAATCAGCTGCGTTCGGTCCAGCACCCGGCACGGCAGCGCGGCTTCCAGGTTGCGCAATTGCGTGGGAGTCAGGTCGTGATCGAAGAGCACCAGAGCGGCATCAGTAGAAGCGGCAACTCCGGCGATCTCCTCCACCTTGCCCGCGCCGATCAGCGTGGCCGGATCGGGCCGCGGACGGCGCTGCATCAGCTCGGCAACCACCACAGCGCCGGCGCTTGAAACCAGCTCACGAAATTCGGCCAGGGATTCTTCGGCGTCCAGGCCCGAGACCGAGCGCCCCTGCGCCGACGAAGAGCCGGCATTCGATCGAAGCAGCAGTTCGGATGCGGCAGATTCCAGCCTGGTCCCGCCCGCTGCAGCCGTTTCCAACAAAGCGGAGTTCGCATCCATGGGCTCCGCACACACCACCGCCAGCCGCGCGCCAACCACTCCCGCGCGGTTGCTGCGCGCGCGGCCCCCCGGCTCTGCCCGCGCCAGGTCCACACCCACCAGAACCGCCCGCTCGGGATTGCCACCCCAGCGACCAAGACCTGTCGCCGGGGACCCCGGACTTCCACCAGAGCCGCCAGTCCTGCCGTCCTGCGCTGCCAATCGAGGCCGCTCCCCGCGCGCTATCGCATCTCCGCGACCGCTGGCGGGGCGAAGGTCGCGGTCACCGCGGATGGCCCAATGCCCGTCTGCACGCCAATCGGACGATGCTCCGCATGCATCACAGTCCGGTTGCTCACCACAGTTGAAATGGCGTGCTTGAAGATCAATTGCTCCTGGCTGTTGTTCTCCAACAGCACTGAATACTTGTCGAAGGACCGGATCTTTCCGGTGAGCTTGACGCCGCTGACCAGATAGATCGTAATGGGGGTCTTGTCCTTGCGAACCGTGTTCAGGAATGTGTCCTGAATGTTTTGTGCCGGCTTGTTCTCCATGTGCCGATCTCCTGCTCTTCTCATGAGGGTTTGGATGGGAGTCCACGTGCGTGAAAAAGCAAAACCGCGAGCACGGCTGCGGAAACCCCGAAGCCGTCAAATCCCGCAATCTGATAACTTTACAGCGATTTACAAATGTTTTCAACTCTGATGGCTTCGCAGAGAAGCATTTGAGCAGGATTCCTCCACTCCAAGCAGTTCCCAGCGGCAGCTTCCGGCCGTCGGGAATACAGCGGGCGCGGCCTCCGCATGATCGTTAAGGTGGCGCCCTCCTTGGGGGATACCGTAAGCGACGGCAAAACTCATTTTCCAGAGACAGTCTGTAACAGCAGACGTGAGACGCAGATCCCTTCAGGGCTGGCAAGGAAGCCCTGAGCGGCTGGTAAGATGGTCAGGTGAAAGACGCTGCCGCCACTTCCGGCGATCCGGCTCGGACCCCTGCCCCAGCCGCCCAGCCCGTCCCCATGCTGGACCTGAAGCGCCAACACCGCCCGCTTCACCGGGAGCTGATGGATGCGCTCGAAGCTGTCCTTGAGAAGCAGCAGTTCATCCTGGGCGAGCCGGTAGCCGCCTTTGAGCGCGCCGCCGCCGGGCATCTGGGCGTCGCCCACGCGCTGGGCTGCTCGTCGGGGACCGATGCCCTGTGGCTGGCGCTGGCCGCGAATGGAATCGGGCCAGGCGATGCCGTCGTCACCACCCCTTTCAGCTTCTTCGCGTCGGTCAGCGCCATTCTCCGCGCCGGCGCGGTTCCCGTGCTGGCCGACATTGAGCCCACCACCTTCAATCTGGACCCCAAGGCTGTTGAGATTGTTGTCAATGGTCCGCGCGGCGCGGCCGTACACGCCATTCTGCCCGTGCATCTCTTCGGCCAGTGCGCCGACTGGCAGGCCTTTTCGCAGCTTGGAAAAGCGCATGGGCTGAAGCTCATTGAAGACGCCGCGCAGGCCTGGGGCGCTGAATGGAATGGTGCAAAGGCGGGCGGGTTGGGAGACGCCGCCGCCTTCAGCTTCTATCCCACCAAGAACCTGAGCGCGGCGGGCGATGCCGGCATGGTCGCAACCAATTCGGACGAACTGGCCGAGCGGGTGCGGATGCTGCGCCAGCACGGAATGCGCCACCGCTACCGCCACGATGAGATCGGCTGGAACGCCCGCATGGACGGCTTCCAGGCCGCAGTCCTGGGCGTCAAGCTCAAGTACATCGACGGTTGGAATCATGCCCGGCGCGCGGTCGCCAGACGCTATCATGCGCTGTTTCACGCGGCAGGACTGGCCGAGGCCGGCCCCTATCCGGTCCACGGCGTCGTTCTGCCTCATGAGGTTCCCGGCAGCCGCCACGTCTGGCACCAGTTCGTGATCCGCACCTGCCGCCGCGATGCTCTGCGCGACTTCCTCGCCATCCGCCAGATCGGCTCGGAGATCTACTACCCGGTTCCGCTCCACCTGCAGGAGGCTTTGAAGAGTCTCGGCTACGCACAGGGGAGCTTCCCGGAGGCCGAACGCGCCGCCTGCGAAGTCCTGGCCCTGCCCATCTTCCCCGAACTGCGCGAGGACGAGCAGCAGACGGTGGTCAGGGCGATTGCCGAGTTTCTGAGCTGAGCGGCCGGCTCTGGCGAGCAAGACACTGCCGGGCTGCCTCCTCGACAAAGCGCGCCTTCCGCGCTTCACATGCGGGACTGGCCCTCGACCGATGCTATTCCCACCGGCGCCAATCACGTCAGCCGGGCAAACCGCCGCGATGATTCCGGAAAATCGACGCCGGTGACGAACCATGCCACGACGCCGCATCCGATTGCCAAGAGAACCGCGCTGAGGCGCAATGAATCGATCGGCGGCATGGGCGAGCCGGCCACGGTGGTCACAGCGGCTCCGGCCACGACGGTCAAAATGGCGATCCACTGGTAGAGGTGAAGCCCGCGCACGGTCAAGGTCTGGGGCTCGCCGCGATAGGCTTCCTCAACGAAGCGCCCGCAACCCGACAGGAGCAGATAAATCGCGCAGATCAAGGTAGAGGAAGCATGCAACTGGAGCAGCCGCAAGAGGGCAACGCCGACCACAGCGTTGCACAGAATCGAATACACGGGCGTTGCATAAACGCTGACGCCGGCAAGCTGCGCCAGACGGCAGACGCGCGACCGAGGATGCGTATAGCGAATCCCCGGCGCCGTTCCCGTGGCGCGTCCATGGCAGCAGCCCTGGACCAGGCAGCGCAGCCGGCCAGCGCCCTGTATCCATGGCCCCGCTACGCAGATGGCCGCCAGCGCAACCCGCAAGTCGATATGCAGCGCGAGCGCCGGCAAGGCTCCCAGCAGAGCGCCCAACATGCCGCCGTAAAAGCCCATCGGCCGCAGCAGCGCCGGGGAACCCTCCACCCACTGAGCCCAGAGCGCCGCGCCCACCGTCGAGCAAAGGAAGATGCTGACCGCCAGCCACGAGCGCCCCGGCCCAAGCAGCGAGTCGATCAGCCAGATCCCGATCACCACCCCCGCCGCGGCATATCCCCCGTGGTTGATGATGCGCATGGGCCCAATCTGCCACTCATGCCAGGAATTGGCAATCCGCTCCGCAACCCGCAGAATGGCCATCCAAATCTCCCGCATTCGTACCACGAGCGCATAGGCCAGAACCCCAGCCAGAACGTCGGTTATCGAATGCATCCCCGTAGTCACGCAACTGAGGGCCACCAGCGCTGCCCACGTCCACCAGAGAAGTCTTTTCGCGCGTCCACCCTCGCCCAGCGCGGAAGCGGCAATCAAAGCCCAGACCACATGGAAGGCGGGGAACGCGGCGATCCCTGAATAGGGCGTTCTCTCCCATAACAGCAACTGGCCCATCGGTCCGGCCGCATGGAAGGGACGGGGCGGCACGTAAAACGGCAGCAGAAGATAGAGCGGAAAGATCAGCGCCATGGCCTGAAGGCCGCGCACGGCAAAGCGCCTGAGAGCGTGCCCGGAGACAGAGAGGAGGGGCGCAAAGAGCACCACCAGGTAGGTGCTGGCGTAGAGGATCTCCGTCTGCTCGATCACCGGCAGGCGGCCTTCGAAAGGCAGGTAAGTGGTCGCCGCGTCAGTGGGCCTGCCCAGCGCCCCCAGCAGCTCGAAGATTGCCAGCCACGGCAGCAGGACCACGGGATAAACGCGCAACCGCTCCAGAAGAGACGGTGCATCGGGCCGATCCTGGGGCAGCCAGGGAGAGAAAGCCGGCGCTCCGAAGCGATTGCGCAGGTCGGGCATCTCGTAGCCCAGAACCAGCGCCGCGCTGGCCAAAGCCACGCTGGGCGTGACCAGCCACAATCCGCTGGCTGAGCCGGTGAGTATGGCCATGCCCGCGCAGGCTATCGTGAACCCGCCATAGATGGGATGCGGAATCAGGCCATAGATGCCGCTGGCGACGAAGCGCGACGGAGGGAATGCGTTCATCGGCAAGCCGCCGCCGTAGTGCCAAAGCGATAACATGCCCGCCGCCATCGCGATCGCACCCAACGCCAGCAGCGCGAATCCAAGGTCGATGGAATGCAGCGCCGCAAGATGCACGGCGTCTCGCGCGCCATGAGCCCACAGCGCCAGCCCCACCGGAAGAACGGCGACGAATAGCGCACCGTAAAGCAACTTGGGCAGACGAGAGCGAATCAGGTTTTCCAATGGACCACCTCGTGAATTGCCCAGCCGTTGCTCACTCGTGCCTGCGCGTTCAGGATTCCACGGCTCCGCCACTTGTGCTCTTCTATGTTGGCGAGAGAGCGCGGGAGCATCTTGCGCAGGGCCGGCGCTCCAGGGAGGATTGTAGAACCCAGCCGTCCGGCGCGCAGGGGGAAGCTCTCGTCCATGCGCAGAGTGGCGTGGCGCAGTGAGACTTCAGAATCGGAGACCGACAGAGTCTCGCACCGGTTGCCGTTGTGGACTGCAAAGCTGGTCGAGTAGGAGCCTTGCCAGTCGATCCAGGCCAGCGAGTCCTCGGCCGAGACGAAACGCCCCCAACGCAACTGACTCATCGGCAACTGCCACGGAGGCAGCGTCACTGTGAGGCACTCGGCATAACCCAGGCCAGTGAGCTCGCGGTCCCCGATGCGAAGATGAACCGAAGCTCTCGGTTGAAGACAGTTCCATAGCACGGAGCCGGAGGCGTCCTCGTAGACTGTCTGCTGGAAAGGCGCTGCGGAAGCCTCCCATCTGCCGGAGACTCCCAGCCGGGGAAGCTCGACAAGGATTTCGCCATCCGTTGCAGAGAGCCGGTAGCGACCCATGGAAGCATGCGATTCCACCGACCGGCCATCGGCTGAAAGAACGCTGCTGTAAGCCGCATGGAGGCCGCGCCACCGCAGCTCGGCGCAATAGAGGATGACTGCGTCGCCCGGATCGGTGACGCAGTCCATATACCATTTGACGAGCAAGAACGGCGTTGCTTCCACCCGCGTTCGGACTCCTTTCCGAGCCGCATCTCGTAGTTTGAGATTTCTCCGGAACGCCCGATTATATTCCCCGCATCATGGGCAGAGGAAAGCCGTAGCGAACCCGCGCCTTGCGTTCCTGCCGCAACAAATGCAGCCCACGATCCTCAAATCGCGGAACGCGAAAAGGCCGCCATCTTCCGCAAAGCCCTATGAGCCGCAATCCCTCCCAGCGCAAACAGCATCGGAAAGCACTCCAGCGTATAGCGCGCCTCCGGAGCCTCCACAGTCATCAGCAGGCAACTGCGCAACGCCATATACGCCAGCATCCATCCCCAGAAGCGCGGCCGCAGGCACAGCCCCGCCAATCCCAGCAGCAGGTAAAGCGCGTTCAGCCCCGCGCAGGCCCAGCTGACCAGCGATTCCGCCGGGTGAGACGCATAATTCCACCAGTCCAGGTCGTCGTAGAGATTCTCCACCCTAGGCCGCAGCCACATATCGGCCACCCGCCCCAGCGGCAGCCAGACGTAGTAGCGCAGCGGGTGGGCAGCCAGGCGCTCCTCGGCCAGCCGCGCAAACCGCTCGTCGATCTCATGCGTCAGCAACTGCCCGCCGCGGTTGTAGTCCTCGGCCAGCGCCGCGGTCTCCGCATACTGCTCGGGCGAGTCGAAGGCCCGGCCGGGCAGCTTGCTCACCTCCAGCAGCCCGTCCGGCACATTCCAATAAATGTCGAAGGTCGAAACGAAGTCCAGGCACCAGCTTTTCACCCAGCGCTCCCAGCCTGGATGCGGGTCCTCATCCGGGTCGGTCGCCAGCCGCGGCGCCAGCGGCTCAACGACGTGGAAGACCCGCCAATTGCGCCAGGTCCAGGCGGCAAAGGGCATCAGCGCCAGCAACACGCAGACCACGGCCATGCGCGCCAGCCTCTGGCGTGAAACCGCCCCGCGCCCCAACCCCACCACCAGCGCCGGCGCCAGCGTCACTCCCACCAGCGCCCCATCCGGCCGCAGCAGCGCCGCAAAACTTACCGCAAACGTAAACCACAGCGCACAGCCCCACCCCGGCCTTGCCCGGAACCGCGCCGCCGCCCACAGCGCCAGCGCGATCGCAAACAGCGTCGGCGATTCCGGCATCGGGACCACCGAATAAGAAGCCGTGAAGGGGCAAAGCGCCACCAGCCATAGCGTCGCCAGCCCCGCCCCTGGCGAGGCGATGCGGCGCACAAAATCGGCCAGCAGCAGGCAGCCGGCCAACTCCAGCGCAATCTGCGCCCAGGCTGCCGAGGCGTAATTCTCCATCCCGAATACCCGGAAGCAGGCAGCCAGAAACAGTGGATAGCCGGGTAGCCGGATCAGCGTGGGATACATCTCGCCGCCGGCTCCGGTCAGCGCATACCGGCCGTGCAGCAGCAGGTTCTTTGCCAATCCCCCATAGACCGGTGCGTCCCCATTTACCGCAAAGAACTCCATGAGCATCCACAAGCGCAACGCCAGGCCGGCGGCAAGGGCGAGCGTCACGGGCAGCGCGCTGCGCACGCCGGCAAATCTCCGGCCCGGCGCCGTCAATTGACTCTCGTGGGCGGCTTCCATACGATTCGTACTGTATAGCGTAGACCGTTGCCGCGGTTTTCGCCCAGGTGGAGACCAGACCAGCCCCGCTTATGCCGGATAAGCAGATATTCTTCGATCCTCAACGCAAGCGATGGAAGCGGCTGCGGCGCATCCTGGACGCGGCCGCCGTCCTATTTACGTTGGTGCTGGCCGCTTTCATCTTCAACGTGCTGCGCTTTCAGCAGTTGCCCGAGCTGCTGCTGCCCACCCCCAAGCACAACTACAGAGCCTTGCCCGACCGTCCTCCCCTCCTGCATGGCGCCAAAGGCCAGCGCCCTGCCCGCCGAAAGACCGCCCGCAAGCCCTCCGAGATTCCGCTCAACTCCGGTGAAGGTCTGCGCGCGGCCTATTACGTCCCCTACGACGAGGCCAGCTACTCGTCGTTCAAGGAGCACGTCCACCAGATCGACATGCTGTTTCCCGAGTGGCTTCACGTCGACGCGCCCCAGCCTACGCTGCTGGGCTTGAACAACGACAGCCACCGCGAGTATCCGATCATCGACGGCGGCACGATCCACGACCCCGACGACGGAAACCGAATCAAGCGCGTCATCCAGGCGGCCAAGGAAGACACCGAAATCTTCCCTCACCTGAACAATTTCAACCCCGGCGCCCAGAGTTGGGACGCCGGCTTCGGCGACGTCCTCAAGGATGCCGGTAAGCGCACTGCCCTGCGCCGGCAGATTGTCGGCTTTTTCACCGCGTATCCGGTTTATCGCGGCCTTTCGCTGGACTTTGAAAGCCTGCCCGATGATGCCAACCCGGCCTATCTCAGCTTCGTCCAGGAGCTGTACGCCGACCTGCACCCGCGCAACCTGCGCCTCTACGTCAATGCCGCTGTTTCCACTCGCGACGACGATCTCAAGCTGATCTCCGCCACCTCCGACGGCATCATCCTCATGAACTACGACCAGCATCAGATCACTAGCGACCCCGGGCCCATCGCCAGCCAGGAGTGGTTCGTGGGCAACCTGACCCGCGTCCTCAAAACCGTGCCCAAGGAGAAGCTCATCTGCGCCATCGGCAACTACGGCTACGATTGGGCTCTCTCCATTCCCGATGCAAAGAATCGCAGGCATCCCAAACCCAAGGTCCTCAACACGGAAGACCTGCATGTCGCCGACGCATGGCAGCGCGCCTCCGACTCCGACGCCGACCTCGATCTCGACTACGACACCCTGAATCCCCACTTCGAGTACATCGATGAGGACAGCAATCAGCGCCACGTCGTCTGGTTTCTCGATGGAGTTACGGTACTCAACGAGTTGCGAGCCGCCCGCGACTTGGGTCTACAGACCTTTGCACTTTATCGTCTGGGCTCCGAGGATAGCTCACTCTGGAACGTCTGGGACAAGCCCAGCAGCCCCGACTCGCTCCAGGCTCTTGGCTCCGTCCAGTCCGGCCACGACGTGGACACCGAGGGCGAAGGCGACATCCTCCGCGTCACCGGACTGCCCCAACCCGGCAAGCGCACCGTCTCCGTCGACACCGACGAGCCTGATCCCCGAAAGAAGCTCATCGTCGATGAGCACATGGACGTTTATCCCCGCACCTACACCATCGAGCAGTACGGCTACCATCCCAATGAGGTCGCGCTCTCCTTCGACGACGGCCCCGACCCCAAATGGACGCCCAAGATCCTCGACATCCTCAAACAGAAGAACGCCAAAGGCGCCTTCATGCTCATCGGCGCCGAGGCCGCCGAGAACGTCGGCGTTATGAAGCGGGTGCTGCGCGAAGGCCACGAGATCGGCAACCACACTTATACCCACCCCGACATCAGCGAAATCTCCCCCCGACAGCTCGACCTCGAGGTCAAGCTCACCGAACGCCTATTCGCCAGCAAACTCGGCATCCAGCCCCTCTACTTCCGTCCTCCCTACGACATCGACGAGGAACCCGACACCGACGACCAGGCCGCCCCCGTCGTTCGCATTCAGAACGACGGCTACACCATCGTGGGAAGCAAGCTCGACACCAATGACTGGAACGAGCATCCTCCCAAGTCCCCCGCCGAAATCACCCAATCGATTCTCACCCAGCTTGAGACCATGAAGACCAAGCCGCAGTTCCGCGGTTCCGTCATTCTGCTCCACGACGGCGGCGGCGACCGCTCCGCCACCGTCGCCGCCCTGCCCGTCCTCATTGACGCCCTCCGCGCCCGCGGCTACGCCATCGTCCAAGTCTCCGCGCTCATGGGCAAAACCACCGCCGAGGTCATGCCCCAGCTCACATTCCGCCAGTATCTCCGCGCCTTGCCGGACTCCATCGCCTTCTCCAGCGTCGCCCTCATCGCCAAGTTCATCTTCTACGTCTTCTTCTTCGGCGATATCCTCATGAGCGCCCGCCTCATCCTCGTTGGTCTCTTCGCCATCATCGACCGCCTCCGCAAGCCCCGCGGCATGGCCTCGCCCGGCTACAATCCGCGCGTCGCCGTCCTCATCCCCGCCTTCAACGAGGAGGCCGTCATCGTGCGCACCATCCGCTCCGTCCTCAACTCCACTTACAAGAACCTCCACATCATCGTCATCGACGACGGCTCCTTCGACCGCACCGCCGACGAAGCCCGCGAAGCCTACGCCGCCGAGATCGCCGCCGGCCGCCTCCAGGTTCTCTCCAAACCCAACGGCGGCAAGGCCGCCGCCCTCAACTACGCCCTCGATCGCATCAGCGAAGAAGTCTACGTCGGCATCGACGCCGACACCGTCATCGCCGCCGACGCTATCGCCAAACTCATTCCCCACTTCGAGGATCCCCGCATCGGCGCAATGGCCGGAAACGCCAAGGTCGGCAACCGCGTCAATCTCTGGACCCGCTGGCAGGCCCTCGAATACATCACCAGCCAGAACTTCGAGCGCCGCGCCCTCGACCTCTTCCACGTCGTCACCGTCGTTCCCGGCGCCATCGGCGCATGGCGCACCGCCCCTGTGAAGGCTGCCGGCGGCTATCCCCTCAACACCGTCGCTGAAGACGCAGACCTCACCATGAACCTCCTCGAACAAGGCTTTCAGGTCAACTACGAAGACCGCTCACTGGCTTACACCGAAGCTCCCATCGACGCCAAAGGACTGATGCGCCAGCGCTTCCGCTGGTCTTTCGGCACGCTCCAAGCGGTTTGGAAGCATCGCGCCGCCTTCATCCGCAACAAGGCCATGGGTCTGTTCGCCCTGCCCAATATCCTCATCTTCCAGATGCTTCTTCCCCTGGTCTCGCCCTTCATCGACCTCATGTTCCTGGCGGGCATCGTCAACTACTTCGTCGATCGCCACTACCACCCCGTAGCCGCCTCGACGGCCAGCCTGGAGAAGCTGCTGGCGTACTTCGGCGCCTTCCTGCTCATCGACTTCGTTACCTCCTCCGTCGCCTTCTCGCTGGAGCGCCGCCACCCCGCCAACAAAGGCTCCGGCTGGCTCCTCTTCCACATCTGGCTGCAGCGCTTCGCCTACCGCCAGGTCTTTTCGATCGTGCTCTTCAAGACCCTCAAGCGCGCCATCGACGGCAAACCCTTCAACTGGGACAAGATCGAACGCACGGCAAGGATGAGCAAAGCCACCGAGGCGCTGACGGAGATGCCGTAGGCCAGGTGGCGAAACCTAGCTGGGCTTGACCAATCCGAGGCCGTCTGGACCGCTGAGTGAAGGAGCCGCAAAGGAGCGCACCGCCGATGCACAAACCGCGCGTCCTCTTCCTGGGCCGAACCACGCTCGACCTTCTCTACCGGCTCGACCGGATGCCGGAGGAGGACACCAAGACCTATGCGCGCGACCTTCAAGCCGCGCCCGGCGGACCCGCGCTCAACGCCGCCATCACCCACGCGCTGCTCGGCGGCAGGGCCATGCTGGTCAGCGCCGTCGGCGGCAGACCGTGGGCCGCGCCGGTGCGCAGCCAGCTCCGCCGCCACGGCGTTCGACTTCTCGACCTCGCCGCAGGCACGGACTATGAAACGCCGCTGTGCGCCGTGCTGGCCAATGCCGTCAACGCCACCCGCACCATCGTGAATCCGCCCATCTCCCGGGTTCCCCTCCGTCATCTCTCGGCTTCATGGGCCGCTGAGGCGCCGTCTTCCTGGGGTGGAATCCCGCCCATCGTCCTCACCGACGGCTTCTTCTTCGAGGAAACCTCGGCCCTGCTCTCCGCCTGTAAGGACGCGGGAGCGGCGCTCTGCCTGGATGGCGGCAGTTGGAAGCCGGGAACCGCGGAACTGGCTCCGTTGCTTACGGCTGCGATTTGCAGCGAGCGCTTTGCCATTCCCGGCCGCAGCGGCGGCCCAGACGGCGATTCAGACGCCGTCTTTGCCTGGTTTGCCGCCTGCGGCGTCCCCTATGTGGCCGTCACGCGCGGTCCAAGATCCATTCTAGCCAGCGACCGCGGCCACCGCTTCGAGATCGAGGTAGCCAGGATTGCCGCCATCGACACACTCGGCGCGGGCGACGTCCTGCACGGAGCCTTCTGCCACCACTTCGCCCGCAAGCCCGACTTTGAGCCGGCGCTACGCCGGGCCTCCGCAATCGCAACGCTCTCCTGCCAAGGCATTGGCGCCCAGGCCTGGGCCAGGCAACCCGGCAGCACGACTGCCGTGTGACCCTGGCAATTCCACGGTCTCTCTCAATGGCAGCAACTCAGCACCTCGCTGGGCAAGCGAGTTGGCGGGCAAGCGGGTCCAGCGGAGATGCAAGCCTGCACGGGAGATGCGAAGCGGGGCGGGCAAGCGGACACGAGGGGAGCCGGGAGATGAGAATGCCGAAGCATAAGACGCAACTCCCGGCGGGGAGGGCTTGAGGAGTGGGGTGCGGTCTGAGACCGTGGGACACAGCGTACGAGACTGGGCCGCGGGCTCAGGCTGCGGTCTTGGAAGCTTGCCTGGTTCTCGCCTGGCCGTTCAAAGAAACGGGTTGCAGTTTGAAGGAGTTGTTTCCAGCCGGAATCATTGCCATGGGAATGGGGAATCGATCCGGCATTGCATGGAAGTTCTTTGACTCGAGCCAGGCGCATAGCCGGGGATCGTGAATCTCAGGCTGGTCCTGCCAAAAGTCAGGCGACAGCCCACACTGAATCTGGAGATGATCCAGTTGCAACTCGATGACCGCAACATGCTTAGGGAAGTAACGCCGGACATTGGAAACACCGACGTTCAACCCCGTGAGGCTGCGGCCCTTGCTTTGAGTTTTGACCACCATAATTGCCTGCCCTTCAACGTGAGATGAAGTCAGTCTAGGGAGCGAAGGCGGGAGGAAGCCAGTTCCGGAGCGGGAAATCCACAGTGGGATCTCCTCATTTGAAACGCACCAGACGGCATGACCAAATTGGGACGATAGTGCGCCCATTTATTTGTTCTGTCAAGATGACTTTGGCCGGGGTCAAAGTCCCGTCAACACGGGCGAAGCAAGATCGGACCGCGAACCCTTTTCCTCGCGCACGATCTGGCCGTCGCGCATGTACAAAATCCGGCTGGCGATGGCCGCGGCCTCGGGATTGTGGGTGATCATCAGCGTGGTCTGACCCAGCTCGCGGTTCGACCTGAGCAGCATGTGCAGCACGGCTTCGGAGTTCTTCGTATCCAGGTTGCCGGTCGGCTCGTCGGCCAGCACAATGGCCGGCTTGGTGATCAGCGCGCGCGCAAT
>Ga0187890_10001644_pt1 | contig 15910 bp, 16 predicted proteins | sample June2016WEW_21_1_FD_133005 | JGI IMG/M metagenome (GOLD analysis project Ga0187890, IMG submission 133005) | Peatland microbial communities from SPRUCE experiment site at the Marcell Experimental Forest, Minnesota, USA - June2016WEW_21_10 | ecosystem: Environmental > Terrestrial > Soil >... | reverse complement strand
GGGACGCGTGTCTGGGTGGTTTCTTTTGATTAATAGTGTTCACCTGGCGAAATCGTCCGAATACAGCCACGTGAGCAATTTTGAACAGCCAACGGAACGGGAAAGGGCGATTATGACGGAACACTAAGAAAGACTAATGTCATCCCCCCGCTCCTTGGAGGACCTATGTGGATTGTTTCAAAGCAGGCCAAGAAATTGGAGCTTGAACACGCAGAACTCGAATCGTTGGTCTTGGAACGCACAGCGGAATTGCAGAACCTTTCTCAGCGCCTGCTTCAGGTGCAGGATGAGGAGAGGCGGAAAGTGGCGCGAGACCTGCACGACACGACTGGCCAAACACTGGCCGCGCTGAAAATAAGCGTTTCGTTTCTTCAAGCGTGCTGCAAGGACGAGCCGTCGAGGCACGCGATTGCTTCCGACGTTGTGAACTTGGCCGATCAGGCGATTGAAGAAATTCGGACGATGTCGTATCTGTTGCATCCGCCACTGTTGGACGAAGTAGGCTTCACGTGCGCCGCCGAGTGGTATGTCGAGGGCTTTGCCAAGCGGAGCGGAATCAGCGTGAGTGTACATATGGCCGAATCGCCTGAACGACTGCCGAAGAAAATGGAGGTCGCGCTTTTCCGCGTGTTACAGGAAAGCTTGACCAACGTGCATCGGCACTCCGGGGCTTCGGCAGTTAGGGTGTGTTTTGAGCGAGGACCTGAAGCCGTGACGCTGGAGATACGAGATTTCGGACGGGGCATACCGGTAGAGGCGTCGGGCCGATTGCGTCAAGCAGGAGTCGGCTTGTCTGGAATGCGCGAGCGAATGCACGAACTGGCCGGCAAGCTTGAAATAGAATCGGGCGGTCAGGGAACAAGCGTGCGGGCTGTCGTTCCGCTCTATAAAATGGTCAGACCCCCTCTCCCAGATTACCGGCAAATCGCTGCGTCAGGGCTGGCTTGCCGATAGGGGATGGCGTGCGGATCGAGCCAACTGATCACCATCGTTCGGGCTGTAGAGGCCTGGATTGGTCGGAAAGGGATGTGGCTGGGACTACCCCTTGTTCTTAACCGACATCCGGCCGACTCTGCAGGAAGATGCGTTCCTGGGAATATAATTTCTCGTGAGGCCTCAACATGAAGATCCTGCTCTATGCGGGACTAGTTCTTATAGCGCTCGGTATCATCTCCCTTGTCGTACCCGTTCCCCACAGCGAGACCGAGGGCATCAAGATCGGGGGTACAAAACTGGGCGTTCAGACCAGCCACAGCGAGAAGGTTTCGCCCGTCATCAGCATCGTGCTGATCGCGGGTGGGATCGCGTTGAGCACTGCAGGCTCGCGTTCGCGACACTGAGGCAACACTCACTTCAATCAGTCGCGGTCGCCGCTATACTGCCGTTTGCCTTCCACTGCATTGGAGGAAAGTTCCGCGTCAATCCCGACTCGGTTGCTTTGCTTTGCCGATTCGCGCAAGATAGGCAAATTGCTCCCACTTCGCGGATGTCAGTCTCGCCCGAGATTTCGTTCTCACGCACGGCCGTCCAACCCGCTATCACCGGACCGGCGCACTTGTCACACGAGTAAGCAGAGAGGTGCAGATAATGTCTTTTCATTCAAATCCTCAAATCTCAAACGGTCCTGCGTCGCTTATGCCACGCGTCTGCCGCTGACAAGGTTGATCACCAATAGGACCAGCGCCACAACCAGCAGCAAGTGAATTAACCCACCTGCGATGTGAAGACTGAATCCCAGAAGCCACAGAATCAGAAGCACTACGAAAATTGTCCAAAGCATGTTGAACCTCCAGCTCCCATTCGAGCCCGCAAAGCTTATCTATTTTGTGTTGGCCGGAATCAGCCTCTTCCCACATTCCAGGCACGACGACTGAAAACGCGGCGTAATCAATCCGCAAAACGGGCACATCCTCGCCGTCGCGAAACGGCGCCGCGATGGTCTAAGCGACGACAGCAACATCGAGACTAAAGCTTTGGCTCCTGCCAGTCGTACACGAAGCCGAGCACGCGCGCGATCAAGAGTGTCGTTCATCAATGTTCCACCTACACCATGAGGATCGCAGGAGCGGAGCAATGATTCTGTACAAGATTGCTCACAACCGAGGTGGGGAGTGGAGTGAGCGGTCAGCTATCAGCTCTCAGCTTTCAGCGAATGGTGTCTACTGCTAAGTAGATGTTTACTTTTCAGTACCGGAATGCCACCTGGTGCGGTCTTTTAGAATCAATCACTTAGGAGTAGATTCCCTTCAAGTCTTTGAAACATAAAGAGTTACCACCGTCTCGGATTGATCGCGATGCAGAAATCTTGTCAAGAGGCAAAAGACAGCCGAATTGGCGCAAGTGCATGAAACAAAGGCTGATATAGTTTCGCTCGAAGTGTCGGTTTACCCCCTCGAACATGAAATAATAGATATAGATAGAAAAAAAGCAGCGCGGCCTAGTGGCCGCGCTTTTTATTTGGAGCGAGAAATGGGCGATCGGGTAGAGATTCGGCGCTGTCAGCACATCAAGGTGAATGGAACGCAGTGCGGTTCGCCCGCGCGGCGGAACGAGCCCCACTGCCACTATCACCGGGAAAATCAGCCGGCGCGGGTAAAGGTTGGCGGCGAGGGCGGGGTCGACGTTTTGATACCGGTCCTGGAGGACGCGCAGTCGATCCAATCGGTGGTGAGGCAGGTGGTGATGCTGGTGCTGGGCGGAAAGATCGACAACAAGCAAGCGGGCGTGGTGCTCTATGCGCTGCAGATTGCGTCCAGCAACCTGAAGCGGATGGAGGTGGAGAAGCCGCGTCCGGCGCAGGTTGTGGTGGATCCGGAGAAAGTGGCGGAGACTCCGATGGGGATGACGCCGTGGACGGCAAAGGAAAGAGGGCAGGAGCTGGAGGATGAGGATGTTGGGTTCCAGGGAGAGATCGCGGAGAAACTCAAGCGGGAGGCACGGTCGGCGCGGGAAAGACTCGAAATGTATTCACGCGAAGCGCGGAAGATGGCGGGAGAGGCGCTAAACGAGTTGAAACGGGAGCCCAAGATGGATTACGACCAGATGAGGCGGTCGCTGGCGTCATTCGCAGACATGGTAAAAGACTATTTGGGACGACCAGTGAGCAGTTGTCCGCCACCAGACGGCATTTGGAAGTAGGGGTTCGTGGTGCAGCCTCGTTCGTGGTGATGCAAAGGTGGGCCAGCGCCCTGTTAAGCCGATTCACCGCCGAGACGCCGAGGGCGCCGAGTTTAGCTGTTGAAGTCGGTGGGAGGAATGTCGTGTGGGCTTCCCCACACAGCGAAAACCGCGTTGCGTGGGCCACCCGCGTTCGGCTTCGTGTAGTGGTACAGTCCGTTTGAGTCCTTATAAATCAGTCCGGCATATTCTTTGTTTTCTTTTATCGACTTCGGGTTCAATCCCTTGAGGACCGCCTTTGCAGCCGCATCTTGAGTTTTGTACCCAGTAGTGTTGTTCTCCTTATTTTGCGCCGACGCACGGCCAGGCCCGTCGTAATGGTACGCCTATGACTCGATGCGCTTATTCATTCTTCGACAGGGAAATCCAGACCACCTTTCCCTCGCGAATTCCGAACTCTGCAATCCTTAAGTCATCCGGCGCACCTTGGTAAACCAGCACCGCCTCGCCAAGCTCTGGCCTTTTCTTATCGGTGTAGTGGTTATCTGTTCGATCACCATGAATCACCCAGCGATACTTTGTCCCCTCTATTTTGTCCTCCTTCGATGGCTTACCGTACGCTTTCATAACTTCGTCGGCCGTGCTTGAAAGCCCAATGCCCTTCTTGGTCTTCCAGGCCGCCAAGTCATCGGGCGTAGCCTCTACGGATCGGTTAACACAATTCGGAAAGCTGCTTAGAGTCACAGTGCCTGCTACTTTGGCATCGTAGGCTGCAACCATGCGCGTGAGTGCGACAAATACCTTGCTGTCCTTGGATCGGTAGCAAAACACATCTCCCGTCGTTGATGATGCTTGCCCAAGCCGCTCAAACAAACTTTTCATTGAGACGTCCGCGTCGATGCGAAAAGGCCCAAGAGCGTTCGGCCCTGCATAGTTCTGTCCTTCCGCATAACCTATTGCGACAAAGAAAACGGCTACGAGAATACGGAATGACTTGAGCATGAATTACTCCCTCACGTATGGAATTACAACGCCGGGGTTGGCCTGTTGGAACTGAGTGATGGCATTCCCCAGATTGATGACATCTTCATTCTGACCACGGGTACAACCCAGCGTCGGTTTCCACCCCTGTTGTGGCGCAAGAGGGTCGGCCAGTCCAGTCCCGCCACCGTGTATGTCTCGACCACGAGAGTCACCTGTATCAATAAATGCTCCCTTTGGGCCGTACGCTGCACTGTCTCCGTGCCTGTTACTGACGCCCACGACATCGCTCTTGTACGGGGCATCCGCGCCCGGTTTTGCGCTCTTGACAACGTCATTGTGTGTTTCGATTTGGGTTACCGTTAGCTTGTCGTTTTTATCCGTCGTAAGAAGGGTTGTCGTATGCCCGCTCATGTCTGTCTTGAGCTCGGCCATCGGAGGGGGCTTTGGAGTTGGGGGATTTGTGTTTATCGTATTTTGCGCCAACTCACCGGAACGCCCGTCGTAGTTGTGCCTCCTTCAAATCGTAGATTTACTGCTTCGCTTTACTGGCTCCTGGGCGCTCCCCGTCATTGGTCTGCTGTAGCACATCGCGCAACGGTATTCTCCAGATGTGGAAACCGGCGACGTCGTTCAACCTGGGGCGACCATCCTTAGCTTGTGCCTCGGTTTTCGCACTCGGACTCCAGGAAAAGTACAACGTGTTGCCAGACTCGCAAACATGTGGTGTCAGGTAAAGTCCATCGAGGAGGCGGGTTACTTTCGCGGAACCTAACAACACTTGATAAAGGCCCACCGGCAGCCACTTTCCGCCGTCAACGTTCATACCCGAGAAAAGAATGGCATTCCCGTCCAGCCAGAACGGGCTAAGCGGGTGCACGCCACCCGTCGGAACCGACCGCAAATTGCCTGTCCGGAGGTCGCCGATCCACAGGGCCTTGCAATCGGCGATCTGCTTATCGCTATCCACCTCCATTGCGAAGGCAATGCTTTGCTCGTCGGGAGAGACAGCTAGAGTGTTTGTAACGCCGTCGCACTTGTCAGTTGGAGTTGTGAGAAGTTTTCGCACGTTCCCGCCCCTCTCCGAAACGCCGTAAATGTTCTGATCGTCGCCGATAAAAACGATGTTGCCGGAGCGCAGCCACGCGGTCGTAGGCCCGAAGTACGTGTTCGGGGGAAGGTGCGTGAGCTTAACCACCTCGTGAGTGTACACATTCACTTTCGCAAGCTCGCGATTCGATTCGGACCAAACGCTGTTCCTGCCCTTAGGATAGTCTGTGATCACTGCTAGCCATCGGCTATCAGGTGACCAACTAAAATCCCCGACATACAGGTGCCCTTCTCCTTTCCCTTCCAGCAGAGGACCCCACGTGTGAGCATCCTGTCTCAGATCCAGGATTCCTACCTGCGGAGAGTTCAGATCACCGGGCTCGTGATATTCGAAAGCAAGCCAACGCCCATCCGGAGAGCAAGCGGGGCCCACTTGGTCATCCGTGTGGACAATGCCCGTGACTTCTTGCGCACTGGCAGGCGGGCCAGCCTTTTGATCGCTAGAAAATCCTGATTGCCAAAGCGCCAACGACAGCGACATGATGACCACCGATCGAAGCGGCGCTCCTCCCGCACGTCGCATCTCCAGCTTCCTCCTCACGGGCCCCAACTCTTTGGTGTGTCAAGTACGACGAAAGCCCAGCCTTTGCCGACCCCCAGGTGAATTCCCGAAATATCATGCAAGGCAGGTTTCCCATCTACGGAAACAACCTTAAAACTGATGGTCTTATCTAACTTCGCGACACCATCTACGGTGATGCTCTTCTGGTTCGTGATTGTTACGGTATCTCCGCTTCGGGAGATGGAGTCAACGTTGCCCAAAACTTTTTCAGCTGCCCCGGGCATCTTCACGCCGCTTTCCTTCGCCCCCGATTGCACTGTGGCCCCGGTTCCCGTAAAGTCGGTCCCAAGAGTGTCCAAAGCCTTGACCAAGCGCGCGGGGTTCTTATCGCCTTTGTCGGAGTCGTACGTCTTAGCGGCCTTCGACACATCATCAGCCGTCAACTGTTTAGTTTGCGTCTGATTTTGCGCCGGCGGAGGTCCAAAAGAGTTTCCCGTCGCCCGCGCCCAAGCCATAAAGATGTTCATTGCTCTTATCGATTGACTTTGGGTTTGGGACATTACTTGCAAGAGATCCACGCCTCCCTGAAATGAATACGTGAAAGGGGACACGTCAGCTTGGTTGATAATGGCATCGCGCTCTACGCCCGAATGTCCGTCTGCATCCGTCCTGCTCACTGGATCGTTTCGGACATAAGTGTAGAGGTTCAGGGCGGGTGGCCCGCCCTTCATCGCGTTGACGTTCTTCTTTTCTCATAACGGAACGAGGGTGCCCCATCCTTGCGCTTTTTGCAAGGGTGGGCGGCGATGCTGCTGATACGCTGAGCTTGTCATGCCTCGTGGCCTGCATCGCTACTATGGCGCGCATCATTTGCACTTTATCACGTGTTCCTGCTATCGGCGGCTCCCTCTTCTTCGCTCGGCAGGAAGCCGCGACCGCTTCCTTTCCGTGCTGGAACAAACTCGGCAGCGCTACCGCTTCGTGGTGGTCGGTTACGTTTGTGATGCCCGAACCCATCCACTTACTCATCAGCGAACCCGAGGTCGGAACTCCATCAACCGTTATGCAAGTATTGAAGCAGCGTACGGCTGGCGCGCTGTTGCCGAAAACAAAGCGGCGCGATCCACGCCAGATCGAACTGTTTGGGGAGACTCCGGAACGCACACCCTTTTGGCAGGGCCGATTCAATGATTTCAACGTTTGGACGAACAAGAAGCGGGTGGAGAAGCTTCGTTACATGCACCGGAATCCAGTCAAGCGAGGACTGGCGGCGGAACCGGAGGACTGGCGCTGGAGCAGTTATCGTTTCTATTCTCTCGACGAGGCTGGACGGGTGCGCGTAAACGAGGGTTGGGGGAGGATTTCGTTTGAGGCGCGGACGGCGTGAGGGGCGAATCCCGGTGTACGATCCGTCTGCCACCCACCCCTTCGACTCCGCTCAGGGCGGGCTCTTCGCAAAGAACGCGAAGGATGGGGCACCCTCAGTTGTGCAGATGCAGGCGAAGCCCATGAGCTTCTCAGGGCCGGGCCGCCCGCCAGGATTCCAGACTCCACTGGAGTAGGTTTCGCCGCTGAAAGCCGGAGTATGCGAAGCTCACCAAAGAGAATCCCTAAATCATCGCCATCGTGGCGTCTGACAGGAACAACTGGTCATTCCAGCGTGACGGCTTTGACCAGATTGCGCGGACGGTCCACATCGAGACCGCGTTTGGCGGCGACATAGTAGGCAAATAACTGGAGTGGAACAATCTCCAGAATCGGAGACAGTAACTCGGGAGCCGGTGGAATAAAGATGGTCTCGTTCGCCAATGCAGGCACCGTCGCGTCTCCTTCTGTCGCGAGCGCGATGACCGTACCACCCTGTTTCTTGAAGCCTTCCATGTTGCTTACGTTTTTTTCATAACGCACGACGGAACCGGGATCGCCCGGATCGCAGGTCGCGATCATGACCAATGGGAGGCGGTAATCGATCAACGCGTTGGGGCCGTGCTTTGCCTCGCCCGTCGGATAGCCTTCGGCGTGAATGTAGGAAACTTCCTTGAGCTTCAACGCGCCGTCCATCGCGATCGGATAGTGGATGGCGCGGCCGAGAAACATGAAATCGTCCACGCGGTAATACAGTTCGGCCAGCCGCTCCACACGGTCGGCCGCAGCGAGAATCGCTTCCACCTTTCCCGGCAGGGCAAGCAGTTCGCCGATATAGCGCTTGGCAAGATCCTTCGTGACCTTCTGCTTGATTTCACCGAGATAGAGAGCGAACAGAAACAGGCATGCCATCTGGGCCGTGAACGCCTTGGTCGAGGCAATGCTGATCTCTGGCCCGGCATCGGTATAGATGAAACCATCGGCTTCCCGCTCGATCGTCGAACCCGCGACGTTTGAAATTGCGATGGTGCGCGAACCCTTCTGACGCGCCTCGCGCTGCGATGCGGTTGTATCGGCGGTTTCTCCTGACTGAGTAATAAAAATGCTCAGCTCACCCTGACCGATCATCGGGTTGCGATATTCGAACTCGCTGGCGTAGTCCACATCGACGGGCACGCACGCCAGTTCCTGCATCATGAACTGGCCCGTCATGCCCGCATGGCGGCTGGTGCCGGACGCAACGATATGAATGCGTTTGAGCGCGCGCAATTCCTCGCGCGAGATATGGATCTCCGCCAGTTCGACGCGGCCCTCCGCCGGCATGACACGATTGTCGATCGTGCGCCGCAAGGCGTCAGGCTGCTCAAAAATCTCGCGGATCAGGTGATGCGGAAATTTTCGCTGTTGCACCGTCATTTCTCCTCAGGCAGAGCAGTCCACTCCGCCGATAAAAGTTCGCAGCACGTTGCCATCGTTGTCGAGGACCACAAAATCAGCATCCGCTCCCTCAGCAAGAACGCCTTTATAGGTACTTCGCGCTACCCGCGCCGGGTTTCGCGTGGCCGCCGCCACCGCGTGCTGCAGATCCCATTCCGCAAAGCGCGCCAGATTGCGTACCGCCTGGTCCATGGTCAAAACGCTTCCCGCCAATCTTCCGTTCGAAGTAGCCAGGTTCCCTTTGACGTCCACGTCGAGGGTGCCGAGACGATAACGGCCGTCCGGCATGCCCGTTCCGGCGATGGCATCGGTGATCAACACGGTTTGCTCTGGCCCTTTGGTGTCAGCGATCAGCTTGATGATGGAGGGATCGAGATGGACGCCGTCGGCAATGAAGTCGGCACTGACTCGCGCATCCGTGAGGACCGCGCCGACAATGCCAGGGTCGCGGTGCCGCAACGGGCGCATGGCATTGAAAGTATGTGTGGCGTGACGCGCTCCGGCGGCGATTGCGCGTTCGGCCGTTGGAAAATCCGCATCGGAATGTCCCAGGCTCACGCACACGGCACGCGCCGCCGCAGTTTTGATGAGTTCGATTGCGCCTTCCAACTCGGGAGCGATAGTGAGGATTCGGATGCGCCCACGGGCCGCTTCCCAGAAACGCTCGAACGTCTCCAGCCGCGGTGGCAGCAGATTCTCCGGCCGGTGCACGCCACAACGCGCGTGGCTGATGAACGGTCCTTCCAGGTGAATGCCAAGGGGAGCGGCGCGGCCCGTACGAACCGGCCGTTTGTTCCCGGATGTTTTCTCGCAATCCTCTTCGCACTTTTCGATTGCATCGGCGAGTCGTTCGAGCGCACGCAGAATGTCATCGACCGGAGCCGAGACGGTGGTCGGAAAATAACTGGTCACCCCGTGCCGGGCGATGAATCGCTCGATGGTCGGCAGCGTTTCCGGCGCATCGCCCATCACGTCATGTCCGAAACCGCCATGAATATGAAGGTCAACATAGCCGGGCGCGATCAGGGCATCACCGAAGTCGATCCGAGTGGACGCGGCGCTGAGTGGTTGGCTATCCCGAGAGGAAATCTCAACGGTGCGTCCCTGCTCCACCAGCAGCAATGGACGCTCGATCACCCCGTGCGTGGTCAGTAGCCTAGCAGCAGTAAAAGCCAGCATAAATCACAGTCTGATGTTGGACGCAAGCCATTCGTTATGCGCTATGGCGCTTTTTTCATTTGGCGGAGATCGCCCGTTCCAGTCCGCTGCCTCGCGTCGCAATATTCGGAATCGCGACCGGCAAGCGTCCCCGGATCGCAATCTCCCCAAACAGTGCTTTCACAGCGCTCACCTCGGAGACGTGGGCGGAGGAGAACGTGCACAGATAATTCTGAATGCCCGGAAAATCTTTGGCCATGTAAGGACTCCCCACCGCGACCACCACGCTCTTTGGCGCGGCCTGATCCAGCAACTTCTGAATCAAAGCTCCCGAAGGGTCAGATGAGGTTACATCATTGGTGAAGGTCCGGGCGCCTGGAACCGGAGCCGCATAGACGGCAACGATAACTTTCTCCGCCTCTTGCGTTGCCTTCAGAATCCCGGGTGTAACCGCAGCGGCGATACTCGGATCGACATAGAAGACTCGCGCATCGGGAATGCGCGCATGTAACTCCCGCTCAAAGACCCGTCCCGATTCCAATCGGACGTCGTCCGACACAACAACCAGGACAATTCGATTCCGGATCGGCTCCTCCGCCCCATAGGGCAGCGCTGAAGACGCGACTTTTTCTGCCGCCATGGGAAGGACTTTTCCATTCTCGCGCACAAGCGTGATGGCACCGTCCGAGATGCGCTGGCCCAAAGCAATGTTTTCCGGAGAGCCGATCAGCTTGTCCATCGCATTGATGTCCACCAAGCGCGAGCGCTGCAGCCCGAGATCAGACTTCGCCCGCAGAACCTTACGGACCGACGCGTCGAGGCGCGCCTTAGAAATTTCGCCTGTTTTCACAGCACCGATCATCGAGCGATACGCCGCATCAAGATCCGGAGGAATGAGCAGCATATCGTTGCCCGCTTTGAAGGCTTCGACTGCCGCGCGGCCGATGTTCGCGGCGTAAAGGCGTGTCAGTCCCGCCATGTCTAACGCGTCCGTAATAACAATGCCGTGGAACCCGAGTTGCTCCTTTAGAAGATGCGTGACGATCGCGGGGGAAGTCGTCGCCACACGATTCGGATCCGGTTCCAGAGCAGGCACGCTGACATGCGCGACCATGACCGAATCCACTCCCGCTGCGATGGCCTTGCGAAAAGGTGGTAATTCGACTGAGTCCAACCGCTGCTGGTTCCCGCTCACCTGCGCTACGCCTAGATGCGAATCCGTCGCCGTGTCGCCGTGTCCGGGAAAGTGTTTCGCAGTGGTGAGCATGCCCGCAGCGCGCGCTCCGCGGATGTAGGCAGTAACCATGTCGCCTACCTGGTCGGGGTCGGCGCCAAACGAGCGCGTATTAATGATCGGGTTCGCCGGATTCGAATTCACGTCCGCCACCGGAAAGAAATTCCAGTGAACGCCAATCGCGCGGGCTTCGATTGCGGTGATCTTACCAAAACTTTCCGCATACTCGGTTTTTCCCGCAGCGCCAAACGCCATGGCATTCGGAAAGACCGTAGTTCCACCCAATCTCGACCCCAACCCGCTTTCAAAATCAGCCGCAACCAGCAAAGGCAGCTTCGACTGCCGCTGCAATTGGTTCAGCAGCATGGCCGCCTCGTAAGGCTGGCTCTTGGTCAGGAACTGGCCTTCTTCCAGTACCGTCATCGCGACCGATCCCACGTGGTAGCGCTGAATCTCATGAACCAGTTCCCGATACTCGGCGCTGTTCACATTCAGGAACTCCACGCGCGCCCACACCATGAAGAGCTGGCCGACTTTCTCCTCCACCGACATCTTATGGAGCGCCTGCTGCACCCACTTTTCGTCGGTCGCAGAGGCAGAATGACTCGGGCCCTTCCTGGCGTGAATCTCCGCCGCCGGCGCACAAGTGACCAGCGCGAAGCAGATCGCAGCCATCAGAGAAATAAAAGTCCGCATACGTTAAGACTCAACCGGTTCCGGCTCGGCGCTCCAGCTCTTGCGAAGATTTGAGCGGAGCAAGAGCGCGCAAACAACCGATCCCACCGCCAATGCCAAGCCCGCGCCATGCGCTCCGAGCACAAAGCGGCCAATGGCAAAAAGAGCGAGATAGACCATGGCGCAGCCCAAAACCCAACCCACCAGATTGCGGCCCAGATCAACTGTCGGCGTCACTTCTGGCACAAGTTTCGCCACCGGCCGCCAGCCGCGCACGTCCGGCCGCACCTTCTTATAGAACTCAATCAATTTCGGTTCCGGCTCAGGCCCGGTCACCAGCGTCACGATCACCCAGACCAGCGTTGTGATCGCCGTGGTAGTCACAGCCGTTTTCGCGAATAGAACCGGCCCGCTTCCGCTAAATGGAACCACCCAGCGCAAAGCAAACGAACTCACCAGCGCGGTCGCCATCGCGGAAATCTCGCTCCACGCATTGATGCGCCACCAGTACCACCGCAACAGATAGACGCCGCCAGTGCCGGCTCCGGCTTCCAGCACGAACTCCCAACCCGATCGAATCGAAGAAAGTTGCATCGAGACAAATGCCGACAGCACGACGAGCAAAACAGTCGCCAGCCGCGACATCATGACGTAGTGCGCATCGGTCGCCGCTTTCTTGAAGAAACGGCGATAAAAATCGGAGACCAGATACGACGCTCCCCAATTCAATTGGGTCGCATAGGTTGACATAAATGCGGCCATGAAACCCGCAACCACAATTCCACGCAGCGCCGGAGGCACGTGTTGACTGACGACAAGCATGTAACCGGTTTCCGGATGTTGCAGGTTGGGATAGAGCACGACCGCCGCAAGCGCAGTAAGAATCCAGGGCCACGGCCGCACGGCATAGTGCGCAATGTTGAACCACAACACCGAGAGCAAGCCGTGGCGCTCATTGCGAGCGCTGAAGATGCGTTGCGCAATATATCCGCCGCCGCCCGGCTCCGCGCCCGGATACCAGAACGCCCACCACTGCAGTCCGAGATACACAACAAAGGTCAAAGCCGGAAGCGTCCAGAGCGCCTCACTCGACCAGGGCCGGGAAAAGTCAGGAAAGAACGCGGTCGCATCGGCCGATGCCGGTTTTGCCAGCCGCGCCGCCGCCAGTTTGTCGAGCATGGCGTGCATCCCACCGCAAGCGCTCACGGCATACCACGCCACGCCAATCACGATCGACATTTTCAGCGCGAACTGAAACAGATCCGTCCACAAAACTCCCCAGAGCCCGCCCAGAGCCACATAGAGGCCGGTGAACGGAATCAGGAAAAACACGCAAATCGCCAGCGCCTTCTGGTCGGTCACGCCCAGCGTCGAGGCCACAATCGACGTCATCGCCTTCGTCACCCATCCCAGGATCAGGCAGTTCATCAACAGGCCGAGGTAAAGGGCGCGAAAACCGCGCAGAAATGCGGCCGGCTTTCCGGTGTAGCGCATTTCAGCGAACTGCACGTCGGTGAGTAATCCCGAACGCCGCCAGAGGCGCGCGAACAGGAACACGGTCATCATTCCCGACAGCAGAAAGCTCCACCAGATCCAGTTGCCCGCGACGCCCTGCGCATAGACCAGTCCAGTCACCACCAGCGGCGTGTCGGCGGCAAACGTAGTCGCGACCATCGACGTTCCCGCAAGCCACCATGAAACGTTGCGTCCGGAAACGAAGTAGTCGTCAACGCTCTTGCCCGAGCGCGACCGGAAATAAAGTCCGAGCAGAAGCGTGATCAGCAGGTAGGCGATAACGGCGGACCAATCGAGCAAGGTGAAGTTCATTTTGTTTGTAAGCTGCGCAATGCCACTTTCTGCGAACCTGATTCGCGCACCGGGCCGAATCGCGCCGGAACAACAATCCGGCCACATCCCTCAGGAAAAACTGCTCCGCCGTGCGCGACCCTAGCGTAGACGCCGCACGAACAGCGAGTGCCGCTCCGAGCGATAGAAGCCAATGCCGTAGATCACGGGCTTCGTCTTGGTCGAATAAATGACCTGCCGCATACGCAACAGCGGCGCCCCGGGACGAAGATTCAGCAACTGCGCGACGCGGCCCTCGGCAACCGTCGCGTCCACTTCCTCGTCCGCATAAGCGAGCCGCACGTGATAGTCGTGCTCCAGCGTAGCAAATAATGAAGTACGGGCGAGCGGCGCATCGATCACCGAGGCGAACTCATCGGCAGGCAGATAGCAGATTTCCAAAGCAAATGGCTCATCGGAGGTGTGCCGCACACGCTCGATCTTCACCATGCGGCTATTCGCCGGCAGTCCAAGCCGCGCGGCAATCTCGGGCTCGTCTTCGATGATTTTTGCAACAATCACCTTCGAGCTGGGTGACAGCCCGCGGCTCCCCATCTGCTCGGTGTAGCTCATCAGCTTATTGAAATGAATGCGGGGAGGCGCGACAAACGTGCCCGAACCACGGCGCCGCTCGACAATGCCCTCGCGTTCGAGCACGGCCAGCGCGTGCCGGGCGGTCATCAGACTAACGCCGTGAATCCTTGCCAGCTCACGTTCGGAACTGACAGCATCGCCTGGTTTTAGCTGATTTGCCTCAATCTTTTGGCGGATCGCCCGTTGGATTTTCTGGTACGCAGGGAGTCCGTTGCGTCGGCTTTGAGTCATAAACGAATGATCCTAATCGTACCAGCAGGGGCGTGTCGGTACATCTTCCGGCCGTTCCCGCTATGTGCTATATAGCTCAAGAGCTGCCAGAAGTAAAGCGCTGTTATCAAAATCGGTCATGCGCCGACTGGTATTGCCTCCCAACGCGCTATATAGCTGTATCAGGAGGCGGCCCCTGCTTTGGGACGCCAAGAATGGACGCTCTTGTCCACTCCTCCACCAACCTGTGGAAATCCGATTTTTTGTACACTTTACGCTTTTCTCCGGTTCTTTGTATTTGAACAGTTCAAGTTCCGGGCCGCTCCGAAGAGGTATATAGCAGCCGTCCTATAGCACCGGCGGATTTTTTTGTGATCCGTTTATTTTTCTCTTGACGGAGGAAATCCATCTGCTATATAGCATAGGGTACTGCCGTGTAGTAGAAAAGCGTTACTGGAGGTTCTGTGATGAGAGTTACGAAGTCCTTCACCTTGATGCTGGCGATCGTGCTGACGCTGGCGCTGCTCAACGCAATCCCTGCGGCGTGGAGCCAGGAAGTCACCGCCAACATCGTGGGCACGATTACCGATCCCAGTGGGGCTCCGATCAAGGGCGCCGATGTCGTCGCCACCGACACCGAGCGCGGCACCGTCTGGAATGCCAAGACCAATGACACGGGCGAATACAATCTGCTTCGTCTGCCGGTTGGTTCCTACACGGTCAAGGTGACGTCCAGCGGATTCCAGACGGTTGAACACTCGCCCTTCACGCTCGTCCTCAATCAGACGGCGCGAGTGGATATACAAATGAAGGTGGCGAAGGCATCGACGACGGTCGAGGTCATCAGTACGACGCCTCTGCTTCAGACCGAGAGCACGGAAGTGAGCACCGTGATTGACGCCAATACCAACGTGAGTTTGCCGCTGGCGGCGAGGAACTACCTGCAGCTTACGCTGCTGGCACCGGGCGTAACCAACGTTGACCCCGACGGAATGCGGTTGGGGCAGAACATGCTCAACTCCGGGCGGCCATACATCAACGGCAATCGCGAGCAGGCGAACGAGTATCTGGTGGATGGCATCCTGAACAGCGAAGATAAGAACAACGAGACCGGATACCAGCCAAGCCCTGACGCGATTCAGGAATTCAACTTGATCACGCAGAACGCTTCCGCTGAATTTGGGAACTACCAAGGCGGGGTAGTGAGCGTGGCCACGAAGTCTGGAACAAATAACTTCCATGGCATCGTTTATGAGTTCCTGCGTAATGACGCGCTCGATGCCCACGAAGCTTCGGACGGATGGACGCAGGGCGTCGACAATGGGGTTCTCGGGTTTAACGCGCAGGGAGTAGTGAATAAGTCCGAATTGCGCTACAACCAGTTTGGGGGCACCTTCGGCGGCCCAATCATCAAGAACAAACTGTTCTTTTTCGCTGACTACCAGGGCCAGCGTCAGATCGTCAAAGACGTAACGGGAGCCCAGGTTCTTACGGCACAGGCGCGTGCCGGAGATTTCGGTCAACTTTGCACAGATTATCTGGGAACATTTGATGCTTCCGGAATTTGTACCGGTGCCGAGGCTGGATTTACCCAACTCAAATATCCGTCTGGACCGAACGTGGGACAACCCCTCCCCTATAACAATCTGGCTGCGGCTGGATACACGGCGGACACGGTGGCC
>Ga0187890_10001636_pt1 | contig 15957 bp, 10 predicted proteins | sample June2016WEW_21_1_FD_133005 | JGI IMG/M metagenome (GOLD analysis project Ga0187890, IMG submission 133005) | Peatland microbial communities from SPRUCE experiment site at the Marcell Experimental Forest, Minnesota, USA - June2016WEW_21_10 | ecosystem: Environmental > Terrestrial > Soil >... | reverse complement strand
GGCCAAGGTGACCAGCGTTTCCTGCGTTGTGAAATTCGAGTTCAGGGCGTTGAGCGTCGCCTGTCCGGAGTAGGCCGAAACGCCGCGCAGGCTCGCATTCTGCGCTTCTCCGCCTGCCACCAAGGCCTGCAGGCCGCGCATGTCCATGGTGTAAATCGCCAGGTTGGAACGTACCGCCGCGTTCACCGCCGCACGCAGTTCCGATTGATTCTCGATGCCGGTGCGGTCCATGCCGCTGGAAAAATAAATCAGCGACTTCTTCTGCTGCACGTGTGCCAGCTTTTCCGCCACCGATCGCAATGCCTCCAGCCGCCGGTCGGTGTTGAAGATGTTGTATTCCGTATCGTCGGCGGTAAATGGCTGACCCGTGTCGGGAGTTCCCTCGGTCGTGCCCGTGGTGCCTTCCTCAAAACCTTGGCCGCTGCCGGTGCTGAACGCGTCCAGCTGTTTTTTCAGCAGCGCGTGATCCGCGGTAAAATCCTGATTCACCAGCAGCGAACTGCCCAGCGAAACAATCGACACCAGGTCGGCGGGCGCCATTTGTGTATCGACATAGTGTTCGGCGGACGTAACCGAGCGGTCGATTTCGTCCGGTTCCATGGCGGAGAGATCGAAAAATAAAACAATCAGACGCCGGTCTTTGAACTGGGCCGCGAACTCGCTCGCCAGATCTGCCGGGGCAACCGGAGGACTCGTTTGTCCGGATGCCGCTTCCGGCAGCGGCTTTGCCTGCGCCACATCCAGTGCCGGCACGGCATCGACGTTCTCCACATCAAAGGAAACAATCTTCTGCGGTTTGTTGTCCTCTAAAATCGTGAAATCTTCCGGCTTCATTCCCGGCACAAATTGTCCGCTCTTGTCTCTGACTGTCACATTTACCAGCACCAGCTCCGATTCCGCGTGAAACACATAGTCCGATTGCTGCTGCGAAGGCGAAGCAATACACAAGAGCACAAGCACGAGCAGCAGCGCTACTGTTCGATCGGCGAATCGGTTTGGAGTGAGAGTCATGGCGATCCTCTTTGAGAGCATCTTATTCCGGAGCATCTTGCTCCGGAGCGTCTTGCGCAGCAGCCTCCTCCTTAAAAACGAAAGCGCGATGTAATCGTAAACTGTCGCATGGCCCCGGCCGCGGTAACTCGGCCAAAGGTGGGCGAGGTCACGTTTGTATCAATCGAAGAATAATTCACTAAGTTGAAAATGTTGGTGGCCTGTGCCCGGAACTCCAGCACGCGCGCTTCTTTCAGGGGAAAGATTTTCGTGAATGCCATGTCAAACACTTTGCTGCCCGGGCCGATGATGCTGTTGCGCCGTGCGTCGCCATAAGTGCCCGCGGGCGGTTTAGAGAATGCAGCGGTATTAAACCACTCCGCAATCGAGGGGTTCGGCAGGCTCACCGATTGCCCGGGAACCAGGTTCGGCCGCGTCGTACCGTTCGTTCCCGCGTTCACGTCGGAGAAGTTGCCCACCAATCGCGGCGTAAACGGCAGTCCCGATGCGATCGTCCAATCGCCGCTCCATTGCCAGTCGCCAAACACGGCGCGCAGCGGGGCATTGCCCGTGAGCCACCGCTTGTCGTGACCAAAGGGTAGTTCCCACAAATAATCTGCGGTGAACTTATGGGTCTGGTTGAAGCTGGAAAGCCCGCGCTCCGCAGGCAGATCGAGAGGGTTCTGAGCTACATTGGCCGCACCTCCGCTCGTCGAAGCGCCGCCTCCGCCAGCGCCGGTACCGCCCGCGCCCAGTCCAGGAGTATTCGCTCCCGAGGTGGCTCCCGCGCCGATGGAAGACGCGTCATCCATCGACTTGGAGAACGTGTAGGTGCCGCCGATCGCGAATCCTGCCGCCAAGCGCTTGCGCAGACGCACCGATACCGCGTTGGCCTCCTGATCCGCCACTGAGCTTTCGTAGGTGAAGGCGTCCACGCCGGAAATAAGAATCTGGCTAGCCGTTCGGTTCGGCGCTTCCAGAATGTCGAGATTTGTTCCCTTGGTCCCCGTGTAGTCAAGATTCAGCAGCAGCGTGGGGCGAATATGCTGTTGAATATCCAGATTGCGAATCTGCACATAGCCCATCCGGTAATTCGGATTCACCGCATAATTATTGGTGAGGGTGGTCACAGGGGGATATGCGCATTGCGGGGGGACAACGGCAGACGTCGGGAACCCGCATTGCAGAGTCAGCCCTCCGGGAGCCGTCTGAACGTTCGTCGACGTGGTCGCGAACGGTGGCTGCAGCGCAAGCTGCTGCGCGATGCCCTGATACGCGCCGGTGTTGTAGTTGACGCCATATCCGCCCCGCACCACCGTATTCGGAAGCGGCTTCCACGCAAAGCCAATCCGCGGCGCAAAGCCTTTGCGGTCCGGACGCACCAGGCTGTCCGGCAGGCGGCCGCTATACGGTCCCACTTGCCCCGGCTGAATCGGCGTCACGTCCGTCGCGTTCAGTGGCGGCGTCTGAGTCAACACGTTCGGAGAAAGATCGAGGTTCACAATGCGATTGTTAATTTCCGTCAGCGGCGAAACATACTCGTAGCGTACTCCGAGATTGAGCGTCAGGTTCGCGCGCATCTTCCACTCGTCTTGCGCATACAAATCCCAGTAGTTGCCGCGGAAGTGGTCACTTTGCCCAAACTGTACGGAAGTTTGCTGCGGTAATCCGAGCAGAAAGTCGGCAAAGTCATACCCCGTACCGGACACGGACTGGCCCCCGCTCATCTGCGAAGTGTTGGTACCGGTGAAGACGAACGAGCCGCGCGGATTGCTGTCCGTCTCCGTATTCACCTGCACGCGCCGGAAATCTCCGCCCCAGCGCCATGTATGCTTGCCGTGATTCCAGACCACATTGTCGGAGAAAGTGTAAGTCTGGGGTCGCGTGAGCGAAGGAGTTGTGTCCTGAAGACTGGCGAAGTTTGTAAAAGAGAGATTCGGCAGTCCCCAGTCGAATGGATTCGTTGAAACTCCCGTGATTCCGAGCGTGCCAGTAATGTTGTTATTGAATGCATATAGATTTTGCGTGTGCGTCCGGCTGCGGTTGAAGTCGGCGCGAACAATGTTAGTCAGCTTTCCGATGCTGCGCGTGTAAGACACGGGAATGTCAAAGCTGCGAACGGTTGTGCTGCCGCCTACGCTCGGAAACGGATTCGTCAGCGTGGCGCTTGATTGGTGGTAGTGGAAACCTAACTGCAGACTGTTGCGCGGAGCGTTGCGGCCTCCGCCCCGCCGTCCGCCCGCGGGCGCCGCGCCAAAGCTGTGGTTCAAGCGTATGTTCAGATCGTCGCTGTCGCTCGTGGCGGAAGTCAGGTAGTGGAAATTTTGATAATTGCTCTGCAAGTTCGTCGGCAACGGAATATATTGCAACAACCCTTGTGCCGCCGAGTTGATCTGCAGAATCTGGTTGTTCGGGAATGGTGTGCGAACCCCGTTGACCAGGTTTACCGAGTAAATCTGGTCGATTACGTTGTTGTTGTTGTCCCTATCGTTGCATATCCATGCTGTGAACCCTGTCTTGCACAAAACGGAAAAGTCTCCGCTCCGCTCGGCCTGCGTCGGCACCGTCGAAAACTGATCGAAAGGATTTTTCCCGTGCCTCCCGTTGAAGTTGATGAAGTAAAAAGTCTTGCTCCCGCCGCGGTAGATGTGAGGAATGTTCAGCGGTCCGCCCACGGAACCGCCGAAACTGTTCTGCAAATACGCCGGCTTTTCCGTTGGCTGGCCAGTAAGCGCAAACGGCGATGCATTCAGAGCTGAATCGCCGACGCCGTAGTATAGCGATCCATGCGGGCGATTGATGTCAAAGCCCCGCCGGCCGAATCCTCCGCCGCCGCCGAACCCTCCGCCGCCGCGACCACCCCCCGGACCGCCAAATCCGCCTCCGCCTCCAAATCCTCCCCCCTGTTGGCGCGCATCGTTGAAGCGCTGCTGCAGTTGGTCAGCGCTCATCGCATTGAACGAATTGGAAGTGTTGCCCGAAACCGCCACCGATTCCGTCGCACTGTTTGCTGCGATGTCCGGTGCAATGCCGGGAACCGGCATACCGGCAGGCGCCACGTCGCTCATCGAACTGCCTGCTGAACCGCCGGCCGCATCCTGCCCGGCTTCACTCTGAAACACGGAAAGATTCTGAAAGCCACGTCCGCTGGCATTCGCGCGCCGCTGCTGGTCTCTATTGCTATTGCTGCGAGCGTCATCACTATTGCTGCGAGCTTCATCACCGCGAGCTTCGCGTGCCCGCGACAGCAGCACCAGTTCAAAATTTGCCTGCATGTCCGGATGCGTTGCGTCCAATACGACTTCCTGCGCGCCCGCGGCAAACGCTGCCATCTGCACTCGCACGGTGTAGTGCCCATCGGCGGGAATCCGCAACCAGTAACTGCCGTCCACATCCGTTGACGTATTGACTTGTTCCTTCGTGGCCGCATTCGCCGCGGAAACTCCCGCGCCCGGAATCGGCATATTTCCCGACTTCACCACTCCGTGAATGGTTCGCCCCGCAGCCGCTGGCGCAACCGCCTGACCCCGCAACAGGTGCGGGTGAAACACGACGACATGAAACAAGAAGAGGAACGGAAAGACGAACTCCGGGCGCAGCCTGCCCTTCATCACCAGAAAGCGAAAACCGGAATTCCTCATAGCGTCGCGCAACAGCATTCGTGAAGACGTTCGGTGCGGCGTTACTCGAATGATACCGCGCTCTCCCGCCCTGAACTGTAGAGTTTTGTGACGTTTTCTATAAAGTTTGTCACCACGAGTTTGGCACCCCGACGTGCGCGCCTCCGAACCAGCGGAGAGCTGCCCGGTTTGATATGCTGTTCGGAATCTTCGTGGCTATACGAACTTTGGGATACGGGGACTTCGGCGTGCTGGCAGGCATTCGGACTCGCGATTTACGCAAGATCTACACTTCACCTCCGCCTCTTGCCTCCGGCGGCGGCTTCAGTTTCACCACCGCGCGCGGCAAAGGGAACAAACAGCCCAAACCGCAGATTGTTGCTCTCGACGGCCTCTCGCTTGAGATCGCGCCCGGAGAGATTTTCGGTCTGCTCGGACCAAACGGCGCGGGCAAATCGACAACCGTAGGAATCCTCACCACCCGGGTGCGACCGACGAGCGGCCAGGCGTGGATTGGCGAGCACGATGTGTGGGCGGAACAGGTCGCGGTCAAGCGGCTGATTGGCGTGGTTCAACAGCGTCCTAACCTTGACTTTGCTCTCACCGCTCGCGAAATTCTGCTCTTCCACGGCGCTTATTTCGGCCTCGATTCACGGGAGCGCGCCGAGCGTGCCGACGCATTGCTCGATCGCTTCAGACTCAGCGACCGTGCCGATCAGATGGTCCGCGGATTCTCCGGCGGCATGATGCAGCGTCTCTCCATCGCGCGCGCCATGATGCACGACCCCCAGGTACTTTTCCTGGACGAGCCCAGCGCCGGTCTGGACCCGCAAACCCGATTGCTGCTCTGGGAAATCATTCGGGAATACAACCAGCGAGGCAAGACCATCCTTCTGACCACGCACAACATGGAAGAGGCTGACGCCTTGTGCCAGCGTCTGGCCATCATCGATCACGGGCGCAACATCGCGCTGGGAACTCCGCGAGAATTGAAAGCTTCCGTCCCTGGCGGTTTTCTGCTGCGTTTGCGCTTCGGCCAGCACGCCCCGGAGTTGCTGCAGCGTCTCCAGACCTTGGCGGGTGTGCGAGAAGTGCGCGCCAACGCCGATTCGAATGACGACAACTCCGCCGACGTCTACGCCGACCGTGGAGGCTCGCTGGTTTCTGAGATTGCCAATCTTGCCTCCGGAGCCTCAGTCGAATTGTGCGACGTGCACATCTCGGAACCCAGCCTGGAGAATCTTTTCTTGCACCACACCGGAAGGAGCTTGCGCGAATGAACTGGAAAACTTTTCTGGCCCTGCTCGGGCGCGATGCTCATGTCGCTCGCCGCAATGTCGTTCCTTTGCTGCTGCAGACTTTCCTGCAGCCCATGATGTTCGTGTTTATCTTTGGACGAGTGATGGTATCGAGCGGTTACATGCCCGCCGCATACAAGAGCCTGCTGTTGCCCGGAATTATGGCGATCAGCATGGTGTTCACGGGCGTTTGGGCGGTCGCGATGCCTCTGATTGCAGAATTTCAGTTCACTCGCGAGATCGAAGACCGCCTGCTGGCGCCGATAGAAATCTCCTGGCTGGCGGTTGAGAAGGTATTCTTTGGAACGATGCAGGCCCTGGTCGCCGGACTGGCGGTCATCCCGATGGCGTGGCTGCTGCTGCGTCCGGGAGTGGAGTTCAACTTGCACTCACCTCTGGGCTTCGCCTGCGTTACACTGCTGGTGGCGCTCTTCTCAGCCTGCGGCGGTCTTGCCCTGGGTTGCAGCGTTAATCAGACTCACATCGGTCTGATGTTCAGCATGGTACTGACTCCAATGATTTTTTTTGGCTGTACTTATTATCCCTGGAGCGCGTTGGCACACTTTCCCATCCTGCAAAAAATCGTCCTGGTGAATCCCCTGGTTTACGCCAGCGAGGGCCTGCGTGGAACGCTCGTACCTCAGTTCCCCCACCTTCCGGTGCTGGCTGTTTTCGTAGCTTTGGCGGCCTTTGACGCGCTCTTTCTGGGAGTCGGGCTACGCCAGTTCCACCGCAAGGCTGTCAGCTAAGTTAACCATGGAGCTCTAATACCGAAGATACCCAATCCCCACCCGCATGTGGTGCAGCAGGCTGTCGGGCATAATCATGGCAATGGTCAGTCCCAGCATCGCGTGGACGATCCCCAGGGGATAGATGCTGCGGTAGCGGCGAAACATTTCGCAGAAGAAAAGGGCGCCGATAAGCGTAGCGGTAGTGAGGATGGGACTGGGCAGATGCACGGCGGCAAACAGCGTAGCCGCTATCCAAACCGCAGCCGAGCTTCCATACAGTTCTTCAAAGCGGTTGAAGAAAAACGATTGCAGCATGAATTCCTGAACCATGGCCCAGATCGCGTACCCCCACGCGGACTGCAAATTCGGAAACCAAGTCGGATTGGCCGGAATCTGGCCGCCCGCCCACCACACCAGAATCACGATAAAAGCGATCGTTGTAATACCGATCCCCAGCACCACGCCAGCACCGAACGGTTGCGGCCATCCGAGGCCGAGACGCCCGAGCGATGGCGGGTCGATCAGCGCATCGATCAGGACGAGGACCAGAATCGTGATCAAGGCGATGGTGCCCCAGCGGTGCCGGATCTGCGTCGTAGGCGCCCAGATCGCAAATTCCAGAAACAGAAAGGCAATGACGATCTGCGCCCAAACGAAGCAGCGGCGGGACGCGGTCGGAATCGCGGGAAGAGTTTTCGACTCTACAGCCATTTTGTCTATCTCTATAGTTTCATATCGGCGACAGCGAATCTCGAATCACTGGCTCCGCGATGGAGAGCCGGGCGTCCCCGCCCGGCAGGACGGGCGAGACGCCCGTCCCTCCATCCATCTCTAGACTTTCATAACCGCGCATATCCGCGGCAGTAGTCAAAACCAGAATGTCCAGATGGCGTCCACGCTGGCGTGAGTGATCGCCGAGGCCGGCAATCGCCGTCGCTGGCGCCACGCCCGACCGTAAAAGATCCCGGCAATGCTTGCCAGCAAAACATAGCGCCAGTTGAAGTGCGCCGAGCTATAACTGAGACGCTTGTTGAAATGTGAGAGCCCGAACAACACCGCCGTAATCCCGAGCGCAGCTCGCCGTCCTACCCGCCGTTCCAGCAGGTTCTGCACCCACGCGCGAAAATAAAGTTCCTCCGGAACCGCAATGAAAATGAAGATATAGATCCACGTCGGAATCATGGAGAGCCGCAGCGCGTGTGCATGCGGATGAAGGAAGCCGAGCGCCATCCCGAACCCGAGAACCAGGGGCGCAAAAAAAGCCAGTTCCCGCAGCCCGGTTTTCCAATCCCTCCAGCGAAAGTGAAAGTCAAACCCGGTCCCGCGAAGCCGCCGGATCGCGACGAATCCATACAACGCCGCATCGACGACGAGCAGTTTCCCCAGGCCCGTGAGCCCGCTCGGCCACGCCCGCTCGAACCAGCGCAAATCAATCGCCAGCCCCAGCGTCAGCAGAATGATCGCGTCTCGCCAATTGCCGCGTTGTTCGGGATCGACGTTTGCGGCCTTCCCCAGCAGCCATGCGATCGCCACCGGCAGCACTGCGTAGAGAGCGCACCATCTCCACGAAAACATCTGTTGCGACCAGGAGAGCAGAACGTAAGGCAGCGCGCAGACTGCCGGTAACACGGTTCGTAACGTTGACGGCCAGCGGGCGCATGCCTGCCCCACCCGCTCACCGGCCAGTCCAAACAAGGCCGCCGGCGCAAGTTCCAGCACAAGCACCGCAATGGCCGTCGGCGTTGCATTTTGCATGGCTATGATCTTAATTCGGAAGAGACTGATGACGATACACTCGCATCCCGACCGCCAGCGGCCAAGGCTCGGAAGGCATAGGCGCCAGCTTCGTTGCAGCTTCGCCTACTCTACTTCACTTTTTTCAGGATGCGGACGTCTTCGAATTGAGCCGAGCCGCGATCGTTTCGAGCAATGCAGCCCCGGCTTCACCGGCATCGCGAGTGGAAAACTCGCTGCCCAGTTCGATCACCGGGAGGCGGGCGCACGCGTCCTGGAAGGCTTGCGGCGAGGCCGCGGAAGCAGTCCTGTCGGGGCCTACCAGCAGAAGATCAAAATGCGCGACCCGCATCAGGAGCAGAGCGTCGGCCACGCGGCAACTGCTCTGGGCGTCGTATCCGGCGCCGCGCAGCAGTTCGCGCAGGTAGGCGAGCACGTCGGCATTGGAGTCCAGGCACAGTACGCTGTGGCCGGTGGCGACAGGCATTTCGGCGCGGGCTCCCGGGCGGTAAAAGGCCGAAACCGCCTTCTCCTCCGATTCGTGCGTGTCGAACACCGTGGTCAGGCGCGTCATATCCAGAACTTTGCGCACCGGTTCCGGCACATTGCAGAGCTTCAGGTCTCCGCGCGCCTGGCGGACGCTGGCGAAGGCGCGAACGATCGTGCCGAGGCCGCTGCTGTCAATGAATCCAACCTCGCCCAGATGCAGGACGATGGCGCGGCGGTCGTGCAACAACCAGGCAACATGCGCGCGCAGAGATTCGCTCGCCCTGCCCGCAACAATCCTTCCGTTGCAGCGCACTATCGTGACGCGTCCAACCTCGCGAGTGTCGAGCGACAGTAGCAATGGGACCTCCGATGCGGCTGGGATCAAGCCGGCGAAATCGCCACATTATATGCTGGAGGGACGAGGTCCGGGGCGAAAATCCCTCTGCCGGGACGGTTTGCGAACGGACGACCATCCGTCCCTGGCTTTTGTCTGTCAAGCTTTTGTCTGTCACTCCCTGCGAAAAATCAGGAGTAAAGAAATTGACTGGGTTGACATGTCAACCCAGCCAATTTGTTCGCTTCTCTCAATCGGCCACTGCAGCCGGCTTTGGCGCCGCTGCTGGCCAGTCCGAGCGTTCTATTTCCTGCGCATCGATAACGGCGATGGCAGCGATGTTGACGATCTCTTCCACCTCCGAGCCGCGCGGCAGCAAATGCACCGGCTTGCTCATCCCCATGAGAATGGGACCAATCGTCTCAGCGCCGCCGATCTTGGCCAGCAGCTTGTATGCGATGTTGGCGGAATTAAGGTCGGGGCAGATCAGCACGTTGGCGCCACCCTTGAGCGAGCTGAAAGGATACAGTTCCTCCAGCATCTCCGGGGAGACGGCAACGTCGGCCATCACCTCGCCATCCACTACCAGGGTTGGGTCCGCCTTGTGCAGCAACTCCACAGCTTTGCGAACCTTCTCGACCTGCGGGTGTTTGGTGCTTCCGAAGCTGGAGAACGATAGCATCGCGATCCGCGGCACGACGTCGAAACGCCGCGCCGCTTCGGCTGCGCAAAGAGCAATTTCCGCCAGTTCTTCCGCCGTAGGATCGATATTTACGCTGCAGTCCGCCAGGAAGTAAACTTCTCCCTTGCGTGTGACCATGGCATAGCAACCCGCAACCGTGTGCAGCCCTTCGCGCATGCGCACGATTTGCAGCGCCGGGCGGATCACATCGGGGTAGTGCTGCGTCACGCCGGAGACCAGCGCATCGGCATCCCCCATGTGCACCATCATCGAACCAAAAACGTTGCGGTCATTGATGATCAGCCGTCGGGCTTCGGTCGGCGTTACACCCCGGCGCTGCCGTAGCCGGCAGAGTTCCTGAATGTAGGCTTCGCGCAGCGGAGACTCGGATGGATCCACAACCCGCGCGTCCTTCAGATTCAACCCCAGATCGAGCACCTTTGCCCGTATCGCCGAAGTGCTGCCCAACAGGACGGGCACAGCGATTTTCTCCTCGATCAGGCTGTGACAAGCGCGCAGGATTCTCTCATTCTCTCCTTCCGGAAAGACCACCGATTTCGGCTTGGCTTGCGCTTTGTGAATCATGATCCGCGAGATCTCGTGGGCCTTCCCGAGACGACGCTCGAGTTGCTCCCGGTACTCGTCGATGTCGACCGGCTCCTGCGCTACGCCGCTGCTCATGGCAGCTTCCGCCACAGCGGAAGCTTCCCAGATCAGCACGCGTGGGTCGAACGGCTTAGGAATCAGGTAATCCGGACCGAACTTCATCCGCTCCACTCCATAGGCACGGCAGACAGAGTCGGGTACGTCCTCCTTGGCGAGTGCAGCCAGGGCTCGCGTCGCCGCCAGCTTCATCTCATCGTTGATTGCGGTAGCGTGCACATCGAGCGCCCCACGGAAGATAAAGGGGAAGCCCAGAACGTTATTCACCATGTTGGGATAATCCGAGCGTCCGGTGCACATGATGACGTCGGACCGGCAAGCTTTCGCGTCCTCGTAAGTAATTTCCGGATCGGGGTTCGCCATGGCAATGACGATCGGACGCGCCGCCATCGAGCGCACCATATCCTGCGAAACCACACCACCGACCGAGAGTCCGAGGAACATATCGGCGCCCGCTATAGCCTCCGCCAGCGTTCGCAACTTGGTGTCTTGCGCGAAGCGCTCCTTGTATGGATTCATGCCGGCCGTGCGGCCCTTGTAAACCACTCCCTTGGTGTCGCACAGCGTGATGTTTTCCCGCTTCATGCCCAGCCGGACGTAGTGCTCGGCAGTGGCCACGCTCGAGGCGCCGGCGCCGTTGATCACCAGGCGTATTTTGCCGATGTCCTTGTTCACCACTTCCAGAGCGTTCAATAACGCAGCTCCCGAAATAATTGCGGTCCCGTGCTGGTCGTCGTGGAAGACCGGTATATGCATGGTCTTCTTCAAGGTCTCTTCAATATAGAAACATTCCGGTGCCTTGATGTCTTCCAGGTTGATGCCGCCGAAGGTTGGCTCCAGAAGTTGGCACACCTTAATCACATCGTCAGGATTGTGGCTGTCAACCTCGATATCAAACACATCCACGTCAGCGAAACGTTTAAAGAGGACGGCCTTGCCCTCCATGACGGGCTTGCCGGCGAGCGGACCGATGTCGCCCAGTCCAAGAACTGCAGTTCCGTTCGTGACCACGGCAACCAGATTTCCGCGGCCCGTGTACTTAAAAGCGTCATGCGGATTCTTTTGAATTTCCAGGCAGGGTACAGCCACGCCCGGCGTATAAGCCAGGCTCAGATCTCGTTGCGTCCGGCACGGTTTGGTGGGGGTGACTTCAATTTTTCCCGGGCGCGGCAAGGAATGGTAATCGAGTGCTTGCTGCTTGGTGAATGACATGGGTTTCTCCTGAACGTTCCATTTGCGGTCGGAGGCGCTCCACGGTCCAGTTCGTATGTGCCATTGCAGGGGGCCGGGCGACCAGCACTAGTCTCCTCCAGTGCACAATCACTGGCTGTGATCCCGGTCACAGCGTCTGGCCCATTCAGCCGAGATTTCGCGACGGCGCTGAACCGGAGCCACACCGAAATCCCCACCGCGGGATCCGAACGTCGTCGGACTCTCTTGCTTAACTCCGGCTCGTCCCGGCGCAATCACAACTCTTCGTGTGCATCGTCACAGTACCCAGTACGCCAACCCCTTGACACCATGCTCTATAATCCCGCACACCTCAGTTTACATCCCTTGGATTGTGGCTATATGACGAAGTGGTGGAGGAAAAGATGAACTGCGATGGCAGCTGATGCGCCAAGATGAATCGAGGGTCCCAATGCCGCTTGAGCTGAGAGAAAGTGGGTCGGCGACTATTCGTCATACACGCAAAATCGTTGCATATCTGGGGATCGGTTTTTTGATCTTGTTGTCCGCTCGTGCTCGGGCACAGTCTGCGCTGCCCGCTCGTTCCGAGAAAGTCATCATCGATACCGATATCGGTGATGATGTGGATGACGCTTTCGCGGTTGCGTTGGCGCTGCGTAGCCCTGAGTTGGAGATTCTCGGCATCACTACTGCTTATGGGGATACGGAGACGAGGGCCAAGCTCTTGGACCGGATGCTCGGCGAGTTGGGGCGGCAGGATATTCCGGTGGCCGTGGGCATACCGACTCATGCGACGAACGTCTTTACGCAGCGACGATATGCTGAGGGTGGACACTTTGGGCGGGCTTCGCATCCCGGGGCATTGGATTTCATTGCGGAGCAGATTCGCCGCTATCCGGGGCAGATTACTTTGATCGCGATCGGTCCGCTCGTGAATGTGGGCGCTCTGATCGACAGGGAGCCGGAGACCTTCCGGAAGCTGCGGCGGGTTGTGCTGATGGGGGGCTCGATTTATAGACGTTCCGGCGACTTTGAATATCTTCCGGCGCGCGGACCGCAGCCGGAATGGAATATCTTGAACGACATTTCCTCGGCGCAAAGGCTTTTTGAATCGGGGGTGCCGCTTTACGTGATGCCGCTCGACTCGACGCAGGTGCAACTCGACGAAGTGAAGAGAGCGATTCTGTTTCGTTCGGGCACGCCGCTAACTGACGCGTTGACCCTGCTTTACCACGAATGGGGAGAGCAGACTCCGATACTCTACGACGTGATGACGGTGGCTTACATATTGGACACCAAGATTTGTCCGGCGCAGCCGATGCGGATTCGAGTGGACGACAAGGGCTATACTCTGGTCGAGTCTGGGACGGCGAATGCGCAAGTTTGCCTCCATTCCGACTCGGACTCGTTCTTCCGTCTTTATATGGGTCGGGTCGCTACGCCGCAGTGATGGCTTCTCCCGTCACTCGGTCTCGAGGAAAGTCATCATGCGTGTCAGCTATATAAAAAGAGATATGCCCCATAATGGAAGTTAGCTAAAGTCGGCTAATTTCTGACTAAGCACGCTGGATCAAGTTAGCCGCAGTGTCAGCGGAGGCAGCGACAGCCCTTCGACCTCAGCTGTCCACAGATCGCCTCTGTCGGTCCGATGTCCAGCCGTGAGCGTTCCGGAGCTGACGATTTCCCCAGCGCTCAATGGCTCCATTGGGAATCGCCGCACGATGGCGGCGCTGAGTTCCGCCAAACACAAGGCCGGACTCCGCAGACAGTTCCGGCCAGATCCTTCTTCCACAAACGCTTCGTTCTTCGATTCGTTAGAGCATGATTCATCAGAGCATGACATTCGCACTTTAAATCGCGCTAGCTCGTCCACCAGCGCTGCGATGCCCTGGGGCCGCACAGGCACGCGTTCGCCGATCACGAGTGCGGCATGAAGCCCAAACGATGCCACGAAATCACTGGGCTGAAACTGCCATCCCGGAAAGGGACAATCGATGATTTCAAATCCCACCGCCAGCCAATCCGCGGATGCAAGCGCAGCCGCGGCATCAGGGCTCTCGCCCATGATCGGTTGTTTCAAACCGAAAACAATCTCAGGTTCGATCTTCAGCGAACGGGGATGCGCGAGCGTCAGCGTGGCGGAGTTGCGGTCACTGTAATGTACCGTGTTGTCGTACATGTGGGCCCAAACCAGAGTTTCAAGTTTGAGCACACGCCACATCGCCTTATTGGCATAACCAACTTTGCGGCCAACGGCTTTGTGTCCACCAGCCTCACGAAACTGCTTGAGGGCTGCTTCAACCGCATAAGCGGTGTTGAGATCGAATCCAGGGCGCTGCGAGGGAGGGATCGCAACCATCTCGCCCGCCTCATAAGCGGACAGCAGTTCACGCGCTAAAGCTTCAACCTCATGGTGCTGCATAAGTAAGATGGTGCAACGTAAGATGGCGCAACGTAAAATTGTGCAACGTAAGATTGTGCCACACAAGCGGGTTCGGCTTGAGCTTTTGTCTCGGGATTCTTTTCGGACTCCAGTTCTTCTGCACCTATGGGCTTACACTTCGGTCAGGCCATCTTCCTGCTCTTCGCGGCCGGAATCGCTGGCGCGCTGAACGCGTTGGCTGGCGGCGGCAGTTTCGTCTCCTTTCCGGCGCTGTTGTTCCTGCGAATCCCACCCGTCGAAGCCAATGCGACCAACACGGTCGCGCTATGGCCCGGGTTGGCGGCCAGCACCGTCGCTTACCTGAAACGGCTGAACGCACCGCTCCGAGTAATGGCGCCTTTGCTGGTGACCAGCGTTGCCGGAGGCTGGGCGGGAGCGCTGCTATTGATTAAAACGCCGCAGCATACTTTTTTGCGTCTCGTCCCCTGGCTGTTGCTGGCAGGAACTTTGCTGTTCGCCTTCGGCAATTCGATCCGCACCCTGGTCGGCAAGAAAGCGGTCGTTGGCATTGGCGATGCCAATAACGCTGGCAATGACGATGACGATGACAATCTGTGGGACATGTCATGGCCAGCGATCGCGGCAGGTTCGATCGCCGAGTTGCTGGTTGCGGTCTATGGCGGATACTTTGGCGCGGGGATCGGCTTCATGACGCTGGGAATGCTCGCGATGATGGGCATGCGCGACATTCTTGCCATGGGCGCGATCAGGACGCTGCTGGCCGTCGCCATTAATGCGGCTGCGGTGGTCACCTTTATCGTGGCTCACGCCGTGTTGTGGCCGCAGTGCGCGGTGATGATCGCAGGTTCTCTCGTCGGAGGCTGGTTCGGTGCGCATTACGCGCAGAAGGCAGACCCCCGCAAGGTGCGGTTCGCTGTGATCGGCGTGGGCGTCGCCATGACCGCGTACTTCTTTGTCACGGTGCGCTAGCGCCTGATCCCGAATGCTGGTTCCGAATGAACGTCGCATTTCGGGGCGGCGTTGTGGAGATTGTCCGCTCCGTGCCGTAAAATCTAACTATCTCTGAAGGAAAACGAGGACTCATGAGCGCCCTGGAACAGTCAAATCCCGTACTACATTTTGCCGCCCTGCAACCGCCTCGCCGCTTTCTGTTCGGGCCTGGACCCACCATGGTTCATCCGCGAGTCTACGAGGCGCTGTCGAAGCCGATCGTCGGCCATCTCGACCCCTATTTCATCCAAGTGATGGCAGACGTCCAGCAGTTGCTGAAAATGGCTTTCGGCACTGGCTCCGGAACCAGCTCCGGAACTGGCACCGGAATCAACGACAGCGCCACGCTGGTGATTTCCGGCACCGGCAGCGCGGGCATGGAAGCTGCCGTTACTAACTTCGTGGAGCCCGGAGCCAAGCTCGCGGTGTTCGCCAATGGATATTTCTCCGATCGGCTTACGGAGATGGCGAAGCGCAACGGCGCCAACGTCGTCCGCTTTGAAAAGCCTTGGGGCGAGACCTTCACGGATGATGAAGCGAGAGAGTTCATCCGTCGCGAGAAGCCCCAGGTCGTGGCTTATGTTCACGCCGAGACATCAACGGGAGCGTTGCAATCGGGCCAAGCCATCTGTGCTACTGCTCACGATGCGGGCGCGCTGGCGATCGCGGATTGCGTCACCTCGCTTGGTGGAGTGACGGTGGGTTTCGACCAGACCGGCATCGATATCGCCTACAGTTGCACGCAAAAAGGGCTGAGCTGTCCGCCGGGCCTGTCTCCGATGGCGATTTCGCCACGGGCCATGGACTGGCTGCGCGCTCGCACTTCTCCAG
>Ga0187890_10001632_pt1 | contig 15970 bp, 10 predicted proteins | sample June2016WEW_21_1_FD_133005 | JGI IMG/M metagenome (GOLD analysis project Ga0187890, IMG submission 133005) | Peatland microbial communities from SPRUCE experiment site at the Marcell Experimental Forest, Minnesota, USA - June2016WEW_21_10 | ecosystem: Environmental > Terrestrial > Soil >... | reverse complement strand
TGCGATATAGATCGGCATTCTCATTTTCGAAATTGTTGACATAGAGGGAAGGGCGGCCGGTGTGATTGTAGTCGCCGATGGCGATGCCCATCGATGCCTGCTCGGAGCCTTCATTGCTCAGAGCGGTTCCGGACTCAAACCCGATCTCTTCGAATTTCCCGTTTCCCAGATTGCGGTAGAGAAACTTTGGTGTTGAGTCATTGGTCATGTAGATGTCGGGGCGTCCGGTGTTGTTGAAGTCGGCCCAAATTACGCCAAGGCCATAGTAGCCGTTGGGATTGTCGACGCCGGCCTGCTTGGAAACGTCGGTGAAAGTTCCATCTCCATTGTTATGGTAGAGAATGTCGCCACCGCCCTTCAGTCCGCGCGGACCGCATTGCACATCGACGCCGCGATATTTGCACATGGACGAGCTGCCGAACTGCGGCAGATCGTTAAGTTGGAAATCAACATAGTCTGCCACCATGAGATCGACATATCCATCGCCGTCGTAGTCTCCGAAGGAGGCGCCGGAGGACCAGTGGCCATCGGCAACGCCGGCTTTGGCGGTGACGTCGGTGAAGGTTCCATCTCCGTTGTTGTGATACAGGATGTTGCCTCCGAGGCAGGTGATATACAGGTCGGGCCAGCCGTCGTTATCGTAGTCGCCGACGGCACCGCCCATCGCCAGGCAGGGTTTGGTTAGTCCCGCTTTTTGCGTCACGTCGGTGAAGGTGCCGTCGTGATTGTTGTGGTAGAGAACACCCAGTGTTGTTTGGCCCTTCAGTGCCATATCAACGGTTGGCGCGTCGGTGAAATAGATGTCGGGCCAGCCGTCGCGATCATAGTCAAAGATGATCACGCCGCCGGTCATCGATTCGAAGATGTACTTTTTTTCTTTGGCCGATGTGTGGGTGAAGGTGATGCCGGCTTTCGCGGTAACATCCTCCAACTGCGGGATAGGGCGATTGGTACATTTGGTTGATTTGGCGCCGGGTGGAGGAGGGCCGGTCAGAGGATGCCCCATTCCCTGACTGTGAATCTGGCCAATGGCCAGAAACGGCAGGGCCAGCACAACAATCGTGGCCCTCAACAAGGACTGAACCGTCATTCCTGAATTTTACCTGAGAGTTTATGGGCGGCATGCATCGATTCGCTGGCCGATGCCGTTCAGCAGGATCTGAAATGGCAGGACTCAATCGATCACGTCCGCGGAGCATGCGCTATACTCCAGTGGCAGCGAGAAACAGGAGGAAACCGATGCGTATGCAGGCGATGGGTCGAGTTCTGGCAGGCGCAACATTTGTGGTTGCGTTGGGAGCGTCAGGCTGGGTAGCGGCACAGGCGGGAGCGAACACCGTGTTGAAGCCGGCCGACCTTGACAAACTGTTTCCGGCCACTGTGTATTACTGCGGGCAGAGCGCGCCCGCGCAATTGCGCAACTCCGGCGGCGTGAAGTTCGCGGATGGCCACTATGTGCTGGCGAGTATGGTGGACACCAGCGGGTACTCGACGGGCGTTGCGGCGAAGTACCAAGGCTACCTGATCACCGAAGTTCCGCTGAAGATTGAAGGGAAGCAGCTGCCTGCGGGCGCATACGGCTTCGGCTTTCTTGACGGCGACCGGTTCCTGGTGACCGACCTTGGCGGCAACGACGTCTTCACGGCACACACGACAAAAGACACAGCCATGACGCGGCCACGTCCGCTACAAGTGACCGACGACTCAGCCGGCGGCTACCGTCTCTATGCCGGGAAGAGCTACGTGCACTTCGCCCGGTAAAGCGGATGGTGGTGGGACACCGACGGGCGAGTTCCTGCAGCAAAGTCCGTTTGCGGAGCACAGTGAGCAAAATACTGCCCTTGGTGAGCATCTGGCACGTGGCGGCGGCCCTGCTTTTGGGCGCGTCGGCGTCGGCTTCGGCACTTGAGCCCTCGATCTCCCTCGCGGATTATGGACGGCAGGCCTGGGCCATGGAGAACGGCCTGCCACAAAACACTGTTCAGGCCCTGGCACAGACAAAGGATGGATTCCTCTGGCTGGGGACAGAGGCCGGACTGGTGCGCTTCGACGGCGTCGAATTCCAGACGTTTGATCGGAATTCTGTTCCGGCGTTACCCGGGAACGATATTCGCTGTCTGCTTGCGGCCCGTGACGGAGCGCTGTGGATTGGGACGGGCGCGGGCCTGGCGCGCTGGAAGGACGGGGCATCGAGGACGTTCACGGCGCAGGACGGGCTGCCGGACAACGGGATCCTGACGATTGAAGAAACGCAGGACGGAAGTCTCCTGGTGTGGACGGAGCAGGGTCCCGCCCGGATGTCTGGAGACCGGCTTGTGCCGGCGACGAACGTGGATGCGTTTCCCCGCGCCGCGCTGACGTCGCCCGGTCAGAATCCGGGAGCCGTCATCTTTGAAGCGCAAATGTCCGACGGCATGCAGGTGACAGCGGACAGAAGCGCCTTGAAGCTCACGGAGAGCAAGAAACCGGCTGGAATCTCAACCCGCCTCGTGGTTGGCAAGGAGCTCCCGGGCAGCCGGATTCAGGCTGTCTATGCCGACCGGGAAGGAGCGCTTTGGATTGGGACCAATGCGGGGCTGGTGAGATGGCTGAACGGCAGGGTGGACCGCTTTCCCGTCACCGATCCTCTGTCCACGGCGTCCATTCTCACGTTGATGGAAGACCGCGAAGGCAATCTGTGGGTGGGGACGGAAACCGGGGGCCTGGATATTCTGCGCGATCAGCGCTTCCACACGCTGGACACTCGGGATGGGTTGACTTCCGACCGTATTACGACAGTAGTGGAAGACAGCAGTGGAACGCTGTGGGCCGGCACACGGGAGGACGGGTTAAATGCCCTGCGCCGCGAGGAAAGCAGCGACGGCTGGCGTGTGGACCGGAGCCTGACGGTGAAAGATGGGCTGGCCAGCAATGTGATTCTCTCGCTGGCCGCTGCGCCGAACGGCGATCTGTGGGTGGGAACTCCGGATGGGTTGAGCCGGATCCGTGGGAACGCGGTGGATACCTTCACATCAGCCGATGGACTCCCCGACGACTTCGTGCGCTCGTTGTTGATCGACCCCGATGGATCACTTTGGATCGGCACACGGCGTGGGTTGACCCACTCGGCGCCAGTGAAGAGCGGGCCAGGTTCCGTCGCGGGAATGAAAACTTACACGACTGAGAATGGACTCGGCAGCGACCTGGTGGGCGCTATGGCTCGCGACACCCGCGGCGAGCTTTGGGTGGCGACGTTGGCCGGGCTATCGCGGCTGCGCGGCGACACAATCTCAAACTTCACCACGGCGAATGGGCTTTCAAGCAATGTGGTGACGGCGCTCTTGCCTCGCGCCGATGGGACACTGCTGATTGGAACGCAGGAGCATGGGTGGGATGCGTGGGACGGAAACAGATTTTCCGCTGCGACGCAAAACGGTCTGGAGCAAGCAACGATTCACGCAATTCTGGATGATGGCAGCGGGCATCTATGGTTTGCGATGGGCAACGGCATCGCCCGATGCGACTGCAATGAAACGGCTGGAGCAGGCGCGGCGGGAAGTTGTTCAAACTGGATGGAATTTGGGACTGCGGACGGGCTCCGCAGCCGGGAGACGGCAACAAACAGTCATCCTTCAGCGTGGCGCTCGCGCGCCGGGCAACTGTGGTTTGCCACGCCACGGGGGTTGGTGGAGGTGGACCCGGCACACTTTCCCGTGAACACGATTCCGCCACCGGTAGTCCTGGAGAGGCTCCAGGTGGACGATGTATCGCAGCCATTGCATGGAGCAGGCTCTTGGTTGAAGGTTTCGGCAGGACGAGTGCATTTTGAGTTCGACTACGCAGGGTTGAGTTTTGTGGCGCCGCAGAAAGTGCGCTACCGCTATGTGCTCGAGGGATTCGATCACGGATGGACGGATGCGGGAACGCGACGGGCCGCCTACTACACAAATATTCCGCCGGGGAAATACACATTCCGCGTGCAGGCAGCGAACAACGATGGAATCTGGAACACGAGCGGCGCGGCGTTCACCTTTGAGCTGAAGCCGCATTTCTATCAGACCCTCTGGTTTTACGCTCTGCTACTGTTGGCGCTGGCTGGGCTGGTTTTGCTGGTGCTGAAACGAAGGCTCTATGTTGCAGAGCGCGAGTTCAAGGCCGTACTGGGCGAACGCAGCCGAATCGCGCGTGAGATTCACGATACGCTGGCGCAGGGATACGTAGGCGTTTCAGTCCAACTGGAGGTTCTGGCGGAGTTGCTGCGACAGCACAAAATGGAGGACGCGGGCAAACAGTTGGACCAGGCACGCGACTATGTGCGCAGTGGGCTGGACGATGCGCGGCAGTCGATTTGGGCGTTGCGTACGCAGGATACGAACGAAACCACGCTGCCAGTGAGGTTACGGCGCATGGCGGAAGCGGCGGGAAGCGAACGACTGACCGCCCGGTTCAGTTTGTTTGGAGCGTATCGCCCGCTGCGGGCGGAGACGGAAAGCGAACTGATGCGCGTGGCGCAGGAAGCGATCCATAATGTGAAGAAGCATGCCGATGCCAGCCAACTCTGGGTTCAGTTGGAGTATGGTCCGGAAATGGTCACGCTTGAGGTGAGAGACGATGGACGGGGAGGGGCTTTGGAGCACTCGAAGGAAACTTCGTCGGGCCATTTTGGATTGACGGGAATGAAGGAACGCGCGGCGGCCATTGGCGGAACGCTGGAAGTGAGTAGCACGCAGGGTGAGGGAACTACGATACGTTTGAGTGTACCGGCACGCCGTGAAGCGCGCGAACGGTCGGAGGTACAAGAGTGACAACGGAATCGATCCGTGTGCTGGTTGTCGAAGATCACAACGTAGTCCGCCAGGGGTTGGTGGCGCTGTTGAATGTGGTGGATGGCCTGGAGGTTGTGGCCGAAGCCGCGGATGGCGTGGAAGCCATTACGCAGTTTCGCAAGCACCAGCCGGATGTCACACTGATGGACCTGCGGCTGCCGAGAATGAGCGGTGTGGATGCGATCGAGCGCATCCGCATGGAGACGCCGCAGGCCCGGTTCATCGTGCTGACTACGTACGACGGGGATGAGGACATCTATCGGGCGCTCAAGGCAGGCGCGAGAGCGTACCTGCTGAAGGGAATGACGAGCGAGGATTTGATTGGCACGATTCGCGCGGTGCATGCAGGCAAGTCGCACATACCGCCGGCGATCGCGGAGAGGCTGGCGGAACGCATGGGCTCGCAGGATCTCACGCCGCGCGAGTTCGACGTACTGGAGCAGATTGTGCATGGCAGGAACAACAAAGACATTGCGACCGAGCTTAAAATCTCTGAGCCCACGGTCAAAACGCATATCAACAAACTGCTGGGCAAGTTAGGCGTGACGGACCGCACTCAGGCTGCCACTTCGGCGATTCAGCGCGGTCTGGTCCCGCTCGAAATATCGATCCATCGCAATTGCCGATAGAACGATCAATAAAGATGCGATCACGCCACCAGTGCCGCATCGACCTTCCTGTCGACTGGCTCGAATTGCCGGTTCTTTAGTTGCTTCAATCAATATATCTAGGTGTTCAAAAACCGCCCCCATTGCTCGGCGGGTCCGCTTGCCGGTCAAGCAGTGTCCCCACCAAGTCACCCAACTGATCAGCCGTGAAATGGTTGCCTTCCAGATTCGCTGCGAGACGCCCGTCGCGATCAATCACCACTGTATGGAACGAGTGTGTCAGGTATCCTTCATAGTTCCAGAAGTCCATGCCAAACCCATCTGCGATAGCATGAATATCGGCCAGTGGGCCGGTCAGAAAGCGCCAGGCTGTCCAGTCGGCCTTCCACGTGTTGGCGTAGTGCGCCAGCGCCTGACCCTGGTCTTGGTCGGGCTCAATCACAATAGTCAGCAGAATCAGGCTGTGTCCTGTGAGTGAATGAAAACGCCGGTTCACTTGCGCAAGGTTATTTGAAAGCCGAAAACAGTAATTCGGATTCGGGCAGCGGGAGTAGGCAAATGAAAGCACCACCACCATCCCTTTGAAGTCGTCCAACTGCGTCGACCGATTTGACTGGTCGGTCAATGTGAAATTTGGAACCAACCCACCGATGGGAATCAGCTTTTGCGCCGCCGTGTGGTCCAATGCGCGGTGCAGGTACGTGAGCCGACTCGCCTCCGTGGGCTCGGACTCATAGTTCTGCACTTTGATGGCCTCCAGGTGATCCGCGAGTTCCTCATTGCCCTCTTCCACCATTGTGAAGCGCACCGTGCTGCCGAGTTGGAGATTCTTGAGCACCTCGGTATTGCGCACAGCAAAAGTCATCACCATCGCATCCATATAGCCTGGGATGGCGTCGCATGAAACCTCAATGGTTCTGTTTGCCGGATCCGTCTTCAGAAGAACTCCCTGCACCAGGTGTGACTTTTCGGCCGCGGTAGCCAGCGCCGCAGAAACCAACAGAGCCAAAGCCAGAAACGTTTTTCTCATCTTCATTCCTCTCTCCTTCAGTGCAATCTCGTATGAAGCCTTCAGTTGCCCTTCTTCGCCGCTACGGTTGCCGTTGCCGCCTTGTTGTTGCCTAACTTAAATGGGTGTCGTACTAGCTTTGTATAGCTGGTGGCAAATTCCTTGATCTCGATATATTGATTCTTCTCGATACCAGCAAAGTGCTGCCGCGTGCCCGTTGACGGCCACCAGATATCCAGAGTGATTCCGTGTGCGTTGGGTCCCAGCCCGATGTGCTGCTCCATCGGATTGCTCCCAAACGAACTGGTCTGCCCAACCGTCCGGTAGATGGACCGTGGCGCGTTGCTTCCGTCTTGCAGTGTGACATGAATCTCAGCCCCCACGGCGGAGCGATTGGTCTTTACACCCACCAGCCGCACATTGAGCCAGTCATTCGTGTTTACCGGATTCTCGAAGACCCGCACGTTGTGCTCGTCCGAAGGGATCGCGCCGCCGACCCTGGTCAGAATGTCCTCGTTGCCCTGGCGGGTCAGGTCGGCAAAAACAACCGCATGTCCTTTGTGCCACTCCCCTGTACCTGAGGACTGGGTAATGTCTACAAACGATTTTCCGTCCTTGTTTTTGAACAATACATAAGGAACTAAAGCCGTGAGATTCGGATTTCCCGAACCGAGATAGATATCCAGAAATCCATCGTTGGTCAAGTCGCCAAAGTTACCGCCCATGGGCATATACACCTTGTCCAGCCCTACCTTCTCCGTCACGTCCTCGAATGTGCCGTCGTGTTTATTGCGGTAGAGCTTCAGCGTCTCGCCGTTGTGCGGCTTGTTCACATAGGTTTTCACCGTCTCTTCCGGAACCATCAGATAGCTGTCGACAAACAGATCGGGCCAGCCATCGTTGTCGTAGTCAAAAAACCATGTGGCAAAGCTGAACATGGGAGCCTGCACGCCAGCCTGCCTTCCGACCTCGGTGAAGGTCAGATTGCCGTTGTTGTGATAGAGATAATTTTTCGCTTGAAGATTTGAGACATAAAAGTCCATAAATCCATCGTGGTCGTAGTCTGCCGCGGTCACGCCCTTTGAAAAGGCCGTTGCGTCGATCCCTGCCGCGTGGCCAATCTCCTCAAACGTGCCGTCTCCCTTGTTGTGAAACAGTTGCGCAGGGGCGTTTTCGTTTGCAAGGAAGAGGTCCAGATAGCCGTCGTTGTCGATATCCGCCCACACCGCTGCCTGGGTTGCTGTCACCGTCGCTCCCAGTCCGCTGGCATCGGTCACGTCGGTAAAAGTTCCGTCGCAGTTGTTGCGCAACAAAGACTTGCGCTGCGGATACTCCCACCCGCCGCGCGGTATAAAAATATCCATGCAGCCATCATTGTTGTAGTCCACCTGCACCAGGTTCAGGCCGCCCAACTGATCCTGCAGGCCAGCTTCTTTAGTCCTGTCCGTGAATGTTCCGTCGCCGTTGTTGTGGAAGAAGTGTAGCGGATCGCATACATTCATGCTGGTGACAACAACATCCAGCAGACCGTCGTTGTCGAAGTCGTCCACAATTATGCCTCCGGCTGCTCCAAAGACGTTCAGGCCAGCATCGGACGCACGATCCACGAAGCGCCCAATGTTCTCCTTCGAATGAAAATTACTCTCTGAAATCAGGTAGGCAGCTGGCACGCCGGAGGGGTATTCTCCCAGCGTTGTGTATGCAAGGTTGAGCAGCCATCTCACCTCCAGATTGTCGGGGCGTTGCTCCAGAAACTTCAGAAAATAAGCAATGGCCTGCTTCGACTCCTCTTTCTTTTCATAGCTCGCATGGGGATCCAGCGGCGGAAAGATATCCAGATCGCGCGAGCCATTATAAATCCCGTTCTCCATCTCCGACCAATGCAGATAGGTTGCGCCGATGCTCTCAAGCAGATTTGGAATATACTTTGGATCCGCCATCTCAGCAAGTTTGATCGCGCTCTTCCAAGCGTCGATGGACTCAGGCATTTCACCGCTGAATGCATAGAGTTGCGCAAGTGCGGATTCGCCCTGGATCAGCATCACCTTTTGCTCCGGGGTCGTGTCTTCGCCAAGAGTCGATTTGAGTGCGTCCTGCAATGCTAACTTCGCGTTCTTGGCCGCTTCGGTGCGGACTTCGCAAACCTTGCGCATATCCCTGGGCCACCCTTCCGGTTTGGGATAGTCCCGCATCGCAGCGAGAGCTTCGGCATAGCCGCCGACCGACGCGCCTGGCTGGATCACGCCCGTCGAGAGTAGCGACCTTATCCTGTCTGCGTTCAGATCTTCCAACGCAGGTGCGTGTGCCAGCACCTTGAGAATCGCAAAGCCCGATGGGAGATGCACCACATCGGTGAGTTGGCCGACTGTGCGGCCATTCAATGCCTCTCGCAATTCCGGGCGCAGGCCCTTCGGATCCATCCTGCCCAGATAACCGCCATCCACCGATGTCGCATCCGTGGATTTCTCCTTTGCTAAAACGGAGAAGTCGGCGCCCGCATTCAGTTGCTTCAGCACAGCCTCGGCACCATCCTGGGTTGGCATGACGATAATGCCAAGATCCAACTGGGGTGGTACTCCGTCTGCCTGTGCCGCAGTTGGCAAGGCATTCATGGCGATCAACAACAGCAACGCCGAAAACACAGCAATGTACTGGGTGCAGCTGAAATAGTCCTTCTGCCAAAGATGATGCATTGACCACCTGAAAGATAAAGTCCCCGCGCAGTATGATCCATAACGGGCTATAACTCACGCTAGCTCATAATTGCGCGCGACGCTTCCCCATATAGGTGGACGGCTGATGTCGATCAAAAGGATTACGGCAGCAGAAAGGCGGGTGTTTGCCAATTTGTCATGATTGGACCATTCTTTGCTGAACCATTGGTGGCGATGTCCGTAAAAGCGAATACACACGGCTGTAACGCGACGGAAGCGAAAGCAGCAACCTGATACACATGCTTTGGAAAACGCACTATGAGGGGGACTCGGCTGCTTGCTTGATGACTGCCGTGGTGGCGCCTTAATAGGTCAACGAGATTGAAAAGGTATGTGCAAAGATACCGAGAACCGTTTTGTTGAGGAGAGAGAGAGGTCGGTTATTAAAGAGTATCGTCTGAAGTGGATGTTGCGCAGAAAAAGGAATTGTAAAACTGATGTGGAGTCCGATGTACTGGACCCCACTCTTTGTTTCGGGAATCAGTCTTTCCGCCATGTGATGTTCTGCCGTTTTGCGTCAGACTGGTTTGGCCTGCTCGATGGGTTGAAACGACAGTTGATATACACGTGAGTTACTATGCCTTACCTGGAATCCACAGGCTACGCAAACAACCCGATGTCTTTCAACATCTGGTTGAGGCGCTTCAAAGCGGTGTCGTGCGCAGAGTATGCCTCTTTGACGTCCATGTAGACATAAACTTCGGAATTGGTTTGTTTGTCGTGGGCCAGAAGGAACTGATCGAAAGACTCGTTCAAGGCTCGCACCGCAGCTTCTAGTTCACTTCGTTGGGAAGAAGATACGACAAGAGGCTTTCCTCGTTTACCTCGTATCGTGTTCTTCAGAGAGCACAGAATTGCGCTGTGTGTCTTGAGCAGCAATTCATCCTGAACATATCCATGACTGTCGCGTGCCTCACTGATCGCCTGCAAGCTCCTGTTGAGCTTGAGAACGAGTGCATTCAACGTGAGTTGGCTATCCGTTTCTCTAGGACCCGATGGAAGCTGTGCTTGGTTGGCTTGAAAGGCCGAATTGCCCGGCACCTGAGCCAAACAGACAGAAGCGAATGCGTACAGGATAAATGCGTAAACTGATTTGCTTTTCATTGTGGTTTCCTTCTTTGGAGTCAGGCTCATCGTACAAACTTCAATGCGAATTGCAGGATACGCGGAGCCTGCGCCTCAGTAATCTGCCCGAATGCCGGCGAGTTCATGTCGAAAACGGGCGGGATCAGGTTGACATGGTTTGTCACGTTGAAGGCTTCTGCCCGGAACTGCACTCTTGACTTTTCACCGAGTACGAAGCTCTTGTCGAGCGAAGCGTCAAGACTCCCATAAGCAGGGCCATCGACGCTGTTTCTCCCCTCGTTGCCGAACTGCCCGGCGTTCGTAACCGGATCGAGCCGTTGAAATGCCGAAGCCGATACCCATTGCGAAACCTTGTGCGGTGCTCCCTTGTTCGGGTTGCCGGCGACGTTGGGCCGGTCTCCGAACATGCCGGAAACTCCGGGGTGCGGCGCCTGTAACGAGACATTCGCCGAGTCATAAACGGTGAACGGCGTACTGGAGTTCACGGCGAGCAGGGCATTGAACTGCCAACCGTCGAAGAGAGTGCGAGAAAGTCCCGTGAAACCGCGGGCAAACGGGACTGCATACGTCACGCTCCCGGCAAAGCGATGGCGCGAATCGAAAAGCGAGCGACCGTACTCCGCTTTCAGATTCTGGTTGTCCTGGGCAATGTCGAGTTCTCCGAGAACCATCCACGGCGCCGGTCCGGACATGTGCAGGCTGGACGAGTAGTCCAGATTCTTCGAGTAGGTATATGCAAGTGTGTAGTTGAGATCTTGCGTGCCGCGCCGTGTGAGCGAAACCTGAGCCGAGTGGAAGGTAGAGTTCGCGTTTCCTTCAACCAATCCGGCGCTGCCCAGCGTGCAGGTGCCGGTTGTCAGTGTGCAACCGGAATAGAGCCGGCGCCGTGGGGAGTTGGCGAAAGTCGCACCGGGTTGATAAACGGCCGGATTTGCCTCAACCAATCTCGGCAAACGGGTTCCCTTCGAGCCAATGTATCCGATGGAAAGGTTCTGCTTGCCCAGGCTTTGATCGATAGTTAGATTCCAGTCCTGCGCGTAGGGCGGATGCAAGTTGCTATCGATGGTAAAGGCGGACGCGGGTAGAGCAAACTGGCCGGGTGTGAAGGGGCTGGTTACCGAGCCGAGTGGATTCGCATAGTTGATCTTCGTGTATCCGGTAAGAGTGCGAACCACCGTTTGCGGCGAAGCGCTGCTGGCGGCTCGCACGGGCATGCCGACGCCATTCAACAGTTCATCATAAAAGATGCCGTATGCTGACCGAATCACCGTACGACTGTTGCCCAGCGGGTTCCATGCGAAGCCAACGCGGGGCGCGAAATCTCCTTTGAAGATAGGGGCAATCGTGTTGGGTACGCCCGGATCTCCAGGGAACAAGATGCCCTTGGGTGCACTGGGATAAACCACGGATTGTTTTCCCGGTGCCCACGCCATAAGGCGGTTGTGGATGTCGTTGAATGGTGTCGTGATCTCGTAGCGCACGCCGTAGTTCAACGTAAGCGTTGAGCTGATGCGGTACTCATCCTGCGCATAAGACCCCAGTTCCCATCCACGAAGGTCGCGCGTGAAATCGCCTCCAGCCTGGGTGAAAATGTCCGGTTTGCCCAGCAGGAAGTTGGCCATCGCGTTGTTGGTGTAGCCCTGTACGGTAAAGGAAAATGTGCCCGAAGCAAAGTTCGATTGGTAACCGTTGATCTGCGTCCGGCGGAACTGTGTGCCGACGCTGGTGACGTGCTTACCCTGTGTGTGCGCCAGGTTGGCGCTGAAAGCATAGTCGTTCTGCGTTGTATCGCGCGGGTTGATGATGGGATCGCCAACGTTGGAGTAACCCTGGGGCATAATCAAGGGCGCACCTGTGGCCGAAGCCCAGGTGGAGGCGTATCCGAAGCCGAATGCCTGAGGCGAATAACCGGACATCCGCTTATCAAGAATGATGTGACTCTGAAAGAAGCTGACATTCGCGGTCAGCACCGTATGCGGGGAAAAGGAGTGCGTCTCGGTCAATCCGCTCAGATGCACATTGGCATAGTAGCCAACAGGGAACCCCGGAGAATCGGCGCCAAGTTCCGAATACGGACTCAGGTGTTCCGTCGTGGAGTAACTATAACGCGCGCTCAATGCATCCACATTCCGTGGCAGCCAGTCGGCTTTCACGCCACCCTGGTCGTTGTTGTCCCGGCCCTGGTTTGAAGATTGTGCCAGATGCGGATTTTCCGGCGTGTTGGGTACCGGATAATACTGAAGGTATTTCGCGGTGATGGGGTTGATTTGACCCGCTAGATTGTTGCCGAAGGGCGCCAATGTGGAATTCAGGAGAATGGGCGCATCAGCCGAGAAGTCGCCGTTGCGCTCCGCCATCGTAGGCACAACCACGCCATGCGTTACGTCCTGAACATCGCGAAGCCCTTCGTAGTACGCAAAAAAATAGGCATGGTTGTGTACGATTGGGCCGCCAACGGTGCCGCCGAACTGGTTCTGCTTGAGTTCTTCCTTCCGGGGAGCAAAGTAGTTGTTGGCGTTGAGAGCTTCGTTACGCAGAAATTCATACAGCGTCCCATGGAACTGGTTGGTTCCAGAGCGGGTGACGATGGTGGTGATGCCGCCGTTGGTCCCGCCGAACTCGGCTGGCGCAGTCGTGGTCAGAATGCGGAACTCAGCCATCGAGTCAGCCGGTGGCCGATAAGCGAACCCGCCATCCAACCGGTTGATGTCCCGTATGCCATCCACCAGAAAGGTATTGGACTCAGGGCGCTGTCCGTTCACTTCATAGTATTGGCCGACTCGCCGGAAGGAACCCTGCACCATCAAGCCCGCAGAGGTCGGACGTACTCCAGGTTGGAGAATGCCCAATTGCGAGAAGTTGCGTCCATTGAGCGGCAGATTGGCAATCTCGGTCTCACTCACCACTGCGCCCTGCGCGATCTCGTGTGTTTCAAGCCCAGCTGCTTCATCGCTCACCTCGACGGTCTGCCGGTCAGACGCGGGAGCAAGCTGTACAGCAATCTGCGACTGGTTGCCAACGTCCAAGTGGATATGTGAGTTGACCCAGGGTGCAAAGCCTGGAGACCGAACTTCGACCCGGTAATCGCCGATGTACAACTCCTGAAAGGAGAACTCACCACGGCTGTCGGCTCGCTCTACGTGCCGCTGAGCTGTGCCGATCGATGTGATCACGACTTCAGCGCCCGGCACAACTGCCTTGGTTGTATCCGTGACGACGCCTCTCAAAGAGGCGGTTGCGCTTTGACCTGCGGCATTTGGCAGAACCGCTATAGTCAACGCAAGACAAAGAAGTAGAACAATGCGTTTCATGGAATGGCCTCACTTCTGGTGTAGGAACTCTTCAGGCTATTTCGTTTTACGGTATGTACGAATCAACAGATAGTTGGGGGGCTAGCATCATCCTTTTGGTGGATAGATATTGTGCGACAGTTCATAACAACCTGCCAGATTTTGGGGGACCGGGAACCTGCCAATCCGGAAAGAAGCTTACAGGGCTAGTCAATAACTGTCGTCAATCGATGGGTGGTGCGATCGGTCCAACTTTCGAATGAAGCTCTTTTCGTTTTTCGCCGATACTATTCTGCTGAAGGAAGCGAACCCGAGTTGTGATGTATTTGCGCCAAGCGCAACTTCATAGAGGGAGGCGGTTCCATCTGCCATCCGTTTGATCAAAACATTGCTGTCGGGTTTCTATCAAGTCCAGGGATTGCATGGTTTGGTTGTCTTCATTACAGACATTCTTCTCGAATGCATTTGTAATCGCTGACGCTTCCCTCGTGTTTTCAACTTAAGGAGGACTACGCTAGCCATGCCACATATTGAATTCCCTATCGGATTGCAGGGGATCCGCGGCCCTTTGTCTTTCCGCCCTGAAACAGCTAAACCGTTGAATGAACTCGCGGATGTACTGCTGCATGCGCCCAACTCTCTCACCGCAGGCGAAAGGGAGTTGATCGCGACATATGTATCGCATTTGAATGACTGTTATTTTTGCCAGACAGTGCATGGTGCGATTGCAGCGGTCCATTTGAATGGCGACGAGGACCTGGTCAAGCACGTCAAGGCTGATTTCGCGCACGCTGATATTTCCTCCAAGCTCAAGGCACTGCTGGTGATTGCCGGCAAGGTTCAGCGTGGTGGCAAGAATGTGACAGAAGACGATGTGGCCACCGCCCGCTCCGAGGGAGCAACCGATATTGAAATCCACGATACGGTACTGATTGCCGCAGCATTTTGCATGTTTAATCGGTATGTTGACGGACTCGCCACTTGGCAACCGCAGGATGAGGACTTGTACCGCGAACGCGCCAAAAAGACCGCCCGCGACGGCTATGCTTTGACTAGCCGCGACTATATACCGCAACCCAAGGAGGCATGACCTTGCCGCATATTCAGCTTCCCCCTGAACTGCCCGGCATCAGTGCAGCCATGGCTTTCCGCAAGGAAACGGCCAAGCCGCTTCGCGAACTCGCCCATGTATTGCTCCACGAGTCGAACAGCCTCACTTCCGGGGAACGGGAGTTGATTGCCACATACGTTTCGTTCTTGAACGGTTGCCAATTCTGTCAGGCCAGTCATGGAGCAGCCGCAGCTTGTCATCTGGGAAGCTCCGAAATCGTTCGGCAGGTCAAGGCATCTCCAGGTACGGCCCCCATCTCACCCAAACTGAAGAGTCTGCTGGTCATCGCAGCGCAGGTGCAGCGTGGCGGCAAGAATGTGACTGCGGAGGATGTAGCTACCGCGCGCACAGTAGGCGCTACCGACCTGGAGATTCACGATACTGTCCTGATTGCTGCTGCATTCTGTATGTACAACCGCTATGTCGACGGCTTGGCAACAATTCAGCCGGAAGCCGATGAAGCCTATACCGAAATGGGCCGGCACTTGGCGCAACACGGCTACATCCAGTCTTCGCAGAACCAAAGATAAGCAGTGCCACAATGGTAAGGTGCGGGGTCGGAAGGGTAATCATCCTATGCCGTCCCAGTCTATTCCAGTTGTGGCTCCAACTCGAGTGATGGACCTCCAGGAGGTGTTCATGAGCGGCACCGTCAACCCAAGACGCCCAACACGAGGAAGTTACCGCCCACAGCCAGAGACACTTTCAATGCTGCGAGTCTCCGGCAACACGATCAATGGCTTGAACGAAAGCACTGTGCGCCGACCTTCGCCCTTTTTCTGGCATCCGCCAGATATGCATCCATGGGGAGAATTGCAGATCGTGGCCCGCGAAAGCTCGCGGCGCTGTCCCGGATCGCAGGAGGCCTTCCAGCGCGCGTATGAGTACCCGACGCTGCTTTCCGTGTCCGAGGAACGAAAGATTCGTTTGGCGGGGGAATGGACGGATACCGTGCGAAGCTTTGCGCTGGAACACGAAGCCGACGCAGTAGGCATTGCTACCATGGACCCGCTGTGGGTCTTCGAAGGCTACAGCATTGAAGAGCCGTGGATCATCATTCTTGCGCTGGCACACAACTATGAACGCCTGAAGGAAGTGCCATCGGATGAGACCAACGGTGTGGGCGTTTGCGATATTGGCGACCAGTATGCGCGCGGCACGCGTGCGTCCTATGCGTTGGCCAACTGGATTCGCTCCCAGGGTTATACGGCTAATCCGTACCCTGGGCCCGGGGCCAGCGCCGTTGCGCTGATTCCTCCTGCAATCGCCGCCGGTATAGGAGAACTTGGCAAACATGGATCGCTCATCAGTCGCCATTTCGGCGCTGGCGTCCGACTGGCAGGTGTG
>Ga0187890_10001631_pt1 | contig 15977 bp, 10 predicted proteins | sample June2016WEW_21_1_FD_133005 | JGI IMG/M metagenome (GOLD analysis project Ga0187890, IMG submission 133005) | Peatland microbial communities from SPRUCE experiment site at the Marcell Experimental Forest, Minnesota, USA - June2016WEW_21_10 | ecosystem: Environmental > Terrestrial > Soil >... | reverse complement strand
GACCCTTTCCTCCCCGCATGGCTGTGACGATAGTTCCGCACCCGGCCCCCGCTCCGATGGGCGGGGCAGAGACGGTTGACCCGGCGACAGGCGTCATCTAGACAGTCGCCGGTGGGGTCACAACGTCGCGGGTCGCGGGTGGCCTCGACGCAGTATCTCAGGGTGGCGATCGCAGGAGTGCTGGCGATCTCTCTCGCCGTGGTCCTCGGGGTTGTCCACGCCGGAGCCACCACGCCCTTGTCCATCGCCGTGTCGGGCAATCACTTCGTCGATGGTTCGGGCGCCACCGTGCGTCTGCTCGGAGTCGACGTCCCGAGCACCGAGTACGCCTGTGACGAGGGGTGGGGTTACTCCTCCCAACCACTGACGATCGCCACGGCCGACGCCATCGCCGCCTGGCATGCCGACGCCGTCCGGGTTCCCCTCAACGAGGATTGCTGGCTCGGCCTCAACGGTCAGCCTTCCTACGGCACCGAGGCCGGATACCAGCAAGCCATCGAGACCTGGGTCGCCGATCTCAACGCGGCCGGGCTGTACGTCATCCTCGACCTGCACTGGACCGCACCGGGGACCAACGATGCGGACGGTCAGCGCCCCATGCCCGACGATCACTCGACGGCGTTCTGGTCCTCGGTGGCAGAGACGTTCAAGACCGATCATGCCGTCGTCTTCGACGCCTTCAACGAGCCCTACTCGCCGATGGCCAACGGCAATTCGGATCTCGCCGTCAGCTGGTCGTGCTGGCTCGACGGGGGTTGTTCGCTCCCGGTCGCCAACCAGGACGATCCCATCAACGATGCGGAGACCTACACGGCCGTGGGTATGCAGGCCCTCGTCGACGCCATCCGGAACACCGGTGCCACACAACCGATCATGATCGGCGGGCTGAGTTACGCCAACGACCTGTCGGGCTGGCTGGCGCACGAGCCGGCGGACCCCGAGCACCAACTGGCGGCGTCCTTCCACGGCTACTACGGCGAGACGTGTGACACCGCATCATGCTGGAACAGCACCCTCGCCCCGGTGGCGGCCCGGGTGCCCGTCGTGACGGGCGAGTTCGACCAGGGATACGACTGCGCCGGTCCTCCGACCTCACCTTCGGGACTGACCACCTTCGACGACACCTTCATGAACTGGGCCGACGCCTCGGGGGTCAGCTACCTGGCATGGGGATGGTGGGTTCTCGGGAACACCTCGACGAGCTGCAACGCCCTGAGCGACCCCGGTGACAATTACGCCCTGGTCTCGAACTACGGGGGCACGGCGGTCTCCCCCGACGGGACGAACCTCCAGTCCCACCTGGACGCTCTGTACGCCGGCAGCGGCTTTCAGGTCGTCACGACCGCGCTCCCGGCGGGCACGGTGAAAGTGAAGTACTCAGCCACTCTGGCGGCCACCGGCGGCAATCCACCGTACAGGTGGAGGGTTCTGTCCGGTCGCCTGCCCAACGGACTGCATCTGAAGGCCTCCGGGGTGATCTCGGGCAAGCCCAGAGTGGAGGGGACCTTCACGTTCACGGTGAAGGTGCTCGACCACAAGACCAAGACCAAACCTCACACCCAGAGGACCGCCACCGGGGAAGTGTCGATCACGATCGGGTGACGAGAATCCGGGCCCTCCGTGGTGAGAGAGCGCCCTACCCCTAGGGGGTATGCCTGGCCTCCTGGGTGCGGTGCCCTCCGATCACGACATGGAGCTCGGCCGGTGCCAGGGAATGGTCGATGATGGCGCGGGCCACGTCGCTCAGTTGCGTGCGATTGCTCCGGGCATAGCTCCGGAGCAAGCTGAAGGCCTGATCCATGTCGATCTGTCGCCGTTCGGCCACGATGCCCTTGGCCTGTTCGATGACGATCCGGGAGTTCAACGCTCCCTGGAGCTGGCTGGCCAGATCCGTACCGTGCTTGACGGCCCGTTCCTGGAGAATGCCGATCGTCGCCGCGTCGGCCAGCGCCTGGGTGAGGTTCACATCCTCGGGGGAGAGCTCTCGGGTCTCGGGACTGAAGATGTTCATGGCCCCGATCACATCGCGACGGAGCCGCAGGGGGAGGGCGTGCACCATCTGGAAGCCGGCTTCCCGGGCTTGAGGAGCAAAACGCGGCCAGCGCTCATCGACGGCGTCGAGACGTTGATTGAGAACCTGTTCGCCGTTGATCAAGCAGTCGCGACACGGGCCTTCGTCGTTCTGGAACTCGATCAATTCGAGCGAGCGCATGCGCTCGGACGACGAGGCCATGACCCGGAGCTCGCCGCGGGTGGCGGCCAAGGCCAGTCCCACCTCACTCGATTCCAATAATTCCGCGCACCGCTCCACCAGCACGGACATGAAGTCGATGAGGTCGAAGTCGGCAACCAGGGTGTCGGCCAACTCGACGAAGGTCTTGGCCAACCATTCTTCACGATTTTGCATGGTCACCCCCCGAGCCTGGAGGACCCGGTGGACTCCCCGTCGACCTGACATCGACAATCCAGGGGAACTACCCAAATACTGTCACGGATCACTGTGCAAGAAAACCCCATCGGTCCTGCCCTTCTATTGCGTGAAGCGGTCATGGCTCGTCGAACCTGACGATTCCGGTCACGACGTCGGCCGCCACCAGGTCAATTGGCTGATCGGTGGCGAAGGCCCGTCCCCGCAACCGCACCAGGGCCTCCCCCATGGCACAGTCGAGCTGGGCGGAGATCATCCCCGAGGCCTGGTGGACCACGGCCCTGTAGTCGTCGACCTCGATTCCCCAGGCCAGGGATTCCGAGAGTGCGCCGGCCTGCATGTCAAGGACCTGGTTGGTGACCAGATTGGCGACGAGATGCGCCGCCGAGAGCTCGTCACCCTGGAGGACACCGGGCTCGTCCCGGTACAGGACGAGCACCCCGAGCTTGATCGCCCCCAACTGCAACGGGAACGCGTACAGGCTGTGGACCCCCTCGTCGGCAATGGCCCGGGTGAACTGGGGCCAACGGCTGCTGAAGGCGGAAACATCGTCCACCAACACCGGTGACCCTTGGGTGAATGCATCGCCGGCCGGGCCTTCGCCCAGGGTGAACTCCAGGTCCTGGACGGTCACCGACACGCCGTAAGCGCTGGCCACGCTGGGAAAGGTGCTCTCGCCCATCAACACCACCGATGACCCGCTCATGCGCAACAATCGAGTTGCGCTCCGACATACGCTCGTGAGCGACGGCGACTCATCTTCGGGGCCGGCGATCAGCGCAGCAAGAAACGTGTCTGCGTCTTCGGCTTTCAACGCTGTCCCCCCGCTCTTCTGGTCCGTTTCGTTGGTTGGATCCGTTCCTTTGGTTGGAATTGTCGTGTGAAAGATCGAACCTCTCCCCGGCGGCACAAATACCTTGAGACCCGAAGGGCGGTCTCCGGCGGAGGATCCGATCATCGGGCCGGAGTCGGAGAGGACTTGGCGCTCACGGGCATGGAGCGCCCGGATCAAATCGTCCAACTCGTCGATGACGCCCAACATCCTGTCGAGCATCACGGCTTCGTGGCTCTGACAGAAGCAGGAATCCGCAAGAACCTGAGCAGCCTCGATCACCGAGATCGAGGCATCCTTCAACTTCATGTTGACCACAATGCCGGGATCAGCGTCAGGACTCTCGTTTCCCGACGACAGCTGACCACCTGTCGTTGTGGGTCGGCCTTCTCCTCGAGCGAGACCGAGGACGAGCGTGAGACGTTGGGCACTTTCGACCCGCTTCGCGTGTCGGTCGGGAGACGACGCTGCACGGCTCTTCGAGGGGGGCGACGTCCTGGGCACGAGGCGCCGAGCGTTGAGCACTCGGAGCTGGTTCCCGGCCGGGACCCAACGCTTAGGCACCGGTTGCCCTCGGGCCCCTGACACGGGCTTGCCGCAAGGCCTCGACCATGGCAGAGGTGATGTCATCTCGACCGACGAGGGTCGAGTGGTCCGTTCCGAAAGGTGGGCTGGCGGCATCGCCCGCAATGGGCGAATAGTGGATCTCATGACACGCTTGGCCTAATTGGGACAACAACTGATCCATAACCTCGGCGACATAGGAATCGTTGAACCTGACGAACTCAGGCCGCGGTGCAACGTCGGGAAGATCGCCGGAGTTCGGTCCTATTCCCATGAAATCGCCCTCTCCCTCGGCGCCCCGCAAGGGCGTGCCGTCAGGGTCTCGGACGACGTTTCCACCTCACTGACCGGTCAGTACCCGCCAGGTCGAGGCTCAGCATACGCTTGGCCGGGCCGACTTTCCACGAAGATCAGCCCAACGCTGACCAGACCCCCCGAACAGGCGTCACAAGTCACTGGTGGCGGGCGAGGCGACACGCCACGCTGTCAACAGGCCGGCTATGCCCGCCGCAGGACCGCTTCCCTCCGAGCGACGGTGGCCAGCCTGGTTCGCTGGTTGGCGAGCTGGCGATGCAGCGACGTCACCCTGGCCGCCACAATCAGGCGGATCTCGACCTGCGCGGCGTCGAGCGGCTTGACGAGGTAGTCGTCGGCTCCGGCGTTCATCGCTTCACAGATGTCTTCGTGAGCGTCGTGGGCGGTGACCATGATCACGTACGTGTACCGGGCCGCGTGAGCCCGGATCTTTCGGCACAGCTCGAGACCGGTCATCCCCGGCATGACCCAATCGCAGAGAACCACATCCGGACGACGGGTCTGGAAGCTCGCCCAGGCTTGTGTGCCGTCGGTGGCGGTGACGCATTGGTGCCCGAGGTTGCGCAGTGTCGTCACCGCGATGAGAAGCGAGGTGGGATCGTCGTCGGCGACCAGAATCAGCATGGAGCAGGTGCGGCCGATCCGAGCGCGACTCGGACTCGGCCCAGCTCATCCTCGAGCGCATCGAGCAGTGCTTCGCCGCCGCCGAGGTCGCCGACGGCGCCGTCGGCTGCCAACGTGGCGCACAGGCGAGCGAGAACGGTTGCTCCGAGATTGGCACTGGCGCCGCTGAGCGTGTGAGCCGATCGCACGACGGCGGCTGCGTCGTCGCGGGCGACGGCCTGGCGCAGGGCGACGACACGGGTGTGGGCATCGGAGAGGAACAGGGTGGCCAACTGTCCCACGAGATCCTCGCCACTGGCTTCGCCGAGGCGCCCGAGGCGCTCGAGAACCTCGACGTCGAGCACGACACGATCGGGATCGTGCAGGTGGGCGAGACCGACGTGGATCGGGGGTGGCGGCTCTGAGGGATCGACGATGGCGTTGGGATCTGATCCATCGGTGACCCAGCGACTCAGGACGTCGCCGAGGGCGAGTTGATCGAAGGGCTTGGCCACGTAGTCATCCATGCCCGCGGCCAGGCAACGCAGCTGGTCGGCTTTCATGGTCGAACCGGTCACGGCGATGATGGGGGTGTGTTGCGCTCCGGCTTCCAGGCGACGGATCTCGGTGGTGGCCTTGTAGCCGTCGAGCACGGGCATCTGCCCATCCATCAGGATGGCCGCGTACGAGGCGGACGTCGCCGCTTTCACCGCTTGCGCACCGTCGGTCACGATGTCGACGCGGAAGCCGAGGTTCTCGAGCATGGCCGACGCCACCTTCTGGTTCACGGCGTTGTCCTCGGCCAGCAGGATCTGGCCCGCTGCTTCTTGGCCTGCTTCTTGGCCTGCTCCTGGGTCTGATGGCCCGGGAGCCGTCCCCGGGGCTTGCTCGCCGGGGGCCTCGGACACCGTTGTCTCCGGGCTCTCTTCGGCCGTCGCGGACCGAACCTTCTGGAGGGGAACGCTGAACCAAAAGGTGCTGCCCTGGCCGAGCTCGTTGTGCACCCCCATCTGGCCTCCCATCAACTCGACCAGTTGATGGGACATGGCGAGACCGATCCCGGCTGCTCCATAAGAACGGATCGTGTCCTCGTCGAGGGGAGAGAAGGACTCGAAGAGGGCGGGCTGATGGGTGCGGGTGATGCCGAAGCCCACGCCCATCACCTCGAATCGGATCATCACCGAGTCTTCGTGGTGGTCCTCGACGACCAGCTCGAGGAGTACCTCTCCCACGGGGGAGAACTTGAGGGCGTACCCAACGAGGTTCGTCACAACCCGCCGGAGCCGTCCCGGGTCACCGCGGAAGGTCATCGGCATGTCGAGGGGGAACCGGCACTCGAGGTCGAGGCCGCGATGGTGAGCCGGCACGCACAGCAGGGTGGCCACGTCCTCCACCAGACTCCGCAGATCGAAGGCGATGGACTCGGTGTCGACCCGTCCCGCCTCGATCTTGGCGAAGTCCAGGATGTCGTCGAGGATGCTTGCCAACGCTTCGCCCGAGACGAGGACCGTCTCCGCCAGCATCCGGTGATCCGCGGTCGAATCCGTGTCGTTGAGCTGCGACGTCATGACCAACACGCCTGACATCGGCGTCCGAGTGGCGATGGTCATCGTCGTGGCCTCAGACCGATACGACAGATTGCAGGATGTGAACCTCTGCGTCGATCTCGTCGACCAATGTCCGCAGAAGCTCGACGTCGTGAGGTTCGATACCGAGCAGACGACGGGCGAGGTCGTCGAGGTGAACGGCGCCGAAACTCGTGGCCGTGCCCTTTATCTGGTGGGCGACATATTGAGCGGCGGCGACGTCACCGGTCGTGGCGGCGGCGTGGAGGTCGACGACCTGAACCAAGAGGTGCGCACGAAACGATGTCAGCAGCTCCTGGTACACCTCGGGGCCGACATCGCCTTCGAGGGTCGCAGCCGAGGCAGGAGATTCGGGACGAGTCATCTCTTGGGGCATCAAATCCCTCTCGCTATCCACATCGTTGTATCGGTCGGAACAGGGTCGAACTGAAGGTTTTCCGAGATGGGGACCCACCCATCGGCAGCGGTCATCGCCTGTCGGTCCTCACCGAGCGGTCGACCAGGGCCAAAAGAGCATCCTTGCTCACCGGCTTGGACAGGTAGCTGTCCATTCCCCCGGCCAGACACCGGTCCTGGTCCTCTCGGCGCGCTCCCGCCGTCATGGCGATGATGGGCGTGCGGCCCCGCGAGCCTCCCTGCGCCCGGATGGCCGCGGTGGCTTCGTATCCGTCGAGCTCGGGCATCTGACAGTCCATCAGAACGGCGTCGTAGGGCTGGGCGGCAACGGCCTCGACGGCTTCGGCACCGTTGAGCACCGCGTCCACGCTGTAGCCGGCGGTGGTGAGTATGGCCACCGCCACCTTCTGGTTGATCAGATTGTCCTCGGCCAGAAGCAACCGCCCTCGCGTGGGCCGCGCCTCGGGCGCGGGGTGCGGCACCCGAGGCGCGGTGTCGACCACATGGGGTTCATCGAGGCCCAACACCACTCGGAGACTGGACCTGAGATCGGCACGCCGGACCGGTTTGGAGACCGTTGAGCACACGATGGACTCCGGGACGTCGCCGAGGTCATGCTCCTGTCCCAAACCGGTGAAGAGGACGAGACCGGCGGCGAGACCGGGGGAGGCGACGATCTGCTGCGTCAGCTCCAGACCGTCCATCTCGGGCATGAACCGGTCCACGAGCACGACGGCGAACGACGTTCCGGCGGTGACGGCACCCTTCAGCGTGGCCAGCGCGGCCTCGCCGTCGGGGGCGGTGCTCACGATCATGCCCCAGTCGGTGAGGTATGCGGACAGGGCATCGCGCTGCGTGGCGTTGTCATCGACAATCAGCGCGGTGAGACCGGCAAGACCGGGGTCGGGTGGCAACCCGACTTGGGCCTTGCGTGAAGCGTCGGCATGCACGTGGATCGTGAACCAGAAGGCGCTTCCCTGCCTCAGACGGCTGGAGACCCCACAGTCACCCCCCATGAGTGTGACAAGTTGGCCGCTGATGGCCAGTCCCAGCCCCGTCCCCCCGTACCTCCGAGAGGTGGACGTGTCGGCTTGGACGAAGGGCTGGAAGATCTTCTCGAGCTTGTCCGGCGCGATGCCGTCACCGGTGTCGGCCACCTCGAAACGGACGATGGTCGTCTCTCTGTCGCCGGACTCCGAGGCCGTGACCCGGACGACGATCTCTCCGGATTGGGTGAACTTGACGGCATTGGCGAGAAGATTGGTGAGAACCTGACGGACCCGACCCGGATCACCGGTGATCACGGACGGGACCGAATTCTCGACGACGGCGATCAGCTCCAGGTCCTTGGCTTGCGCCGGGCCGGCCAGCAGCTCTGTCACATCTTCGACCACCCTGCACAGGTCGAAGTCGATGTCCTCGATGTCGAGCTTCCCCGCCTCGATCTTCGAGAAGTCGAGGATGTCGTTGATGATGGCCAGGAGAGCCTCTCCGGAGTTCCGCACGGTCTGGGCGTAGTCACGCTGACGGGCGTCGAGCTCGGTCTCGAGCAGCAGGTCGGTCATCCCGATGACCCCGTTCATGGGGGTCCGGATCTCGTGGCTCATGTTGGCAAGAAAATCCGACTTGAGACGCGAGGCCTCGGTGGCCTTGTCCCGGGCTTCGGACATGGTGGTCTCCGCCCGCACCTCGGCGGTCACGTCGGCCAGGGTGCCGACCCAGCCCGCGGTGCCACCATCGAGATCCGGGATCGGCTTCGAAGTGGCGAGGATGATCCGTGAAGTGGCGTCGGGGAGCCGTATCTCGAACCGACGGGAAAGATCGGTCCGGTCGACCCCGCCGTCGTCGGGTTCGTCGGCCGGATCGGTCCGTTGCTCCGAGCCGATGATGCTGTCCCACTTGCGCCCCGCCGCGTCTTCGGCTGAGACACCGGTGACCTCGGACCAGCGCGGATTCGTGTAGACGTACCGGTCTTCGATGTCGGTCTGGAAGATCCCGACAGGGGCGGCGTCGGTCAGGAGTCGGAGCTGGTCGGCCGACGCCTGGACCTCGCGAGCCTGTTGGACCAGTGCCTCGGCCCTGCTGAACAGGTTGGCGAACACCGACACCTTGGCTCGGAGCTCGCCGGGCACGACGGGGGCGAAGATGAAGTCGACCGCCCCCGCGGCATAGAGATCGACGTCTATGGCATCGTCACCCGCGTTGGCGGTGATGAAGATGATCGGGGTCATCTCAGACTGCTTGCGTCTCCTGATGAGGGCTGCGGTCTCGATCCCGTCCATGATCGGCATGCGCACATCGAGCAGGATGACGGCGAAGTCCTGAGCTTTGACGCAACGCAGCGCGGCGACGCCGGACTCGGCTTCGACGATTCGATATCCGAGCGGGGCCAATACCGAGATCAGAGCCAGGCGTTTGGCGGGATTGTCGTCGACGACCAGGATGGGGACAGCAGCCGGGTCCGGCGCCCCACGGGTATCGGAGTTGCGCGGTTCCGCGAACCGCATCACGCGGTCATGCAGCATTCGGCTGCGCCGCCGTCGGGATCCATGGCCGCAGAGCGGCGAGAAGCTCAGCGGAGTCGACGGGCTTGGGGACGTAGTCGGTGGCTCCGGCCTCGATGCAACGCTGGCGCTCACCGGGCATCACCTTGCCCGTGACGGCGATGATGGGGAGACTCTTGAATCGCTCGATGGCCCGGATGGCCTGCATGGTCACGTAGCCGTCCATCACCGGCATCATGATGTCCATCAACACGACGTCGATATCGGGGTTCTGCTCCAATTCGACGATGGCTTGAGAACCGCTGTCGGCCAGGATGACGATATGGCCCCGTTCCAGCAGAGCGGCCATCGCGAACGTATTGCGAAAATCATCATCGACCACGAGGATCTTGGGTCCCGTGGTGCCGTAGCGCGTTTGTGCCCTCGGCGGGTCCCCGGCGGGATCCGGGGCAGCCCTGTCCACCGTCACACCATTGTCGCCCGGCGCCGGTGACTCCGGGGCCACGTCGCTCACCGCACCGTCGGCAGGCGCGGGTGCTCGAGTGCTCGTCGCCGGCTCGGGCACCCACGGCTGCAGGGCCGCCAGCAGCTCAGACGAGTCGATGGGCTTGGGAACGTACTCGTTGGCCCCGGCATCGAGACAGCGCTGGCGCTCGCCGGCCATGACCTTGCCCGTGACGGCGATGATCGGGATCGTCTCGAATTGCTCGATGGCCCGGATGGCGCGCATCGTCTCGTACCCGTCCATGCCCGGCATCATGATGTCCATCAGGACGATGTCGACGGTGGGCACGCGTCCCAACGTGGTGAGCGCCTCGGAGCCGCTCTCGGCGGTGAGGACCTCGGCGTCCCCCCGCTCGAGCAGCGCCGAAAGGGCGAAGATGTTCCGGAAGTCGTCGTCGACGACGAGGATCGTCATCCCCCGCAGGGCGCCGGCGGTCGACCTGTCGGACTCCCGCCGGTCTTGGCGCGGCCCGGCGTTCTCGGCCCCGAGCCCCGAGGTGGGAGCGGCGCGCTCCGGAGCCTTGCTCGCGGCGGTGGCCACGGCCGATTCGACCGGTGCCGGGGGTGTCGACGTTTCGGGAGCGGTGGCCGGAAGATAGAGGGTGAAGGTGCTGCCCTGCCCGGCGGCGCTGGTGAGCGTGATCTCCCCGTTGAGCAGACCGGCCAGCTCTCGGCTGATGGACAGGCCGAGTCCCGTGCCGCCATAGAGACGAGCGGTGGTGCCGTCGCCCTGGGCGAAGGCTTCGAAGATCCGCTGCTGCTGTTCCTCGTCGATACCGATCCCCGTGTCGCTGACGGCGAAGCCGACCACAGAAGGGGTGGTGACCCCCCCGGCGGTCCGGTGTGTCGACCCTTCGGCGCTGAGCCCGATGTGGAGCCGGACGCTCCCGTGCTCGGTGAACTTGAAAGCGTTGGCGAGAAGGTTCATCAAGATCTGACGCAGCCGTTGGGTGTCGGTGACGATCGTCTCGGGAGTGCCCGGTGCGATCTCGATCGAGTACGCCAGGCCCTTTCCCTTGGCGACGAGCTCGAACTCACTGAGCAGCGCGTCCCGCAGGTCGCGCACGGAAAGCGCCGTCAGGTCGGCTTCCATGGTGCCGGACTCCGCCTTGGCCAGGTCGAGGATGCTGTTGAGGAGGGTCATCAACTCCTTGCCCGAGGTGCTGATGACGGTCGCGTACTGGACCTGGGTGTCGGTCATGTTGTTGTCGGGGTTGTCCTTCAACTGCTCAGCCAGGATCAGGAGGCTGTTCAGCGGCGTGCGCAGCTCGTGCGACATGTTGGCGATGAACTCGGACTTGTACTTCGACGAGATGGCGAGCTGGGCGGCCTTCTCCTCGAGGAGACGCTTCGACTGCTCGATCTCCTGGTTCCTGTTCGATGCCTCCCTGTTGCGCTCGGCGAGCAAGGTGGCTTGGCGCTCGAGCCCTTCGTTGGACTCACGCAGCTCGCCCTGCTGGGAGCGGAGCTCCTCGGCCAGCGACTGCGCCTGTTGCAGCAGGGTCTCGGTGAGGGCGGAGGCTTGGATCGTGCTGAGGACGATCCCGATGCTCTCGGTGATCGAGTCGAGGAACGTCTGGTGCGTGACGGAGAACGAGGAGAACGATGCAAGCTCGATGACGGCGCACAGGGTCCCCTCGAACAGGACCGGGATGGCGACGATGTTCAGAGGTGGCGACGCGCCGAGCCCCGAGCTGATCCGCACATAGTCGCCGGGCACCTCGGTGAGCAGGATCCGCTTCTTCTCCTTGCCGCACTGGCCCACGAGGCCCTCGCCGAGCCGGAAGGAGGTCGCCAGGTGACGTCGCTCCTCGAATCCGTAGCCGGCCTGGAACTCGAGGACGGCTTCGCTGCCGTCGGTGGGATTGGTCATCGAATAGAAGACCCCGTGTTGGACCGACACCAGCGTCGCCAGTTCGGAGAGGATCATGTTCGACACGGTGACGAGATTGTCCTGGCCCTGGAGCATGCGGGTGAAGCGCTCTCTGTTCGTCTTCAGCCAGTCCTGCTCGACGTTCTGCCTGGTCGTCTCCCGGAGATTGCGGATCATCTCGTTGAGCGTGTCCTTCAGGCCCGCCACCTCGCCGCTCGCCTCCATCGAGACCTGACGGGTCAGGTCGCCCTCGGTCACCGCCGTGGCCACCTCGGCGATCGCCCGCACCTGGTTGGTGAGGTTCGCAGCCAGCTGGTTCACGTTGTCGGTCAGGTCCTTCCAGACCCCGGCGACCTCCTTGGACTGCGCCTGGCCACCGAGCTTGCCCTCGACCCCGACCTCGCGTGCCACTCGGGTCACTTCGCCGGCGAAGGCGTTGAGCTGGTCGACCATGGCGTTGACGGTGTTCTTGAGCTGCAGGAACTCGCCCTTCACATCGATGGAGATCTTCTTGCTGAGGTCGCCGTTGGCCACCGCGGTGGTGACTTCGGCGATGTTTCGCACCTGTCCGGTCAGGTTGCCGGCCATCAGGTTGACGTTGTCGGTGAGGTCCTTCCATACCCCGCCGACCTCGATCGTGACAGCCGCAGCCTGGCCGAGCTTGCCCTCGGTGCCCACCTCGCGTGCGACGCGCGTCAGCTCGGAGACGAACCCGTTGAGCTGGTCGACCATGGCGTTGATGGTGTTCTTCAGCTCGAGCATCTCTCCTTGGACCTCGGCAGCCACCTTCTTGCTCAGGTCTCCGTCGGCCACCGCACCGATGACCCGCTGCATCTCGCTCGTCGGCCGCACCAGGGCCTCGATGAGGTTGTTGACCGATTGGACGCTCCCGGACCAGCTTTGGGCCGAGCCGCCGAGCACGACGCGCTGCGAAAGCCTGCCCTGCTCGCCCACCACCTGGCTGACCCGGGCCAGTTCTGCCTCGAGCACCTGGTTGGCGATGATCACGTCGTTGAGGCCGTCGGCCACCTTGCCGGCCATGCCCGTCCACTCCAGAGGCATGCGGGCGGTGAAGTCGCCGGACTTCACCTGCGCCAGGACGCTCAGGAGCACCCTCGCATCGACATCGTCGGGGGTGGGCTCGGCTGCTGCAGACACGGCATCCTCCCAGTGGGCAGGCGTGCCGTGGTCCCGGGTGCTGACGCCTGATGTGAAGTTCTCACGATGAGATCGGCGCCGCCGGCCCTCAACCTAAGGACTGATTCCCCTGGCGGCGAGGGCCCCGGACCAGGAAAGTGCCTGGGTTCACGCCGTGGCGGCGGTGGCCATCAACGAATCGAGGGCGACCGCGGACGCCGGTCGGGCAAAGAAGTAGCCCTGGTACGAGTCGCAATCGAGCGCCACGACCTCGTCATATTGGTTGGCCGACTCGATGCCTTCGGCCACAACGGTCATCTGCAGGCTGTGCGCCAGCCTCACGATGGCGCTCACGATGAGCCGGCTGGTGGGCTCACGACCCAGGTCGGCGATGAAGGCCCGGTCGATCTTGACGATGTTGACGGGGAACTGCTTGAGATAGCTGAGCGATGAATAGCCGGTCCCGAAGTCGTCGAGAGCGAGCTTGACACCGAGGCGCTTGAGCTGGTTGAGCACGACGAGGGCGCGGTCGCTGTCCTGAATGAACACGCTTTCGGTCACCTCCAGCGTCACCCGCTTCGGGTCGGTGCGGGTCTCGGCGAGGACTTCTCCCACGACGGCGACGAAGTCCGGGGCCATCAACTGCGACGCCGAGATGTTGACGCAGATCTCGAGCTCACGGTGCTCGTCGTGGCGTTGCCATCGATGCAGGTCCACACAGGCCTGCATCAATACCCACCGTCCGATCTCGATGATGAGCCCCGACTGTTCGGCCAGAGGGACGATCGTGTCAGGAGCCACGATCCCCCGGACGGGATGCGCCCACCGGAGAAGGGCTTCGACCCCGGTGATTCTCCCGTCGTTCGTCGCCACGATCGGCTGGTACTCGGTCCGCAGCTCACGACGTGCCAAGGCGCCGCGCAGGTCTCGATTCAGGGCGGCGCGGGTGTCGGCCAGTTGCTGTTCGCCGATGTCGACCGTCCCGTGGCGTGCCCCGCCTTTTCTCTTGGCCTGGTACATCGCCGTGTCGGCGTCCTGGAGGACCTGTTCGGGAACGTCGTCCCCCCGGCCGGCGAAGGCGATGCCGACGCTGGCGCTCACCTGCACCTCGATGCCCGACAACACGAACGCTTCACCCAAGGCCTCGTCGATGCGGGTGGCGAGGGGCTCGACCTGAGACGTGTCGTCGAGGTCCTCGCACAGGATCACGAACTCGTCGCCGGCGAGCCGAGCCAGGGTGTCACCGGGCCGGAGGAGCTCGGTCAGCCGTCGCGCGACGGCCACGAGGAGCTCGTCGCCCACATGGTGACCGTAGGTGTCGTTGATCGCCTTGAACCGGTCCAGGTCCGCGAACAAGATGGCCACCAACTTCTCGGAACGTCGACATCTGAGGATGGCGTGCACCAGGCGCTGGACCAACAGTGTCCGGTTCGGCAGTCCGGTCAGGGCGTCATGGAGGGCGGTCTCCCGGGCCCGGTCAGAGGAATCCCGGAGATCGGAGCGGGCCTGGGCGTTCAACAGATAGGCCGCCGCCACATCGGCCAACGTCTGCGCCGCGGTCATCGCTCCCGCGTTCAGGAGCCCCGGGGTGGCGCGGTAGAGATCGAGGGCACCGAGCTGGCGGTCGTCGTGGCGCAGGGGGAAGGTGAAGACCGCTCCCAACCCCTCTTCGATGGCTCGGGGGGCGAACCTCGGGAACCGGTCATCGGCTCGCAGATCGGGGACGACGACAGCCTCACCCCTCTGGTAGGCGACGATGCAGGGTCCCTCGCCCAATTCGGTCTGGAGTTGCTCGAACCGCAGCGCGGCGTCATCGGAGGCGGCGATGTAGTGGGGATCGGCGCCCGGTGCGATCAACGTCACGCCGGCGGCGCTGACGGGGAGCACGTCGACGATCCTGACGACCAAGTGGTCGAGGATGGCTTGAATGGGAAAGTCCGTGACGAGCGTCCGCGCGAACTCACTGAGGACGTCTGAGAGTCGCCGCTCGATCTCCATGAGACTCCCTGGCAGGCTGAGAGATGCAGGCCGCTGGGACTGGGCGGAGGACTCACCGAAAAAACAATTCGAGAGTGAAGCGTAGTGGTGTGGTCTCGCGCCCTTCAAGCATTCTCGATCCTCGAGGACTCTGTTCGCGCCTTCACAAACACCATCCCCTCTCGGCGGTCCCTCTCCTCCAGGAACGAATCGAGCAGACAGTGAACGCCGGTAGTCACCGGGCGTTGTCTGCTCCGATGGCGGGCTTCTGCCCCGGTGCTCACCTCGCGAGCCTTCCGACGTCCATCTCGAGGCCAAACCTTGTGGCAGCGTCGTTAAACCGATTCCGGCTGTGGCCGATGGATAGCGAAGACCCCCCGAGAGGGGCGCCCGGTTTCCACAGCGTGCCAGGACGGTTGCCCGTCGCCGAGGCTCGACGTGTCCTCTCGCCCATCAACAGAAGAGGCGCGCCTTGTTTTCCAACCGAGCATTCACATCCCCCGTCGGCCGGGCTCCGCGCCCCCGACACATCTCCGTGTGGTTGGCACCGCTGGCCGTCGTCATCGTCGGCCTCGCCGTCATGGCCCCCGCCGTTGTCGCCGACGCGGCCCAGACTCCGGTGGGTCTCGGCACGGCGGGCAGCTTCGCCATCCTCGCCGGCTCCGGGATCACGAACACGGGGCCCACGACGGTCAACGGCGACGTCGGCACATACCCAACCCCGTCGGAGAGCGGGACGGCATCGATGACGATCACCGGGACCAACCACGACGGTGATGCGGTGACCCAGGGGGCCAAGACCGATCTCGTGACCGCCTACAACACCGCGGCGGGCGAGAGCCCGGCGACAGCCGTCCCCGCCGACCTCGGGGGGCAGACGCTCAGTCCCGGGACGTACAACTCGGCCTCCTCGCTCGGGCTCACCGGATCGGTCACGCTCAACGGCGGCGGGAACGCCAACGCCCAGTTCGTCTTCCAGGCCGGGTCGACCCTCGTCACGTCCTCCACCAGCAGCGTCAACCTGATCAACGGGGCCCAGGCCTGCAACGTCTTCTGGCAGGTCGGCAGCTCGGCGACGCTCGGGACCGGCTCGACGTTCCGCGGCACCATCCTGGCGTTGACCTCCATCACCGTGACCACCGGGACCACCATCAACGGCCGCCTGCTGGCCCGCAACGGAGCGGTCACGCTGGACACCGACACCATCACGAGCCCGAGTTGCACCACGTCGGGCGGCACGAGCGGCACGAGCGGCACG
>Ga0187890_10001628_pt1 | contig 15982 bp, 14 predicted proteins | sample June2016WEW_21_1_FD_133005 | JGI IMG/M metagenome (GOLD analysis project Ga0187890, IMG submission 133005) | Peatland microbial communities from SPRUCE experiment site at the Marcell Experimental Forest, Minnesota, USA - June2016WEW_21_10 | ecosystem: Environmental > Terrestrial > Soil >... | reverse complement strand
CTCACGAAGCGCGCCGATCCATCGGAGGTCACGGCTTCGGCCTCGCGGAGCTGTGCCACGCTGAAATTCGAGCAACCCACCTCGAGCGCCTTGCCTGTCTCGATGCACTCGCCCAGCGCCCCGAGCGTCTCGGCGATCGGCGTGTCGGGATCAGGAGCATGGAGCTGGAAGAGATCGACATGGTCGGTTTGCAGGCGACGGAGACTGTCGTCCAGGGCACTGTGCACGTAGGAGGGCTTGGCGCCCTTGTGGTCGGCGTCGATCTGCATCCCGAACTTGGTTGCCAGCACCACTTCATCACGACGGGCCCCGAGGGCGCGACCTAGGAACTCTTCGCTCTTGGTACCGCCATAGATGTCGGCGGTGTCGAAGAAGGTGATGCCGGCGTCGAGCGCGCCGCGGATCACCGCCGCCGACCCGTCGTAGTCGAGGCGCCCGCCGAAATTATTGCAGCCGAGGCCGACGACCGATACCTCGAGTGACCCGATCTTGCGAGTTCGCATCATCGTCCTTCTGGGTTGGGAGCTGTCTTGGAGAGCGCCGCGCCCGACACCACGGCGATGTCGCCCGGCCACCGCCGTACGCTGATCGACTGGCTGGCTGTCGCGAGCAGGGTACCGTCCTCCGCCCAGAGGTGGGCGAGGCCCTGGCCGAAGCCGTGGGCCAGGGCATGCATGTGGATGTCACACAGCACCCACTCGGTCGGGACGAGCTGGGCCACCCGCAGGGTGTTGTCGAGGCTACGGCCCATGGTGCGCACCCCGAGGGGCTGGGACACCCCTCCCGACACGAAGTCGCCGATCACGGCCAAGGTGGCCGCCGACGGCTCGAGATGCCCAGGGACCCGTACCCAGAACGCCGAGCGGGGGTCGCCGGGCTGCCCGTCGAGCTGGATCATCGATCGGCCCCGCGCCAGGCGCTGCTCCACGCGCACGAGCACGGAGTCGGCGAACATGGGCGGGATTTGCTGGACCGGACAATCCTCGGGCCCCGGCACGTCGGGGAACTCCACCCAGGTACCCGACAGGTCGAGGTCGTGGCGACCCAGGGCGGCATTGACGGTGAGGACCTCCTCGGTCCCCAGTCGGCCGATGGCCCTGCCCTGGGTGGTGTTGCGACCGGTGGCGGGGAGGACGACCTCCCAATCGACGATCGTGCCCGTGGGCGCGTAGGCCAGGTACTGGGCGGTGGCCCACACCGTGGGTCGCCCCGACGCCTCCTCGAGGGCGACGATGCCCGCCGCCAGGCCGCACCCGCCGTAGAGGAACCGTCCCGGTGTGCTCACCGCCGGGGTGACCGGGAGGCGCCAGCGCAAGGGGTCGTCCGTCGGCTCGAGCCCCAGGAAGTGCCGTGCATCCATCGGTCGAACCTTAACGGCGCCTCAGGTGGCCCTCGGCATCGACGGGGCGTCGATCCGCGTCACGGGCGGCCGGCGCGTCTCAGTTGACCTGGCGGTCATGGCCTTCCCAGTAGGGCTGGCGGAGCTTGTACTTCTGGAGCTTGCCGGTGGCGGTGCGGGTGAGCCCGTCGCGCAGATCCACCGACGTCGGCGCCTTGAAGTGGGCGAGGCGGGCCCGGCAGAACTCGATGAGCTCCTCCTCGGTGGCGACGGCACCGGGACGGAGCACCACCAGCGCCTTCACCGTCTCTCCCCATTTCTCGTCGGGGACCCCGATCACCGCCGCCTCGGCCACCGCGGCGTGCTGGTAGAGGCAGTCCTCCACCTCGATCGACGAGACGTTCTCGCCCCCGGTGATGATCACGTCCTTCTTGCGATCGGCGATCACGGTGTAGGGCCCGTCGAGGTAGCCGCCGTCGCCGGTGTGGAACCAACCGCCGGCCAGGGCCGTGGCGGTCGCCTCGGGCTGCTCCCAGTACCCGTCGAAGACGTGGTTGGTCCGGGCCAGGATCTCGCCGTCCTCATCGACACGGATGCGGACTCCGACGGCGGGGACCCCCGCACGCGACAGCATCGAGGCCCGCACACCGCTGTCGAAATCGTCCCACTCCGTGGGGGCCCGGTTGATGGTGAGCAGGGGCGTGGTCTCGGTCAATCCGTAGATCTGGATGAACTCCCAGCCCAACTCGGTCTCGACCGCCTCGATGGTCTTCGACGGCGGCGGCGCGCCGGCGACCACCACCCGAACCTTCCCGCGCCCGGGGACGTCCTCGCCCCGCTCCCGACGGGCGGCGGCGGCGTTGAGGATGGCGGCGATCACCGCGGGGGCCCCGCACAGCATGGTCACGCCCTCGGTGTCGATGCGCGTCAGGATCTCCTCGCCGTCGATCTTGCGGATCACGACGTGGCGGCCTCCCATGGCCGTGACCGCGTAGGGCATGCCCCAGCCGTTGCAGTGGAACATGGGCAGCGTATGCAGGAGGGTGTCCCGTTCGCTCACCGTCGTGTGCCATCCGAAGACCGCGGCGTTGAGCCAGCAGTTCCTATGGGTGAGCTGCACACCCTTCGGGCGCGCCGTGGTCCCTGATGTGTAGTTGATCGAGCACGTGGCCCCCTCGTCACCCTCCCAGCGGGCCGGCCGGGCACCCGGCGGTGCGGGGGCGAACAATCCGGCATCCTCGATGCCGTCGAGCACCAACCTCACCTTGGCCGACACACCCGCCAGTGACTGATCGATCTCGGGATCGACGAGCAGGACCGAGGCGCCGGAGTGCTCGACGATGTAGGCGACTTCCTCGGCATTGAGGCGGAAGTTCACCGGGACGAGGACGCGGCCGAAGCCGCTCACGCCGAAATACGAGATGAGGAAGCGGGCCGAGTTCGGGCTCACGATGGCGACGCGTTCCCCGTGCGCCACGCCCATGGCGTCGAAGGCGAGCGCCATGCCCCGAGCCCTGGCGTGCATCTCGGCATAGGTGATGGCACCGAGGGATCCGGCCACCCCCGGCTCGTCGACGACCGCCACCCGGTCGGCACCGTGGACGAGCGCGGCTCGCTCCAAGAAGTCGCCGATCGTGAGGGGAACGTGCATGGAGCGCCTCCGATCCCGGCCGCGTTGGCCGGGGCCGTCCGATCATCTCAGATGGACGCGCCCATCGCTCGGGCGGCGGCCCGCGCAACACGCTGATAGCTTGCGGATAGGGAGTGGTCCAACGACATCGCCTGCGTCGAAACGGGGTGGATATGGCCGAGATCGTGGTCACCGGCGGGGGGGTGGCGGGACTGAGTGCCGCCATGGTCCTGGCCCAGGACGGACACGAGGTCACGCTGCTCGAACGCGACGAGGCCGCGCCTCCGGCCCCGTCTGAGGCGTGGGAGGCCTGGGAACGTCGCGGCGTCAACCAATTCCGGCTCCTGCACTTCTTCATGCCCCGGTTCCGCATCGATCTCGAGCGCGAGCTGCCCTCTGTGGCGAAGTCGCTCGAGGCCGCCGGGGCGCTGCGCATCAGCCCGATCGAGGGCGCGCCCGTGGAGCTCACCGGCGGTGTGCGTGCCGGTGACGACGACTTCCAGTCCTTGACGGCGCGCCGCCCTGTGGTCGAAGCCGTGGTGGCGGCCGCGGCCGCCTCCGCGCCGGGGGTGACGGTGCGCCGCGGCGTGGCCGTGGGCAGCCTCGTGGCCGGAGCCCAGGCCGTGCGGGGCGTGGCCCACGTCACCGGGGTGCGTACCGCAGCCGGAGAGGAAATCCCGGCTGACCTGGTCGTCGACGCTACGGGTCGGCGTTCCCCGCTGCCCGACTGGCTCGAATCGGCCGGAGCCCGGCGCCCGGCCGAGGAGCTCGAAGACTCGGGATTCGTCTACTTCGGGCGGCACTTCCGCTCCTCCGATGGTTCGACGCCGCCCATCATGGGACCGCTCCTGCAGTCCTACGGCTCCGTGTCGATCCTCACCCTTCCCGCCGACAACGGCACGTGGGGCGTCGGCGTCATCGCCAGCGCCGCCGACAAGGCCATGCGGGAGCTCCGCCACGTCGATCGGTGGACCGAAGTGGTGAAGAGCCTTCCCCTGGTCGCGCATTGGCTCGACGGGGAACCCCTCGAGGACCGGGTCGTCGTCATGGCCAAGATCGAGGACCGCCACCGCGACTTCATGGTGGAAGGACTGCCGGTGGCCACCGGTGTGGTGGCGATCGGCGATTCGTGGGCGTGCACGAACCCTTCGCTCGGGCGCGGCGCCACCCTGGGGCTGATGCACGGCCTGGCGCTGCGAGACACGTTGCGCGCCACCGGGCTCGACGACCCCGGCGCCTTCAGCACCGCCTTTGCCGCTGCCACCCAGGCCGTGGTGGAGCCCTGGTATCGCGCCACCCTCAGTTTCGACCGTCACCGCCTGGCGGAGATCGACGCCGAGATCCGGGGCGAGCCCTACCGCCCCGAGGACGACGAGTGGGACGTGATCCAATCGCTGTTGGCCTCGGCCGGCCAGGACCCCGACTGTCTTCGTGCCGCTCTCTCTGTCCAGGGTCTGGTGCGCCCCATCGACGAGGTCTTTGCCGACCCCGCGCTGTTCGAGAAGGTGCTGGCGCTGGGAAGCGGGTGGCGCGACGCCGGCCGGCTGGGGCCTGACCGGGCCGGGCTCTTGTCCATCGTGTCGGGCTGACACGTCGCCAATCCGTCGAGAAAAGAGGGCATCATGCGCGTCGATGTGAACGGTGTCGGCATCGAGTACCAGGTCACCGGGGAGGGGCCCCCGGTTGTGCTCCTGCACGGATTCCCCGACAGTGGCCGCCTGTGGCGCCATCAGGTCCCTGCGCTGGTCGACGCCGGGTTTCAGGCCGTCGTCCCCGACCTGCGCGGCTACGGCGCCTCGGACCGGCCCGCCGAGGTGGAGGCGTATTCCATTCCCTTCCTGGCTGGCGATGTCGTCGCCATTCTCGACGCCTTGGGTATCGAGCGGGCCCATGTGGTGGGTCACGACTGGGGCGCGGCGCTGGCGTGGGCGTTCGGGTCGCTGTTGCCCGACCGCGTCGACCACTTGGTCGCACTGTCGGTCGGCCACCCCGCCTCGTTCGTCGCGGCGGGCAACGCCCAGCGCGAGAAATCCTGGTACATGCTGTTGTTCCAGTTCGAAGGCGTGGCCGAGCAGTGGCTGTCCAACAACGACTGGAAGAACCTCCGGGAGTGGGGGCGACACCCCGATATCGACGCCGTCATCGCCGATCTCGAGGCGACCGGGTCTCTCACGCCGGCGCTCAATTACTACCGGGCCAACATTCCGCCCCAGGCCCTGGTGGATCCGCCCCTCGAGCTCCCGCCCGTACAGGCCGACACCATGGGAGTGTGGAGCAGTGGGGATTTCGCCCTCACCGAGGCCCAGATGGTGGGATCGGGAGACCACGTCAGCGGGAAGTGGCGCTACGAGCGCATCGAGGGTCCCGGGCACTGGATGCAGCTCGAGGCGCCTGATGCGGTGAACGAGCTGCTCCTCGACTTCCTGCCGCGCTAGGACCGGACCGCGGTACCCGGGGCCGGCTCGATCAACGGGGCGGGCCGAACATCGAGGTCACGATGTCGGCGGCGGCATCGGGAGCTCGCACGTCGAGGGCGATCCCGCCGGCGTCGGTGGTGATGGTGAACGAGAAGAACGCACAGCACTGCCGTTCGGCCTCGACCAGTCGAGCCAGCTCGCCCAGGCCGATCGAGTCTCCGAGCTCGAGGTGGAGCGCTCCGGTGCCGACCGCCGTGCACGAGACGGCCCCGGCCGCGATGGCGTGCCACTGCGCGAGCCGGTCCGAGGCTCGGTCCGCTTCGAGCGTGCACTCGATTCGGGGCTCGGCAGCGTAGGTGTCGACAGACACGGTTCCAGCGTCGACCGTTCCCCTGCGTTCGAGGTCAGGCCCCACGGCTCGGCCCGTCGGTGGTCAATCGCGAAAGTACGGGTCCCGTCGTTCGCGCCGAGCCCGGACGGCCTCCTCGAAGTTCTCGGTGGTGAGCCGCACATAGAGCTGGGTGGTGCCCTCGTGGTCCATGTGGCCCTGCATGCTCCCGGCCTCCAGGCTCGCCCACAGCAGGCGCTTGGTGAGCTCGATCCCCACGCGCGAGAAGCCGATGATGCGCTCGGCGACCTCGTAGGTGGCGTCGAGGAGCGCGTCGCCGGCCACGACGCGCGACACCAGGCCGATTCGGTGCGCCTCGTCGGCGTCGACGTCTCGCCCCGTCAGCATGATGTCGAAGGCGCGCGACGAGCCGATGGCCCGGGGTAGCAGGTAGCTCAGGCCCAGCTCGGTGGAGGTGAGCCCGTTGTTGATCCCCGCGGCACGAAAGTAGGCCGCCTCGGAGGCGATGCGGATGTCGGTGGCGACGCTCAGGCAGAAGCCGCCCCCGATGGCCGGCCCGCTGATGGCACCGAGGACCGGCTGATGCATCTTGCGGATGGCTCGGATGACGTCGTCGAGCAGCTCCATGGACCGCTGGGCGATCGTCGTCCGGGTGAGTCCGGCGATGTTGGGGATGATGCCGGCGTCCTCGAGGTCAGCGCCCGAACAGAAGGCTCCGCCGGCACCGGTGAGGACCACCACCCGGGTGTCGTTGTCGGCGCTGGCTGCCTCGAGCGCCTCCCGGAACGGGATCATGACGTCGAAGGCCATGGCGTTCATGCGCTCGGGCCGGTTGAGCGTGATCAGTGTCACGTGGGGACGGGGCTTGTCGACCAGGACGTAGGCCATGATCGATCAGGCTCGGCCGTGGGTGACGTCGGCCCCAGCGGCGCCGAGGATGCGGAAGGTGTTGCAGTAGATCACCCGTCCCGACGCCGCCTGCCAGTCGGCCCACACCTCGAACTCCTTGGTGCGCGCCCCGCCGAAGTGCTTCGCCATGTGTCGGGCCATGCCCATGTACGCCGCCTCGGGGTCGTCGGTGTCGAGCTCGTAGAAGTGCATGAAGCGGGGATCGGTGGCGGCCGTGTTCTCGTAGGGGGTGATGTGGGTGAACCCCGGGACCGCCGCGGCGGCGATATGGCGGATGTGGACGAAGTCGCCCCAATCCCGAAGGGCGGCGGTGTGGGGGGGCGTGTCGGGGCTGATCCACACCACGAGTAGGCCGGTCGTCGGCCCTCCGGTGAGAATGCCCTGGCTGGGCCGGGGGTAGCGCCGGAAGTGCCGGGCGGTGGTGCCCGGAAGCGCCGGCGGTGCCCGGAAGCTCTCGTTCACCTCGGCCACTCCCAGAAGCGTGCCGTCGTCGACGGCCATAGGCAGCTCGTCGCGGCCCGGGACGTTGTTGCGCCACCACGTCACCCGGTCGACGCCGACCCGGGCCGCCAGCTCCGGGGCACGACGCGTGGCGTAGTCGTGGGGGTCGAGGTTGCCGAGCTCGAGATAGAGGCCGGTGGTGATGCGGTCCTCCACTCAGGCCTCGAGGGCGCGCTCCCTGGCCCAGCGGTAGTCCGCTTTGCCGGCGGGGGACCGCACGATGTGAGGGAGAAAGGCGATGGCCTTGGGGAGCTTGAAGCGCGCCACGTGCTTGCCGGCTTCGTCGAGGATCTCCTCGGCGGTCACCTCGTGGCCGTCGGCCACCTGGATGAGGGCGACCACCTCCTGGCCCCACCGCTCGCTCGGACGACCGGCCACGACCACATCCGCGACGGCGGGGTGGGCGATGATGGCCTGCTCCACCTCCTCGGCGAAGATCTTCTCTCCCCCGGAGTTGATGGTCACCGAGTCGCGGCCCAGCAGCTCGATCTCGCCGTTGGCGAGGACACGGGCCCGGTCGCCGGGCACCGAGTAGTGCTCGCCGGCGATCACCGGGAAGGTGCGGGCCGTCTTCTCGGCATCGCCGAGGTAGCCGAGGGGGACCGACCCCCGTTGGGCGAGCCAACCCACCTCCTCGTCGCCGGCATCGAGCACGCGCGACAGATCCGCGCTCACCACCACGGTCCCGGGACCGGCCACGAAGGTCCCCGTCGACACCGACCCCGGGGTCGACGCCACACCCATCTGGACGCCGGTCTCCGAGGCGCCGGCCACGTCGGAGATCATGACGTTGGGGAGCACGGCCAGCAGGCGCTCTTTGAGGCCGACGCTCAGCGTGGCCCCCCCGCTCCCGAAGGCCATCAACGAGCTGGCGTCGTGGCCGCCGCGCTCGAGCTCTTCGACCACGGGACGGGCCATGGCGTCGCCCACCACCGAGATGCCGATCACCCGCTCGCGGGCCACGGTGTCCCACACGTCCACCGCGTCGACCGACCGCGTGTTGGTGGGGAAGACCATGGTCGCGCCCATGGCCATGTAGTAGAAGCACGCCCACTGGGCGGCGCCGTGCATCAGGGGAGGAATGGACATCACCCGGATGTCGTCGGTGGGCAGCACCCGGGCCGCCAGATGCTCGTAGCTCTCCACCAGCTCCCAGGTCCCGTAGGTGCGGCCCCCCATGGCGGCCCGGAAGATGTCGTGCTGGCGCCACAGCACCCCCTTGGGCATCCCGGTCGTCCCGCCGGTGTAGAGGATGTAGAGGTCGTCGGGGGTCGCCTCGACCGGCGGCATCTCGGGCACCGACGACGCCAGGGCGGCCTCGTAGTCGAGCGCCCCGGGGAGGAGGTCGTTGCCCGAATCGTCGGCCACCTGGAGCAGGACCTCGAGTTTGGGCAGCGACGGGAGCACCCGGGCCAAGACCGGCGCAAAGGCGGCGTGGTACACGAGGGCCCGCGCGCCGGAGTCGGTCAGGAGGTACTGCAGCTCCTCCTCGACGTACCGGTAGTTGACGTTGAACGGCGCCACCCGGGCCAGATAGGACCCGATCATTCCCTCGATGTACTCGTTGCCGTTGTGGAGATAGAGCCCCAGGTGGTCCTGGGCCGACTCGTGCCCCGACAGCGCCTGACGCTCGCCGTGGGCCCCGAGGCCCTTGCCGTGGAGGAAGGTGGCCAGGCGTCGGGAGCGGTCCCGCAGGTCCGCGTAGCTGAGCCGGCGCTCCCCCCACACGATGGCTTCTCGCTCGGGGATGGTGGCGGCGATCGTCTCGAAGACCTGGCCCAGGTTGAACTGCTCGTCGCTCACCGACCCCCCTCCCGGTCGACGACCCTGACCGGCCGGTCGACGATCACGACGGCACCTTCGCCGTTGGACGGGCGCATGTTATCGGTCACCAAGACGACGGTCACCAAGACGACAAGGTCACTGCTGGTAGTTCTCGACCACCGGCGCAGGACGGGCGGCGACGTCGTCGGGGTCCTGGCCCGCACTGCGGCGGGCCCGCCGCTGGCGCAGCAGGTCCCAACACTGGTCCAGGGCGACCTCGATGGTGCGGAGGCGTTCGGAATCCTCGGTCGAGAGCTCCTCTCCGATGTGTGCCTCCTCGAGGCGGTGCTCCTCCTCGGCGAGTCGGTTGATCTCCTTGGCGATCTCTTGGTCGTTCATCTGGGGTCCCTCCTGTTCGTGTGGAAACGCTGGTCGTGTGCAACAGGGCGCTGCTACCGCAACAGTTTCGAAAGCCGCCGGTCGGCGAGGGGCTTGCCCCCTGTCTGACAGGTGGCGCAGTACTGCAGGGACTTGGTGGCGAACGACACCTCGCGCACGACGTCCCCGCACTCGGGGCAGGCCTCGCCGGTCCGTCCGTGTACCCGCATGGCGCGCTTCTTGTCGCCCTTGAGCTCCGACGCCTCCTGGCCGACGGCGCGAGCCACCGCCTCGCCGAGGACGGTCACGATGGCGCCGTGGAGGCGCCTCACCTCGTCGACGCTGAGGTTGCGGGCCGGCTTGAACGGCGAGAGATGCGCGACATGGAGGATCTCGTCGGAGTACGCGTTACCGATGCCGGCGATGATCGACTGCGCGGCGAGCACCGTCTTCACGCTTCCCGACGCGCTGCCCAGCAGGCGGGCGAGGGCGTCGGCGTCGAAGGAGGCGTCGAGGGCGTCCACGCCCAGGGTCGCCACGTGCTCCACCTCGTCGGGATCGCCGACGACCCACAGCGCCAGGCGCTTCTCGGTGCCCATCTCGGTGACGTCGAACCCCGACCCGCCGTCGAAGCCCATCCGCAGGGCCAGAGGGCCCCGGCTGGGACGAGCCCGCTCGGCGGGCACCTTGTCCCTCCACTTCACCCACCCGCCTCGAGCCAGGTGCAGCACCAACCATCGGCCGTCGAGGTCCATGCACAGGTACTTCCCCCGACGCGTGACCGAGACGACCTCACGGCCCAGCAGTGACGACAGGGGAGGGTCGAAGGTCTTGAGCGCGGCGATCGCGGCGAGCTCGCATCGTTCCACGCGCCGGCCCGAGACCCGCTGGGCGAGGAAGCGGGTCAGAGCCTCCACCTCGGGCAATTCGGGCACGCCTCGATCCTCCCACGCGGGGGCGAGCCCCGATACGCCGACCCGCCGTGTCACAGTGAAGAGGTGGGCCTGGTCGGTGGGGGAGGACGTCGCGGTCCCCGTCGGGCTCCGACGCTGATCGTGCTGTGCGCCGCCCTCCTGGGTGCCTGTGCCCCGGCCGGGGGCCGTGCCGACGCTCCCACCACGAGCTCCGGTGCACCTGGCGCCGGCGCGTCGAGTCCGACCACGTCGAGCTCGACCACGACCACGACCGTGGTGGAGCCACCGGTCACCCCCGTGCAGTGGACGCCGTGCGGCGACTTGCTGTGCGGCACCGTCGCCGTGCCCCTCGACTACGACCAGCCGCAACTGGGCACCATCCAGATCGCATTGGCGATGCACCGCGCCACGGATCCCGCCCAGCGCATCGGGTCCCTCGTGATCAACCCCGGTGGCCCCGGGGTGTCGGGGGTGAACGACCTCCCCGCCGAGCTCGGGGTCCTCACACCCGAGCTGCTGGACCGCTTCGACATCGTGGAGTTCGACCCCCGAGGGGTGCAGAGAAGCAGTCCGGTGGAGTGCAGCGCGACCAGCGCCTCCTCGAGCTCGTCGACGCCGGGCCCCCTGCCCGACCCGGTGCCGAGCACCACCGCGGCGCAGCTGGCGCTGCTCACCGACGACCAGGAGTACGCGGCGCAATGCGAGTCCGTCAGCGGCAAGGTGCTGCCCTTCGTCGGGACGGTGGACAGCGCTCGGGACCTCGACCGGATCCGCCAGGCTCTCGGGGACCCGCAGCTCACCTTCTTCGGCCATTCCTATGGCACCCTGCTCGGGGCCACCTACGCCGAGATGTTCCCCACCCACGTCCGGGCCATGGTGCTCGACGGCGCCATCGACCCGGCCATGAGCACCGAGCAGATGGTGGTGGAGCAGAGCGAGGGGTTCGAGGCCGTGCTCGACGACTTCTTCTCGTGGTGCGTGTCGTCGGGGTGCCCGTGGCACCCGGCCGGGGGAGCCTCGGCCGCCTCGTTGTTGGCGTTGATCGCCCAGAGCCGGAGCCAACCGCTCCCCGCCGGTGCCGGGCGGACGGCGGGGCCCGGGGCCTTCTACTACGCAGCGCTCTCGGCTCTCTACGCCCGCTCCTACTGGCCGACCCTGGGCAACGCCCTGGCCGAGGCGGCGGCGGGGAACGGGGCCGGGGTCCTGGCCATGGCCGACTCCTACGTCACCCAGGGATCCAGCAACGCCCAAGACGCCGAGACCGCCATCGACTGCCTGGACCACCCCGTCGCCAAGGGGTCGTCGAGCATTCCCGACCTGGCGTCGCAAGCCGCCGTCAACGCACCGTTCTTCGGCCCGCTGCTGGCCTGGAGCGAGGCCACCTGCGCGGTGTGGCCCGTGGCGGCCTCCCGGACTCCGGCGCCGACGACAGCGGTGGGATCGCCGCCCATCCTGGTGGTGGGGGCGACGAAGGACCCGGCCACTCCCTATGTGTGGGCGCAGCGCCTCGCCGGGGAGCTCCAGCACGGCGAGCTCGTGACGTGGCAGGGGGAGAACCACGTCGCCTACTACTACAGCGCCTGCATCCGGGCCATCGACCAGGCCTATTTCGTCCAGGGCACGCTCCCCGCCCCGGGCACGGTGTGTAACGACTGATCGGGCACGCATGCGCGGTTCGCCGCGGTCGGCACGCGAACATGGTGGGTGTGACCGAGGTGACGTCGTCCCCCGGCGTTTCCCCGGTCTCCACGCCCGACGGCGACCCGGTTGATCGGCCCACAACGGCCCCAGAGCCCCCCCGCCGCCGCGGCCGGCGCAAGAGCCCGTGGCGCCGGCTGGCGCTCCCCGTCGGCGTCGTCGGTGTCGCCGTGGGATGTCTGATGCCCTGGCGCGCCGCTCTGCACCGTGGTGTGTTCGACGACACGTTCTGGCACCGCGCCGCCGGGGTGTGGATGCTCGACCACCACCGTGTCATGAACACCGACGTGTTCTCCTACACGGTCTTCGGGCAACGGTGGATCACGCCAGAGTGGGGTTATGACGTCGTGCTGGCCCAGTCGGTGCGGACCCTGGGCCCGGTGGCGTTCTGGCTGTTGTCGGCGGGGTTGGCCGTGCTCACCGTCCTCGCCGTGGCGCTGCGCTCCCGATTGGTGGGCGCGGGATGGACCTGGACGGGGCTGCTGTGTATCGAGACCGGGGCGGCGGTCACCTTGTTTCTCGACGATCGGCCCCAGATGGTCAGCTACTTCTTCCTGGCCCTGCTCCTGCTGCTACTGACGCTGGCCCGGCGCCGGAGCGGCTGGCTGTGGGCGATCCCGTTCCTGTTCGTGCTGTGGGCCAACCTGCATGGGAGCTTCCCCCTGGGCCTGGCCCTGCTCCTCTTGGAGGTGGTGGTGGCGCTGGCCCGCCGAGGCTGGGGCCGGGTGGCGGTGCGCGACCGGTTGCCGAGGGGGCCGATCGTGGCGACGTTCGTGGCCTCGGGGCTGGCCACGCTCGTCAACCCGTTCGGTCTCGGCGTCTATTCGAGTGCGCTCGGCATCACCTTCAACCAGCAGGTGCGCAGCCTCATCGCCGAGTGGCAGTCTCCGGACTTCCACGACCCCGCCACCCTGGCCGTGGTCATGGTGCCCGTGGCGGTCACCGTGGCCTTCCTCGTGTTCTCCACCCGGGAGGTCCCCGCCGTCGAGGCCGTCCTGGCCGCCTTCTTGCTGGTCTCGAGCCTCGACGCGGTGCGATTCATCCCCTACTTCGCCATCGCCTGGTGCGCCCTGGCGGCCAGCTGCCCTCCGATCGAGGAGGAGCGCCTCCGCCCCAGCCTGATCGTCTGGCCGCTCGTGGCCGTCCTCGGGGTGTCGTTCCTCCACGGCCCGTACTACCCGGCCGCGCAGCCGGCGCCGAGCGTCCCGGTCAAGGCGGTGGCCTACCTCGAGCACCATCGGGGCCGGATCTTCTCGACCTACCTGTGGAACGACTACCTGGACTGGGTGGGGCGACCGGTGTTCGTCGACGGCCGCACCGAGCTCTACACCGACAACGGGATCCTCTCGCAGTACCTGAAGATCGACGGGCTCACCACCGACCCCGACCCCCTCCTGCGGGCCCATGACGTCGACTACGTGCTGTGGCCTCCGGGCACCGCACTGGCCCTGTTCCTCGGGCACGACGCCCACTGGCAGGTGGTGTGGCGCTCGAGCACGGCGGAGGTGTTCCACTACTCCGGCGCGCAAACGGCTCAGCCCGGAGTACCGGGCTGAGCCGTTGCTGACAACCACACTTCTGACCGAATCGATCAGGTGCCGCCTGTCGGGTCGTTGACGGAGCTGCCCACGCTGTTGAGCGTGTTGGCGACCGAGTGACCCAGGAAGTGCAGAGCCACGAGAGCCACGACGGCGATGAGGGCGAGGAGCAGCGCGTACTCGACCAGGCTGGCTCCCAACTCATCCCTGCGGTTCCACGTGGCGCGGATCGGATTGATCACGTGCATCACGAGAGAGACGATGTTCACGGTTTCCCTCCTTTCGTGGTGTCTAGAACGAAATAGCGGACGATGGACCCGTGGATCAGGTGCCGCCGGTCGGGTCGTTGACCGAGCTGCCCACGCTGTTGAGCGTGTTGGCGACCGAGTGACCCAGGAAGTGCAGGGCCACGAGCGCCACGACGGCGATGAGGGCCAGAAGCAGCGCGTACTCCACCAGGCTGGCGCCCAGCTCGTCCCTGCGGTTCCACGTGGCGCGGATCGGGTCGATCGCGCGCATCACCAGAGTGAAGATGTTCACTGTTTCCCCCTCTTTCGAATCAACCTTGACTCCCACTATCGGGGAATTGGCCCTGGATCGCTATAGGTCAGGAGGCCCAAAAGTCACTCTGTGCAGCCAAAACGTGGGTCCGGCGACCTACCGCCCGGACCCTGGGCCACCGGGGCGCGAGCCGGGACGGCCCATCGGGCGCTGGGCCTGATTCCGCACCCCACGCCCCGCACCCGACCTTCGCCCGGGCCACGCCCCGCACCCGACCTTCGCCCGGGCCACGCCCCGCACCGGACCTTCGCCCGGGCCACGCCCCGCGTCGCCGGGTGCGCCCCTCGGGGCCCGCTTTCGTTGTCCGGTGCCCTCAGATGTGAGGAGAACCATCATTGGACCCGAGCCCGTGGAGTTCTTTGGGATGAGGGCGGTGTTGCAGCAGTCAATCAACGTTTTGCCTGTGCACGATCTCCGGCCCTGTGTCCCCAGGGCTCAGCGCGGCCGTGGGTTCGGAGGTCCGTCGGGGCCGACAGACGGAATGAGGTCGAAGTGATGCAATGACGACGAATTGCGATTCACCGCAATGAGTGAGAGTTTAGGGTTTGTAATCCATCACATCACCGGGGCCCGAGGGCCGTCTATGCAGGACCGATGCCGATCGCACCCGGTGTCGCGCTATAGAACTGTCATAGCGCCCTCCAGCCCCACCTGTATTGATTGGTTACGCGAGTCCTCGCACCGCGGGCGTCGAGGGCGATAGCGGCGTGTTCTGCGGGTGGCGGAAGGAGGGGCACGTGGACCGGGCATCTCGTTCAGGCACGCGCTGGACCCGTTTCGGGCGTACACGTCGGTTGGCCGTCGGTGGGGGAGCGCTTCTGTGCCTCGCCGCCGGTCTGGGCACGATGGCGGCCCTCCCTGGTGGCGCCGCCGCCCCGTTGACGACCGCTGACATCTACACCATCGCCGGCAACGGCGGCGCCGGTTTCAGCGCGGATGACATCCCGGCCACCTCCTCCGAGCTCGACAACCCCGGCGCCGTGGCGCTCGACACCGAGGGCAACGTGGTCGTCGCCGACACCGCCAACAACCGCATCCGGGTGGTGGCCCAGAGCACGGGCACCTTCTACGGGCAGGCCATGACCGACGGCTTCACCTACACCGTGGCCGGGGACGGGACCGCCGGCTACAGCGGGGACGCCGTCCCCGCTGTCTCGGCCGAGCTCGACAACCCCGGCGCCGTGGCCCTCGACGCCCACGGCAACCTGGTGATCGCCGACACCGCCAACAACCGCATCCGGGTGGTGGCCCAGAGCAACGGCACCTTCTACGGCCAGTCGATGACCGACGGCGACATCTACACCGTGGCCGGGGACGGGACCGCCGGCTACAGCGGGGACGCCGTCCCGGCTTCCTCGGCCGAGCTCGACTCGCCGAGTGGCGTGGCCCTCGACGCCCGCGGCAACGTGGTGATCGCCGACACCGCCAACGATGCCATCCGGGTGGTGGCCCAGGGCAACGGCACCTTCTACGACCGGACGATGGTCGACGGCGACATCTACACCATCGCCGGCAAGGACGGCAGCCCCGGGTACACCACCGACGCCGTCCTGGCCACCACGGCCGAGCTCGACAGACCTCGGGCCGTGGCGCTCGACGCCCAGGGCAATGTGCTCATCGCCGACACCGCCAACAACCGCATCCGGGTGGTGGCCCAGGGCAACGGCACCTTCTACGGCCAGTCCATGACGGACGCGTTCATCTACACCATCGCCGGCAACGGGACCGCGGCCTACGGCGCCGACAACACTCCCGCCACGTCGACCGACCTGAACGCGCCCGGGGGCGTGGCGCTCGACGCCCAGGGCAACGTGGTCATCGCCGACACCGCCAACAACCGCATCAGGGTGGTGGCCGAGAGCACGGGCACCTTCTACTCCCAGGCCATGACCGACGAGGACATCTACACCGTGGCCGGCGACGGGCCCGGTGGGTACAGCGGGGACGGGATCCCCGCCACCAGCTCCGGGCTCGACGCGCCCGG
>Ga0187890_10001625_pt1 | contig 15996 bp, 17 predicted proteins | sample June2016WEW_21_1_FD_133005 | JGI IMG/M metagenome (GOLD analysis project Ga0187890, IMG submission 133005) | Peatland microbial communities from SPRUCE experiment site at the Marcell Experimental Forest, Minnesota, USA - June2016WEW_21_10 | ecosystem: Environmental > Terrestrial > Soil >... | reverse complement strand
CGCCTCCGGAGGGCGGCAGCCGGCCGGGCATCTTCAGCGCCTCACCGCTGCCAGCTAACGCCCGAGCGCACCACGCGAGCCGGGTTGCCGGCGACCAGGTCGCACTCCTCGATGCGCAGCCTGCGCGTAACGCAGCTGCAGGCAGCGACGATCGTGCCGGACGGGAGCCTGGCGCCCTTCAGAACTGTCGCCCGCGCTCCTATCAGCACCCGCTCGCCGATCGACACAGGCTCCCCCGGGTCCTGGCCGCCAATCGAATGTGCGTCGGAGTCCATGATCAGCGTGTGCCAGGCGATCATCGTGTCGGCGCCCACCACGATCTCGCGCGTAGCCGAGATGCAGCTCTCGGCATTGACGAACACGTTACGTCCCAATACAAGCCGTCCGGCGACCGACAGCTTCGTGCCATGCAGGATCTCCGCTGGCCCCTCAAAGACGACTTCGCCCGGCACATCCCAGACGCCTCGCGAACGGCGCCAGTCGAACAGCGGCGCCCAGCCGAGGCCGATGGTGATCATGCCGGTGCGGATCGGACCCTCGATCCGGACCTTGCCGCCGCGTCGCGATCGCGCCACCGTGTAGGAGACGAAGATCGGCATGCGCAGCGCCTGGCGCAGCGGCAGATAGCGCAGGCAGAACGCGACCGACCCAGGCAGCGAGAGTGCGTAGCGCCACAAGCGGTGCCGCCGCGGCATGCCCAACGTCAGGCCTGCCTCAGGCTCACCGCAGCGAATGCCAAGCCGCCGACCGGCGGTCCAGTCGCGGCCACGTCAACCGAGTTAGATCCTTGAGTCAGCGAAGTCGAAGGCATGTGAACGGTCGCTCGCGCTGTGCCGCGAGGCGCCGCCGTGCGCAGTGTAGCCCAGGCACCGCCGCTTCGATGTCCATGCGGAGCTTCTCAAGTCCGACGCGCAGGCGGGACCGCTGCCCAAACGCCGAAGCACGCTTGGTGCGAGCAAAGACCGATCGCGCGGACCGTCTCACTGCTTCTCGCGGTGTGTAGCCTCCGATCGGATCATGTCGCGTTGGCATCTTCTCGCTCTGCCGACCGTCGCCGTCGTGGCGATGGGGACAACGGTCGCTGGGGGATCGGTCATCCGTGAGGAACTTACGCGAGCGGTGCGCGCGCCCTACGAAGCTTTGCTGAGTCGAAACGCCGACGCCTTGTGCGCCGACTTCACGCCAGCGGTGGCGGCAGATCTCGTCGCGGACGCACCGGCGGGATCTACCTGCGCTTCGGCAGCGGCCGAAGCATTCGCTCTGACGGCTGCCTATGAACCTCCCCCTCCGGCCAGCCTTCCGGCGGATTGGACCGTCACCCGCATCGTCCAGCAGGGCGATGCGGCGACAGCAGTGCTCGTCTATGGCCGCAATGGGAGTGTGCCACTCGTGCTCCAGGACATCGAAGGCAAGTGGCTCATCGGGACGCGAGCGAGGCTCGCCACCGTCGAAGGATGCCGGGATACGGCGGGAGCAGCCGACTGCCCGCCGGCCGCCCGGGTGCTGCTGTTCATCCTCGGATCGCCGAAACCCGGGGCTCAGCGACCGCCGCTCGTGCCGGTGCCGGTGGCGGTCAAACGGGCTGGAGGCAGGGAGTTGAGCGACTTCGAGCACGGCCGGCTTGTGTTCGCACAGTCAGGGTGCGAGGCATGCCACCGGATCGGCGATCAGGGCAACTCGGGTCCTGGCCCGGCGCTCACTCACATCGGGGCGCGGCTATCCGAATGGCAGCTTGAGCACGCTGTGATCAACCCGCGGCAGCCCATGCCGTCATTCAGGCATTTGCCGGCCGCAAAGCTCAAGGCGCTCGTCGAGTTTCTATCGCTCCTGCGGTGACGATCAGCTCGGGAAGCTGGTCGATATCGTGCGTAGCTGACGGCGTTGTGGACGACATCGCTCGATGCCTGGTCATCGGCGCGTTGCTAGCCTCCGGCCATGAATCGGGAGGGTGCCCAGCCCGTCCGTCGAGGTGGATCGTTGAACTTCCCCTCGCTGCTCGTCGTGCTCTGGATCTTCAGGCGAGCGGAAAAGGGCACGGACCGCGACAGGCCCGAAATCGTCAGCACGAACACAAAGTCGAAGGCGGTGCTCAATCGTGCAAAGCAGCTCGCTGACGAAGGACGCGAAGATAAGCCGGCAGTCACCGAGCTGAGAGCATCCGCGAGCAACCGGCGAAGGACGCTAAGGCAAGCAGAGCGGGCAAGCCGCTTCATGGGATACCACCATGAGCTCTCGCGCGCCAACCTGGCCAACCGGCTCCTGAAAGCTGCCCTGGCCCGAGAAGCCGTTCCGGCCCCCCCGACCGCTCGAGACAAGGCGCGGATCGAGGCGGTCGAGAACTTCAATCGTCTTGCCCGCGACCAGCAATGGGCTCTGCTGACGCAGCTCCAGCCAGCACTACCAGAGCTAGAGAGTGACGTGCGCGCCGGCCGCTTTGGCGAGATCACGACTCGCGACTACGACTTCCTGAAAGACCGGGCATCCATCCAGGAAACCGCTGACGGCGAGCGCCGACGCATGGTCACCCTCACCTCCTCTGACCCGCCACCCACCGAGCATCAGATGCAGAAGCTACGACAGCAAGGCGACGGCCGGCAGGAACTGATGACGCAGCTGCGACCCCTGGTCGGACCGAGCAGCGGAGACGACAACCCGCTGCTCGAATCCCAACGCGCCCTCGACATCGCCAACGCCTACCTGTTGCGTCCCCCAAGCTGAGAAAACCGCAAACTCCGCGCTCCCCTTGACATGTGGGATTGGAGTCCAGAGCGTTCATGGGCAACTCGTTGGCCGGTCACGGCCTTTGGGGGTCACTAACACCCACGGGTCCGGATCAAAGCCGCGCCTGCGCTTCGACGTGGACATGGCCCGGGAGTTGCTTGCACGTTCTACAAGCAAGGAGTCTTGGGCGCCGCAAACGCCCGTGGCTGCGGGCGGTTCGTCGCGTCGCCGTCATCACGGTTTGGGCAGCGGCGCCGAACTGCTGCCAATACGGGGCTCTGCAACCGCGCCTCGCAGCGACACGGAGGTCTCTCGATGAGGTGGCGGTCGTTCCGGCGCACCGGGGACAAGCTAGAGCTTGTGTGCTTCGGCTCGCCGGTAGAGCAGCGAGACGAGGCGGCGCTCCGTTTCCTGAGGGAACGGCTTGGCGATTCCGCCGGCTTCCAACTCGATGCCTGCGCTTCCCACGGCGAGCAAGAAGACATCGGCGTAGACCACGACCGAGATCGGTTTGCGTGTCTTCGGAGCGCCGGCTTTGACCTCCCCCACGTGCATGCCGGCCACTGTCACCCGAAACCGAGATCCTACGCCTCCGTATATGCCAGAGATCGGATTTGGCAGAGAAGCCACCTCGACTCGACTCACGCCCGGGCGCGTGTACTCGCGCTGAAAATATCGCTCTTGGCAAGCGACACCGTGCTTGCTGGCCGCGGCTGCGAGATCGCGGGTATCTTCAGCCGCCACGCTGGCGGGGTTCGCAGGGCCGTTCAGGTCAGCGGCTACGCTCGAAATCGCTCCGAACGCCTGACGACGCAAGCTCGGCGAAGCAATTCGCACTACATCGCGCCGTCGGGTGGGAATCCCGATGCAGCGACCGAGTTCGGCTTCCTGGGCCGCCACGTTGACCTCGCGTTCCGCCGATTGAGCCGTCATTCCGGGGGCGTCGGCGGCTCGCAGGTTGACGTTGCGTGCGTACGCGACGACTTGCGCCCGTGTGATCGACGTGCGCGTGCTGCTGGTGGAAGCTCCGCTGCTGTTCCCGCATCCGGCGACGATTACCGCAATCGCAGGTAGCGCAAAACAGGCAGCGGCGGTCCGAAGCACCGGCGAATCATGTCAGTGTGCGCCGGCTGGAAACTCGTCGCTCGCGCTGGGAGCGGCTGTCAGTTCTCGCGTTCGACGCGTTCGATCGCGTTGCCAAGGTCGGCGAGGGTCGCGTCGAGTGCCCGTGGAAGCCGCATAACGGTGTGCCAGCGAGCGCCGCGGTGGCCGTTTTCGAGCCTGGAGACGTATTCGACACCGATGCCGACGCGGTCGGCAAGTTGCTGCTGTGTGAGCCCGGCGTCATGGCGGAGCTGGCGCAGCGCTCGGCCGAAGGCCCGATGGTCTTGGGCGTCGTCGGGCTGGTGTCGCGACGCGGCATCTGGCGCCCAGCCATTGTGGAAGCCGTCGAGGCGACGCGGGAAGTGCCGACCTTCCACGTGTTCGCCTCGGAGTGGTTCGAACGTCAAACGCTGGAGGGCGGGCGGCGAGGGAATAGGCTCAGCGCGGCCGCCATAACCCTGTCGATTGCCACTCGTAGTCGCTCCTCCATATGCGCGGACCGGCTGTTCATCTTGATTCCAAGATGCGATGTGCGCAGGGCTTTGCGCGGCATGGTGGCGCAGTCTGCCAGACAGGTCAGGCCCGTGGCGTTCCGGGGTGGCTCAGACAAGCCGGCTTTTGCGCGCCCCGAGCGGCGGACATGGCGGCTCCTCGGGCGCTCATTGGACAGCAATGGGCAGCAGGCACCTCTTCGCGACCTCAGCCCAGGCCGACGGAATCGCTCAAGCCCAATAGAATCAGCGCTCTTGGGCGCGTAGCTCAGTGGGAGAGCGCTCGCTTCACACGCGAGAGGTCGCAGGTTCGAAACCCGCCGCGCCCATCGAGGTTTCGCCGGTTGTAGGGCCGGTTTTCGGGGCTTATGGAAGCATTTTGGAAGCGTAAGACCTCAGGGAGGCCCGCCTGCGGCATCAACAGCGCGCAGAACTGGGGCAGCGCCAGCGAGCGGCTGCGCGTGGTTAGCCGGCCGGCGCGCCCGCGTCGTCCGTGTCTGTGACGCTGATGACCGTTCCCCAGTCTTCGGGCGTCCAGCGCTGGTTCTGATCGGCGCGGCCCTCGTCGTTGAAGTGCACGCCCTCCCGTTCGAGCAGCGCGCGGACGCCGGCGGGATCGGGCGGCAGGTTGGAATCGGTGGCCTTCCACCCCTCGCTGACCTCGCCGCGCCGGTTGAGTACCCGGTACACGTGCACCACGTCCTCGCCCTTGTTCGATAGCCAGGAGCCTACGCCCATCGCGCCGTTCGGCGAGCCGCCCGCGGTGGCTACATCGACATAGGCCGTCCAGCGTCCAGACGGCACCGAGGCGATGAACGCCTTCGCCTGATCCTGGTGCAGCGGCGCGGCGGTGGCCTTCTTGCTGGTCGCTGCGTGAAGCTTCTGCGCGACCTTGACTTCGTAGTCCCCGACCTCAGGTAGCGGCACCAGGATCGATGAGCCGATCAGCAGCTCACCGCCGACCTCGTAGGGCACGAGCTGCACGCAGGAGATGTCCACGCGGTAGGCGCGGCACAGCCACAAGACGGTAGACATCACGGCGGGCTGGAAGCTAGCGGCGACGAGCATGATGCGTGGCTGGACGTCCTCGTCAACGATGTCCAGATCGCCACCCTCGATAAACGCCTCCAGCTCTCGGCGCGCGTCCTCGGCGTCGATCTCCCGACTCTCTGTTTTCTTGATGTAGTCAGCGTGCGCTTCGGCGAGCTGCTCGGCGCGAAATGTCGACACGAGCGCGGCGTAGCGAAGGGCCTGTAGATCCTGGTACGCACCCGACGCGTCGCGCTTGACCTCGATCACCACGAGGCGACCATCATGATCGAGCGCCAGAACGTCGAGGCGATCTTTCGCTTGCTCGAAGCCGGCGAACTGGTGCGTGACGATCTTCAGATCCTCGCCAAGGAGGATCGGGCGCTCACGAATCCAGCGCTCGATGTGCTGCAACTCCAACGCGCCCAGAGCAGAAAAGCTGGCCGGCTCCAGCCGTTGAGGCGTGTCATCCACGCCGTTGCTCATGGCGAACAGCTCGAAACTGTTGCGGTGGACGGTCATCACGAATCAAGCCTAGTCGCAAGCGCGACCGGGACAGGCTGCTCCGGGGAGGCGATGTCGCGCGTGGCAGCCCGCGGCGAGGCAGCGGGGGAGCCGGCCAGCGGTTACGGGTCGGATCATGGCGGGAGGGTCAGGCTCAGGCGATGGACCGAACGCGGCTGCGCTGCTCGAGGCGGCGAACAAGCTGCGCGGGTCGGTCGAGTCGGCCGAGTACAAGCATCTGGTCCTCGGCCTGCTGTTCCTGAAGTACATCTCCGACGCCTTTCGAACAGCGCCGAGCGGAGCTTGAAGCCGCCCTGTCGGACCGTGGCAGCGCCGACTACACGGCGGACCCGAAGGTGCGCGCTGAAGAACTGGAGGACCGCGACGCCTACGCCGAAAAGGCCGTCTTCTGGATCGCGATGATCTCCGTCCAGCTCTCAATACACTGTCGCTCCAGTGCTGAGTTCGATCTCGTTGACGAATCTGAGGTCCTTTGGAGCGACGAAGCGCGTTCCACTTCGGCCGCTGACGATCATCGTCGGGCCGAACAACTCGGGGAAGTCCACCGTTCTCCACTCACTACTGCTCTTGAAGCAAACGCTTGGCGACCGATCTTTTTTCCCGGCGCTTATCACCGCCGGACGAGAAACCGACATGGGCGGCTTCTACGACATCCTGCACGGCGGCACCGAGACAGGCGTCAACACCTTTGAGCTTTCGCTTTCGGTCCCAGATGCCGTCGTCGACGCGTGGGCATTTCCTCCGAACCGAGCGAGTGGCACCAAGAACCCCGACGCGACGACGCTGAGCGTTTCCTTCGCCCTGGATGAGCCTCGTTCCGCGCTCCACGTGGCTTCCGCCCGATTCTCCCGCGGGGCAAAAACGTTCGTTTCGATGAGATGGTCAGACGAGCACAACAAGCTCGTCGTCGCGGCGCCGAGCGCTCTCACGCGTCTCGACATCAGCCCGTACAACTTCATCCCCGACCTTGCCCTCCCAGACACGTTGCCCGAAAATCGCGCCACCGCTATACGGCTGTTCGACGCAGTTGACCGCGCCTCGCGGCGAGCTTTCTACTGGCATCGCCTGATCGCTGACATCGAGCACATCGCGCCACTGCGGGCGCCTGTTCCACGCTTCGCACTCTTGGGACGATCAGGAACGACGACGGGCCGAGCAGAGGGCGAAGACCTCGTCCGCCTACTCAGCCTGACCGAACCTCTGCCCGGAGTACCAAGACGGCGGCTACTGGATGCCGTCGACTACTGGATCTCCGAGCGCTTCGAGATGCTGAAAGACCTACGGACCGACAGAGTCGACGTGTCTGGCCTCATGCTGTCCCTCATCGCTAACGACCGAGACGGCCAGAGAGGCATTAACGTCGCAAACATGGGCGAAGGCATTTCGCAGCTACTCCCGGTTATCGCGAACGTCGTCTTGACGAGACCCGGCCAGACGCTCCTCGTCGAGCAGCCGGAGCTTCACTTGCACCCGTCAGCGCAGTCGGATCTCGGCGACCTATTCGCGGAGTCCGTCGCCGGCGAGACCGGGCCGCAGTTTATCGTCGAGACACACAGCGAGCACCTACTGCTTCGCGTGCGACGCCACGTCGCGGAAGGGCGGCTTGCCCCGGACACGGTTTCTGTCCTCTACATCGACAAAGGTCCGAGCGGCTCGCGGGTCAAACCGCTGGAGCTAGATACGCAGGGCCACTTCCTCCGTTGGCCTCGCGGTTTCTTCGAGGAGGGCTACAACGAGGCCCTCGCCATCGCGATGGCGACTCCCGGGTGATGAACCACGTCCGAGGAAGGAGTCGTCGATGTCCAGGTCCTCATGCATGCATCAGGACAGAGTGGCGAGCCACATCGCAAAGCAGAATGCCTGGAGCTTCTAGCGCTCATGCGAGACACGGGCGCAAGGCTGGTCTTGGATCGAGGCGGGCAGATCCAGAGTCACTACCTGCGCAAGATGCCGGGACAGTACGGGCCTGCTTGGGTCGCCGAAATGGCATCCCGAGGACTAATCCGCCCCGTTTCAAGGGCGACTATCAGCAAAGGTGTAGCGGTCAAACTGACCGAAGCAGGATTCTCGTCGCGTACTGAGGACTACAAATACTACGCACGGACGGCGGCGGGGGGCGAATGTTTTCTCGTCACGTGCGATCCGCACTTCGTAAGCAACGCGAAGACCTTGAAGCAGGCGGGCATCGCCGTAATCAGCCCATCCGCCGCCTGCGAGTGCCTGCGATCCCTGCGTGCCGCCGGCCGTGCCGACGGCTCTGACGAGCCAGAATCTCTCACGGATCACGCGGAGGCCGGCGCCACCGGCGAGTGACGGTCGGCTGCCGCTCGGTCGAGTGAGCAAGGCAGGCCGCCGACTTGCATCGCGCCGCTGCAGCCCCTGACAGGGTCCCTGTGAAGTGAGCCGGGCGTTGTGTGTGTCCGTCATGTCCCGTTGGTGGGATGAGAGGATGGACACGATCATGAAGCGACGTAGGCACACGCCGGAGCAGGCAGTCCGCAAGATCCGTGAGGGCGAACGGCTGCTAAACGAGGGGCAGGAGCTCGCTGAGGTGCTGCGGCATCTCGAGATCACCGAAGCGACGTTCAATCGGTGGCGGGCGCAGTATGGCGGGATGAAGGCTGACGAGGCCAAGCGGCTGAAGAGCCTTGAGGTCGAGAACCAGCGGTTGAAGAAGCTGGTCGCTGAGCAGGCACTGGACATCGACATGCTCAAGGAGTTGGCGGAGGGAAACTTTTGACCCCGGAACGCAGGCGCCGCGCCGTTGGTCGGCTGCAGCAGCGTTTCGGGGTTTCCGAGCGCCGTGCGTGCCGTGTCGCCGGCCAGCACCGCTCCACGCAGCGCAAACCACCGCCGGCACCGCGGCCGGCGGACGAGCGGCTTGCTCGACGGCTGCGGGAGATCGCTGGCGAGCATCCACGGTGGGGGTGGAAGACCGCTCATCAGATCCTGCTGCGGGAGGGCTGGGCGCTGAACCGCAAGCGAACACGCTGCGTCTGGCGCGAGGAGGGCCTTCGCCGGCCCGTGAAGACACGCAAGCGTCGTCGACTGCCCGGTGGGTCCAAAGAGCGTCTGCGAGCGAACAGGCCGAACGAGGTGTGGGCGATCGACTTCCAGTTCGACGAGACCTCAGACCGGCGCAGGATCAAGCTGTGCAACATCGTCGATGAGTTCACCCGCGAGGCGCTCGCGATCCGGGTCGGCAGATCGTGCACCGCCGATGACGTCGTGGAAGTCATCGCAGGCCTCATCGCCGAACGCGGCACCCCCGCCTTCCTGCGCTCGGATAACGGCCCCGAGTTCATCGCGTGGGCGCTGCGGGACTACTGCCGAATGACGCTCATGGCCACGAGCTACATCGAGCCGGGATCACCGTGGGAGAACCCGTTCGTCGAGTCCTTCAACGGCCGGCTCAGGGACGAGCTGCTGAACATCGAGGAGTTCGGCTCGATCGCCGAGGCCAAGGTCGTGATCGAGGACTGGCGCCAGGAGTACAACAACTACCGTCCCCATTCAGCACTCGGGGGTCGCTGTCCAAGCGAGTACGCCATCACCACAAAGAAGAACAACCAAAACAACCCAGAACACGCATAGCACCCGGACTCACCACCGGGGCCCCGTCACCCCGAAAGAGCCGAAAACCCTGGATCTGGGGACGAACGGCAGCAGACGGCATCAGGCTGGACAGACTTCACACGCGAGAGGTCGCAGGTTCGAAACTCGCCGCGCCCATGCGGGACTCCCCTGTATTGCAGCGGGACTCTGCGCTAGCGACCGATCAAGTGCTCAGCGGATAGGGCGCAGCTCGACACCGTGAGCTACCCCTTGCCAATCGGTGTCGGCTGTCAGAGCTGGGGCGTCCAGCCGTCGCGCCAGTGCTAGGCACGCCCGGTCGCCGAGTGAGAGCCCTGCATCGCGGGTCAACGGTCGTAGGCGTCCCGCGTCGATGGCGTCAGCGGCCGTGAACGGCTCGACGGTGATCGCGCCATCGAGTAGTCCGCTTTGGGTGAGTTCAGCCGCGAGCTTCGCCGGGTCCTCGCCCCGGTCGGCGACGCGGCTGAATACCTCGGCAAGATTGACGGTCGAGATCACCGCGCCGCTGGCGATCGCCTCGGCTACAACGTCGGCGCCGGGCTCGTCTCGAAGATGCGCGAGAAGCGCCGAGGCGTCGAGTACGGGCGGCAACTACTCGGTGTCCTCGCGGTTGGCTTCTGCGCGCCGCTCGGCGAGCAGTTCGTCCACCATCGACCCTCCGGGGAGCCGACGGAGCAGTCCGCGACTCTGCTCGGCCACGGCGCGATATGGGCGTAGCCGCAACGAGCCATCGTCCTCGGTGCTCAGCAGCATGTGAGTACCGGGTTTCAGGTCCAGCTCACGGCGTACAGCGGACGGCAAGACAAGTCGCCCGCGGTCGCCGACGGTAATGCGCCTCTCAGCGTGGGCCATGTCGTGAGTGTACCACGCTTGCGGAACGACCCACACAGCTCCGCGGCCCGACATACGGACGCGGGCGCCGCGCGCAGAGCCCTGCTCGGATTTAGCCCACTGGCACCTGTTAGTGGGCTAAAACCGCCGACAACCGCCGATATTCGCGGGCATGGCTCAGTTGGCCGAAGGGGCGAACTTGGCTCTACAGAGCCAAATGTGCAGCTAGTTCGAGTAATGCCGTTTGCGCTTCACACGCGAGAGGTCGCAGGTTCGAAACCCGCCGCGCCCATGAAATGCCTGCAAATCGGCACTTTTTATCGGCATAGCTCAGCCGAAGGGAAGATAGGCCTCGAAACGAGAGCTCTCCGGCTGGGCTACGGCAGCGGCGGGTCAGCCCAGTGGTCTCGTATAGCTCGCAAAATGCCTGCAATGGACTACTTTTGCTCCACGCGCACGCCGTGATCCGCCGTGGCATCCCGCTAGCAATACGGTCACGCATTTGGCGGCGCTTGACGGCATTTCAGGGTCTGTTCGGCAGTTTCCAAAACTCTTCCCGAAACCCGGCGAATATCGCGTCTCGATCGGGCCGTCGTGCCGCGTAAAACGCCCGCTGAAGCTTGGCCACCGGCTCGCCCTTCCGTCACGAGCCCGCTGCGCATCGGAGGTGTTCGACGGCGCTTGGCGCACGCCCGCAGAGCACCGCGGTCATCAGACAACGACTGTCGCGACGGCAGCGCCGGCCGAGTGCCGCTTCTCTTGGCTGTCTAGAGGGGCGCCCGGAGCCTCGTGCGCAGGTACAGCGCTGACTTCAGCGGTTCGAGAACCGCTCGAACTCAAGCCCGCGGCTGGTCAGGATCGCGTGGTCGACCTCGGCTGGCGTCCAGCTGCGGGTGTCGTGGACGGGGCGCACGAACAGCGGTGTCCCAGGATGGTGCGCCGCGTAGCGCTCCATCGACCGCCATCGACGCCCCTGTTTGGTGCGTCCGCGGTTGAGGCCGGCGGCCTGCGGAAACAGGTTGAGATCCAATCCCCCACCAGCTGCGTGGGCGATGAAATGCCCTCGATCACGATCCCGGCCCGACCAGAGCAACGGGTTCGGCAAGAACCCCGCGATTCGGGCTCGGTCGCGTCTGCGAGATGGAGATGCCGAGTGTCCCCAGACCGCGACCACCCGATCGTCCCCCTCGCCCTGCCGATCTCCGATCAGCGTGGGGCCGGCATCGAACAGGAAGGTCAGCTCGCCCTGGCTGATCTCAAGTATCTCGGTTTGCCAGTCGGTCGCCGCTTCGTAGCCGACTACCCAACGGTCGATCAGCGTGTCGCGGATGAATGTGTCCCAGGTCGCGCCCGTCACGGCGCGTTCGGCGGCGAGCAGTGCATAGTCGATGATCTTCTCCACATCGCGAGCATGACTCGCAGCGTCCGCTGCTGCGCGCCCGACAATCAGGGCCGGCATGTGACTCATGGCTGCTTGGACAGCGGTCCCATCGGCAGGTACCTGGCGCGCCGAGGCCTAGCCTATGCGCACTTGCCGACCAACTGGAGCAGAACGCCACCCGCGACGAGCACCTGCTCGAGCCGTCCAAGCCCGTCGACCGACGCTAGCATTGGCTTCATGACGGCGAAGGAGAAGCTGCGTGCGCGTGTGGAGAACCTGAGCGAACAGGAGGCTGAGGCCACCCTTGATTTCATCGCCTCGCGCGGACAGAGCTTCGGCGACTGGCTTGACGCTCGCCCCGAGGACGACGAGCCGCTGAGCGCCGAGGACCGGGCGGCGCTCGCTGACAGCGAGGCCGACATCGCCGCTGGGCACACTGTCTCCTACGAGCAGGTCAAGCAAGACCTCGGATCTCAAGCCGGGTGAGCGGCGGCCGAGCGCTGCGCTTCACGCGCAGCGCTGAGAGGGATATGCGCCGCCTTGATCCGCCAATCCGGAAGCGTGTTTTGGGTGCCCTTGATCGTCTCCTCGCCGACGATCGCTCGCTCGACGTTAGACGACTCACCGGTAGCGAGCACTTCCGTCTGCGGGTCGGCGACTGGCGCGTGATCTTCGACTACGACCGTGAGGCGGAGACCCTGCGTATACGGCGCGTGCTTCCGCGCGGCCGAGCATACGAGCGGTAGGGCAGGATCGCCGCACGTACCTGGTGGACCCTGCCGACGCGACTAGCGCAGCGGTTGGGTTAGGAGATCCACTACCCGATCGCAGGTGCCGTCGAACTCGTCCGATGACTCGGAGTGATCGTCGTGGGTCCGTGGATCGAGATGCTCCGTACCCCAGTCGTGGCCGTACTGGATGATCGCGTCGCGGCTGCAGGCTGATGAGCGTCATCGGCCACAAGCGCTTTGAGGCGCTGACTCTCACCGTCGCGGCGGCTCATCTCGCGGGCGTAGAGTGCGAGCGTGAACCCCGGCGTTGTGTGCCCCATTTGGCCCATGACATAGGTCGGGGGCTCGCCAAGCGCGAATAGCAGCGACGCGAACGTTCGACGCAACGAGTGTGGCGTGAGGCCCGCGGGCAGCGGCTGCTGACCGAGGGCCTCGAGGTTGGCGTTCGCCCGTGCGACCGCTCGCGCGAGCACGCGCAGCCGGATATTTGAAGATCCGAGCCCATTCCCTCTGGTCGTCGCGAATACCGGCCGGTCTGGATCTGCGTTGAGCAGATCACGGTAGGCGCTGAGCTCACGACGCAGGATCGGCAGCATGTCGACGATCCGGACGCCGGCGTCGGTCTTCGCTGCGCGTACGCTGATCGTGCCGCGGTCGAGGTCGACATCCCGCCAGCGAAGAGCTTGCAGCTCTCCGAGGCGCAGGCCGGCGAACGCGAGCGTCGCGAGCACCGGACGACGCAAGCCCACCAAAGCGCGCCCCTCCTGATCGACTTCTTCGGCGCCATCTAGAAGCGCTGTGATGTGCTCTGCGCGGTCTAGCCAGGAGCGGCGCGGAGTGACGACGGGAAGGCGGCGCTTTCGGCCCTTAGCCGGGTTGCGGGCTATCAGCTCGTATTCGACCGCCGTCTCCAAGATTGCCGCGAGCGTCGTGATCATTTTGTTGATCGACGTAGCACCCAGGACGCCCTCGTGGACCTTCGAGAGGCGGAAGGCGTCAATGTCGGAGATCGTGATTTGGTCCAGCGGCGTTGCGCCGAAGCAAGCGAGGAGGTGCTCTATGCGCCACTGTAGATCGGCTTCGCCGGCAGCCGAGAGGCCGGTCTGCCTCCGACCCCCCTCGACCTTCTGACGGGCTACCCATGAGCCCGCGAACTGCGCGAACGAAGGCATGCCACGAGGTCCGCCTGACCGGCGAGACCTCGGCGGGATCCAAGTGCCGCGACGGACTTGGCTCATCAAGACGGCCATTTCACGCTCTGCCTGCTCGCGCGTCCTGGCTGGCAACGTGAGGTATCGACGACGGCCCTCGTGGGTGAACACCGCCCCCCACGACGTCACTTCGCCGGTGCGCTTAGAGCGGATCTCGCGAAGATTTCCGGTTAGCGGCCTGCCCATAGTCCCGCCCGCCGCCACACTCCAGCAGACATCTTGAAACATACATGTTTTTGTAGTCAACATCATCCACGAGCCGAAGACACACAGCTTGGCGACGACGAGGGACTACTCGGCAGTTTCCCGACGGACGGCTAAACGCTGCCCGATCGACGCGCTGCTTCGCGCGTGTAGAACGGCCCCCACTAGAACGCGGCGCTAGGGACCCGTAGCTCAGCGGCCAGAGCATCCGCGTCACACGCGGGGGTCGGAGGTTCGAGCCCACCCGCGCCTATAGTTCCGATCCGAGTCGGCGCCTAGATCAGGCGAACGAGGCCGCAACCGGTTCGCCGGGGCCGACGACATCAAGCTGGACGTGAATCTTCGCGAGAGCCGACATACGCTGCGATGAGGCTCGGCGCTGATGATCGATGCCACGATTGGCCGTCGGCCGGTCTGTCCGTCTTAGCCGATGGCGGCAGCACTGAACAACGGGTTCGCTTGTTGCTGGCGCGAGTTTGTGTGGGCGGGTCCGCCTGCTCTAGTGGCATCGATCGGTCCGCAGAGCGACAGCTCTTGTTCCCGCGCCGTCGCATCCGACATGCCGCCCCGGCTGGTAGCGGTCGCAGGCGAGGGCTGAGGCCCTCTGGCAACGCCGCTGCTTTTCAGCCGACCCACGCAGCTCGAGCTCGTTCAGCATGGACGCCCCCCAACCCGGCCGTGCACCTGAGACTCATCCTGGCCACCCCGGTCGCGCGACGTGCGCCCCAGCATGCACCGGGATGGCTCGTCTTTCCCGCCTGATTGCCCCAAGGACCGGGCCGTGGCTGGCGGCGACAAACTCCACTCCGGTCACCTTCACGCTCTTCAGCGGCTGCCTCGGCCGCGAGTGCTGTGGCTTTGGCGCTGAAGACGCGACGTGGCGACCGCGGTTATGGGTGTACGCTTGCTGAAGTACGTGACTCTCCGTTTGGGTTGACTGCTGCTGAGCCGGACCACGGGGTTGGGCTGTGTTCCAACGTCGCTCCGGATCGGGCGATCGGGGGGCGAGTCGCGTACGACCTACGGCGTCGCGTGGCCGGCGATGAGGTCGTGAGCGGCCCGATCGAAGCGAGCCTTCTGCCAGTTCTTCGCCCGCGAGAGGGACGTGGCGGCGGCGTCGTCGATCGTCGCGTCGCCAAAAAAGGCGTCAGCGATGTCGGCCTGCTCAAAGCGAGCGCCGGTGAGGTCCGCGCGATCGAAGTGAGCGCCCTGAAGCCTCGAACGCTGGAACTGTGCGCCGACCAACTGGGCGTCCTTGAGGAACGCGGAGACCATTCGGCAATCGTGGAACCGGGTTTCGTGCGCGACCGCGGCGTGCCAGCGACACTCCTCTAGGTTCGACCGTGAGAGGCCCGCCTTCGTGACGTTCACCCCGTAGCCGCGCGACCGCCAGAGGTTCACGTTGGTGAGGTCGGCGTGTCTCAGGTCCGCGAAAGCGACGTCCGCCTCGTGGAGATCCAGCGAGGAGAGGTCGATCCGCCGCAGGCGGGCCCGCGTAAGGTCAATCGCCAGCCCCTCGGGCCGCTTTGCGCCTTCGGCGATGAGCCGCCGCAGGCAGATGGTAATGATCGGGGAGAGCTCGGCCACGACGTGGTCGGGGCGGTTGCCGCGAGCCGCGCCCAGCACGGACAGCAGGACCGTGTCGACCTCGTCGTCAGAACCGCTGAGCGCGAGCTTCGCGAGCTCCTTGCCGGCGACCGCCTCCATCCCGGCTTGGTCGAGCTCCGAAAGGGCCTCCTTGACCCGATCCTTGAACGCCTTCGGCCCGCCGCCTGCGTCGACGATCTGGGCGCCCGACGCCGCCTGCTCCAGCTGCCCGGGGTCGAGCTGGCCGAGTAGCCGGTTGGTCGTGTTCTGTTTCTTCGCGCACTCGATGAGGTTGGCGACCGCGTCGCCGGTCTCGGCGCATTCGACCAGCGCGGGCACGATGGCCGGCCGGGGAGCGTCGGGCCCAACCAGGTCTTGGAGCGCCTTGTCGATACACCGCGCGAGCAGCTCGAACTCGCTGCGCTGCGAGAACGCGTCGCTGAGTGCCTCCGAGAGCTGCTCAAACGCGGTGGAGCTGAGCTTCACGGCGCGTCACCGCCGAACATCCAGCCGACCTTGTGGGCAGTTGCGTGCGCCTGAATCTTCGCGATCGGGATGCCCTCGTTGTATGTGGCCTTGCTGACCTG
>Ga0187890_10001624_pt1 | contig 16008 bp, 14 predicted proteins | sample June2016WEW_21_1_FD_133005 | JGI IMG/M metagenome (GOLD analysis project Ga0187890, IMG submission 133005) | Peatland microbial communities from SPRUCE experiment site at the Marcell Experimental Forest, Minnesota, USA - June2016WEW_21_10 | ecosystem: Environmental > Terrestrial > Soil >... | reverse complement strand
CTTGCCGCCATGTGGGGCAGGTTGGCAACCTGCAGGCCGATTGTCAATCGGCCTTCCGTCTGAGGCGTGCCGCAATGCGGGGAAGACCCTCGGTCGGCATCCCGGTCGGGGTGCCCTCTGGGCCCGGCCTCTCAATCCGCCTCCTGGCTCTTCGCGCGCAGACGCCTCGTTCGGTGGCATCGAGCTTCTTACCTTTCGTCTCCAGGGCCAAGAAGGCCGCCAGCGAGAGTCCGCCGGACAGACCGGCTCCCCACCAGTGCGCTGATCACCGGCATCGGGAACTGCGCGCCGCGGCCCACGTTGAACGCGGCGCCCATCGCCGGATTCCGCAGGCCCGTGGTGTTGCCAGCCGAGCTGGCCGCTGTCGCTGAGCAGAGGCGCTTCCCTAACCGTACCAGCCATCCTAAGACCCCGCGGGAATCATCCATGTGAACACATAAGCCTGCAGGAACACGACCACACCCACTAAGACGGCCAGCGCAATGCTGTGCCAAAAAACGTAACGCAGGATCGTGCCCTCGCCGCCCTGTTGTCCGGTGGCGACCCCCGCCACTACGATGCTTTGGGCGTCGATCATCTTGCCCATCACTCCGCCGGCGCTGTTGGACGCCGCGGCCAGAATCGGAGGAATGCCGAGCTGCCTGGCGGTGATCTGCTGCAACCCGCCGAACAGGACATTCGATGACGTATCGCTGCCGGTCAGCGCCACGCCCAGCCAGCCCAACAGCGGCGAAAAGAACGGGAAAAGCACGCCGGTGCTGGCAAACGCCAGGCCCATAGTGGCGTCCAGCCCCGCATAACGGGTCGAGAATCCCAGCGCCAGCATGGCCGCTATGGTCACCAGCGACAAGCGCACCCGCAGCAGCGTCCCCCAAAAGATCCCCGCGAGCTTGCGGGGCGTGAAGCCCAACAGCAAGCCGCTGACAACACCGGACAGCCACAGGCTGGTGCCGGTCGCTGACAGCCAGTTAAAAACGAAGATGGCCGGCTCGGGCGTGGGCTTAGGGACCACCGGCACGCTGCGAATCACGGCCTTGTGCAAAATCGGGATCTGATATTGATACAACGAAATTCCGTTGAGGAAATTGGGATGCGCTCTCGGCCCCCCGTTCAGGAATTCCTTCACCTGCGGCAGGCCCCACGCGAAGACGAAGACAGAAAGCAAAATCCAGGGCATGAAGGCGGTCAGCGCGCTGCCGGTGGAGTGTGCCGGGCGGGCGGCGGCCTCGGCGGCCCTCTCCTCATCACTTTCGTGCTCAAAGCTCCAGGTAGTCTTAGGCTGCCAGAATCTCATCAGCGCCACCAGCGCGAGCAGCGAGACGATCCCCCCCGCAATACCCACCACCCACGGGCCGTGCAGGTTGCTCACCAGCAACTGCACCACTGCGAAGCTGGCGCCCGCCGTCAGACACGCCGGCCACACCTCCAGCATGGCCTTGCGCCCCGCCATGGCCCAGATCAGCCAGAACGGCACCAGGATGCCGAAGAAGCAGAGTTGCCGCCCTACCATCGCGCTGAGAGCCTCGAGCGGCAGTCCGGTCACCGCCGCCAGCGCAATGATCGGAGTTCCCAATGCGCCGTAGGCCACCGGCGCCGTGTTTCCGATCAGCGCCAGCCCCGCGGCCTGTAGCGGGCGGAATCCGAGCCCGATCAACATGGCCGCTGAAATCGCGACCGGGGTCCCGAAACCCGCCGCGCCCTCGATGAACGCGCCAAAGCTGAAGGCGATCAGCAGCGCCTGGATGCGGCGGTCGCTCGCCATTCCGGCAACCGTGTGCTTCACTACTTCGAACTTCCCGGCCTTCACCGTCACGTCGTACACGAAGATGGCACCCAGCACAATCCAGCCGATGGGCATCAGTCCGTATGCGGCGCCGTTGAGGGCCGCCATGGATGCCAGCTTCACCGGCATGCCGTACACGAAAATCGCAACAGCCAGCGAGGTGGCCAGTCCTGCCAGGGCCGCCCAGTGGGCCCTCACGTGAAAAAATGCCAGGAAGCCCAGCAGCACCACTACCGGGAGCGCCGCGACCAGCGCCGACAATCCGACGCTGCCTGCTACCGGGGTGTAAACCTGTGTCCAATTCGGCATTGTGGACTCCGGCTCACGGTCGCGTCCGGGCGCCGGCGGCGATAGTGGACGGCGTGCTGCCCATATTTGCCATCCAACGTGATTTCCGCGCCGGTGCCGACAACCGCTTTAGAAGGGTACGACAGACTCGCACAGTGGTCTCCAGTCTTATCAATCGTACATCGTCCCCCATGCCACTCAGTGTAGATTGTCGGCATCTCTGCGAAAATTGTGGGGCAGGATCGGAAACAGCCCGAACTCGGCGCCATGATCCTGCCACTCGTTGCTCGGTACCCCGGCCATCAGATAGTTTACGCCAGTCACGAGCCGCGTGTTGGCGTTGGTGCTACTAATCGGGTCGCGATGCACCACCGGTCTCTACGCAAGCCGAGCTTGACGAATCCGCCATACCCGCGAATCGGGCGCTCCGGGCCGACCAGCACCTCTCCAGCGGCGTTGGGGCCAGAGTCGGCCAGCAAGCCGTCGACGGCACTGTACGTCTGTGCATCCGTCAGCCGACCGTTGTCGGTGAAGAACGTATTGACTTGATGTTCGGAGAAGAAGAAGAAGCGCAGGCCTGCTCCGCGATAGGCGCTCGCCGCGAGCCCAAGTTCGCCACGGCAGGGGTGTTGAATTCCAGACGATCGGATCGACGCAGAAACGGACCCGGAGGGTGGCCCATTAAATGAAGAGGGTGCATGGCCGGAGAACGGCTATGCACCCGATAACGAACAGTGAAGAGCCGGTGGCTAAGCCCGCTTCCGGCGCCCCATCAGCGTGCCGAGGCCGGCCAAACCCAATCCCATCAACATGTAGCTGGCAGGCTCCGGAACCGACGGCGCACCCGGACCGAGCGTGCCGGCGTACATGACGCCGAATGGACTGCCGCCCACAAGCTGGTAGCCGTCAACCACCAGCGTGTAAGTCCCTGTGGTCAGATTGAGCGGGATGATGGCGTTCATGCCCGTAAGGCACCCGATCGGAGTAGCAGCGCAATTCGTGCCCAGATTCGGATTGGCCAGAAACTCCAGTGTGCCGCTGCTTCCGTCCCCGGCGGTGACTGTTCCGTTGTCGATGTAAACGGTCGCCGTGTCGTCCGCCCAGACGGACAGGTTGCCGCTATCGGACGGGTCCGTCACGGTGAAGGTCTGGTAAAAGGTCGCCGTGGCAGGTCCGCTGACAGTAGTGCCCACGGGATTGGCCGCTCCCGGCGTGCAGTAGCCAGTGGACGGAACGAACGTGTTGCAGCCGGTTGCGGCATAGGAAATCCAACCGTAGTTCGAGTTCCCAGGGACTGCCCACGCCGGAGACACCGCTACGCTGACGTTCCCTGGGGTCTGACTATTGCTTCCCGATCCCGAATTGCTGTAGATATCGACAGTTCCCGCGGACGCCACCCCGCCGAACTGTGCCGGCATGCCGGCGATTACGACAGATACCAACAGCGCCAACCAAAATGCACGCAACCCCGCGAACGATAACATGAAACATCCTCCTTCTCGTAATCTAACGCAAATCCTCGCCAGATCAAAGCCTAAACTGTATTATCCCAACCGATTTAATACCGGTACTTTTTCTTATGCCGGTCGCGAGTCTACCTCTTCGAATCCCGCCACGGGGCCCAGCCACCCCCGCGTTCAAACGAGGGAGCGCTGGAGGTTCTACCGTATCACATAATTCGGCGCAAGCATAGCCCGTAGGGCAGACCATCGCTTTTCGTGGTCTGTCCAACTGTGCCGCCAGAAACGGCGGACGGGCGGACGGCACGCCTACAGCACCACTGACGGGTGATAAAGGTTCGGCAACACGGCCTCGCCGATGGCAATCAACTCGCCGTCGCCCGAAACCGCCTTGACGTACCGTGTGCCCTGCTGCACGCGGAAAGGCGAAACCGGGAAGTTGCGCCCCTGCCGGATCTGCCCCGCGGTCGGCTGCTCCACGTAGACGCTGGGGAAGTCCGGCAGCATGCTCGCGCTCGGAACCAGCGCTTCCTCCAGGCGGTTCTCGCCGGCCAGTTGCTGGAGCTGTGGAATCGTGTGCGCCTGCTCGATGGTGTATTCGGCGGATGCCATGCGCCGCAGATCGCGCAGGTGCGCGCCGCATCCCAAGGCCTGCCCCAGGTCGTGCGCAATCGAGCGCAGGTACGTGCCTCCGGAGCAACGCGCGCGCAGCCGGGCTTCGGAACCGCGCACTTCCACCAGCGTCAGCTCATAGATGCGCACGGCAGCGGGCGGCAGGTCCACGGGCATCTGCCGGCGCGCCAATTGGTAGGCGCGCACGCCATCCACTTTCTTGGCGGATACCGGTGGCGGCGCTTGCATGATCTCGCCGCGGAAGTTGTCCAGCAGCCGCTCCAGATCTTCGGCCCCCACGGCCGGCTCGGTCACCGGGGATGTCGGCGACCCGCCGCGGTCGTAGGTGTCGGTCGCAAAGCCGAAGCGGACCGTCGCTTCGTAGATCTTATCGCTGCGCGTATAGAACTGCGCCAGGCGCGTGGCCCTGCCGATCACCAGCGGCAACACCCCGGTGGCAATGGGGTCGAGCGTTCCCAAGTGGCCGATTTTCTTGGTGTGGGCAATCCCACGCATCTTGCTCACCACGTCGTGCGAGGTCCAACCCTCCTCCTTATCTACGACGATCACTCCATCCACGCTATCATTCTCCCTCGTACTACTATCCATCAGCTTCTGTGGATCTGTCCGTGTGGGGCGGGCGTCCACGCCTGCAGCGGGTCTCCAGACCCGCCGGCCTGTGGGGCAGGTTGCCAACCTGCAGGCCGATTGTCAATCGGCCTTTCCTTCGACCGTTAACTTGGCTGCCTCCCGGTCTGCGGCTTGCCGCTATGCCGGACGGTCCCTCGGGGTGCCCTCTGGCATCGGCGCCAGCATCTGCTCCTTGCGCATCACGAGAGTGGCCGTATTGAAGCTGGCTACTTCGAAGCCGTGGCCATGCGTGATGGCGTCGGTGGGACAAGCCTCCACGCAGTAACCGCAGAAAATGCAGCGGTTGTAGTCGATGTTGTACACCTTGGCGTAACGCTCGCCGCCGCTGATGCGCATCCTCTCGGTGTTCTCGGCGGCTTCAATATAAATACAGTTTGAAGGGCACGCCGCCGCGCACAGAAAACACGCCACGCACTTCTCCATGCCGTTGGCGTCGCGCTGCAAAACGTGTACGCCCCGGTAGCGTTCTTCGAGCTTGGCCGGCCCGTCCGGATAGTTCTCCGTCACCGTGGGAGACAGCATCTCCCGAAAAGTGACCCCCATCCCTTTGGCAATCCCGGCCGCCGAACCCAGTATCTCCTCGAATGTGTTCGCCATGCGTTTTTTCCTGTACCCTTGCTCCCCCCGGGAGCTTAATTCTTCGACCCTCAACCCGCCTTCCACTCCGGTACCTTTTCGCCCGGAAGGAACGGACTCATCCCCGCGTAGCTGGCCACCGCCAAAAGCTCCCGCCTGTTGAATCCCTCCAGACTCCACACAATCCGCCGGTCGCGATCTACCAGGAACAGCGAGGGCACATGCGCGATGCCGTACGCGTTGCTGGCCGGATAGCCGCTCTCCTCGGTGTCCAGCAGCATCGGAAAACTGATCCCGAACTCGCCGGCGAACTCCTCGGTGGTCTCGGCGTCGTCCTGCGACACGCCGAAAACGCCCAGCGACCCCGGTGTGCGCCCGCGATGAATACGCTCCAGAAAAGGCAGCGTCATCTGGCACACCGGACAGGTGGATTTGAAAAACGCCAGCAGCGCCATCCCGCCTGCCAGCACCTTGCCCAGATCCGACACACCCCGCACCGCCCCATCCTCCAACCGCGCCAGGGTGAAATCCGGCGCACGATGCCCCGCGCGCAATATTTCACTCTGCCGGCCTGCTCCCATGATTTTCAGTGTACCGTGCCGCGAGCCCTGCATTACAACCGGTCATCTTCGGAGCTTGCGCGATTCTTCGTGGGGCGGGCGTCCACGCCTGCAGCGGGTCTCCAGACCCGCCGGCTTGTGGGGCAGGTTGGCAACCTGCAGGCCGATTGTCAATCGGCCTTCCGGCGGACATCTAGGCCGGAGTAACCTCTAGGCGGGTCTCACCCGATTCGCGCCACAGCAAACGGCCGCGGCGGCAAGCCCGCCAAGTGCATCCGCCACATGGTCTCGAACGCCGATTCCAAATGCCGCGCGAACCGGCGGCTGTCGAAAAGCGCCGTCGTAAGCCGGTTGGCTGCCAACTCCACGCGGATCGCCCGCAAGCGGTCCGGATCGAGCGCAAGCTGCAACGCCAGGGTCTCGTAGTCCGTCAGCGTTTGCGTCACTAAATCCGGCAGCCCAATCGCCTGCAGCAGGCTCGCCGCCACGCGCCCCGCGAATGTGCCGCCCGCGCACGTGATCACCGGGCATCCGCACCATAGCGCATCGCTCGCGAGCGTATGTGCGTTGTAAGGAAGGGTGTCGAGAAACAGGTCGGCGATCGCCAGGCGAGCCAGGTGTTCCGGATTCGGCAGCGACGGCGCGAACACCAACCGCGCGGCCCCTCCGGCGAGTCTCGATTCCGCCTCGCGCCGTAGATTGGCCATCGCCGTCCCGTTCGCCTCCAGCAACCACAACACGCTTCCGGGCACACCGGCCAGCAGCCGCATCCAGATATCGAACATCGGCGCCGTGATCTTGTATGCGGAGCTGAAGCAACAGAATACGAGCCCGGCTTTCCGAAGTCCGCACTCCACTCGTGCCAGTACGTGCGTGGCGATCGGCCGCCGCCGGTCGTTCACCTGGTAGCAATCCGGAAGGTGTACCAGCCGTTCGGTGAAATACGGCTGTTCCTCCGCCGGAACCACCACCGGATCCACCAATACATAGTCCCACGCGTCGCTTCCCATCGTGCCTGGATAGCCCAGGTAGCTCACCTGCACCGGCGCCGGCCGCAAAACGAGAATCTCCGGCCGCGCATCGGTCGTGTAGCCCTTCAGGTCCACCAGGATGTCCACTCTGCCGGCCCTGATCCGGGCGGCGGACTCAGTGTGCGAACAATCGAGCAGATCCTCGAACTCGTCGAACGACCCCCGCAACTGCCGGCGCGCCGCGCTCCCATCGTCCCGCCCGTAGGAATACCCGATTACCCGAAAGCGCCCGCGATCGTGCAACTCGAAAAGCTCCGCGATCAGATGCGCGGTGGCGTGTTCTTGAAAGTCCGCGGACAGGTAACCGACCGTGATGCGCTCTTCGCCTCTGGAAGCCGCGGCCCGTTGCCCCGCCGCACCCAGTTGGTCGGAAGCCCAACGCCTCGCGCACAGCAACTGCTCCGCCGGTGTCGTGTCAAGACTCAGAAACACGAACGGATTCACCGCCCCCGATCCCGCCTCGACACTGGCGATCAGTTCCGCGGTCAGCTCGTCCAACTGGCTCCAATCGGAGAGTTCCTTCAACTGGTACGCCAGTTGGGCGGTCGCCGTAGCGAATCCCGGATCAATCGCCCGTGCCGCACCCAGCGCCGTCGCCGCCTCGTCCACCCGGCCGAGCCGCCGCAATGCGCTTCCCAGGTTCCGGAACGCCTCGGCGTAGTCCGGTCGCAAGCCAACCGCGGTGCCATAACAAGCCACCGCTTCCTCGACCGCCCCGGCCATCTGCAGTAGATTGCCCAGGTTGTTGTGCGCCTCCGCGAAGTCCGGCGCCTCCGCGATAGCCCTGCGGCAACTGGCGGCCCCTTCGGCAAGCATACCCTGCTGCGCCAGCACCCTGCCCAGGTCGTTCCACGCCGCCGCCAAGTGAGGATCGCACCCGACCGCCCGGCGCAGCAACTCCACCGCCTCCCGCGCATAGCCCTTCTCAAATGCGGCTATCCCCATCACGTGTAGCGCTTGCGGCTGGTCTGGCGCCACCTGTAGGATCCTGGCGCAGATCCCGGCGGCGTTGGTCAGGTCACCCGACCGTAGCAGCTCACGCGCCAGAGCTAAGGCTTCTTCGAGGGTGAGAGGTTGCGCCAACGGATCAGTATAGCTGCTGCGTGCAGCTTCTGCCCGCGTGTGCCCATCCGTCACACCACACCCCCGAGAAGTCGCTGATAACACAACTGTTGGCCTCTGGAACCCCGTTTGCTCTTACCGCCGCCATGCAGGTTCCAGAGAGCTGCTCCCGTGTATCGGTCGCGAATATTACGGGACAGGGCCTAATGTCCATCGCGATCCTGGTAGCGCTCCTCTGGACCTGCCTCATCTGCCAGCGCGTGACCCTCCGGCGCGCCAATGCCGGCGCCGCGCAAGTGATGCGCGCCATGCGCGAATTGCGGTTGAAGAATCGGCGCCAACCGGCCGCCGCTCCCGCGCGCCCACGCCATCGCCCTCGCAACACCGAAGTCGGCTGATTCCAGCCCAGTCCTGTGGGGCAGGTTGGTAACCTGCAGGCCGATTGTGAATCGGCCTTTCGCGGGCGCCCTCGCCGGTCCAGCCCGGCGTCGCTCACCGCAAACTCCTGTAAGATCAAACCATGCGCCATTTCGCGGCGAACCTCGTTCTCCTCATGTCCACTCTGATCGTCACCGGATGCGGCTCCCCCGAGCAAAGCTTTTCCAAGCTCGCCGACGAATTCGTCTACTCCACGCTGGCTTTCTCGCCCGTCGCGGCCACCGCCGCCGGCTTGCATCGATTTGAGGGGCGCAACCTGGATGAGCAGCTCGACGACATGAGCCCGGCCACCCTCGACCACCAACGCGAATACTACCGGCGCTTTCGCGAGCGCCTCCAAAACCAGGTGAAACCCGAGGCGCTGTCCGCCCAGTCCCGCGCCGATCTTCGCATCATTCAGGACCAGGTTTCGCTTCGCCTGCTCGATCTGGAAGAAACCCAATCCTATCTGCACAACCCCACCATGTACGTGGAAATGGCGGGCAACGCGCTGTTCACCCCTCTGACGCTGGAGTACGCGCCGCTGTCCGATCGCATCCGGCACATCGTCGCACGGCTCAGGATTCTGCCCTTGCTGCTCGACCAGGCCCGCACCAATCTCATATCGTCCCCGGCCATCTGGACCCAGGTGGCGATCGAGGAAAACGAGGGCAATATCGCGCTCGTCGACAAGACCATTCGCGCCGCCGTGCCCTCCAGCCAGCGCGCCGAATTCGATCGCGCGGCCCGCCCCGCCCTCGAAGCGTTATCCGCTTTTCAGCATTACATGCAAGGCAGACTGGCCCTGCGCGACAACTATGATTGGCGCTTGGGACGCGACCTGTACACCCGCAAGTTCCGCTATGCGCTGGCTTCCGGCTCCGACCCCACCGATATTCTGGAAGTGGCCGCGCGCAGCCTGCAAGAGGTGCGCGTCCGCATGCTGGCTCTGGCTCTTCCGCTGCACGCCCGATTCTTCCCCAACCATAGCGACCATGCGGACCTGGCCGGCCCCGCGCGCGAGAATCAGGTAATTTCCGAGGTGTTGGACCGCATCGCCGCCCGGCACTCCACGCCGCTGGCTTTTCTCGATGACGCCAGCCGCGATCTCGACGAAGCCCGTCAGTTCGTCGCCCAGAAGCATCTGGTCACGCTTCCGCCGCAAGCGAACCTGCAGGTGATCCCCACCCCCGTATTCATGCGCGGCGCCTACGCGGTCGGCGGCTTCGACCCGGCGCCCCCACTCGAGCCCCGGCTTGGCGCCTTCTATTGGGTCACCCCCATACCGGCCGAATGGGACCAGCCGCGCATCGAATCCAAGCTGCGCGAGTACAACTTCTACAAGCTGAAACTGCTGACTTTGCATGAGGCCATCCCCGGCCATTACGTCCAAGCCGAGTACGCCAACGCCATCCAACCCGCCACCCGCCGCCTCCTGCGCGCGCTCTACGGCAACACGCCCTATATCGAGGGCTGGGCGCAATACGCCACCCAAACCATGTTGGACCAGGGCTTCCTCGATAACTCGCCGGAACTGCGCCTCACCTTTCAAAAGGAAGAGCTGCGTGTGATTTCGAACGCCATCCTCGACATCCGCATGCAAATGCTGAATATGACGGATCGCGAGGCGCTGGATCTCATGCGGAACGAAGCGTTTCAGGAAGCCGAGGAAGCCGCCGCGAAACTGCAGCGCGCCAAGCTCACCTCGGCGCAGTTGCCGGCTTACTACGTTGGGTGGCGCGGCTGGCTTGCGCTGCGCGACAAATATCAACAGGCGAAAGGCTCCGCGTTCCGCCTGCCGGATTTTCACGATGCGGCTCTCAAGCAGGGCGCCGTACCGCTAACCGAGCTTGCTCCCCTCCTGCCGTGATCCACCATCCACCAGCCACCAGCCACCAACCACCAGCCACGGTGCCTTATAATGTCCTCAAAAGGGAAATTCGCGAGGGATGCCAGACAATCAGCCGCCGCTCTCGACCCAATCGCCTGAAGGAGCGCCCGCCAGCCGCCCGGGTGGTTTCAACCCGATTTCCTGGATACGCGATCTGGCCCTGTCCGTCCTCATCGCCGTCGTACTGATCGTCTTCATCTATCAGCCCGTCAAAGTGGAGGGCACCAGCATGATGCCCGCCCTGCGCGATCAGGAGCGCATCTTCATCAACAAATTCACCTACCGCTTCGGCATCGGCAACGTCCAGCGCGGCGATACGGTGGTCTTCTGGTTCCCGATGGATATCTCGAAGTCCTATATCAAGCGGGTGATCGGGCTGCCGGGCGACGTAGTCGAAATCGATCGCGGAGTGGTGATTGTGAACGGCAAGCTCCTGGCCGAGGACTACGTGCCGGAGGAATACCGCGACTACCAGTCGCACCCGCCCCTGCGCATGGGACCGGACGAGTATTACGTTCTCGGAGATCACCGCAGCTCATCCAACGATAGCCGCGCCTGGGGCAGCGTGCCGCGCCAGAACATCTATGGCAAAGCGGTTTTTGTTTATTGGCCGCTGGATCAAATGGGGCGCGTCCGTTAACTAAAGGGCGTAGGAAATAGGAACACGGTAAGATCCCCGATGTGTAGAAAATCCAGGGTAAAAAGTACCTAAGTGCAATTGAACGGCGAAAACCACAAACCAGCCACGTCCCTTCGACCCAGGTTAGGCCGCCGAAGCTGTGGCGATCGCCCGGTTTTGGTGCTGCCCTTCCGTCGCCGCCTTGCGCCCAGCCCAGTATCTTCGCATCCGCTCAGATACCTCGCGCCGCTCCTGTGGGCTCATGAACTTACGGCCCCGCCGGGTAACGGTGATGGTCACCGGAAGTAGGTCGTCCCCAAGTTGTTCGAGAGAGGCGATCACCCTGTCGAGCCTCGTCTTCTCCGCATAGAGTTCAGCAATTGTAGTACGTAAATCCATGCCGGTCGCATTGCAATTCAACTGCCGCTGACGTGATGCTTTCAGCGGCGGAAAAACCACATCGCCAGCGAAAGCACCGCGCTCAGAAACAAACAGGTAACAACAGGAAAGTAGAAGCTGCCGTGCTTGCCGCGTACATAGATGTCGCCCGGCAAGTGGCCCAGGCGCAACGGCAACTTCTCCCCGATGGTGAGAAACAGTCCCAACACCACCAGAACGATACCGGCGACGATCAGTAAGCGTCCCACGCTCATGGAGGGCGAGCTTTAGCCCGCGCGGGGCTTTAGCCCCGCTTGCCGAATGAAATCCACGACCGCCTCCAGCGACGCGCCCGGCTGAAACACCGCCGCCACGCCCAGCCGCTTGAGGGCTTCCGCGTCTGCGTCCGGTACGATGCCGCCCACGATCACCTTCACATCCGTCATGTCCTTCGCCCGCAGCAGATCCATCACCCGCGGCACGATGGCGTTGTGCGCGCCGGAAAGAATCGACAGCCCGATCACCTGCACGTCTTCTTGCAGCGCCGCGTTCACGATCATCTCCGGCGTCTGCCGCAGGCCGGTATAGATCACCTCCATGCCGGCGTCCCGCAGCGCCCGCGCGATCACCTTGGCGCCGCGATCGTGGCCGTCCAGCCCCGGCTTTGCCACCAAAACGCGAATCGGCGCAGTCATCCCCTAGCCTCTGTGCCACTGTCCGGCGGTAATTGTATTACAACTGGTCGGAATCCTCGCACCAAGCGCCGATTTTTCGTGGGGCAGGCCCTCGGCCTGCGGCGGCCTCTCAGGCCGCCTCTTCTGGTTGCGGCTGCGCTGCTCTGTGGGGCAGGTTGGCAACCTGCAGGCCGATTGTCAATCGGCCTCCCTCGCGAGTCCTCCAGGACCCGCCCCCCTGCACTACACATGCGCCGTCTCCTGATACGAACCAAACACCTCGCGCAATGCGTCGCAAATCTCGCCCAACGTGGCGTAAGCGCGCACCGCATCCAAAATGAACGGCATGGTGTTTTCCGTGCCCTCCGCCGCCCGCCGCAGCGCGTCCAGCGCCTTCCGCACGCGTCCATTATCCCGCCGCGCGCGCAACGCCGCCAGCTTCTTCACCTGGTGCTCCTCCGCCGCCTGATCGATCTGCAGCAGTTCGATGGGCTGATCTTCCGACTGGAACGCGTTCACCCCCACTACCAGCTTCTCCTTCGCCTCCACCGCGCGCTGATAGTCGTAGCTGGCGTTGGCGATCTCGCTCTGCGGAAAGCCTTTCTCGATGGCCGCAATCATCCCGCCCATCTGGTCGATGCGCCGGAAGTAATCGGCGGCGCCCTGCTCCATGTCCAGCGTCAGCCGCTCCACGAAATAACTGCCGCCCAGCGGGTCGGGCGTGTTCGCAACCCCGCTCTCGTATCCCAGAATCTGTTGCGTGCGCAGCGCGATCGTCACCGCCTGCTCGCTCGGCAGGGCGTAAGCCTCGTCGAGCGAATTCGTATGCAGCGATTGCGTCCCGCCCAGCACCGCCGCCAGCGCCTGAATCGCCGTGCGCACCACATTATTGTACGGCTGCTGCCACGTGAGCGAGCATCCCGCCGTCTGCGAATGAAAGCGCAGCTTCAGACTGCGCTCTTCCTTCGCCCCGAAGCGGTCGCGCATGGCGTAGGCCCACAGCTTGCGCGCCGCCCGGTATTTCGCGATCTCCTCGAAAAAGTCGCTGTGCGCGTTGAAGAAGAAACTCAGCCGCGGCGCGAATTCGTCCACCTGCATGCCGCGCTCCAGCGCCCACTCCACGTATTCCATGCCGTCCCGCAGCGTAAACGCCAGCTCCTGCACCGCGGTCGAACCAGCCTCGCGAATGTGGTATCCGCTGATCGAAATAGGATTGAACCGCGGCGTGTGCCGCGCCCCGAATTCGATGGTGTCGGTAACCAGCCGCATGGACGGCCGCGGCGGAAAGATGTATTCCTTCTGCGCGATGTATTCTTTCAGAATGTCGTTCTGCAGCGTGCCCGACACCAGTTGCCAGTCCACGCCCTGCTGCTCGGCCACCGCCAGGTACATGGCCCACAGCACCGCGGCCGGCGAGTTGATGGTCATCGAGACCGTCACGTCCCCCAACGGGATGCCGCGAAACAGAATCTCCATGTCTTCGAGCGACGAGATCGCCGCGCCGCACTTCCCCACTTCGCCTTCCGCCAGCGCATGGTCGGCGTCATAACCCATCAGCGTCGGCAGGTCGAAAGCCACCGACAGGCCCGTTTGCCCCTGCTGCAAAAGATAGTGATAGCGGCGATTGGTCTCCTCCGGCGTGGCGAATCCGGAGAACTGCCGCATGGTCCAGAGCCGCCCGCGGTACATCGTCGCGTGGATGCCGCGCGTGTAAGGAAATTCCCCCGGCGCACTCGCATCGAAATCCCCCAACTGCCCCGGCCCGTAAAGCGGCTCGATGGGCACCCCGCTGATGGTGGTGTACTGCTTCTCCGCGACAGCCATGTCCCTTATCTTACCGCGTGGGGCAGGCCCTCGGCCTGCGGCGGGCTCTCAGCCCGCCTCTTTCGGGCCCCTTTTCGGGCTTGACATACGATAATCATCGTAGTACATTCATCGTAGATGCCCGGCGAGCCGCCCAAACCCACCGATGCCGAGCTGGAAATCCTGACCGTGCTCTGGAGCCGCGGGCCCAGCACCGTCCGCGATGTGCACGAGATCATCGCCACCCGCAAACCCGCCCAGTACACTACCGTCCTGAAGCAGTTGCAGGTGATGGCCGAGAAAGGGCTGGTGCGGCGCGACGAAACCGAGCGCTCCCACGTTTACCGGCCCGCGCGGCCCCGCGAATGGACCCAGCGGCAACTGGCCGGCGACCTGCTCAACCGCGCGTTCGATGGGTCGGCCAAAGGTCTCCTGTTAGGAGCGCTATCCGCCCGGAAAGCTTCAAAGAAGGAGCTGGCGGATCTGCGCCGGCTGCTCGACGAGTATCGAAAGAGGACGCCATGACCGCCTTCGAGCGCCTCGTACACACGCCTTTGGCGAAGGCGGTCGGCTGGACATTGTTTCACTCCCTGTGGGAAGGCGCGCTGGCCGCGCTCGTCCTGCTGGCGGTCCTCTTCGTCGTACGATCGCCGCGCGCCCGCTACGCCTGGGCCTGCGGGGCAACGTCCGGCGTGCTCGCGGCATTCGCGCTCACGTTCTGTCTCCTCTGGTCGCAAGGAAGTGGTGTCGGCACGACCATCCCTCACGCCATCCCACCAGCGCCAGTGATTGAGGACCAGTCCCCACCCGGCCCTCCGGCGCGGTTCCCGATCGACGATGTGCTGCCATGGTTGGCGCCTTTCTGGCTTGCAGGTGTAATTGTTTTCCATCTGCGCAGTGTTGCCGGTTGGATCGCGGCCGGGCGGGTGCGGCGTCGAGGCGTCTGTCGCGCACCCGATCCTTGGCCGCAACGCCTTCAACATCTCGCCGCCAGGCTGCGAGTCTCCCAGCCGGTTGCGCTGCTGGAGACATGTCTCGCCGATGTGCCAGTGGTCATCGGCTACCTCCGCCCCGTGATTCTCGTGCCCGTCGGTATGCTGGCGGGAATGCCCGCCGCCCAAGTGGAAGCGATTCTCTTGCACGAACTGGCGCACGTACGGCGCCGCGACTATCTGGCGAATCTGCTGCAAACGGTGGGGGAGGGCTTCTTGTTCTACCATCCGGCAATCTGGTGGATTTCCAGCGTGATCCGCGCCGAGCGCGAAAACTGTTGTGACGATCTGGTAGTCGAGGCCAGCGTCGACGCGCGGGAGTACGCCGCCGCTCTGGCCGCTTTGGAACAAACCCGCTGTGCGGCGGATCGAGCCGCATTGGCAGCTACAGGAGGAAGTCTTGTGAAACGCATTCGCCGTCTGCTTTATCAGCCGGAAGGGCTCGCATGGGCGCCATTCGTGTCGGCCGGCATTTTGACCATGGCCGTGGCCGGCGCGCTGGTCGCCTGGCAGGCCAGCGTCCCGGCGCAGAACCAGCCACCAACCACCCAGCCGAAAGTCTCGCCCTACACCAGATGGCTGGAAGAAGATGTGGTCTACATCATCGAAGACCGGGAGCGCGCCGCATTCCAGAGCCTGCGGACCGATGCGGAGCGCGCCCATTTCATCGAACAATTCTGGCTGCGCCGCGATCCCACGCCTGGCACTCCGGAAAACGAGTTCAAGACCGAACACTATCGGCGCATCGCATACGCCAACGGGCACTTCGCCTGGCGCTCGGATCCGGGCTGGAAGACCGATCGCGGCCGGATCTACATCATGTTCGGCCCGCCGGACGAGATCGAGTCCCATCCTTCCGGCCGGCCAGCCGGAGGCGGCGAACCCGCGACGAATTATCCAGTCGAGCAGTGGCTCTATCACCACATCAAGGATATCGGCGATAACGTGCTGATCGACTACGCCGATGAGGCGAAGACGGGCGACTTCAAGATGACCAAGGACCCCAATCCAAAGGGCGGCACGTTCATCCGGCATCCTTAGCAGGATGCTGAAAAAGGCAATAACAGCTCATTCGGGCCACAGACTAATTAGCGGCAGTTGGTGGCACAGCGCGGCTTCGCCGCAAATGACTGATGGGGTGGTAGGGGCGTCCTCGTTTGGTGTATCGTGTCGTTGAAAGACCAATTCCATCGACACAGGAGAACGCCCAT